>Ga0075430_100000031_pt1 | contig 73165 bp, 60 predicted proteins | sample RhiMetdeltSRZDD4_FD_75294 | JGI IMG/M metagenome (GOLD analysis project Ga0075430, IMG submission 75294) | Populus rhizosphere microbial communities from Tennessee, USA - Rhizosphere MetaG P. deltoides SRZDD4 | ecosystem: Host-associated > Plants > Roots > Rhizosphere > Soil | place: USA... | reverse complement strand
CACCCGCGACTAGTGACCAGGGAGAACTGTGAGCAGGCCAGGCTTTGTCCTCGAGGTTGACGAGCGCACCCCTTCCCTGCTGGTCAACGAAGGTGACGGCTTCCGCCTCGAGCGCTTCCCGCTCGGCACCCGCGTGGTGTACCCGCCGGACGTGCTGCCCGGGCTGCGCGACGTCAACGGGGCCATCCGCCGGGCGCTGTTCAACCCGGTGGGCAGCGACCCGTTGCCGACGCTGCTCTTCCCGGGCATGCGGCTCACCATCGTCTTCGACGACATCTCCATCCCGCTGCCGCAGATGCAGACCCCCGACATCCGCCAGCGCATCATCGAGCAGGTGCTCGAGCTGGCCGCGGAGGCGGGCGTCGATGACGTGGAGCTGGTCGCGGCGAACGCCCTGCACCGGCGGATGACGCCGACCGAGCTCAAGCGGGCCGTCGGCGAGCGGGTCTACCGCGCGTTCTTCCCCGACCACCTGCGCAACCACGACGCGGAGGACCCGGACAGGCTGGTCCACCTGGGCCACACGAACCAGGGTGAGGACGTGGAGATCAACCGCCGGGCCGCGGAGAGCGACCTCATCGTCTACGTCAACGTGACGCTGACCGCGATGAGCGGCGGCCCCAAGTCGGTCTCGGTCGGGCTCGCCTCCTACCGCAGCCTGCGGCACCACCACAACGTCCACACGCTGCGCCACTCGCGCTCCTTCAACGACCCGCCGAACTCGGCGATGCACCACTCGTACGACCGGATGGCGGACGTGCTCGGTGAGCACGTGAAGATCTTCACGATCGAGACGACGCTCAACAACGAGGCGTTCCCCTCCCACGTGGGCTTCATGAACAAGCGCGAGTGGGAGTGGTCGCTGCTGGACCAGGCGTCGTACCTGAGCTTCAAGCGGGCCAACGACATGACCCCGCCGAAGCTGCGGCGGGAGGTCTGGCAGCGCAGCTACGCGCCGTACGGCGTGACCGGGGTGCACGCGGGTGACCCGGCCGTGGTGCACCCGCTCACCCTGGCCAACGTCCACCGGCAGCAGCTGACCGAGGTGGACGGTCCCAGCGACATCGGCATCTGGGGGCTGCCCTTCATCTGCCCGTACAACGTCAACTCGATCATGAACCCGATCCTGGTGATGTCCCTGGGCCTGGGCTACTTCTTCAACCTCTACCGCGGCCAGCCGATCGTGCGCCGTGGCGGGGTGGCGATCTTCTACCACCCGATGCCCAACGCGTTCCACCCGGTGCACCACCCGAGCTACATCGACTTCTTCGACGAGGTTCTCGCCGCCACCACCGACCCGGCCGCGATCGAGGCAAAGTACGAGCAGCAGTTCGCCACCGACCCGTGGTACATCCACCTGTACCGCAACAGCTACGCGTACCACGGCGTGCACCCGTTCTACATGTGGTACTGGGGCGCCCACGCGCTCGAGCACGTCGGCGACGTCATCTTCGTGGGCGCCAACCGCAAGGCGGCCGCCCGGATGGGCTTCCGGTCCGCGTCCACCCTCGCCGACGCCCTGGAGATGGCGAGCGACACCGTCGGCTCCAGCCCCCGCCTGACCTACCTGCACGCCCCGCCGCTCACGCTGGCGGACGTCCGGTGACCGGGCCGAGACGCCCGATGACCGGGCCGAGACGTGCGATGACCGGGCCGAGGAGAGCGCGATGAGCCTGATGAAGGAAGTAAGGACGCTCACCCGGGGCCGGGACTGGCGGGGCCGCACCCGTACGCCGCGCTCCGCCACGGCGTGGGAGCAGCCGGCCCCGCGCAAGGAGTTCGCCACCGGCTGGGCGCGCACGCCGGTGGCCAACGCGGTCCGGCTCGGCCTGCAGCGTGGCCTGCTCAAGTCGGTCGCCTGGTCACAGACCCGCCCGGTGGTCGAGGGGTTGGACTATCTCGACGGGCTGCGCGGTCCCGCCGTGTTCGTGGCCAACCACTCCAGCCACCTGGACGCACCGCTGGTCCTGGGCTCGGTCCCCCGCCGCTTCGCCCGTCGCCTCGCGGTGGGCGCGGCAGCCGACTACTTCTTCGACGTACGGTGGCGGGCCCTGGTCACCACGTTGGTGTTCAACGCGTTCCCGATCGAGCGGTTCGGCTCCAAGCGGCTGCGCAGCCTCGCGCCGGTGCTGCTCGACCGCGGCTGGAGCCTGCTGCTGTTCCCGGAGAGCAGCCGTTCGCAGGACGGTTGGATGACCTCGTTCCGGTTGGGGGCCGCCCACCTGTGCTGCACCCGCCGGGTTCCGGCCGTCCCGATCGCGCTACGGGGCACGTTCGGTGCCATGCCGCGCGGTCGGAACTGGCCGGTGCCGGGCCGGCGGAAGATCGTCATCCGGTACGGCCGTCCACTGTGGCCCGAGGCCGGCGAGGACGCGCGCCACTTCAACGAACGGCTCACCCGGGCCGTGGCGCGGCTGTGGGCCGAGGAGGACATCGGCTGGTACCAGGCCCTGCGCGAGGACGCCAAGGCGGTGGTGGTGCGGCCGGCCGGCCCGCCGGCCGCGGAGTGGCGCCGGCTGTGGGAGGCCACCCGCCCGCTACGGGACGAGCGCCCGCGCGCCGTCTGGCCCGGCAGCCGCCGGTAGGTGGTAGGCCGGGTATGTCGTAGGCCGGTAGGCGTAGGCCGGGTGGTCGGGGCCTCAGCTGGCCATCGTGGGCAGCGGCACCTGGCTGACCTGCACCGGTGTCACGGTGGTCACGGCCGGCTCGTCGGTGACCGTGGCTCGCATGGCGGCGGTGAGCAGCGGAGCCAGCCCGGACACCTCGACCGTGAGCTCACCGCGTAGCTCATCCTCATCGGGTTGGCCCCAGACCGTATACCGGTAGTGCACGTCGGTGTCTGGCACGGCGGCCGATGTCAGCCACACACTCGGGCGGCTGCCGCTCGTCGCACCCCGCAGCACCGCGGCCGTGAAGGTGCGGCGCGGCGACGACGAGGGTATTGGTGAACGGCCGGGGCGCCGGCCGTTCGTCAAGAGATAGCCCGAGCCGGTCAGGGTCGCCGAACCGGCGCCGGAGAGGCTCGACGGCACCGTCGCCGAGCCGTTCGCCCGCCCCCTGCCGTCCCCGGCAGCCGGATCTGTCGGGCCGCCTGTCATCGACACATGGACCATGATGTCGCCGGCGCCGAGGTAGCTGAGCTGGAACGTCAGCAGGTGCAGGCAGTGCTGTTCGTCCACTGGCACGAGACTCGAGCTGAGCAACAGGCCCTCGGGCTCGTAGAACAGCGTGCTGGCGCTGGCGCAGGGCAGACGAACGGTACCCATCGGGTCCTTCCCCGTGTCCTCGGGCGGTCGGCCTCTCTCCTGACTGCTATGGATCTCGCCGCACTGTAGTCGTCCCCGGGGAGGAGGAACGGTGCCCCTCTCGCCTTGTGGACACCACCGCCAGGCCCGCGCGCCGCTTGCCGGGCCGGCAGGTCAGGCGGCGGATACCTCAAGCTTCTCCGCAGCCGGCACCGCCGGTGCGCCGGCTGGCGGGAGCCGGTGGGTGAACCGGGCGGGGATGCCCAGAGCGAACAGAGCGCCGACAGCGAGGACCGCAGCGGCGACGTAGTGGGCGGCGACGAGCCCGTCAACGAACGCCTGGCCTGTCTCGTACCCGCCGTACTCCGCGAACAGCGCCCCGGCCATCGACACGCCGAGCACGGTGCCCAGCTGCCGCAGCGCGTTCGACGTGCCCGACGCCACGCCCTCCAGGTCCGGTGGGGCGAACCCGATCGCCAGCTGCGCGATCGGCGCCAGGAACACCCCCAGCCCGACCCCGGTCACCACGAACGGCGCCACCAGGTTGACGTAGCCAAGGTCCGGGGTGGCGATGCTGGCGATCCAGAAGACCCCCACCGCCTGCAGCGCCAGGCCCGCCACCACCAGCGGCCGGCCCCCGATCCGGTCGGCCAGCCGGCCCGAGATGGGCGCGGCGAGCAGCGGCATCGCCGTCCACGGCAGCGTGCGCACCCCCGCCTCCAACGGCGAGAAGCCCAGCACCGTCTGGAGATACTGGGTGCCCAGGAACACGCACCCGAACACGCCCAGCGGCATGGCCACCGTCGCGACGCTGGTCAGGCTGAAACCGCGGCTGCGGAACAGCCGCAGCGGCAGCATCGGCGTGGCGGCCCGGGCCTGCCAGACCACGAACAGCAGCACCAGCAGCCCCCCGCCGACCAGCCCGGCCAGCACCTGGCCGCTGCCCCAGCCGTGCCCGTTGCCCCGCACCAGACCGAACACGATCCCGAACAGCCCCACGGTGACCAGTAGCGTGCCCACCGGGTCCAGCCGGCCCGCCCCGCCCCGGCTCTCCCGCACCAGCCACATCGCCGGCAGCAGCATCACCCCGATCGGCACGTTCACCCAGAAGATCCACTGCCAGGACATGCCCTCGGTAACCGCCCCGCCGATCACCGGCCCCACCGCCGCACCCAACCCGACCATCGCCCCCCACAGCCCGAACGCGTGCCCCCGCTTCTCGTGCGGCACCACGCTCGCCAGCAGCGTCAGGCTCAGCGGCAGGATCGCCGCAGACCCCAGCCCCTGCACCGCCCGGGCCGCCACCAACGCCTCGATGCTCGGCGCCAGCGCCGCCGCCGCCGATGCGACCGTGAACACCCCCAGCGCAATCCCGAACACCCGTCGCCGCCCGTACCGGTCCCCCAGCGCCGCCGCGCTCAGCAGGAACACCGCGAACGTCAACGTGTACGCGTTGACCGTCCACTCCAGCCCCTCCAGCGTCGCGTCCAGCTCGACCCGGATCACCGGAAGCGCCGTCGTGACCACCAACGTGTCGATGGCCACCATGAACACCGCGACGAGCGCCGCCAACCACGTCCACCCAGCACCCGGCGCCGCTGCTTTCGTACCGTCCATCGCTCTTCTCCCGTGACTCCAGCGCGTCAGGCGCAGCCTGGCTGTGTTGGACCTGAATGTATCGATCTTCTGGCGGGGCCGCGAACGGCCTCGCCCACCGCGTCGTCGTAGCCGGACAAAGTCGTCACCCAGCCTGGTCGCGGCGGGTCCGGCGGGTGGACGCCACGGTGAGCAGCAGGCTCACGTTGTGCCCACCGAAGCCGAAGGAGTTGGACAGCGCGGCCCGGACGGCGGCAACCCGGGGCTCCTTACGCACATGGTCCAGCTCGCATGAAGGGTCCACGTCGTCCAGGTTGTGTGTCGGCGGCGCCGTGCCGCGCGAGATGGCCAGCACCGTAGCCGCCGCCTCTACCGCCCCGGCGCCGCCGAGCAGGTGGCCGGTCACGCCCTTGGTCGAGCTGACCGGAGGGCAGCCAGCCCCGAAGACGGCCTGGATCGCCCGGGCCTCGGCGGCGTCACCGGCCTTTGTGCCGGTGCCGTGAGCGTTGAGGTAGTCGATGTCCGTGGGCGACACGCCACCGTCGTCGAGGGCGCGGCGCATGCTCGCTGCCGCGCCCGTCCCGTCCGGCCTCGGGTGGGTCGGATGGTACGCGTCAGTGGTCGCCCCCCAGCCGGCGAGGTCGGCGTAGCCGGCCGCGCCCCGGGCGTCCGCGTGGTCGGCCCGCTCCACCACGATGACGCCGGCGCCCTCACCCAGCACGAACCCGTTGCGGCGCCGGTCGAACGGCCGGCTGGCCAGGGACGGGTCAGCCCAGCCGTGGGCCAGCGAGCGGGCGTTGGCGAACCCGACGATGCCGGTCGCGCCCAACGGTGACTCCGCGCCCCCGCAGACCACCACGTCAGCGTCGCCCGCGCGGATCAGCCGCAGGGCGTCGGCGATGGCGTGTGCGCTCGCCGCGCATGCGGTGGCCGCCGTCGAGCTGTAGCCGCGGATGCCGTACGTGATGGCCACGCGGGCGGATGCCATGTTGGGCAGGAAGCCAGGGTAGAGGAAGGCGCTCACCCCGGCCCGGCCCCTGCTCCGCCGCCGCTCGGCCTGCTCCTCGAAGGTGATCAGGCCGCCCACCCCGCTGGAGATCACCACGGCGGCGCGGAACGGGTCCACGTCGCGGCCGACGACCAGACCGGAGTCGGCCATCGCGTCAGCCGCGGCGGCCAGGGCCATCAGCAGGAAACGGTCTGCCAGGCGGGTGTCTCCCGGTGGCAGCACGGTGGTCGGGTCGACCTCGGGTGCGATGCCCACCGCCTCCGCTATCCCGGCCGCCGGATGGCCATCAGGCGGGCGTACCAGGCCGGACCGGCAGGTGCACAGTGCGTCGAAGAACGTGTCGACGTCCCGACCGACCGGCGTCACCAGGCCGATGCCGGTCACCACCGCCTGCCGATCGGCGGCTCTGCCCATCGTGCACGTCCTCCCTGCTGTGGCCACCGCGGGCAGCGGTCACACGTTGACCCGGCCGGTCGAGGTGTCTAGCTATGCCAGACGCCGGGCCGCCGTGCCCGGGCTGCGCCCGGCACACGGCAGGCTAGGCGGGTCTGGTCGGTACAAGGGTGCGGCTCAATGAGGTGGTCCAGAGCCAGGCCGGGGCGGTCAGTCCGACTGTCCGCGGGCGAGCGCCGGCCGCACCCGGAGGGCGACCTCGGCGGCGAGCTCGTCGAGGGTCATGGTCGCCAGCCGCTCGATCTCCTCGTCCCGGAACCTGACCCCGTAGGTGTCCTCAAGCTGTACGGATAGCTCGGCGAAGACCAACGAGTCGAGGTCGAGACCGGCCGGCCCCAAGATTGTGTCGCCGGTCACATCACTGACGTCAAAATTCATCTGCAATAGCGCATCGATAACAGACCCTCGAACCTCGTCGATCATGCGTCGCTCCCTCCGGTTACAGAAAAGTCCGGGCCACGCGGCCTGGACCTGGTGGCGCGTTTACGGGACGATCTGAGCACCGGTGGGCCCGTTCCGTCCGGCATGCAGGCGGGAACCCAGCGGTCGGCCGGATGGTCAGGGACGGAGAAGCTCTTGCAGAGACCCGCAATAAGGCCTGTCTGTCCCTTCGCGCCAGGCGACGCGACAACAGCTGCAACGGCGACCATTATAGACACTCCGCGTCCGGCCACACGAAATTGTCAATACGGGATTTCCCTGGGCGAGGATATCTTTATGCGATGAATTTATATCGCCCAAGGTTGACCGTCAAGCCCCTACCTTAGCGGCGCTACGGCACAAGACGCCCTCCAGCCGGTGCCGGGCTTACCGGGGACATCCGCTCCCGTAGAGTCTGGAAGCTATGCCCTTGGACCTGTCCGTCGTTGGCCGCAGCTACCCGCCCGCAGCGCCGTACCACGTCTGCCGGGAGAAGATCCGCGAGTTCGCCGACGCGGTCGGGGCCACCGACCCCGCCTACCGGGATCCGGACGCCGCCCGTGCGCTCGGGCACCCCGATGTCATCGCACCGCCCACCTTCCCCATCGTCATCCTGATGGGCGGGAGCGGCCAGGTGTACGACGATCCCGACCTCGGCCTCGACTACGACCGGGTGGTCCACGGCGAACAGCGCTTCCGCTACACGCGGCCGGTGCGCGCCGGCGACCGGCTGACATACGTGCGGACGGTGGCGGACGTCAGCAACCGCCGGCTCTTCGGCTCGGTGCTGCTGCGCGCGGACGTCGCGACGGACACCGGCGAGCCGGTGGTGACGGTCTGGACCCGGCTCGTCGCACGGCTCGAGCCCTGACCCTTCGGGACGCTGCTGCTCCTGGTCGCCCTGAGCGTGCTGGGCGGCCGGCGCCCTGCCCGTTCGGCGCTGGCCGTGAGCTGCGGACTACAGGCCGAAGACGCGGCGCGCGTTGCCGGCCAGGAACAGCTCCTTTGTGGTCGCGTCGAGCGCCAGCCGGTCCAGGTCGGCGAGGGCGCGCTCCGCGGTGATCATCGGATAGTTGGAGCCGAAGAGCACCTTGTGCCGGCCGTGGCCGCGGAGGTACTCGACCAGCTCGGCCGGGTACCGCCGCACCGTGTACGCAGAGGTGTCGATGTAGACCTGCGGGTACTTGGTCGCCAGCGCGACCATCTCCGCGGTCCACGGGTAGCCGATGTGCCCGGCCACGATGGTGAGCTCCGGGAAGGCCAGCGCCACCTCGTCGAGGTACGGGATCGGCCGGCCGACGTCGGAGGGGCGCAACGGCCCGGTATGCCCGACCTGTGTGCAGAACGGGATCCCCAGCTCGATGCACTCCACATAGAGCGGGTAGTAGTGGCGGTCGTTCGGGGGCAGGCCCCACAGCCAGGGCACCACCCGCAGCGCCCGCATCCCGAGGTCGCGGACGGCGTGGCGCAGCTGGCGCACTGCCGCGTGCGGCGTTCGGATGTCCACTGAGGCCACCCCGACCAGCCGGTCGGGGTGGGCGGCCACGAACCCGGCCACCTCCTCGTTGGAGATGAGCGGCCCGTCCGGCCCGTACCACGCGCAGATGAGCCCCTGCTCCACGCCGGCCGCGTCCATCGCGGCGATGGTCAGCTTCAGCGGAAGCTCCGCCGTTGGCGCCTCGTCCCCGGTCCACCGGCGCAGCGAGGCGAACATCTCGTGGCTCATGAACCGGAGCGTGGGGTGCTGCATCCACACGTCGATGGTGGCGGTCACGGCCGGACCCCTTCCGAGGGTTGATGGCGGGCCTCCGCGACGAAGTCGACGGCCCGCCGGACCACCTTCTCATCCCCCACCACCCGGCGGTGCCCCAGCCCGCGCGTTGTCACCAGCTCGGCGTTGGCCCGGTACGCCTGCATGACCAGCCCGGACTCGGCATAGTTGATGATCTCGTCGTCCTCGTCGTGGACGACCAGGATCGGGATGGTGACAGCGGCCGGGCGGTGGTGCGGGGAGAAGCGCTCCCAGATGTCGGTCTCCGGCAGGTACATCCGCTCGACCTGACGGTGCAGCTCCCGCTGCACCCGCTCCCGCAGCCCGAGCCGCCGGCTGAACTCGTCGGCGAGGTAGCCGAACCGGGACGGCCCGCCGATCACCACCAGCCGGCTGGCGCTCGCGCCGGTACGCAGCCCGTAGAACGCCGACAGCACCCCGATGGAGTGCGCGATGATCGCGCTGAAGTGACCGTACCTGCGGTGGAGGATGTGGATCACGTCGCGGTCGTCGACGATCCGGTTGGTCCGGCCGCCCGAGTCGCCGTGCCCGACCGTGTCGAAGGTGACCGGGCTGAAGCCCAGCCCCAGCAGCAGCGGCACGTACGGCGCGAACCGGGAGGCGCGCGACTCCCACCCGTGGATCATCAGCACCGGGTTCCTCCCGTCACCCCACGCGTAGACGACCACCGTGCTGCCGTCGATGTCCAGCCGGTCCACGCGGGCCTGGCCGTGCACCGCCAGCTCGGTCGGGCGGATCCTGGCCCGCCCGCGCGGGCGGCCCCAGAAGGCGAAGGCGACCCGGCCGGCCAGTCGCGGTGACACCAGCGAGAGGACGTTGACGACGAACCCGATGCCCCGGGCGACGAGCGCGCCGGCCGTATCCCGCACCTGACAGCCTCCGTTTCCTAGCCCACCCTGGACACTGCTGTTCTGGTCCACTCTGGACAGTAGTGGGTCCCACCGCTAGGTCCGGTCAACCTCGATCGACCGGCACGCGGCCACGAACCTGGTCAGCTCGGTGAGCCGGTCGGACGGCGCGTCCACCGCCCGGTTCATCACCCGGACCAGGTGCTCGTACGCGTCCGTGTGGTCGTAGCGGGCCGTCTCGGCGATGCGCAGCGCCCATCGCCAGTAGCCGCGCATGGTGTCGGCCAGCGGCATCCGGAACCGGGCGATGACGTCGCGGATCGGCTCCACCACCCGGTCACCGTGGACCTGCAGGTAGCGGCTGACCACCGAGGCGAAGAAGGAGAAGTGCCGCGCCTCGTCGCGGCTGAGCCGGTTGAGCACCTCCCGCAGCACCGGGTCGCCGACCACCTCGCGCAGCTGCTGGTAGTAGAGCTGGGTCGCCTTCTCCTGCACGAGCGGGTAGACGAACACCTGGACGGCGTGCTCGTACGGCAGCAGGAAGGTCTTCTGGCCCTCGACGGCGAGGTCCGCCCGCAGCTGGCCGGCGTCGGCCATGCCGGACGCGACCTGGTAGCGGAACAGCGCCCGGGCGTGGCTGTCCTCCTCCATCGCCCACCGCACGGTGAAGTGGTAAAGCTCCCGGTTGTGCAGGAAGGTCTCCCGGTCGACGCTTTCGTCCACCGGGAAGTAGCCCTGGTACCCGGCGAAGTAGCCGGGCAGGTGGTCCTCGATGATCGAGATGAACTGGACCGCCGAGCGCTGCCCCTCGGTGAGCCGGCCGGCGTCCGCGTCCGCCCACGCGAAGCCGGTCTCCACATCCCACCGCCGCGGCACCGGCGAGGCCTGCATGAACGCGGTCACCGACGCGTCGATGTCGGCCGGGGCGAGCAGGTCCCCGCGCACCGGGTCCTGCCGCCCAGCCGCCGTGGCTGTCACCGGGCCCCCCTCCGCGCCCGTCCGGCGCCGCGGCCTGGCCAGGTCACCGGGCGGCCCGGCAGACGAGGGCGTAGTGCTTTGTGGTGTAGCCCCAGCCAGCGTTCGCCGTCTCCAGGTAGCGGACCAGCCGCACGGCCATGCCGGGATAGATCGCGTCGATGGTCTCCTGGTGTGCCCGCACGTTGGCCAGCCAGTCGGAGATGGTGCGCCGGTAGTGGTCGGTCAGGTCGTCCAGGCTCACCATCGACAGCCCGGCCTCCTCGGCGGCGCACACCAGCTCGGAGAGCGGCCGCATGTCACCCCAGCCGAAGATGCTGTCGCGCACGAAGATGTCGTCGGCCTCGCCGCTGAAGCGGGCGCGCAGCGTGGCGCTGCGGAAGCAGCTCTCCGACACGTAGAGCATGCCGCCGCGGCGCAGCAGGGTGCGCGACCTGCGGTAGGCCCCGGCCAGGTCCGGCATGTGCACGATCGAGCCGAGCATGGTCACCGCGTCGAACCCGCCGCGCCCCAGGTCGACCACTTCGAAGTGGCCCAGCTGCACCTGCACCCGGTCGGCCAGGCCCTGCTGGGCCGCCTGCCCGGCCACGAACGCGACCTGCTGCGGCGACGGGCTGACGCCGACCACCGAGCAGCCGAGCTCGCGGGCCAGGAACAGCGCCAGCGACCCCCAGCCGCAGCCGACGTCCAGCACCCGCTCCCCACCGCGCAGCCCCAGCCGGTCCGCGACAAAGCGCAGCTTGCGCAGCTGGGCCGTCTCGAGCGTGTCGTCGTCCGCCTGGTAAAGCCCGCAGCTGTACTTGCGCAGCGGGTCCAGGAAGGACCCGAAGATCGCCGGGTCCAGGTCGTAGTGCTGGTTGGTGTCCGCGATCTGCACGGCTAGGCCCGGCTCTGCGCCAGCGTCTTGGCGATCACCGCCGCGGCGTCGTCCAGGCAGTGCAGCGAGAAGACGTCGTCGTCGTCCATCTCGATGTCGTACCGGCGCTCGATCTTCGCGACCGAGCGCAGGATCTTCACCGAGTCGGCGCCTTCGACCTCGCGCAGGTCCCGCTGTGGCGGCAGCTCCGAGACTGGTACGCCGAGCTCGGCGGCCACGATCTCGGTGATCGTCGTGAGGATCTCGTCATGGGCGGGGCTGGGCACGGTCACGCTCCATTCTGCTTGCTCGATGATTCCGACAGTGCGCCCTGTAGCAGGCCGGCCGCGTCGTCGGTGAGGACCAGGTGGTCACGCGCCCGGTCCATGGAGACCGGCTTGTAGACGCCGGTCGCGGTCGCCATCGGCCGTCCGGTGGGACCGAGGATCTCCGCGGCCGCGTGCTCCAGCCCCATCCGGCTCTCCTCCGGCCGCAGCCGCGCCACGCAGGAGTACTCATGGTCGACCTTGAGCGGGGAGACGAACCTCATCCGCAGCGTCACGGTAAAAGCCGACTTCCCGGTACGCAGCACCAGCAGGTTGCCCATCGCCTCGTCGCAGATGGTGCTCAGGATGCCGCCGTGCACCACCCCGGGGTACGACTCGAACGCGCGCCCCAGCCGGAAGCGTGTCACCAGCCCATCAGGGTGGGGCGAGAAGCGCAGCCGCAGTCCGGACAGGTTCTTCGGGGAGCAGCCAAAGCAGTTGTGGTCGACCAGCGCCTCCCAGGGCAGGTCGACGAAGTCGTCGCCGTCCTGGTCCGGGCCTGCCGCGCCGCCCTCCCACCCGACGCCGCCTCCCACTGCCGTCACGCCCTCCGGCCCGGCACCACCCTCCTGCGCCGTCACGACAGGCTCTCCGCCAGCGCGCGGCGCACCCGGGCGTTGGTGGACAGGTCCAGGCCGGTGAGCCCGCTGAACGCACTGCGGATCTTGGACTGGAGCTCGTCCAGCTCGCCGTCCTTGGCGACCTTGTCCAGGAAGAACTGGAACCCGGTGTCGATCGTCTCGTGGCCGGCCAGCTCGTCCAGGCCCTCCTTGAACACGCTGACCGGGTGTTTGATCTTGTCACTGGCGGTGTACACGTACAGAGTCTCCAGCACCGAGGGCAGCTCGGCGGGGCGCCGCTCAAGCCTGGCGCGGGTGAAGTGGATGAACTCCCGGGCGTGCCCGGCCTCGTCCCGGCTGGCGTTGAGCAGGATGGCCTGCAGGACCGGCTCCTCCACCCACTTGGCCACCGCCTTGTAGACGTGGTTGACGGTGAGCTCGGAGATGATGTTGGTGGCGAGGGTGGCGGCGGGCGTGGTGCCCGGGGCGTACGGCTGCCGCATCGCCTCGACCGGCCTGCTGTCCACGTCCGCGCCGACCGCCCGCAGCCACGCCTTGAACGCGTAGTGGTGCTGCACCTCCTGGTAGCCCCAGATGGTGGCGAACGTCGAGAAGTCGTAGTCGTCGACGAACTCGTTGAGGAAGCCGTGCACCGCCGCGATCACGTTCGACTCGCCCATGACCGCGCTCTTGACCAGCGTCAGATACTCCGGCGTCACCAGCTCGCGCCGGATCGCGTCGAAGTTGAGGTCCTTGAGCTGCCAGTGGTTGCGCTCATAGCGCAGGAAGATATCGAAGCTATGCACAGCGTTGCCTCCTCGGCGGTGTCAGGTCGCCTCCGGCGTGGCGGCGTCAACCAGCTCGCGGGTGGCGAGCCGCTGCAGCTTGCCGCTGGTGGTGCGCGGGATGGAGCGCGGCGGCAGCAGGTGGACGCGCAGGCTGGACAGCCCGGTGGCGCGGCGCACCTCGGTGGCGATGTCGGCGGCGAGGCGGCCCCGGTCGCCCGGCTCGGTGAGGGGCGTCTCCGCGGCCAGCACCATCGTCTCCCCCTCCCCGGTGAAGGCCACGCACCTGCGCCGGTAGACCCCTGTCATGGCGCGGACCACGTCCTCCACGTCCTCGGGGTGGTAGTTGACGCCGCGGACAATGATCATCTCCTTGAGCCGCCCGGTCAGGAACAGCTCGCCGTGGCGCAGGTAGCCGAGGTCTCCGGTGCGGAGCCAGCCGTCGTCGGCGGAGGGCTGGGACCCGGAGGGGTCGTCGGTCAGGTAGCCCGCGGTCACCGACGCACCGCGGATCTGCACCTCGCCGACCCGCTCGTCGGCCAGGACCGCGCCGGTGGCCACGTCGGTGATGCGCAGCGCCATCCCGGACACCGCATGGCCCAGCCCGATCAGGCTCCTGACCCGGCCGCCCGAGCCGGCGGCGGGCGCCACGACCCCCTCCCGCGCCAGCCGCTCGGCGTCCACCCGGTCGAACACCGGACCCCGGTCGAGCGGGGGCAGGGTCACCGCCAGCGTCGCCTCGGCCAGGCCGTACGCCGCAAGCATCGCCTCCGGACGGAACCCGGCGGGCGCGAACCGGTCCAGGAAGGACGTGACGGACTCCTCGGCCACCGTCTCTGACCCGTTCAGCGCCACCCGCCAGCAGCTCAGGTCCAGCGTTGCCGCCTCGTCCGGCCGGACCGCGCCCAGCAGGTAGTCGTAGCCGAAGTTGGGGCTGGGGCAGATCGTGGCCCGCTCCTGGGCGAAGGCGCGCAGCCAGCGCCCTGGCGCCCGGACGAAGGACATCGGCGACCACAGGGTGGTCGGCGCGCCCACGAGCAACCCGCTCAACAGGCCGAAGAGCCCCATGTCGTGGTAGAGCGGCAGCCAGATGCTGCCCCGGTCGCCTGGCCCGATGTCGAGGCCGGCGCCGATGGCGTCCAGGCCGGCCAGGATCTGGCGGTGGCTGAGGCGTACGCCTCTGGGCTGCTGGGTGGTGCCGGAGGTGAACTGGACCACGGCGACCGCCGTCGGCTCGACCCGGGGCAGGACCGGACGGCTCACCGCGCCGGCGAGCAGCGTGCCGGCCGGCAGCAGGCGCGCGCCGGACAGGGCCGTGCCGAGGTGGGCCGCGAGTGTGTCGAGCCGCTCGGTGACGACCACGTGCCGGATGTGCGCGGCCGCCACGATCCGCCGTAGCCGGGTCGTGTGCTGCTCTGCACCGCTGCCGACGGTCGCCGGCAGGGGAAGCGGGCAGGCCGCGGCGCCGAGCCGGCTCACCGCGAACAGCGCCTGCACGAAGTGGGGCTCGTTGCGGCACAGGATGCCCACCCGGTCGCCAGCGCGCACTCCCGCGGCCGACAGGCCGGCCGCCATCAGCGCCGAGGAGGAGGACAGGTCGGCCAGGCTGAGCGCGAGCGAGTCGCCAGGGAAGGTGGTGAGCACGTCGGGGCTCTTCGCCGCAGCCTCGTCGAGCGTCTCGTGCAGGGTCTCCGCCAGCATGGGTCGCTACGCCTCCGGGTACGGGCGGCGGAGGGACTCGGGCAGCCAAGGTGCGCGGACCTGGACCGGCCGGCCGGCCGGCCGCAGGGACCACTGCCGGCCGTCGTCCACCGCGCGCCACACGGTGACGCCGACCGTGCGGGGAACCGCGCCCCGAACCGTGACGGCGAGGTGACGGCCGGGATAGCCGACGACCCGGGTGAGCCAGCCGGTGCGGGCGCCGCCGCGGCGCACCGGGGCCCAGCCGCCGGTCGGCTCCTGGTCGAAGGTGACCGCGGCGAGGCCGGCCCGCAGGCCCAGCCCCCACGCCTTGGCCGCGCTCTCCTTGGCGGCCCACAGCGCCCGGGGCCGGCCGTCGTCCAGACCGGCGCGGACCTCGGCGGGGGTGCAGAAGCGGGCCGCCACCGGCAGCAGCTGCGCGGATGGCGCGTCCTCGACGTCGACGCCACACCCCGCCGGCGAGTGGGCGAGCACCAGCACCCGGCGGTCGTGGCTGACGCTGAAGGAGCACTCCTCGGGCGGCTCATCGGCCAGCACCGGTCGGCCCTGGGCCGACCGGACGAGCGGCACCGCCGCAGGGCGGCAGCCGAGCAGCCGGGCGAGCACCCGGCGCACCAGGGCGCGGGACGCGCCGGCGCGCATCCGCAGGACCGGGCTGGCCAGCCCCTGGATAGCGGCTGCCTCATCGCCGGTCAGGTCAGGGCTGCGCGGCGCCCGGGGTGAGAACCTCCGCAGGTCGATGACGTGCAGCGCAAGCTGGACAGCCATCGGCAACGTTGCTCACCCTCGCCCATGCCGTACGGGTAACGACGCTGTAACTCTGTCAAGCCCCCCTCCGCCGCGGTAGTACGTACCTTGAGGTGCGTGCCACCACAGTGGAGCGGGCGTACGGGGATCCGCGCCCATCTTTGGGGTACAGTGCCGCGCGCTTTCCGTCACTGTAGGCCCATGGTGTGTGATAATTCATCAGGTGAGGAGGTCTGCACGCGGGCATCCAGCGCCCACCCAGCCGCCGGCCGAGGTCAGTCGGGAGCAGGCGGCGGACCCGGTCACGACCGGCACCCCGGTCCTGCTCGACCTCGACTACCTGCCGTTGAACCTCGTCCTCGACGTGCTCTCGGTGCGCTGGTCGGTGCTGGCGCTGAGCGGCCTCGCCGCCGGTCACGTCCGGTTCAACCAGCTGCTGCGCCACCTGGGTGGGATCAGCCACAAGGTGCTGATCGCCACCCTGCGCTCGCTCCAGCGCGACGGCTTCGTGGCCGGCCCGTTGACCGACCCGACCCCCGATGGCAACGGGCGCACCCCTGGGTACCGGCTCACCCCGACCGGTTGGGAGCTCCTCCGCCTGGTCGCCCACATCGGACAGTGGGCCCAGGAGAACGCACCCGAGGTGCGGCGCGCCCGCGGCGAGTTCGACCGGCGGCAGGCCGCCACCTGCGTCCACCAGCGCCGCCAGCCTGTTACCAGCCAGGTCCTGGGGCCTTCCCCCGAGAGCACACCACCGGGCTGAGACGCGCCCTGCTGGTCGACGCGGCGTACTCGTCCTTGCCGCGCTGGTCCTCGACGCGCTGGTCCTTGACGCTTGCTGCTGCGCCGCCTGCTACTGCGCCGCGAGCAGGTCGACGACGAACCGCAGCGGGCCGGCCGGCCGGCCACCGCCGGGGTTGTCCCCATAGGCGAGCCTGGCCGGGATATCCAGCTGCACCCGGCTGCCCACCCGTACCCCGACCAGGCCCTGGTCCCAGCCCTGGATCACGTTGCCCGCCCCGAGCTGGAACGTGAAGGGCTGCGACCGGTTCCACGACGCGTCGAACTCGGCGCCCGTCCGGTAGAGCACCCCAACGTAGTTCACAGTCACCCGCTGGCCGGCCGCCGCGGCTGGGCCTTGGCCCGTGACCAGCGGGGTGACTACCAGCTTCGTCACCTCACCGGTGCCCGCTGCGGCGCTCGGCTTGGTCCGCAGCGCCGGGTCCGCCCCTGGTGGCAGCGGTGGAAAGGCCGCCGCGCTGGTCGCCCCGGCGGTGGGCGTGGTCGCAGGCGTTGAGCCGGTGGAGTCCCGCGAGGCAGCCAGCGCCACGACGACCGCGGTGACCACGGCGAGACCGACCACCACAGCCAGCGCCCGGGTGAGCATGCGTACCCGCCGTCTCACCCTGGCCGCGTGGGCGGCGGCGGCCCGGGCAGCCTTCCGCCGCTCAGCCTTGGTCATCAGCTGCCAGTCGGCGGACCCGTCACGCCGGGAGGCCTGGGCACGCTCGCTCACGTGACGTCACTCTCCTGCTCGCGTCGACGGTCGGCCGCTCACCCGCACCGGCCCCGGCGGCGGGCTGGGCACACCGTACCCGGCTACCGCCCCGGACCGGCCCCCGCCCAGCAAGCTGGTCCTCGCCCGCAGGCCGGCCCCCGCCCAGCAAAGCCGGTCTCCGCAAGTCGGTCTCCACTCATCAAGATCGTCCCGGTCCAACCCGAACTGCCCCGTGTTTCCAAATTGTTATCGCTGGCAACAAACGCGTTGCGCCGACCGCTTGCGCGAGAGCCCGCCGGGTTAATACGTTGCCCCACACAACAAAAGAACGCAGCGACCGGTCCATCGGTACGCGGCCGGGGTTTCCGCCAGCCGCGAGCCGCAGGCGCGCGCGGCGCGGGGTGCCCGCGACGGCGGCGCCGCAGTGAGCCACTCCAAGGACGCTCCCCGGGAATACGGGGCCACCGGAAAGGACCTGGCAACGATGCGCAAGAGCATCCTCACGCTCGCCATCGCCGGCACGCTGGCCGCTGGCGGGCTCGCCGCCTGCGGGGACGACGGCGATGACGGCGGCAGCGCCACCACCACCCCGAAGATCGGCGTCATCCTGCCGGACAGCAAGTCCTCCGCCCGCTGGGAGACCGCGGACCGCAGGTACCTCGAGGCGGCCTTCAAGGCGGCCGGGGTGCAGTACGACATCCAGAACGCGCAGAACGACAAGACCGCGTTCCAGACCATCGCCGACCAGATGATCACCAACGGGGCGACCGTCCTCATGATCGTCAACCTGGACTCCGGCACCGGCAAGGCCGTGATCGACAAGGCCAGGGCGCAGGGTGTGGCAACGATCGACTACGACCGGCTCACCCTCGGCGGCGAGGCCAACTACTACGTCAGCTTCGACAACGAGGCGGTCGGCAAGCTGCAGGGCGAGGGCCTGGTCAAGTGCCTGACCGACAAGGGCGTGAAGAACCCGGTGGTGGCCGAGCTGAACGGCTCCCCCACGGACAACAACGCCACCCTGTTCAAGAACGGCTACGACTCGGTGCTCAAGCCCAAGTACGAGGCGAAGGAGTACGTCAAGGGCCCGGACGAGTCAGTACCGGAGTGGGACAACGCGCAGGCCGGCACGATCTTCGAGCAGATGCTGACGCAGACCCGTAACAAGATCGACGGGGTGCTCGCCGCCAACGACGGGCTGGGCAACGCCGCCATCGCGGTGCTGAAGAAGAACGGCCTCAACGGCAAGGTGCCGGTCACCGGCCAGGACGCGACAGTACAGGGCCTGCAGAACATCCTCGCCGGCGACCAGTGCATGACCGTCTACAAGGCGATCAAGAAGGAGGCCGACGCGGCGGCGGCACTCGCGGTCGCGCTCGCCAAGCAGGAGCCCAAGGAGACCGGCAAGACCGTGAAGGACCCGACGACCGGCAAGGACGTCAAGGCCGAGCTGCTGACCCCGGTCGCGATCTTCAAGGACAACATCAAGGACGTGGTCGCGGACGGTTTTGTCACGAAGGAAGAGCTCTGCGCCGGCACGTACGCGGCCCTCTGCGCCCAGGCTGGCATCAGCTAGCAGGACAGGGGGACACTGCCCACGGGTCGCGCGCCGAGCCTCGCGCACGCGGGTTCGGCGCGCGGCCACCACCAAGACCAAGGAGGCCGCCCGTGGCCGCGACGCCTCTCCTTGAGCTGCGCGGGATCGACAAGAGCTTCGGTCCGGTGCAGGTGCTGCGCGATGTCGACCTCCTGGTGCCGCCCGGCGAGGTGACGGCCCTGGTCGGCGACAACGGCGCCGGCAAGTCCACCCTGGTCAAGTGCGTCAGCGGCATCTACTCCGCCGACGCCGGGGAGCTCTTCTTCGATGGGACACCGGTGACCATAAACGGTCCGCGGGACGCGGCCGCCCTCGGCATCGAGATCGTCTACCAGGATCTCGCCCTCTGCGACAACCTGGACGTGGTGCAGAACATGTTCCTGGGGCGGGAGAAGCGCACCGGCCTGGTCCTGGACGAGCCCACCATGGAGCAGCTCGCCGCGAAGACCCTCGCCGAGCTGTCGGTGCGCACCGTGAAGTCGCTGCGCCAGCACGTCTCCAGCCTCTCCGGCGGGCAGCGGCAGACCGTCGCGCTCGCCAAGGCCGTGCTGTGGGAGAGCCGGCTGGTCATCCTCGACGAGCCGACCGCGGCGCTCGGCGTGGCGCAGACCGCGCAGGTGCTCGAGCTGGTCCGCCGGATGGCCGATAACGGTCTCGCGGTCGTGCTCATCTCGCACAACATGAACGACGTCTTCGCGGTCTCGGACCGGATCGCCGCTCTCTACCTCGGCCGGATGGTGGCCCAGGTACGCACGGCCGACGTCACCCACGCCCAGGTGGTCGAGCTGATCACCTCAGGCCGCAGCGGAAGCCTCGGGCTGGCCGCCGAGGGCGCCGCCGCGGACGAGTACGGACCGGACGGAGCCCTGCGATGACCGCAACCGCGCATATGCAGCCGGCGGTGACGACCGCCCCGCCGAACGTCGCCGACCACGTCCGCGAGTACCTGTCCCGGGTGCGCGGCGGCGACATCGGCGCCTTGCCCGCCGTGCTCGGTCTCATCGTCCTGTGCGCCGTGTTCGCGACGCTGCGGCCGGCGTTCCTGAGCACTGTGAACTTCGCCAACCTCTTCGCCCAGGGCGCGGCGGTCGCGATCATCGCGATGGGGCTGGTCTTCGTCCTGCTGATCGGGGAGATCGACCTGTCCGCGGGTTTCGCCAGCGGGGTCTGCGCCTCGGTGCTGGCGATCCTGCTCAGCACGTACGGGCTGCCCTGGTACGTCGCGGTGCTGGCGGCGATCGGCACCGGCGTGGCGATCGGCCTCGTGCTGGGCTTCCTCGTGGCGAAGGTGGGCATCCCCTCGTTCGTGGTCACCCTCGCCGCGTTCCTCGCCTTCCAGGGCGTGGTGCTGCTGCTGCTCGAGGAGGGCAAGAACATCGCGGTACGCGACGACGTCGTGCTCGCCGTCGCCAACCGCAACCTGCCGCCGCCGCTCGGCTGGGCCCTGGCCGTCCTCGGCGTCGGTGGCTACGCGCTGGCGCAGCTGGTCCGGCTGCGCACCCGGCAGCGGCGGGGCCTGGTCACCGACCCGCTGCTGGTGGTGGTGGCCCGCATCGCCATGGTCGCCGCCGTCGTCGCTGCCGCGGTCTACCTGCTCAACCTCGAGCGCAGCCGGAACACGCTGATCACCTCGCTCAAGGGCGTGCCGGTGGTGGTGCCGCTCATCGTGGTGCTGCTGCTGGTCTGGAGCTTCGTGCTGAGCCGTACCGCGTACGGGCGGCACATCTACGCGGTGGGCGGCAACGTCGAGGCGGCCCGCCGCGCCGGCATCAACACCGACCGGATCCGCATCTCGGCGTTTGTGATCTGCTCCGGCATGGCGGCGGTCGGCGGCATCGTGGCCGCCTCGCGGGCGAGCTCGGTGGACCCCAACACCGGCGGCAGCAACGTCCTGCTCTACGCCGTCGGGGCGGCGGTCATCGGCGGCACCAGCCTCTTCGGCGGCAAGGGCCGGGCCCTCGACGCCGTCCTCGGCGGCGCCGTGGTTGCCGTGATCATCAATGGGATGGGCCTGATGGGCTACAGCTCCGGGGTCAAGTACGTGGTGACCGGCGCGGTCCTGCTGCTCGCGGCCGGGGTTGACGCGCTCTCGCGCCGTAGGGCGGCGGCGACCGGGAACCGCTGAGGCCGCCAGATGCGCCCCGGTCCGAGCCAGGAGGAGATCCGCAGACAGAACCTCGGGGCGCTGCTACGCCACGTGCACATGCGCGGGGCGACCTCACGGGCCGAGCTCACCGCGGCGCTCGGGCTCAACCGCAGCACGATCGGCGCGCTCACCGCCGACCTCGCGGCGGCCGGGCTGGTCCGCGAGGAGACGCCGCGGGAGACCGGCCGGGCCGGCCGGCCGTCGCTGGTGGTCCAGCCGCAGTCCGACCGGGTCTACGCGTACGCGCTCAGCATCGAGGTGGACGGGCTACGGGCGGCCCGGGTCGGGCTCGGCGGCCAGGTGCTCGACCAGCGCGAGACGGACCGGCCGCGCGGGCCGGATGTGGCCGGCACGGTCGGCCCGCTGGCCGAGTTCGTCCGCGACATGCACAAGGCGGTGCCGCCGGGCTCCGTCTACGTCGGGTGCGGCGTGGCCGTGTGCGGCATGGTCCGCTACGCGGACGGCATGGCACGGCTCAGCCCGCACGCCGGCTGGATGGACGAGCCGCTGGGCACCGCGCTCGACGCCGCACTAGGCGATGCGGCCCGCGGCGACGCGGCCCGCGGCGGCGTGGGCCCGGTCAGTGTCGGCAGCTCGGCGGACCTGTCGGCGCTGGCCGAGCACCTCCGCGGGGTCGCCGTCGGCTGCACCAACCTGGTCTACCTCCATGGCGACGTGGGTGTCGGCGCCGGCATCATCGCCGGCGGGCGGCGGGTCACCGGCCATGGCGGCTACGGCGGCGAGGTCGGCCACATGGTCGTGCATCCGGGTGGACGACACTGCGGCTGCGGCTCCCGGGGCTGCTGGGAGACGACGGTCGGCGAACGGGCGCTGCTGCAGGCGGCCGGTCGGGACGGCACCGTCGGGCGGGCCGGGGTCCTGGCGGTGGTCGACGCCGCCTCCCGGGGAGACGCCAACGCGCAGGCGGCTGTCCGCGCCGTCGGCGACTGGCTGGGGTTCGGCGTGGCCAACCTGGTGAACATCTTCAACCCCGAGATGGTGGTCTTCGGCGGGACGCTGCGTGACATCTACCTCGCCGCCGCGGCGCAGGTGCGGTCCCGGCTCAACTCGATGGCCCTGCCGGCCTGCCGCGAGCACCTGCGGCTGCGTACCCCGAAGCTGGGCGACGACGCGGCGCTGCTGGGCGCGGCGGAGCTCGCGTTCGAGCAGCTGCTGCTCGACCCGCTGGACGCCAGCGGGACAGCGGACATCGCGGGCTGACCCGCGGAGGCGGCAGGAGGTACAGCTACATCGCCAACGCACCAGCCGTACGTAGACCGGGGCAGGACCATCGGTCCCGCCCCGGTCCGGGTCAGCCCGCACCGGCGCGCCGGGCCGAGCGCGGCTCAGCCTGGCTCGACCGGGCTCAGCCGGCGGAGGGCTCCCAGCCGTCCGCGACGAATCGGTCGGCGTCCGGGCCCTCGCCGTGGTAGAGCAGGCGGCCGGTCTCGTGTGCGAGGACGTTGTCGACGTAGACGCCCCGGCCCTGGGCGTTGATGTCCGTGGCGTAGGTCCACCGCAGGTGCGTGGTGCCGGCGGGCAGGCTCGCGGTGACCTGCCACCACTGGCGGCCGCCATAGCCGGTGACCATGCCGTCCGCGCTCCAGAGGTGGTCCGGCCCGCGCAGCGTCATCGGCGCCGGCGTCCAGGTCACCCCGTCCGCCGAGGTCTCGAAGCGGACCACGTCGTAGCGGGCCTCGGTGTCGTACCAGAGCAGGAAGGAGACGACCGCGTCGCGGGAGGCCGCGCGCAGCGGCGCGACCAGCCGCACGCTGGCGCTGTCCCGCCACTGCGCGCGCCAGGCCGAGCCGCCGACCGGCGAGCGCACCGGGATGGCGTACCCGAAGTCGCGGGTCATCGCCCGGCGGGCGACGTTGTTGCTGCCCCAGTTGCGGTCGGGGTGGACCCGGTTGCTGAGCAGGATCACGAACGAGTGCGACAGCGGGTCGACCACGATCGAGGTGCCGGTGAACCCGGTGTGCCCAAAGGTGACCGGCGACGACAGCGGCCCCATGTACCAGTGCTTGTGCAGCTCGAAGCCGAGGCCCCGGTCGCTTTCGCCGTAGCGGTTCTCCAGGTGCGCGTTGTAGTTCACCAGCATGGTGCGCACCGTGTCCTCGCGCAGGATCCGCACCCCGCCGTACTCGCCGCCGTTGAGCAGCATCTGGCAGAGCACGGCGAGGTCGCCCGCGGTCGAGAAGAGCCCGGCGTGGCCGGCGACGCCCCCGAGCGACCAGGCGTTCTCGTCGTGCACCTCGCCCCAGACCATGCCGCGGCCGGCGTACGTCTCATCCTCGGTGGCCGCGATCCGGTGCCGCAACGCAGGGTCGGGGTTGTAGCCGGTGTCGGTCATGCCCAGCGGCCCGGTCACCCGCTCGGCCACCAGCCGGTCCAGGGGCTGCCCGGTGACCCGTTCGAGCACCGTGGCGAGCGCGATGAGGCCCAGGTCGGAGTAGACGTACTGGTTTCCGGGGATGGCGCCGGTCATGAGGCGGGCGGTCAGCGCCGCGTTGAGACGCTCCGCCGGGGTCGGGTAGGTGCTCCACAGCGGCAGGAACGCGGGCAGGCCGGAGGTGTGGGTCAGCAGCATCCGGACCGGGATCGCCTCCTTGCCGTTCGCGGCGAACTCGGGCACGTACTGGGCGACCGGGGCGTCCAGGTCCACCCGGCCCTGCTCGACCAGCTGCAGGGCCACGACGGTGGTGAACAGCTTCGATATCGAGGCGAGGTCGAAGATGGTGTCCGGCCGGGTGGCGACCTGCTGGTCAGCGGGGAGCTCCACGCCGACGCGGCCGGGCGGTGGACCGGCCGCGCTGTAGCGGACCGCGGTGCCGACCGCAGCGTGCGCGACGATCACCCCGTCCTTTGCGGCGAGCACCACCGCGCCCGCGTACGTGGGCCACCGCAGATGGTCCGGCGTCGGCACCAGGTACGACGCCGCGTCCTCGCGCAGCCGGGCCACGTACTCGGGCAGCAGGCCGACCTCGCGTGGCGAGCCGGCGCGCAGCGTGCGGTGCTGGAACCGGATGTCAGCGGGCGTAACGACGGGTGGCCCGTCCTCGGTCACCAGCGGGTCGGTCGCCCAAGCGGGCACGGAGCCGGTGAGGGCGGGCGCCGCGCCGGTAAGCGCGGCGGCCAGGAGGCCGACAATGATGATTCGGATCGATGCTCTCCCCATCCCAAGATGATGAAGGTTTCCTTTAGATATCTCAAGGATGGTGAAGCTTGTTGCCTCAGGCCATTGACGCACGCTAGGTTGCGAGGCACGTGCGACACCGCGGGGTGTGCTACGCGTAGGAGGAGCGTCATGGACCGTCGCCGTCTCATCGCCGCCACATCTGCCGCGCTCGCCGGTGGGGCCGCCGCAGCCGTCACCGGCCGGGTCACCGGAGCCTCGGCCGGGCCGGTCGGCCCCGGCCTGCTCCCCCGCGTCCCGGTCCGCACCGGCCTGGACCAGCTCGTCGACTCCGGCTTCGCCACGCTGGCCGGCCAGCGGGTCGGGGTGATCTCGAACCCGACCGGGGTGGACCGCAGCTACCGCCACCTGGTCGACCTCATGCACGCGAGCGGCCTGGTCCAGATCACCGGCGTGTTCGGGCCGGAGCACGGGTTCCGCGGCTCGGCCCAGGCCGGCGGCAGCGAGGGCACCGGCATCGACGCCCGCACCGGCCTGACGGTCTACGACGCGTACGGCGCCACCCAGACCAAGTGGGCCGAGCTCTACGGTCGGGCCGGCGTGGACACGGTCGTCTTCGACATCCAGGACGTGGGCGCGCGCTTCTACACCTACATCTGGACCATGTACGACTCGATGGTCGCCGCTGCCCGCACCGGCCGGCGCTACGTGGTGCTCGACCGGCCCAACCCGGTCGGCGGCCGGGCCTACGGGCCGATGATGACCCCGGCCTACACCTCGGGTGTCGGCAAGCGGGAGATCGTGCAGCAGCACGGCATGACCGTCGGCGAGCTGGCCCGCTTCTTCAATGGCGAGTTCCTGCCTGGGACGGCCGGGCAGCCGGTGGAGCTGGAGGTCGTCGCCTGCCGGATGTGGCGGGGCGGCCTGCTGGCCGGCGACACCGACGTGCCCTGGGTGATGCCCAGCCCGAACATGCCGACCCCGGACACCGCGCTGGTCTACCCGGGCACCTGCATGTTCGAGGGGGTCGCGTCGATCTCCGAGGGGCGCGGCACGACCCGCCCGTTCGAGCTGGTCGGCGGGCCGGAGATGGACTACCACTGGGGTGACCGGCTCAACGCGCTCAACCTGCCCGGTGTGGAGTTCCGGGAGGCGTACTTCACCCCGACGTTCTCCAAGTTCACCAACCGGCTGTGCGCCGGGGTCGAGGTGAAGGTGACCGACCAGTCCGCGTACGACCCGGTCCGCACCGGTGTGGCGATGCTGGTCGAGGCCCGCCGGGATCCGTCCTTCGTCTGGCGCTTCGACGCGTTCGACCCGGTACGGCCGTACTGGGTGGACAAGCTCAGCGGCTCCCCGCGGCTGCGCACCATGATCGACGCGGGCGCGTCCGTCGACGACGCCGTGGGCGCGTGGCAGGAGGAGCTTGCGGCGTTCGTCGCCCGCCGCCAGCCCTACCTGCTCTACCCCGGCACCGGCCGCTGAGCCCGTAGCCGCCGACCGGACTGGAGGCCGCCAGCCCGGCCCGGTTGGCGGCTACTGGTCCGGTCTGGTGAGGTACGTGCCCGCACACGCCAGTGCCGCCGGGGCGGGGTCAGCTCCGGGCGCAGTCGTGCAGTCCAGGCATGTCCAGCGTGCTGTCTCTGACGGCGGCGCAGTTGGCCAGCACCCACGCGCTCCGCCTCCAGCTGAGGTCCCCGGCGGGTCCGCCGAGCGCACCGGGGCCAAGCAGGACGTACCGTAGCTCGCTAGCCGCGACGAGCTGCGCGAGCTGGTCGGTGGTCGGGAACGTGGCCTGACCGGAGAACCCGCCCATCGGCAGCACGCTGGCGCCAGCGAGGATGTACTGGCCGGCTGGACCGGAGCCGTCCACGGCGAGCAGGTACTTGCTGCCCGGCTGGTGGCTGCGCAGCCACTCAACCAGCTGCCTGGCGTGCGCAGCCCGCTCCGCACTACCAAGCCGACCCAGACTACCGCCGGCGCGCAGGCCAGGCCCGACACCCGGCCCCGGACCAACACCTGGCGGACCGATACCCGTGGCCGGCCCAACGCCCGGGGGCGGCCCGCCAGGTAGGAGCGGACCGCCGTAAGCGGGCCCGTACTGCACCGGCCCCCTTGGCCCACCCAGCGCGAGATCGCCGGCTGGGCCGGCGGACGGGCCGATCGCGGAGCCCGCGTACCGGCTGTCGACAGTGGACACCGCCCACGCGGCTGGTGCGACGAGCACCGCAGCCACGGCCATGGCCACGCCGGCCACCGCCATCCGGGCGGTGAGGAACGGGTGCCGGCGCAGGCGCCCGCTGCCCCGCGCCAGCCCGACCGCGACCAGCAGGGCTACGCTCACCGCGCCGAGCGCCAGGAGCAGCGGCGTCATCCAGGGCAGGAACGCCGGGAACCGGCTCGACAGCCACACCGCCCACGCGACGGTCGCGGCCACCACGAGTGGCAGCAGCCACCGCGCAACCCGGTCATGAGAACCGCCCCGCGCAACCCGGCCATGAGCACCGCTCCGCGCAACGCGGCCATGAGCACCGCCCCGGGCGACTCCTCTCCGGTAGGCCCGCCACAGTAGGACCAGCCCGCCGCTGGCCAGTGCCGCGACCGCCGGCGCCACCGCGACCACGTAGAACGTGTGCGCAACCCGGCCAGTGGAGAACGCTGCCGCGTGCACCGCCAGCCACAGCCCCCACATCACGAACCCAGCCCGGACAAGGTCGGTACGCGCCGCCCGGCCACGCCACCAGACTCCGGTGACCAGCCCGAGAAGGGCCAGCGGGTACGCCCAACCGACCTGCGGGGCGACCCCGTCGGAGAACATGAACGACAGCGCTCCGTTGGCACCGGGCCCACCGAAGCCGGGAGTCGTGTCACTGCCCACGCCGTACCGGCTGAGCAGGTTGTACTCGAACACCATCGACAGCGGCGAGTTGTCCAGGGAGCCGTCGACATAAGGGCGCGACGAGGCGGGTGTGAGCAGCACCAGGACGATCCAGGACAGCGACACGGCGAGGGTGGCTACGCCGGCGAGGCCGATGTGCCCGAGCCGGCGGCGCAGCGGTCCAGGGGCGGCGACCAGGTACCCGACGGCCAGCGCCGGCAGCACGCCCCATGCCTGCACCATCTTGGTGTGGAACGCCAGGCCCACCCACACTCCGGCCAGCAGCAGCCAGCCCAGCCGGCCACCGGCGACCGCGCGTTGCCAGGCGTCCGCGGCGAGGACCAGCAGCAGGGTCAGCAGCGTGTCCGAGATCCCGGCGTGCGCCAGGGCAGCCACGATCGGCGTGGTCGCAAAGCTCGCCGCGGCGAGCAGGCCGGCGCCGGGGCCGAGCCAGCGCCGCACCACCCGGTAGAGCACCAGCACCGTCACAACCGTCTCGACCACCTGCGGCAGCAGCACCGACCAGGTGGAGAAGCCGAAGATCCGCGCCGACAAGGCCTCGACCATGAACGCGCCGGGCAGCTTGTCCAGCGTGACTGACGCCGCCGGGTCGTACCCGCCATAGAAGAACGCCCGCCAGCTCTCCGACATGCTCTTGACGGCCGGTGCGTAGTACGGGTGCAGCTGCCCGTGCCGAACCCCCCAGGCATAGACCACACCCGCCACGACGGCGAGCCCGAGCAGCGCCGGCCGCGCCCAGGCGGGCTGGTCGGCCGGAGACTGCCAGAGCAGGCGGCGCCGAGCCGGCGACGCACCGGTCGACGCCGGCACGGCCGGAGGCGAAGACACAACCGGAGGCGAGGACACGGCCTGAGGCGAAGGCACAACCGGGCGCGGAGGCGCAACCGCGCCCAGGGGCGCCGCCGGGATCGTGGCCGGGGTAGGTGCCGTGGCCGGGTTCGGGGTCGCGGTCATGACGATGAGCATGCCGCCCGCGGCGCTGGGCTGCCTGAGGCTCGCCTCCCAACTTGCTGTGAGTCACCCGGATGCGCGACAACCCTGAGGTTGCCAACCCGGTCAGGAAGGTGAGTGGCTACAGAGGACAGCGGCCGCGTGCTGGCGCGCCCGGCCGGCGAGCAGCTCCATCAGCTCCCCGAAGATGGCCGCCGCGGCAGTGCCCGGCCAGCCCTCCGGCAGTACCTCGGCCGGCAGGCCAGGGTCGAAGAACGGCACGTGTCGCCAGCCCAGCAGCGCGGTCGTGAAGTCCACAAACGCCGCCAGGTCTCCGGTCCCGTTCCCGGCGTCCGGCTGGGGTCCGGGACCGGCCCACCGGTCCCGGACCGGGCGCATCAACGCGACCAGGTCCGCATATCGGGTCCGCAGCGCCGGCAGGTCCCAGCACCGCTCGACCAGCCACCGCGGCGACCCGAAGGCCCGGTAGTGCGCCTCGAAGATGTCGACGAACGCCTCCATGCCCAGCTCATGTACTGCCGCGACGGCCGGCTCCAGGTTCCGCCGGGGAGCCAGCCACACACCCCCGTCCAGGCTCCCGAAGCCCAGCCAGGACAGCCGGGAGCGCAGCTGGTGCCGCTTCTCCCGCTGCTGCTCCGGCACTGAGAAGACAGCCACCGCCCACCCATCGGTCAGCTCCGCCGGCCGCTGCCGGGCGTAGATGCGCAGGTCGCCCTCTGCCGCGATGCGCTCAGCGCGCGGGCTGAGGCGGTACCGCGCCCCCGGCCCGCGCTCCAGCAGGCCCTTGCTGGTCAGCCGGGACACCTGAGTGCGCACGGTCTGCCCGTCCACGCCGAGGGGCGCGAGCAGCCGGATCAGGTCACCGATGGCGAAGCTGCCACCGAGCGGCCGTACATATGCGGCCACCACGTCAAAGGTGATCGACCTCGACTGCGGCGGCAACGGGGTGGACAGGGTCACCGGCTACCCACGCTCATCCCGGACCCGCACCTGCTTGACGTCGCGCTCCAGCCGCTCCGCGATGCTGCCCCGGGCGACGACGGCCACGTCCGGACGCACCTCGTAAGCGGTGCTGACCCGCTCCACCACAGTGGCCACCACCGTCGCCGGGTCATGCCCTGCCGCGGGCTCCACCTCGATGTTCAGCCGGTCGTCCAGGTCGGTGGCGGTGACCCGGACCAGGTAGTCAGCGACCACATCGAGACCGAGCAGGGTCTCCTCCAGCTCGACGTAGCTGATGTTCACTCCGCGTACCTTAGCGAACCCGACGGTGCGGGCCGCCAGCCGCAGCCGGGGGAACGCCGCGAAGGCGCAGTCGCAGCCCGGCTCCAGCGCGCCGAGGTCACCGGACCACCAGCGCAGGAACGGGATCGCCCGGGCGCTGTGCAGTGGCGTGACCACAACCGCGCCGACCTCGCCGTAGGGCAGCGGCTGAAGCGTCTCCGGGTCAAGGATCTCCAGCTGGAACAGGTCGGTCCACACGTGCAGCCCGTCGTGGCGGGCGCACTCGCCGCCCATCATCGAGCACTCGGTCATGCCGTAGCAGTCGTAGAGCTCGGCGCCGCCCCACACGCTGCGCATCCGGGCCCGCCGGGCCGGCGTCAGCGGCTCGGCGCTGCTGACGATGGTGCGTAGCGACGACGCGGCCGGGTCGTACCCCATCGCCTCGGCCCGGTGGCCCAGGATATTGAGGTACGAGCCGATGCCCAGCCACGCCGTTGGCCGCAGCTCGAAGAGCAGCCGCACCTGCGTCTCGCTCGGGGTGTTCGCGCCCGAGCCGGCGAAGACGTTGCCGCAGCCCCGGTCCCGCAGGGCGTGGCCGAACATGTGGCCGATCGGATGCGCGCCCAGGAACGGGAACGAGTTGTGCACCAGCGACCCGCGGCCGATGCCGGCGAGCTCCAGGATGCGGGTGAAGGACTCGATGAGCGCGGGCAGGTCGTCGCGGTGCTTGGGGTAGAACAGCGGCCGGCCGGTCACCCCGCCGCTGCGCCAGACCATGGCGATGTCGCCCGGCTCGGCGACGACCAGCTCGTCGTGGAACTCCTCGGACGACAGCTGCCGCAGCTCGTCCTTTGTGGTCGGTTCGATGCGCTGCCACGCGTCGCCGGTCGGGACCTCGCCCCGGGCGATGCCGGCCTTCTCCAGGCGCCGGCGGAAGAAGGACGAGCGCCATGCCTGGTCCAGCGCCGCGGGCAGGCGCGCGCTCCGCGCCGACTCCACCTCTTCGGCGGTACGGGGATACGCCACGGCTACTCCTTCGGGGTCTCTATCGTGCCGTGCCATCGGGTGTCGAATCCTGGCCCGCGGTCACCGGTGACCGCGGCCCTGCGCAGCTCGGCAAGCACCGAGCGCTTCTGCGCCGTCTCCTCGGGGATCTCGTCCAGCGCCGGAGCTAGCCGCTGCGCGTAGTCCGCGCCGACCGGGCACACGTCCTGGCACCGGGTGCAGCCGGTCTCCACGCCCACGCCGCGCAGCAGGCTCTGCCAGAACATCAGCGACCTGGTACTGGAGGCGAGCTGCCACTTGCGCTCCGGGTCGGGCTCGGCGACGACGGCGGCGACGTGCTCGGCGAACGCGGGATAGTCGTACGGGGCCGAGTGCGGGCGGCACGCGTCGACGTCCAGCCCCCACTGCCGCACCGCCGAGCCGGGGCAGGCGAGCAGGCACCGCCCGCACGCCTCGCCCAGGCACAGCCCCGGGGTGGGCTGAAGCTCCGTCGGCTGAAGCGACATGGGCTGAAGCGCCGTGGGCTGGCGCGGGGTGGGCTCCAGCGGCGCGTGGGTCACCACGGCCGCAAGCAGCACGCGCGGGCCGTACTCGGGGGTCAGCAGCATGCCGTTGAGCCCCAGCGTGCCCAGGCCGGCGGCGACCGCGGCGTGGGTGAGCGACAGCGGGCCATCGGCGGCCAGCTCCTCCTGCTTGCTGCGGCTGGCCGAGGCAGGCACCAGCAGCGCCGGGAAGCCCGCGTCCTCCAGCCAGTACATGAGCTTGAGCGAGATCTCCTCCAGCTCGGTCAGGCCCAGCTCCATGGTGTAGTGGTGGCTGCGGTTGGCGCCGTCGCGTTGCAGCACCCCGCCGTAGACGAACCGGCGGGCCAGCACCACCACGCTGCGGGCGCCGTGCAGCACCGCCTCCGGCGGGTGCGGCAGGTCGGCTAGTGCCTCGGCGTCGGCCACGCCGGCCAGCTGCGCGCCGAGCTGGCGCGCCTGGGACACCACCAGCTCCGTCCTCAATGGTCCGCCCTCGCGATCTCCGGGGCGTCGCCGCGGCGCAGCCGCCGGTAGCCCAGCGGCCCGATGAACCGGCGGTCAAAGGGCGGGTTGCCGGCCACCGCGCACCCCTTCTTCTCCGCCGCCTTCATCCCGGCCATCCGCTGCTTCTTCTCCACAGTGGACTCTTCGATGTAGCGGTGCTCGGCGGCGAGGTGCTGCTGGTACTCCCCGCCCACCGGGCAGACCTCCAGGCACCGGGGGCAGACGCCGAAGGACTCGGCGACGCCCACCACCGCCTGCCACTGCGCCCGGGTCTCCGGCGCGGCCATCACCTTGTCCACGTCGGATGGTGCGTCGATGAGCCGGCGCACCGGCCCGCGCAGGATCTTCGAGACCCCGTTGACCATCGCCGCGAGACCGCACAGCCGCTTGTCCAGCGTCCACTGGTGCACGGCGTCGGTCGGGCAGCACAGCAGGCACCGGCTGCAGCTCGGGCCGATGCAGAGCTGCTCGGTGATCCGCCGGTCGGGCTCTAGGGCAAGCTCGGTGAGGACCGCGGAGAAGTAGACCCGGGGGCCGTACTCGGGGGTGAGCAGGTTCGCCTCCAGCCCGAACGTGCCCAGCCCCGCCTCGACCGCCACATGCCGGAACGACAGGTAGCCATAGCTGCCCCGCTTCAGCTCCGGGTCGGTCTCGTCCATCACCACCTGGAGGCTCGCGTGGCCGTGCTCCTCCAGCCAGAACGACAGCCGGTACGCCAGCCGCTCCAGCTGGCGGCAGATGGCCGCGTTGGTGTACGCGATGGCCCGGCGGTGGTCGGAGAGGAACTCCCCGGTCGGCATCCGCTTGGCCACGATCACGCAGCTGCGCGCGCTCGGGAACAACCGGCTAGGTATCTGAGGCGCTGTCGGGTCGGGCGGGTGGGCCTCGAGCGTGGCGCAGTCGACCACTCCCACCAGATCCGCACCGAGCGCCTTTGCTCGATCCTTTACGGCTGCGGCGTCCATGCCGCCTCCTGCTGTATGTCAAATTAGTGGCGCTCGACACCGCACTGTAATGGTCGCAGATACTCATGGCAACGGACATCGTGTCCGTCGTCACCCGAAGTTGTGACGCTATAATCTTGCAGTTATCTTCGAATAGTCATGCAAAGCTCGGAATCAGCTTACGTTTTCCCGAACGCCGGGTTGCTGACCGTTTCTCTGCTTCCGCGCGGTATCCCAGGCGGTGACCACCTTCCCGGCCAAAGCAGGATCTATGCGGTTGGTCCGGGCGACGGCGGTGAGCAGCTCCCGCCACGGCAGCCGGGCAAGCTTGCGGGCGGGCAGCATATCCACGACCCGGAGTACGGCCACCGCCGCGTCATCGCTGGCCGCCCCCCGCGCACCGCGCAGGAGCCGCCCGACCAGCGACAGGTCACCGCCGATCGCACGCCACGCCGCCCCAGGGTGCTCGATCACCTTCTCCAGCTCCAGGTTCGACTCCGGCGGCACCGGGATGCCAAGCTCCGCCAGCGCCGCAGCGAAGTCGAGGCGGTCCGCCTCTTCGAGGAAGTGCAGGAACATCGCCAGTCCAGTCGCGTGCCGCGCGATCTGTTGGGTATCCGGGCCGGACAGCGGCTCTCGATATCGGATTTCAGCCAAGGCTCGTACGAACTTCACAGTGGCCTGAAACTTTGCCGGGGAACTATCCGACGTCTTGATCAGATCACAAGCCCGACTGAGGAGCTCAGTCGGCGGCGTCGCCTGGCCCATCTCGAGCTGACGGAAGATCATATACAGATATGGCGCTCTTTTGTCTGATGCAATCGTCGCCGCAGCGGTGAGGCACGACTCGACCAGATCATTGAAGGGCTGACTTCTAACACCCACCACCCTTGGAGTGATCCACCTGTAGCCCGGTCCACCCAGCGCTAGGTGCGCCAGGACGCCAGCCGGCGAGGGGGAGTCGCCAGACTCGGGCATCAGCACGATGTCATCCATAGCTAGGAAATCAGCGGTGGCATCCGTCAGGCCGGTCACGGCAGGATCTCCGATCAGTGTGTTCGAGAAATCGAGCTCCCACACCAGGCGAGTCCAGGAGTAGTAGGGATCGCCGTCGGTGCTGAGCTGTACCCGTTCAGGGGCCCATCGGGGATCTACTTGGAGTGCCTCCACGAGTGAGCGCCAGGCCTTGGTGTCCAATGTGGCCCGCCAGAAGGACGCCATGCGGCGCCACCGCCCGGCCGGGTCCACCTCACCTGGGAAGAGTGCGGCGAACTCGACCTCGCCGTCGAGGGCGACCAGAAGGACGACCAGGTTGGCGCTGCGCACCGCGAGCCGGACGGTGAGGTCGATGTCCCGGGGCTGGTAGCCGGAGAACCGCCCCGCGTCGTACCCGTACAGGCAGCCGGCGACCGCCTCGACCAGCAGGGCGCGAAGCCCCTCCCGGACAGGCCCGTCGAGCTGGCCGAGCCGGTGCCAGACGAAGTCCACAATGGGCGCCCGCATCGTCAGCACCTGGAACGACAGCAGCGCGGTGAGCAGCTCGTCGTTGGGCGCCGCGGCAACCATGGTCACCGCACGGCTCCGGTGGTCGGCGCTGTCATAGGTGGCCAGCGCCGTTTTCACGGCCATCCGGGCGACCAGGTACTCGCCGAAGGTCGCGTGCAGGAACTCGTACGCCCGTAGGGGCGCCTCGCCAGCGACCTGGTAGGTGGAGTGGGAGGCGTGCACGAAGAAGAACCGGCCGATCAGCAGCTGCGCGTTGCTGAGCTGGCGCCCGGGACCACCGGCACGCCGGGAGGGTGCCGCACCGGAGAGCGCCCTCAGGTCGGCGTCGAGATCCTCCTCGTCGACCACCTGGCCGTCCCGGTTGAACATCGCCAACGCCGCGATGGACAGCTGCTCCAGCTCCTGCTCGACCATCCGGTCCACCTGGTCCTCAGTGGAGCTTGGATGGTGCTTGCGGACCTCCCGGCGGGCGAAGGAGCGCAGCAGCCGCTCGTAGAGGTCGGCGTCGGCGAGGCACTGGCGCTCCCGTTGCAGTGCGTTGCCGCCGGCGTCGTAGAGCGCGAGCATGAGCAGCAGCAGCGGCTGGCGGGCCAGGTGCGGGTGGCGCAGCACGGTCTCCCGGGCCAGCGGCCGCAGGCCGGCGCCCGCGTAGAAGCCGGCGTTCGCGGCGTTCCAGGTGTCGAGCCAGCGCGCGATCCGCGGCTCGTCAAAGGGCTCCAGCCGCACGACCGTCGTCCCGGCCGGGATGCGCGCCTGGTGCGCCACCATGGTGCGGCTCGTCACCACGGCCACGACCGGGCGCCCGCGGCCCGCCTCGGCCCGCTGGAACTCGGCGACCTGCTCCAGGTAGTCGCTGCGGCTGGCCTGGCTGCTCTGGATCAGCTCGTCCAGGCCGTCCAGCAGGATCACCGGGGTGGCGTCACCGGCCGCGTCGGCGAGGTCGGCCCAGTCGACGCTGCGGTGCAGCACCAGCGAGAGCGCCTCAGCCACCTGCCGGTGGATCGGCGCGTCGGCCGGCACCCGGCGCAGGTCAACCCGCACCGTGGGGTGGCCGGCGTCGCTCAGCCGGGCCGCCAGCACCCGGCTGAGCACCGACTTTCCCGAGCCCGGATGGCCGAGCAGCAGCAGCGGGCGCACCGTCGCGTCGGGGTCGGCCAGGCAGGCGGCGAAGAAGCCCTGGATCTCCTCCCGTACCGGGATGGCCTCCCACCACCCGTCGTCGTGCGGGCGATGACGGTCCCGGTCGTAGCTGGCCGCCCGGAACGCGTGGTTGACGTACGCCGCGCCGAGCGTGGGAATGGCCAGGCCCGCTGGCGCACCATGCGTGCCGGGCGCGATGATCTGCTGGTCCAGGTCTGCCGCGTACCCGGTGGCCAGCTCGTCCCACCGCCGCAGCGCCCCGGCCGGGTGGGCGACCTGCGGCAGCACCTCGGTCAGCCCGGCCAGGCCGGTCCTGGTCTCGTCGAGGATCCGGGCTAGGTCATCGAGGCGCGCGTTGGCTCCTTTCTCAGCGGCCTGGAGCTCGTTGAGCAGGGTCCAGCAGAGGAACTCCGGGCTCTGCCCGGCCAGCTGGATGACGTAGCCGTGGTACCGGGCCAGGGCTCTCGCCGGCAGCTCGTGGGAGACGAATATCTCCATCGCCATCTGGTCGCTCTCCGACCGCTCGTCCCAGGCCGCCTCCGCACGCAGCAGCCGCAGCACCTCCTGGCCCGGCGCGGCGAAGAACGCGCGAGCTTCGGCATCGAAGTCCGCGCGGGGGATCCCGGGCCGCGGCACCGGTGGCGAGGCCCGCAGCAGCTCATGGACGATGCCGCGCTCGCCGGCCTCGGGGACCTGGTCAAACAGGACAGTCCACCGGTCACCCGGGGTCCGGCGGCTCCCGTCGACGGTCAGCCGGTCAAAGCCGGCCAGCGTGTCGAAGTACGCCGAGACCAGCAGGACCGTATGCGCGGCGGTCATCACCTCGCCGCGGGTGCGGCGGTCCGCACCGCGTAACCGGTCCCCGCTCGCCTTGCGCAGCTGCTCCAGCCACCGGACCAGATCGTTCTTCGGGTCGAACAGGCCAAGGGTGGCGCCGCCGGTGACGGGCGCCGCGACGGCCAGCCCGATGCTGAGCAGCCCGTCCAGCCACTTGAGGATCCGGCTCTCGCCGGCTCCCAGGATCCGCGCGGCATCGGTCAGCTGGACCATCCTCGGCACGCCGTCTCCCCTCACCAACCCCCTCGCTGCCGGCAACACTGCCATGCGCGGCGGTTGGCTCCCTCACGAGTGGGCGGGGCGGCGGGACCAGGCCAGGATCTCCGCTGCCGCGCGGGGTGCGCCGCCCGCCTCGCGCAGGGACCCGGCCACCTGGCGTACGCGGCGCCGGAGGTGCTCGTCGTGGAGCATCCGGGCGGCGAGGCTACGCAGCCGCTGCGGTGACAGCCGGCGGGCGGGCAGCATCGCCCCGGCGCCCAGCCGGGCCAGCTGCCGCGCGACACACGCCTGCTCCGGCTGGTGCGGCACGGCGATGGTCGGCACCTCGTGCAGCAGCGCCTCCTGGACGCTGTTCATCCCGCCGTGCGTGACCAGCAGCGCCGCGCGGGCAAGCAGGTCAAGCTGCGGCACCGCCGGCCGGACCAGCACATGGTCCGGGATGCGCCCGAGCCGGCGCGGGTCCCCCTTGCTGACGGACAGGACCAGCTGGTACGCCCCACCGGAGAACGCCTCGATGCAGGTGTGGAAGAACGCCGGGTTGTCGTAGTTGACGGTGCCCAGGGAGGCGTAGACCAGCGGCCGGCCGTCGAGCCACCCGAACGGGAACTCGGGCTGGTCCACCCTGGCCCCGACGCTGGGGCCGACGAACACCGTGCGCCCGGCGCTGCCGCCGGCACCGGGCTGGAAGACCGGCGAGGTGTAGCTGATCGTCAGGTCGCCCGGGATAGCGAAGAGCTGGTCCAGGCGCAGCGGCCGGACGCCGAACCGCGCGGCGAGCGGGCGCCAGGCCCGGTAGAACCCGGGCAGGTGCGGCAGCCCCCGTACCAGGCTGGTCAGCACGCCGGCGAATGCCGGCTCGCGCAGCACCACCGGGAGGGTGAGCGTCAGGAACGTCGACGAGACGACCGTGGGCAGGCGCAGCGCCTGCGCCACCAGCCAGCCCCAGCAGCACATCGAGTCGACCAGCACGTAGTCGGGGCGCACCGCGGCGGCCTCGTCGACCAGCCAGGGCACGAGCCTGCCGGCGGTCTCGGCGAGCACCGCCGCGGTCCGGGGCGGGCTCGTGCCGTCAAGGCCGAAGGCCGGGAAGTAGTCGTCCGGAAGGCCGGGGTAGGCGCGGAAGCTGGCACCGGTCGCCTCTACCGCCCTGCGGTAGCCGGCCGACGCGTAGTAGACAACCTCCTCCCCCGCCGCCACCAGCTCCGCGACGACCGGCAGCGACGGGTTGATGTGCCCACTGGCCGGGACGTTGTAGAAGACCGCTCGCGCCACGCCGGCCGCCTTCCCGCCGCTGCCGTCGTCACCGTGTGCCAGCGGCCCGCTCTGGTCGGTTCCCGCCTGATTGTCCCTTATTTATGGCCTCCCTATCTACGGTTGCCTCTTGACCAGTCGGCGCCAAAGCATCCAGTGGGCGGGAAAACCCAGAGCCGAGCATCCAGGCGCCAGATACCAGGCCAGCTGGCAAGCGCCCGGCGCCAGGAAGCCGGGCTACGCAGGCGACATGCGACAACAGGAGGACATGCAGCGGCCCGACCGCAGACAGGGAGCCTGTCGGCCGGGCCGCCGGAGCTGGGCCAGGTAGGTCGGTACGTCAGTACACGGTCACGCCGTACGCGTTGGCCGCTTCGGGGACGGGCTGGTAGAAGGTTGTTCCACCGGACCGGCAGTTGCCGCTGCCGCCGGAGGTGATGCCGAGTGCCCTGGTGCCGTCGTAGAGCGGGCCGCCGGAGTCACCGGGCTCCGCGCACACGTTGGTCTGGATCATTCCCCTCACTGTGCCGCTGCCGACGTAGCGAACCGTGACGTTCAGCGCGGTGACGGTCCCGCTGTGCGTCCCGGTGGTCGACCCGGTGCGCTTGACCGACTCCCCGACAAAGGCGTTCGCTGCGGTGAACCCACCGGGATGGGTGAGCGAAAGGTTGTCGTAGCGGACCAGCGCGTAGTCGTTGCCCGGGAAGCTGGAGCCGATAGTGGGGCCGATCAGCGTCGTGTGGCTGGAGTTGGTGTACCAGGTATTGGCTACGTCTCCGCAGTGTCCCGCGGTGAGGAAGTAGTAGACACCGCCCTTGACGACGTTGAAGCCGAGCGAGCAACGGTAGCCCCCACCGTAGATTGCGGCGCCGCCGGATAGCAGCGGGGCGAAGACGCCGGCGGCACGCTCGATCCGGATCGCACCGGCGTTGCCGCCGGCGGCCTTCCTGATCGTTGCGATCTCGGCCTGCGACACGCTGCTGTCTGCGGTGACCACCACGCGGTCGGATGCGGCGTCCACGTACCAGGCGATGCCCTCGACGCCCGACCCCAGCACCGCGGCGTTCACCGCGGCGAGGTGGCCGGCGCCGTATGCCTGCGGCGCCGCTGCCGCGGCGGCCGGCAGGGTGAACGCACCGATGGCGACCATGCCGACAGTTGCGGCGAGCAGCCGGGCAGATCTGCTGCGGGAAAGGACGTGCTTGATCCTCACTGTCTCCTCCTCAAGGAGTGGTAGGACCAGATGGGTGGATCAGTTCCCCGTTAGCTGTAGCGGGAAGGTTCATCACCGGTGTCGGTCAATGTCACCCTCCCGACCAAATGGTCTAGCTAGTATCAATCTTGATCAATAACATAGCAAGACCATCGGGTGCGGTTACGGGGTTCCGGCGAACCGGCCGAGGGAATCGGAGAGGGTCAGGTGCGCTACCCCTGGCTAGCCTGAGCCCTGAAGGGCTCCGGCTGGTCGGGAGGGCCGTGCGTGGTGGATGTGGTCGGCGCCGCGGAGAGCGCGCGGCAGCAGCGCCGGGCCGCTGGTGGCCTGCGGGCAGCGGGGCTGCGGGCAGGTGACCGGGTCGCTGTGCTGGCCCGCCCGTCCCCCGGCCTGCTCGCCCTGGTGCTGGGCGCGCTGCGCACCGGCATCGTCCCGGTGCTGCTCGACCCGGCCGCACCGCCCTCAGAACAGGCGGAGCTTCTCGCCGACGCCCGCCCAGCGCTCACCGTGACCGGCGGCGCCGTGCCGACCATGGCCGACGGCGCCGTGCCGACCGTGGCCGAACACGCCACGCTCGCCGGTCTGCTCGACGCAGCCCCGGCCGAGCTGGCCGCCGTACCGCTGGCCCGGCCGATGCACTACACCTCGGGTACGACCGGGCGGCGTAAGGGCGTCTGGTCCGGGGTGCTCACCGAGGGCTCGGCAAAGGCCCTGCTGGCCGAGGAGACCGAGCTATGGGGGTTCCACCCCGGCGACCGGCATCTGGTCGTCTCCCCGCTGCACCATTCTGCGCCGCTGCGGTTCGCAACCGGGACGCTGATGGCCGGCGGCACCGTCGCGCTGGGCGGCCCGTTCGACGCGGCCCGGACCCTCGACCTGCTCACCACCTTCCGCCCGACCACCCTGTTCTGCGTACCCACGCAGCTGCGGCGCCTCATGGCCGCCGCCGACGCGGGTGGCGGCCTGCCGCCGTTGGGGCAGCTGCGGCTGCTCGCCCACGCCGCCGAGGCCTGCCCGCCGGGCCTGAAGCGCCGGCTCATCGACGAGCTGCCGCCCGGCAGCGTGTCCGAGTTCTACGGCTCCACGGAGGCGCAGTTCACGGTCTGCAGCAGCCAGGAGTGGCTGGACCGCCCGGGCACCGTCGGCCGGGCGCGGCCGGGACGCCGGCTACGGGTCGACGGCGACCGGCTCGTCTGGTGCCGGCTGCCGCCGTACGCCCGCTTCTCCTACTGGGGCGACCCGGCAAAGACCGCCGCGGCCTGGCGCGGCGACGAGCTCACCGTCGGCGACCTGGGTCGCATCGACGGCGACGGCTACCTCTACCTGGACGGCCGGCGCGAGGACCTGGTCATCAGCGGCGGCGTCAACGTCTACCCGGGGGAGGTGGAGCGGGTGCTCGCCGCCTGCGCGGGGGTGGAGCAGGTGGCCGCGTTCGGGGTCGCGGACGAGCAGTGGGGACAGCGGCTGTGCGCCGCGGTCGTCGGCGACGCGACCGAGCAGGAGCTGTCCGACTTCGCCCGCCGCAACCTGTCCGCGGCGAAGCGCCCGAAGACGTACTACAAGGTCGGCCAGCTGCCGACCACCGCCACCGGCAAGGTCCGCCGCCTCGACCTGCCCGGGCTGCTCGGCCTCGGGTAGCCCGGTCCACCGAGTCCGGCACCCACCTTGACAACGTACAACCGATCGGTTGTATATTTGTCTCGTGACCGAGGAGAGCGAGAACCGGGCGGACGCCCTGTTCCACGCGCTCGCTGACCGCACCCGGCGCGACATCCTGCGCCGCGTGCTGGCCGGAGAGCACTCCGTCTCGGCACTCGCGGCAAAGTACGACATGAGCTTCGCCGCGGTACAGAAGCACGTCGCCGTGCTGGAGAAGGCCGGTCTGCTGACCAAGCGACGCAGCGGTCGCGAGCAGCTGGCCAGCGGCGACGTGGAGGCGGTGCGGTCGGTGGCGTCCATGCTCACCGAGCTCGAGCAGGTCTGGCGCGGCCGCATCGCACGCATCGACGTACTCATCGCATCCGACTCCCACCAGGAGGACCCGCCATGCCCGTGACCGACGTCCAGCAGGATCTTGACAACCTGACCCTGACCATCACCGCAGACTTCGCCGCGCCGGTGGAGCGGATCTGGCGGGTCTACGCCGACCCTCGCCAGCTGGAGAAGGTGTGGGGACCGCCGACCTACCCGGCGACGGTGGTCGACCACGACCTCACGCCCGGCGGGCGCGTGACCTACTACATGACCGGTCCGGAAGGCGACAAGCACGCCGGATACTGGCTGGTCACCACCGTGGACGAGCCGAGGGGCTTCTCCTTCGACGACGGCTTCGCCGACCTCGACTTCAACCCGAGGCCGGAGCTGCCGGTCTCCAAGAACGTCTTCACCTTCACCGAGCACGACGGCGGCACGCGCGCGACCTACGTGAGCAGGTACGCCTCCGCCGAGGCGCTGAAGCAGGTGCTGGACATGGGCGTCGTGGAGGGCGCCACATCGTCGATCAACCAGATTGACGACCTGGTCGCATCCTGACCCCAGCAGGGGACCGGGGCCGTGGCGGCCCCGGTCACCTTCGTGGATGGGCGCGATGACCCACCCCCGCAACGGTGTGACCAACGGTGACGGCTGCGGTGGAGTATCGGCATCCAGCAACAGCTGCCGCAGGTCAGGTTCCCGACGCCACGTACGGCGTTAGCCACCTACCGGCGTTGGTAGTCGTCACCCAGCTGGTCAACATCGTGCTCGGCACGCCCACGCCGCTATCGTCCAGCAGCGGCTGTTCCGTACCCGGCCCGTGCCGCCGACGCTCCACGACCCGGCTCTGGCCGCCGCGATTGCCTGCCGCCAGCGTCGCCAGCAGGCGCGCCAGCTGCTGGCCAACGATCCCGGCCTGGCCCGCGAGCTGCGCATCGGCCGCCCCGACCTACCCCGCGACTACGACGACGGCGGCCTGGTCGCCGTGGTGGTCGTGGACCCACTGTTCTGCCGAGAGGCTTAGGTCCGAGCGGCGGTTGGGGTCGGGATGGTGATATGGCCGCGTGCCCATCGTGCCGCCGTCCCGGGGCAGTAGCGTCCACAGTCGATGAGGAGCTTCCCGCTAACCGCGTCCATCGCCCTGGTCTTCGTGCCGCTCGCGTTCAGCGAGGAGCTGATGGAGCCGATCTTCTACGTCACGCGGGACCAGTGGCTGGTGCCTGCGTACGTGCTGCTCCCGGTCGACGCCGGGTTGCTTGCGGCGGCGTTCGCGCTGGCCTGGTGGGGGCACGGCCGGCGCGGGCGGTTCCGGCCGGTCTGGTTCGCCGTCGGGGCGCTCGCCCACCTCGGGGTGGACGTGACCAACGTGGTTGTGCCGCCTTCAGTGGGCGCCGCGTTCGCGCTGGCCGTGCCCTATGCCGCGACGCTGGTGGTGATCGGGGCGGCGATGGTCGGCGCGCGCTGGCTCCCGCCGCGCCGGCCCAGGACCAAGGACTCCGGTGCCTTCCGGTACGTGCTGCCGCTTGTCGCTGGGACGCTCTTCGCCTACCTGGGGGAGGGTTTGTACTGGTACACCCTCGGCGCCGAGCCGACCACGGGCGCTCGGGTGGTCAACGATGAGTACTTCGCGCAGACGAGCGCCGTCATCCCACTACTGCTGATCGCCATCGGCTTTGAGGCCCGGCAGTTCCAGCGCTACCGGGACCATCCGGCGGGTCGATCAACAGCTTTGGTCACCATTGTGCTGATGTGTATCACGGAGGTACTGGTACTGACCGCGCTCACCGAGGTCAGTCGCGCGGAGCAGGAGGGACCCTCCGGCCGACCGGCTGGTGAGCTGCTGGCCTGGCTGGAGTATCCCGCCTTCGTGCTCAGCCTCGAGGCAATGTGCATGGGCTTGGCCCTGGTCGCGTGGGCGCTGTTTCTCACCGCCGATCCGACCCAGGCTGCCGACCCGGTGTGGGGCGCGGAATCCGCACCGGCCGCCGGTCAGCCGGGAGCTGCTGGACAGGCAGAGACCGCCGAGCGGCCGGGCAGGGCTGAGGACCACCCGGGCGACGCGGCCGAGGCGACGACCCCGATGGCACCGGAGGTGTCTGCGGACCCATGCTCCTCGAGAAGGTACCCGCTGGCCGCGCCGGCACTACTGGTGTCGGCCGGGTGGGCCGCCGCGGCCGCGGTCGTCTGGTGGCAGCGCCGTTCTTCCCGGCGCAGACCGCGCTACTGAGGTTGAGAGGTGTGACGCCCACCCCGGCTCAAGGCTAGGTAGCTACCGTAGAGGGCGCCTCGCCGGCCAATCCCGACCGCCGGCCTGTCCCGACCGCCGACCGGCCCGGGAAGCCAGCGGGGCGCGCGAGCCCGCTGGGTCGGCGTTTGGAGTGATCAGATGGCAGTGGACCAGGTCGACGTGCTGATCATCGGTGCCGGGCTCTCCGGCGTCGGCGCAGCCTGCCACCTGCGGCGCAAGTGCCCGGAGAAGACCTTCGCCATCCTGGAGTCGCGGGGTGCCATCGGGGGGACCTGGGACCTGTTCCGCTACCCCGGCATCCGCTCGGACTCCGACATGTTCACCCTCGGCTTCCCGTTCCGGCCCTGGCCCGAGGAGAAGTCCATGGCCGGCGGCGCCGCCATCCGCAGCTACATCTGCGACACCGCGCGCGAGTACGGTGTGGCCGACAAGATCCGTTTCCACCACCGGGTGACGGAGGCGAGCTGGTCCAGTGCGGACGCCCGGTGGACGGTGACGGCACACCGCGCCGACACCGCCGAGACCGTACAGCTGCGCTGCCGCTTCCTCTTCATGTGCACCGGCTACTACCGCTACGACGAGGGGTACACGCCCCAGTTCACCGGCCTGGACCGCTTCGCCGGGCAGGTCGTGCACCCCCAGCACTGGCCCGAGGAGCTCGACTACACCGGCAAGCGGGTCGTGGTCATCGGCAGCGGGGCCACCGCGGTGACCGTGGTGCCGGCGATGGCCGAGCGGGCCGCCCACGTGACGATGCTGCAGCGCTCGCCGAGCTACGTGCTGTCCCTGCCCGAGGTGGACGTGGTCGCCAACGCGCTGCGCCGCACGCTGCCCCGAAAGCTCGCCCTGTCCCTCGTACGGTGGAAGAACGTGCTGCTCACCATGGCCATCTTCCAGCTCAGCCGGCGCGCCCCGGGCGTGATGCGCAGCCTGCACCGCCGGGCCGCGCAGGCCCGGCTGCCCCAGGGCTACGACGTGCAGACCCACTTCAACCCCGGGTACGACCCGTGGGACCAGCGGATGTGCTTCGTGCCCGACGGCGACCTGTTCAACGCGATCAGCAGCGGCAAGGCGTCGGTGGTGACCGGCCACATCGACACGTTCGCCGAGCACGGCATCAGGCTCGCCTCGGGCGCGCAGCTGGACGCCGACATCGTGGTCACCGCGACCGGCCTGAACCTGCAGCCGCTGGGCGGCATGCGCCTGGTCGTCGACGGCGCCGCGGTCGAGCTCGCCAAGACCGTCGCGTACAAGGGCATGATGCTCTCCGGCGTGCCCAACCTCATGCTGGCCCTGGGCTACACCAACGCCGCCTGGACGCTCAAGTGCGACCTGACCAGCGAGTACGCCTGCCGCCTGCTGCAACACATGGACCGGCGCGGCTACCAGGTGTGCACCCCCGTCGCCCCGGACTCCTCGCAGCTCGACCCTTTGATCGACCTCCAGTCCGGCTACGTGCTGCGCAGCCTCGACAAGCTGCCCAGGCAGGGGCCCCGGGCGCCGTGGCGGCTCTACCAGAACTACCCGCGGGACGTGTGGCTGCTGCGACACGGGGCGGTCGAGGACGAGGGCGTCCGGTTCAGCCGCGCCCCCGCGCCCCAACCGGCTGCGCCGAGCCCCCATGCGTAGGTTCGTCTTCGCCGGCGGCACCGCCGTCGTCACCGGCGCCGCCAGCGGCATCGGCGAGGCGCTGTCCCACGCGCTCGCCCGGCGCGGCTGCCACCTGGTCCTGCTGGACCGCGACGAGCCGCGCCTGCAAGCCGTGGCCGGCGCGGTCCGCAGTGGACACCCCACACTCGCCGTGCGCAGCTACCTGGTCGACCTCGCCGACGCCGAGTCCACCCTGCGGGTCGCAGGCAGGGTGCTGGCCGAGCACCCGCGGATCCGGCTGCTGGTCAACAACGCCGGGGTGGCGCTGGACGGCCGGTTCGACCAGGTGACCCTGGACGAGTTCGAGTGGGTCATGGACATCAACTTCCGGGCCGCGGTGCGGCTGACCCACACGCTGCTGCCGGCGCTGCGGGCCGAGCCCGGCGCGCACCTGGTCAACGTCTCCAGCGTCTTCGGCCTGATCGCGCCGGCCGGCCAGGTGGCGTACTCGGCCAGCAAGTTCGCGCTCCGCGGGTTCACTGAGGCGCTACGCCACGAGCTGGTCGACCACGGGATCGGGGTCACGTCGGTCCACCCCAGCGGGGTGCGTACCCGCATTGGCGAGAGCTCGCGGGTGGGCAGCGGGGTCTCCGCCGAGGAGCGCAGGGCGGCCCGCGAGCTCTCCGCCAGGCTACTGCGGATGGACCCGCGGCGGGCCGCCGACGTCATCGTCACCGGCATCGAGCGGCGCCGCCCCCGGGTCCTGGCCGGCTGGTCCGCCAAGGTCCCAGACCTGGTGGTACGGCTGCTGCCCGGCTCGTACGGGGTGGTCATGCGGGCGGTCATCCAGCGGCTGTCGAGGAACGCGCCGGCCGCACCCCGGCCGGTCCAGCCTCGCAGCCCGGACCCGTCGACGCCAGGCAGCTGACCGCGTTGCGCCGGGTACCAACCGGTCGGGCGGGACGACACCTGCTACCCGGCGGACCGGGCTGCTGACCGAGGCGGACGGGACGGTCTCGGGCCGGGCGTGTAGTGTCGGGTTCAGCAGTTTCTTGTTTGTGGTTGCGTCCAGTCGCTTTTGCTGTCGGCTGGATCGGTCTCCTTGACGGATTCGCCGTAGGTCTGCCGCTGCTCGAGACGGCCGATCAGGGGTCTCGCAGCGGGCGAGGTCCTTCCATCCGTACCAAGGGAGACAAGGTTCACATGGCTACTGGGTCAGTGAAGTGGTTCAACGCCGAGAAGGGTTTCGGCTTCATCACCGTTGACGGGGGCGGCAAGGATGTCTTCGTCCACCACACCGCGATCCAGGCCGACGGCTTCCGCGAGCTGCGCGACGACCAGCGGGTCGAGTTTGAGATCGTGCAGAGCAACAAGGGCCCCCAGGCCGAAGCCGTCCGCCCGATCTGACCCCTACTCGACGCACCTTTCGTACCTGCATTGCGGCGCCTGGCGCCGCAATGCTCGGGCCCCGCAGCGCTGCCATGTGCCGCGGGGTCCGTCTGCGTCCCATCCGTCCCGGAGCTTCCCCGCTGCCCTCGGCGCGCCCAAGCACTGCGCCGGCTGGTAGCCGGCACCGCCCAGCCGACGAAGCGACGCACGCGCCCGCCCGGCCCGAGTCCCCGCCACGTCAAGGAGGCCGCCGTGTCCGAGCTCAGCGATGCCAACCTGCGCGCGATACTCGCCGTCCTGCTCCGCCGCGCCGGCGGCACCCTCGACATCCCCAACACCGAGCTGTATGACGCGATGATGAGCGACCACGGCACGCGAGCCGGCCAGTTCATCATCGAGGAGACCGGCGACGGCATCCGGCTGCGCACCAGGGCTGAGGACAAAGCGTGAGGTCGCCGGGCTGGCGTGCCGAGATATGGCGGTACCGCCACTACTACCCGCCGAGCTTCGCCGGACCGCACATGGCCGGCCCCCGTAAAGCAGGTGTCTGCTGTGAGCCGGCCGCTGACGCTCTCCCCACCAGCGGCTCCGTGTCTACCAGCGGCCTCGTGTCTCCAGCTCGGGCGGAGACCACGCGCGCGCTCATTGCCGCACTATAAGGCACCTGCGCCCGTGGCTCGCCCCGCTCGGCGTGAGCCACAGCGACACCCGGATGAGCGACCACCAGATGAGCGACCACGCGGGTGAGCGACGTGCGGGTGCCAGCCATGGCAGGTCGAGCCCGCCCTACCAGCCACCGCAGGTGGGTGCCATCGCCGCCCACAGCCCACGCGCTGCGCCCACGCGCACCACAGCGACATAGATCGAACATTGTCGAACCATTTGGCTCTTGTGGGGATGCGGGCGCCGACCGCACAATCTGGCAACGTTGCCAGATCCGTCGAGCCGCCCGGCCGGCGGGTATGGCGGCTCCTGGTGGTGGCGTCGACAGAGAGAGCTGCCGTGCGCATAGCCGAAGGCGTGTACCAGTTCGCGGACACCTGCAACGTCTACCTGCTGGTTCACGACCGGCAGGCGGTGCTGATCGACTTCGGCAGCGGCCGGGTGCTCGACCACCTCGCCGACTTCGGCGTGGACCAGGTCACCGACGTACTCGTCACGCACCACCACCGGGACCAGGTGCAGGGCCTGGCCCGGGCGGTCGCGGCGGGCATCCGGATCTGGGTACCCCCGGTGGAACAGGACCTGTTCGCCCGGGTCGACGACCACTGGCAGGCGCGGGCCCTGCTGAACTACTACGACCTGCGCCAGGACAGGTTCTCGCTGTTGCGGTCGGTGCCGGTGACCGGCACCGTGCCGGAGTACCGGACCCGCCAGTTCGGTGGCTACCAGGTGACCACCCTGCCCACACCCGGCCACACCCTGGGCTCAGTGTCCTATCTGGTCGATGTCGCGGGCCGGCGGCTGGCGTTCACCGGCGACCTGATCTACGGCCCCGGACAGGTTTGGTCCCTGGCGGCGATGCAGTGGTCGTACACCGGGATGGAGGGGGCCCGGGCGACCATGCTCTCCCTCGACGAGCTGGCCGAGCACGCGCCTGATCTCGTACTGCCCTCGCACGGCCCGCCGATCGACGCCCCGCCGACCGCGTCCGCGCTGCTCAAGCAGCGGCTGTGCGCGCTGCTCGACAACCGGGGCGAGCCGCCATGGGACATGCCCGGCCGGCGGGAACGCCCCTTCGAGGTGCTCAGCCCGCACCTGCTGCGCAACCGGACCAGCTTCGCCACGACGTACGTGCTGCTCTCCGACTCCGGCGGGGCGATGTTCCTGGACTTCGGGTTCGACGGCATCGCCGGGCTTCCGGTGGGGGACGACCGGTCGTCCCGCCGGCCCTGGCTGCCGTCGCTGCGGGTGCTGCGCCGCGACTTCGGCGTCGAACGGGTCGAGGTGGCCACCCCGACCCACTACCACGACGACCACGTCGCAGGCTTCAACCTGCTGCGGGAGGTCGAGGGTACGCAGATCTGGGCGGAGCGGTCCATCGCCGAGGTGCTCATCGCGCCGCTGCGCTACGACCTGCCGTGCCTGTGGTACGACCCGATCCTGGTGGACCGCGTGGTCGAGGCGGGCCGGCCGCTGCGGTGGCGGGAGTACGAGCTGACCATGTACCCGCTGCCCGGCCACACCCGCTACGCAGTGGCGATCGCCGTGGAGGTGGACGGCCGCCGCGTCCTCGCCACCGGGGACCAGCAGAGCACCGGCTGGCTGCCGGGCGAGCGACCGGAGGTGCTGAACTTCCAGTACAAGAACCGGTTCCAGATCGATGACTTCGTGGCCAGCGCCCAGCTCTACCGGAGGCTGCGCCCCGAGCTGATGATCAGCGGGCACTGGGCGCCCCGGGGCATCGACGACGCCTACCTGGACATGCTGCTGGCCAAGGGGCAGGAGCTGGCGCGGCTGCACCGGGAGCTGCTGCCACTGGCCGATGTGGACTTCGGTGCCGAGGGGTTCGGGGCGCGGATCTTCCCGTACCAGTCGGCCACCAGGCCGGGTGAGCCGCTGAGCCTGCAGGTCGAGGTGACCAACCCGTTCCGGGCGGCGGAGCTGGTCACCGTGGAGCTGGTGCTGCCGGCGGGCTGGAAGTGCTCGCCGCCGGTCGCCTTCGCCGAGCTACCGGGCAACGCCACCACGACACTAACCTTCGAGGTGCTGCCGCCGACCTTTGGTGAGTGGCGGCGGGCCCGGGTGGCCGCCGACCTGACCGTCGGCGACCGGCGGTTCGGCCAGCACGCGGAGGCGCTGGTGGACGTGCGATGAGGGTGACCCGCGCGGGGACCGACCTCGCGATCACGGCACTGGCCTACCGGCTGGTCCTCGACCCGCGCCGGGCGGTGGCCGCGGTGTACGGCGCCGACGACCGGCTGTGGTTCCGGCTGCGGCTGCTGGCCTCCCTCGATACGCTGGCCGGCCCGGACGAGACGCTGCGCGTGGAGCCGGTGTCGCACCAGGTCGACCTCCACCTGGACCGGGTCCGCATCGAGATGGCCTGCGCCAGCTCCCGGTGGCGGCAGCGGACCACCATCGTCGAGTGCCACGAGGACCGGCTCGAGGTCACGGCCGAGGTGTACGGGGACGGGCGGATCCTGACCGCGCACCTGCTCGGCGGGTGGCGCCCGCCGTACGGCTTCCTGCCCAGCGGGTCCGCGCTGCGTACCGTGTTCTCCCCCAACCCGGACCACCCGCGCCGGATCGCCCGGCCCGCGGTCGAGCCGGCCACCATCGGCGTGGTCGGCGACGGCGGCGAGCCTGGGGTCGGGCGGTGGCTGTTCGCGCCGGCGCCCTGGTGCTTTGCGGTGAGCCGGGATCCGCCCAGCCCGGCCGGCGACCGGCGCCGGGATCCGCCCGGCGCTGGCGGCGACCTGCCGGGCGGGCAGTGGGCCGGGGTCGGCCTGCTCGCGCCGGTCCGGGAGCAGACCTTCACCGCGCTGCACTACACCGGCGGGACCGACGGGTTCAGCCTGCGGCTGGACTACGAGGGGCACACGCGGGTGGCCGGCCGGTTCCGCGCGCCGACCGTGGTGGTGCTGTTCGGCCAGGCCGACCCGTACGCCGTGCTCCGCCGGCACCGGGAGCTGCTGGTCGAGCGGCGCGCCGTCCCGGCCGCCTCCACCGGCCCCGCCCGGCAGCCGCCGGCGTACTGGCGCCAGCCGATCTTCTGTGGCTGGGGCGCGCAGTGCCACCTCGCCGCGGTCACCGGACGGTGCGCCCAGGACCTCGCCACCCAGCAGCACTACGACCAGTTCCTGGCGGCGCTCGCGCAGCACGGCGTGCTGCCCGGCACGGTGGTCATCGACGACAAGTGGCAGCTGGAGTACGCCACCTGCCGGCCCGACCCGGCGAAATGGCCCGACCTGCGCGGGTGGGTCGCCCGCCGGCACGAGCAGGGCCAGCGGGTGCTGCTGTGGTGGAAGGCGTGGGACGTCGCGGGCGCACCGGCCTCGGCCTGCGTGCGCATGCCGGACGGGACCCCGGTCGCGCTGGACCCGCAGGCCGACGCGTGCCGGAGGCTGGTCGAGGACGCCGTCGGCTACATGCTCGGCGCCCGCGGGCTGGACGCGGACGGCCTCAAGGTCGACTTCATCGCGCGTACGCCGAGCGGCGTGGCACTCGAGCACGCCGGGGACAGCTGGGGGGCCGACCTGCTGCACCGCCTGCTCGAGCTGGTCTACGCCAGCGCCAAGCGGACCAAGCCGGACGCCCTGGTCGTCACCCACACTCCGAACCCCGCCTTCGTCGACGTCACCGACATGGTGCGGCTCAACGACGTACGGATGCTCGACGCACCCGACCCGGACGGCCCGGTGGTGCGCCAGATGGCCTACCGGGCCGAGGTCGTGCGGGCCGCCTGCGGAGAGCTGCTGGTAGACACCGACGGCTGGTGCCTGCCGGACCGGGCCGCGTGGGCGGAGTACCTCGCGCACCAGCCGATGCTCGGCGTGCCCGCGCTCTACTACGCGACCCACATCGACCACAGCGGCGAGGCGCTGCGCCCATCTGACCTGGCGGCCGTGGCCAAGGTCTGGCAGCACTACCGCCAGGCGCACGGCCTGTCGACACCGCGACGAGCGCCGCAGTAGTCGTACCCGGGCCGCAGTAGTCGCGTCCGGAGTGCCGGCGCGCTCAGCGACGATCCGCTGCCGGTGGCGGTCGGTGATCTGACAGGGGTTCAGTGAAGCGTCAGGTCCCGACCCCAGCTCGCCCACCTGGAAGACGCAGCAGCTGATATCTGTTGATCGCTGTTACTTTCGTGGCCAGTAGCGGTTGCGGCGGGGTCGTTGGGTGGGGTCGACCCAGGCGGGTGGGGTGAACTCAGGTCGCCCGTCGGGTGCGATGTGGACAGTCCAGCCGCCATGGTGGAGCAGGCGGTGGTGGAAGGTACAGGTCAGCGCGGTGTTTGCCAGGCTGGTGGGGCCGCCGTCGGCCCAGCTGGTGACGTGATGGCCCTGGCACCATCGGGCTGGTCGGTCGCAGCTGGGGAACGAACATCCACCATCGCGGAGCACTAGGGCGCGGCGCAGTGCGCCGGTGACCAGCCGCCGTTGCCGGCCCAGGTCCAGCGGCTGCCCGGTGCCGTCGAGGACGGCGGGCACGATCTGGGCGTCGCACGCCAGGCGGCGCACGGCCTCGGGGCTGAGTGTCTCGCCGGTGTCGAGCAGCCCGGGTCCGAGCTGGCGGACCAGCGTGTCGTAGCCGACGGTGACCACGACCTGGGGCCGGTCGCCGCCGTGGTCGGGCAGCTCGTCGGTGGACAGGGCCAGCCGGCAGATGTCCTCTAACGCGTCCGCACGGCGCTGCCCTGGGGTGCGCTCGTCACCGGGGACGGGTCGGCACAGCGGCTCCAGCGCCGCGCGGACCACCGCGGCGGCCTCGGCACCCAACCGGCCGGACAGCCGGACCGCGCCCTTCCCGGCATCGGAGAGGGTGAAATGCCGGTCGCGGTGGGCTCGCTGCTCGGCCCGCGCCAGCGCAGCCAGCTCGACCTGCTCGGCCATGTCCGGGGCGACCACCTGCAGGATCCGCTCCCCCAGCCGCCGCAGTGCCACCGGCTCGTAGTCCCGGGCGTAGTCCACCAGGGTTGCTGCTGCCTTATCCGTCACAGCCGGGCCGGCCTCGGCCGGCAGCGCGGCCACCGCCTGGATGATCACCTGGGCCTGCTCCACGGTGACCGCGCCGGCAGCCAGCCCGTCGCGGACCACCGCGGGACCGGCGTCCAGCGCGGCGGCCAGCTCCACCAGCCGCCGGGCCGCGCTGATCGACATGCGCATCCGCTCGCGCAGCCACACCGCCGTCGACGAGGCGCCCTGCGCCACGGCCAGCCCGCGCCCGTCCAGCTCCCGAGCCAGCGCCAGATTTACCGCGGCCAGCCGCTGCTGCACCACATGCAGCTCGTCCAACGCCTCGACCAGCTCACCATCGCCCAGCGCCCACACCGCGGTTGCGGCGCACACGTCGACCGCTTCCGCGATCATCGCCGTCGCCACCCGCATGCCTTGTATTCTAGTACATTTGTTCGACAATATCGACTGTGAACCCCTACTGCCCTCGGCTGTCGACGTGAGATGGGCACGACAGTTGACCGCATACGCAAGCCAGTCTCGTGGCCTGCTGTCGAGCAATCGCCCGCCCGGCGCTCTAGGATTGCTGAATGTGACCGGCCGGGGGGCACGACGTGACATCGCGTACGCGAAGCCTGCGTGCCGGAAGCCGCGCAGCGGTGTCCGCCGGCCCACCGTGCAGGACGTCGCCCGGGAGGCGGGAGTCTCCCCGTCCACTGTGTCCCGGGCCCTCAACGGGAGCGGCTACGCGGCCGCCGAGGTCCGCCAGCGCGTGCACGCGGCCGCGGCCCGGATCGGTTACGTGCCGGACGCCAATGCCCGGACCCTGCGCAACCGGTCCAGCCGCTCGATCGGGGTGCTCATCTCCGACCTGCGCAACCCGTTCTACGCCGACCTCGCCGCAGGGGTGGAGCAGGCGCTGCGCGCCGCCGGTTACCACATGATCCTGGTCAACGACGATGGCAGCCCGGACGAGGAGATGCTGGCGGTGGAGACGTTCACCGCGATGCGGGTCCCGGGCGTGATCGTCACCCCGGTGTCGGTGCTGGCCCTCAAGCGGCTGCACCAGCAGGGGGTGCACGTGGTGCAGGCCGACCGCCAGGTCAGCAACCGCTACGGCGACACCGTACTGGGCGCGAACAAGGCGGGCGCGGAGCTCGCCACGCGGCACCTGCTCGACCTTGGCCACCGGCGCATCGCGCTGCTGATCGACCAGACCAGGTGGACGTCCGGGGCCGAGCGGCTGGCCGGGTACCGGGCCGCGCACGCCGAGGCCGAGGTGCTGGTCGACCAGGACCTCATCGCGTACACCAGCTTCGATGCGGCGGCGGCCCGGTCCACTGTGGCGCGGCTGCTGGACAGCCGTCCCGACGTGACTGCCTTGTTCGCCGCCAACAACGTGCTCGCGCAGGGCGCGTTCGAGGAGCTCCAGCACCGCGGGGTACAGCTGCCCAAGGAGATGTCACTCGTCGCCTATGACGACGTGCCGTGGATGTCCATGGTGCGGCCCGCGATAACAACGGTCTCGCAGCACACCTTCGACCTCGGCCGGCGCTGCGCGGAGGTGCTGCTGGCACGGCTCACCGCGGACGGCGCCGGCGCGGGCAACGCCAGGACGGGCAACGCCAGCACGGACAACGCCAGCACAGGCAATGCCAGCACGGACGACACCGGAGCGGGCGCCGACGACGGCAGCGGCTCCAGTAGCGGCACCGGCCCGTCCGTCCGGCGGCTGGTGCGCGTCGCGTCCGAGCTGCGGGTCCGCGGCTCCACCGGTCCCAGCCCAGCCTGACACCGCCACCAGGAAGCCGGTCAACCCGGCTTCTTGACGTCACCTGATAGACACCCTTAAATTTTTTACCTAACTGTGGCAACGATGCCACACCAAGCCCGGAGCGGGACAGCAGTGAGAGACCACCCTCGCCGGCAGCGTGGCTACGGCGTACCCGATGACCCTGGTGATCTTCCTGCGCCAGCGGTCCCCCGCAGCGGGCGACGCGACCCCACGGCGCGCCGGGCGGCGCAGGCCGCGGCGGCTCTGGCGGCATCCACGCCCGAGCCGGCCAGCGCTGGCGCAGTGCTGGGGCTGGACATCGGCGGCACCAAGCTGGCCGCGGGGGTGGTGGACGCCGCCGGGCGTACCCGCTCGTTCCTGGTCATCCCCAGCTACCCGAAGCGCGGGGCGCGGGCCGAGCTCGACCGCCTCTTCGCGCTCGGGCGCCAGGCCCTCTCCCAGCAGCCCCAGGACAGAACAACCGCCGTACGGGCGGTGGGCATCGGCTGCGGCGGCCCGCTGGACCCGGTCCGGGGCGTCCTGCTGTGCCCGCTGCACCTGCCCGGCTGGCGCGACGTCCCGGTCACGGCCTGGGCGCAGGAGTCCTTCGGGCTGCCCGCGGTGCTCGACAACGACGGCACCGCGGCAGCAGCCGGCGAGCACCGGTTCGGGGCCGGCACGGCCGCCCGGAACCTGGTCTACCTGACCCTGTCGACCGGGGTCGGCGGCGGGATGGTCATCGACGGGCGGGTGTACCGCGGCGCCGCTGGCAACGGTGGCGAGCCGGGGCACGTCTCCATCGACCGCAACGGACGGCACTGCCGAGGCTGCGGCCGGCGCGGCTGTCTCGAGGCGTACGTCTCCGGCACCTCCATCGCCGAGCGCGCCCGCGAGGCGCTGTCCGGTGGCGCGGCCTCGAGCCTCTCCGCGCTCGCCGAGGTGACCGCGGCCGATGTGGACCGCGCCGCGGCCGCGGGTGACCCGGTCGCGACGGCGGTGTGGGAGCAGACGACCGAGGCGCTGGCCTGCGGGCTGACCTCGATCGTGAACCTGCTCGAGCCCGAGCTGGTGGTCCTCGGCGGCGGCGTGACCCGGGCCGGCGAGCGGCTGCTCGGACCCGTGCGGGAGGCGGTACGGCGGCAGGCGATGGGTCCAGCGGCCCGAGCCTGCCGGATCGTGCCCGCCGCGCTCGGCGACCGGGTCGGCGTGGCCGGCGCGGCGGCAGTCGCCTTCGAACGGCTGGTCTTCGCAGAGGCCGAGACCGCAGGGGCCCAGACGGCAGGGGCCCAGACGGCAGGAACCGAGATCGCAGGAACCGAGATCGCAGAGAACCGGACCGCAGAGACCGAGATTGCCGGGGGCGGAGCTCCCAGGGACCGCAGCGGAAGGAACTGATGCACATGGCCGATGAGCTGGCTCGCGAGCTCGCCGAGCACGTCACGCTCGCGAGCCGGGTAGCCGAGCTGCTGCCGGAGCTACGCAAGGTGGGCAGCCGGCTGGTCGAGGTGTACCAGGGCGGCGGGCGGCTGTTCACCTTCGGCAACGGTGGCAGCGCCGCCGACGCCCAGCATCTCGCCGCCGAGCTGGTCGGGCGCTACCGGCGGGAGCGCCGCCCGCTGCCCGCGCTGGCCCTGACCGTGGACCCGTCGGTGCTGACCTGCATCGGCAACGACTACGCGTACGAGGACGTGTTCGCCCGCCAGGTCCAGGCGTTCGTCGGCCCCGGCGACATGGTGGTCGGCTTCTCCACCAGCGGCCGGTCCCCGAACGTCGTGCGCGGCCTGGCGACCGCCCGCGAGCGGGGTGCGGTCACGGTGCTGTTCACCGGGGCGGACGGCGGCCCGGCCGCCGCGCACGCCGACCACCTGCTGGCCGTGCCGTCCGGCACGACCGCCCGCATCCAGGAGATGCACCTGTTGCTGCTGCACCTGCTGAGCGAGCAGGTGGACGCGTGGGCCGCCGGAGAGGACCGCAGATGACGCAGACCAGCCCCGCAGCGCAAGGCCAAGTGCAAGGTCAAGCGCAAGGCCAAGCGCAAGGTCAAGCGCAGGGGCAGCAGCGGCTGATGCACATGATCGGCAACGCGCACATCGACCCGGTCTGGCTCTGGCAGTGGCCCGAGGGCTACCAGGAGGTACGGGCCACCTTCCAGTCGGCGATCGACCGGATGGACGAGTACCCGGAGTTCATCTTCACCTGCGACTCGGTGTGCTACCTGGCCTGGGTCGAGGAGAGCGACCCGGAGCTGTTCGCCGCGATCGGCAAGCGCATCGCCGAGGGGCGCTGGCAGGTGGTGGGCGGCTGGTGGGTCGAGCCCGACTGCAACCTGCCCAGCGGGGAGTCGTTCGTCCGGCAGGCCCTCTACGGCCAGCGCTACCTGCACGAGCGGTTCGGCGTCATCGCCACCGTCGGAGCCAACCTCGACCCGTTCGGCCACAACGCCTCGCTCCCCCAGCTGCTGCGCAAGTCCGGCATGGACTCCTACCTGTTCCTGCGCCCCGGGCCGCACGAGCTGCCCCTGCCCGGCCCGTACTTCTGGTGGCAGTCCCCGGACGGGTCGCGGGTGCTGGCCTACCGGATCCCCAACGAGTACGGCAGCTCCCCCCGCGACCTGGGCTACCACCTGGACAAGGCCTTGGCGCTGCTGCCGCCCGACGAGCCCGAGCTGATGATCTTCTATGGGGTGGGCAACCACGGCGGCGGGCCGACCCGGGCCAACCTCGACAGCATCCGCCGGCTCGACGGCGCCGGCGGGCTGCCCACCCTGCGGTGCAGCTCCCCCCGCGACTTCTTCGACCGGCTGGTCGCCCGGCGCGACGACATCCCCAGCTACGAGGCTGAGCTACAGCACCACGCCGTCGGCTGCTACTCGTCCCACTCCGGTGTCAAGCAGTGGAACCGGCGGGCGGAGAACCTGTTGCAGCGCGCGGAGAAGTGGGCCGCGGTGGCCAGCGTCGTGACCGGCCTGCCGTACCCGCGCAGCCAGCTCACCGAGGCCTGGAAGCTGGTCCTGTTCAACCAGTTCCACGACATCCTCGCCGGCACCTCCATCTCCGACGCCTACACCGACAGCCGTGACCAGTACGGCCACGCCAGCTCGGTCGCTGCCACCGCGTTCAACCGGGCGGTGCAGTCGATGAGCCGGCGCATCAACATCCCCGCCGAGCCGGACATGGTCCCGCTGGTGGTGTTCAACCCGCACCCGTGGCGGCTCGTCGCGGACGTGGAGCTCGAGTTCGGCCGCTTCCCTGCGCTCGCGCCGGTGGCGGTCGACGAGGCGGGCGGGGCGGTGCCGGTGCAGTGCATCCGCTCGGCCGCGACCATGGAGGGGTGGCGGCGCCGCCTGGTGGTCGCCGCCGACGTCCCGCCGCTCGGCTACCGCGTGTACCGGATCTTCCCAGCCAGCGGAGTCCCCGCTGCCGGTCCGGCGTTCCCCGAGGTCGCCGCCACCGCGACCACCGCCGAGAACGACTTCCTCGCCCTTGAGATCGACCCCGGGACGGGCTGGCTGCGCCGGCTGCGGGACAAGGTGAACGGCGTCGACCTGGTGCCGCCCGGAGCCCGCGGCCACGCGGTGGTTCTCGACGACCGGTTCGACACCTGGGGCCACCGGGTGCTCACCTACGACAACGTCGTCGGGGAGTTCCGCCCGACGTCGGTGCGCCTGGTGGAGCACGGCCCGGTGCGTGCCGTGCTGCGGGTGGAGAGCCGGTACGGCGAGTCGACGCTCGTCGAGGAGCTCGTGCTCGGCGCCGGCTCCCGCCACGTGGAGGTGCGCGTGGTGCTGGACTGGCGTGAGCGGCAGCGGATGCTCAAGCTGCGCGTACCGACCACAGTGGTCACCGGCACGGCGACGTACGAGGTGCCCTATGGCCACGTGGTCCGACCCGCCGATGGCGCCGAGGAGCCGGCGCAGTCCTGGGTGGACGTGTCGGGGACCTTGCCGGACGGCCGCCCCGCCGGGCTCAGCGTGCTCAACGACGGCAAGTACGGCCACGACGTGCGCGGCGCGGGCAGCGGCGCGGACATCGGGATCACCGTGGCCCGCAGCCCTGTCTACGCCTGGCACGAGCCCAAGGAGCTCGACGCGGACGGCCTGTACGAGTACCTCGACCAGGGGCGGCAGGAGTTCCGCTACGTGCTCCTGCCGCACGCCGGCCAGTGGCGGGGTGCGGGCACGGCACGGCTCGCCGCGGAGCTGAACCAGCCCGCGTTCCCGCTGCTGGAGACCTACCACCCCGGGGACCTGCCGATGCAGGCGAGCTACGTGTCGGTCAGCTCCGAGGCGGTGGTGGCGACCGTGCTGAAGGCCGCCGAGGAGTCCGACGACGACGGCGACGGTGACGGCGGGGCCCTGGTCCTGCGGGCGTACGAGAGCACCGGGGCGGAGGTGTGGGTCTCCATCGACCTGCCGCTGCTGGGCCGCTGCGTGCAGGCGACGTTCGGGCCGCACGAGATCAAGACGCTGCGGATCCCGCGGGACGCGGACCGGCCGGTGCGCGAGACCAACCTGCTGGAGTGGGTGGAGCAGCCGGACGCGCAGGTGGAGGACGGGTGACCTCACTCGACGGCGACGGCTGGCAGGTCCGCGCCTGCCTGGGCGAGGAGTGGCGGTGGTACGTCACTGCCCGCACGCCGCCGGACGCGCCCGGCTGGCTTCCGGCGCGGGTGCCGGGCAGCGTCATCGACGACCTGTGGCGGGCCGGCGAGGTGCCCGACCCGTACCACGGGCGCAACAGCCTGCTGCTGGAGTGGGTGCCGGCGCGGGCCTGGGTCTACCGGCGCTGGGTGACGCTGCCCGCCCTCGCCGGCGGCGAGCGGGCCGTGCTGTGCCTGGAGGGCGTCGACCACGCGGCAACGGTCCATGTGGACGGCGTCGCGGTGGCGTACCACGAGGGCGCGTTCGTGCCGTTCGAGGCGGACGTGACGGGCCTGCTCGCGGGCGGCGGCGAGCACCTGGTGGCGATCGTGGTGCACCCGGCGCCGGCCAGCGAGCCGCAGGTCGGGTGCACCAGCCGGGTGACCGTCCACAAGAGCCGGATGGGGTACGGCTGGGACTTCTGCCCCCGGACGGTGCACCAGGGCGTGTGGCGGCCGGTGCGGCTGGAGGTTGGCCTGCCGCCCTGGTTGGCCGGCGCCAGCGTGGCGGCGCGCCTGACCACCGACCTCGCCGGGGGCGTGGTGGCCGTCCACGCCGACCTGCGCGGCCCGGCCGGAGGCCGGCCATCGGTGGGGCGCCTGCACGCCACGGTGCGCGACGGGGACCGTGCGGTGGCCCGCGGCGAGCAGGCGGTCGAGGTCGACGAGCAGTCCCTGGTCACGATGGAGCTGCGGCTCACGTCGCCGGTGCCGGTCGACGCGCACCTGGGCGCCTGGTGGAACAACGAGCCGCTGGTGCAGGAGAGCTTCGGCCACCGGCTGCACCACCTCAACACGCTGCGCCGGGCCAGCCAGCTGCTGCAGGCCGACGGGCTGCGGTACGCGGTGGAGGCCGGCCGCCGGCGGGCGTTCCGCAGCAGCGGGACGATCCCCTGGCAGCTCAACGAGGCGTACCCCAACGCCTGGTGCACCGCTGCGGTCGACCATCGGGGCGACCCGAAGCCGGCGTACTACGCGGTACGCCGGGCGTACCGGCCCTGGCACGTCTGCGCCCAGCTGGCGCGGCAGGCGTGGGGCGGCCACCCCGCCTTCCGGGCCCGGGTGTGGACGTGGGGTGACCCCGCTCCGGCGGAGCGCACCGTGCCGGTCACCGTGGTGGCCAGGCTGGTCGACGCCGCGGGCGAGGCGCTGGTCGAGCGCTCCTGGCGGGTGGCGGTGGCGGGCGGGCTGCCGGTCGAGGCCGGCGAGCTCGCCGCCGACCTGACGGCGCTCGCCACCGACGTGTTCCTGCTCGACCTGGCGTGCCGGCCGGACGGCGAGCCCGAGCGCACCAACCGGCTCCTGCTGAGCCGCACCGCCGACCTGGCGCCCCTGCTGGACCTGACACCGGCCACAGTGGACACAGTGGTGGAGCGGGCCGGGGACGAGTGGCGGGTCGCGCTGGCCCATAGCGGCGGGCCGGCCGCGGTGGGGCTGGTCCTGGAGGACGACCGGCCGTATCCCGAGCCGGGGTGGGCCACCTTCGACGACAACGCCGTCGACCTGCTGCCAGGAGAGTCCCGGACGGTCACCGCCGGCTGGCGGGACGCCCCACCCGAGGGGCGCATCCTGCGGCTGTCGGGCTGGAACATCGAGGAGCGCCGTGTCTGCTGAGGTCACCTCGACGCTGCGCCCGGCGCCGGCCCGGCGCCGGGCCGCCCCGGCAGCGGAGGAGCTGGTCGTACGCCCGGCCGGGGCTGGGCTGGTACGGCTGCCCTACGTCGTCGCGGCGCTCTACCCGGACGGCGGCGTCGAGCCGGTCCCGGTCAGGCGGCGCTCCAGCGGCGACCCTGCGGCGGGCTTCACCGTCCGGGGAGAGTCGGCCCGGTTCCGGGCCCGCGCCACCGCCACCGCGACACCGGTCACCACCCGGACCGTCGCTGCCGGACCCGTGGCGGCCGGGCCAGCAGTCGCCGGGCCCGTGGCGGCCGGGTCCGTGGCGGCTGGGCCCGTGACCCGGCTCGCGGTGCGCCTGGAGGTGACCTGCACCGCCGCCGAGCCGGTCGTCGCGGGCCTGCGGTTCGAGCTGCGGCTCGGCGCGACCGCCGACCCGGGCTGGCTGGTGCCCGGGCTGTTCTACGGCGAGAACCGGCTGCCCGAGTGCACCCGCCACTATCCCCGCTTCGTCACCGCGGCCGGCGACCCGCAGCGGTTCGAGTCCACCGCGTGGTCCTTCCGCGCCGACCGGGCCGCCACCCCGGCCGTCTTCGCCTGGGACCAGGCCGGCGGTGCCGCGCTGGTCACCGCCGAACAGAGCGCGCTCGGCCAGTCCGGCGTCGGGTTCGCGATGGACGGGGCCTGCCCGGTGCTGCGGCTGCACCTCCCGTACCGGGAGGAGCCGGTGGTCTACGACGGGTCGCAGCGGCCGCAGCCGGCCGACAACCAGAGCTACGTCTGGGCGCCCGGCCAGCGGATGCGTACGGAGCTGCACATCTACCTGCTGGGCGGGGCTCGCGACAGCTACACCGCGGTGCTGCGGGACGTGCACGCCCGCACCGCGGCGAGCTGCGCGCGCGACCCGGCGTGGGTGCCGGTCGAGGAGGCGGCCGACCTCGCCGCGTGGGGCCTCTACCGCTGGCACTACCGGCCGGACCCGCCGGTGCTGCTGGAGACCGCGGCTTTCGACCGGGACGCGCTGGGCGAGCGCGGCGACCGCCAGGCGATGCACGTCTCCTGGGTCAGCGGTACGCCGTACGCGTACGCGCTGCTCCGGCACGGCCGGCGGCGCAACCGGCCCGAGTACGTCGCCGCGGCGGTGGGCGTGCTGGACAACATCGTGGCGCACCCGGCCCCGGCCGGGACGTTCTGGGGCCAGTGGAGCGCCGTCCGGGGCTGGGGCGTGGGCTGGACCCCGGACCAGCGGCGGCTGCACGCCCGTACTCTCGGCGACGCCGCGCTGTTCCTGCTGCGGGCCGCCGTCGAGGAGCGGGCGGCCGGGCGGCCACGGCCGGGCTGGGAGGCGGCCGTACGGTCCAACCTGGACATCGCGTGCGCCGGGGCCCGGGAGGACGGTGCGCTCGGCGCGGCGTATGACGCGTACACGGGCGAGGTGCTCAGCTGGGTCGGCACCGCCGGGCTGGCCTGGGTCCCGCCGCTGGTCGAGGCGGCCGCCGCGTTCGGCGAGCCGCGCTACCTGGAGGTGGCGCGGCGGGCCGGCCGGCACTACCGGCGCGCGGTCGACGACGGGTTCCTGTGCGGCGCCCCGGAGGACGTGGACCTCGCGCCCACCTCGGAGGACGGCTACCTGGCGGTGATGGCGTACGTGCTGCTCCACGAGCACGATGCCGGCGGGGCCTGGCTCGCGGTCGCCGCGCGCGCCGCGGACTGGATGCTGACCTTCCGCTACACGTACGACGTGGCGTTCCCGCCGCACACCCTGCTCGGCCAGTACGGCTTCCGCAGCCGCGGCGCCGACCAGGCGTCCCCGGCCAACCAGCACCTGCACTCGTTCGGCCTGATCTGCGCGCCGGAGATGCAGCGGCTCGCCGGCTACCTCGACGACGCGTACTACCGCGAGTCGACCCGGGAGAACCTGGCCTGCTTCCGCCAGTTCGTGGCCCGCCAGGACGGCGACTTCAACGCCTACCAGGGCATGGTGAGCGAGCGGTTCTACCAGACCGCCTGCTTCCAGCCGAAGGGGATGCTGCTCACGCTCTCCCACGCGTGGTGCGTCGGCGTCCTGCTCTACGCCTGCGAGAGCGCGATCAGCGCTGGTGACCAGGCGGGGCCATGACGGGCGAAGTACCCCGCTTCCCGGACGGCTTCCTCTGGGGCGCGGCGACCTCGGCGTACCAGGTCGAGGGGGCGGTGGCCGCGGACGGTCGGGGCGAGTCGATCTGGGACCGCTTCGCGCGCACCCCCGGCGCGGTGGACGGCGGCGGTACCGGTGACGTGGCGTGCGACCACTACCGGCGCTGGCGCGCCGACCTGGCGCTGCTGTCGGAGCTGCGGCTGAACGCGTACCGGTTCTCCATCGCCTGGCCGCGGCTGTTCCCGAGCGGGCAGGGGCCGGTGCACCGGCCCGGGCTCGACCACTACGACCGGCTGGTGGACGAGCTGCTGCGCCGCGGGGTCACCCCGCTGGTCACGCTCTACCACTGGGACCTGCCGCAGGCGTTGCAGGACCGCGGTGGCTGGCGGTGCCGGGAGGTGGCCGACCGCTTCGCCGACTACGCCGATGCCTGCTTCGCCGCGTACGGCGACCGGGTGCGCTTCTGGGTCACCCAGAACGAGCCGTGGATCGTCGGGGTGCTGGGCCACCTGCTCGGCCTGCACGCGCCCGGCGAGCGGGACCTGCGCGGGGCGGTGACGGCGATGCACCACCTGATGCTCGGTCACGGCCGCGCGGTGCAGGCACTGCGGGCCCGCGGCGGCGACGGCCGCGCCGGGGTCGCGTTCAGCCTGTTCCCGCACGCCCCGGCCAGCGACGACCCGGCCGACCAGGACGCGTCGGCGGCCTCCGACGGGTACGTCAACCGGTGGTTCCTCGACCCGGTGCTCACCGGCGCGTACCCGCTGGACATGTGGCAGCGCTACGAGCGGCTGCTGGGCCGGCTGGACATGGTGCGCCCGGGCGACCTGGAGACCATCGGCGCCGGCAGCGACTTCATCGGCGTGAACTTCTACACCGACCGGGTGATGCGCGCCGCGCCCGGACGGCAGCCGTTCGAGTGGGAGGTCGCACCGCCGGCGGCCGCTGCCGAGGTCACTGACACCGGCTGGCCGGTCGTCCCACACACCCTGACCGAGCTGCTGCTGCGGCTGCGCGCGGACTACGGCGACGTGCCCGTCTACGTCACCGAGAACGGGGCGGTCTACCTCGACGGTCCCGGTGCCGACGGCGCGGTCCACGACACCCGCCGGGTCCGGTTCCTGCACGCACACCTGGCCGCGGTGCACCGGGCGGTCCAGCTGGGCGCGCCGGTGCGCGGCTACTTCCACTGGTCGCTGCTGGACAACTTCGAGTGGGCGATGGGCTACCGCCCCCGGTTCGGGCTGGTGCACGTGGACTACGCCACGCAGCGGCGTACGGTCAAGGACAGTGGCCGGTACTACGCCGCGGTAGCGGCGGCGAACGCACTGGTCCCGCCGGCCGACGCGGGCGCGGCCGGACCGGCTGCCGCGGGCGCCGAGCCGGCCGCCGCCGACACCGTGCCGGAAGGAGGCGGCTGAGCCGTGGCGCAGCTGTCCGTCCAGTGGCGCTCGGAGATAGCGCAGGACCCGCGCCGGGTGGTCGTCATCGACGACGACCCGACCGGCACCCAGGCCGTGTCCGGCCTGCCGGTGCTGCTGCGGCCGAGCCGGCCGGCGCTGGCCCGGTTCTTCGCCGGGCCGGCGCGCGCGGTCTTCGTACTCTCCAACAGCCGGGCCCTCCCCCGGGCCGCCGCGGCGGGCCTGGTGCGGCAGATCGCGACGGACGCGCACGCGGCAGCGGCGCAGGCCGGGGTCGACCCGCCGGCGATCCTGCTGCGCGGTGACTCCACCCTGCGCGGCCACGTCTTCGCCGAGACCGACGCGGTCGACCCGGCGGCGCCGGTCCTGTTCGTCCCGGCGTTCATCGCGGGCGGGCGGGTGACCATGGGCGGCGTGCACTACCTGCGGACGGCCGCTGGCCAGACCCCGGTCGTGGACACCGAGTTCGCCCGCGACCCGGTCTTCGGCTACCGGGCCAGGCACCTCACCGACTGGGTACGCGAGGTCGGCGGCGACCGGCGGGCCGCCGTACCCGTCCCGCACCATGTGCTGCACCGGGCGGGACCGGACGCGGTGGCCGACGCGCTGCGCGCTGCGACGGCCGGCACCGTGGTGGTGCCGGACGCGGCGACCGACGCCGACATCGAGGCGATCACGGCCGGGCTGGTACGGGCCGAGCGGCGGGGCATCCGCGTGGTGGTGCGGTGCGCCGCGTCCCTGGCCGCGGTGCGCACCGGCGCGCGGGGCCGGCCGGTCGGCACGATCCCGGTCTGCGCACCCGGCCGGGTGCTGGTGGTGTGCGGCTCGTACACCGGGGCGAGCACCGCACAGCTGGCCGCGCTGGGTCCGCTCGCGCAGCGCCGCCGCGAGCTGCCCGCCGCCGGCGCCGACCCGGCCCGGCTGCGTGGCGTCCTCGCCGCGGACCTCGCCGCGCACGGCCGGGCGCTGCTGGCCACGCCGCGCGGCTACCGCGCCGAGGCCGGCGACGCGCTCATGGACCAGCTGGTACGCGTGGTCGCCGGGCTCGCCGGCGAGGTCGACCTGGTGGTCGCGAAGGGCGGTATCACGTCCGCGCGGCTGGCCCGGGACGCGCTGGGTGCCGACACCGCGGACGTGGTGGGCCAGCCCGAGCCGGGCGTGGTGCTGTGGCGGCTGGCCGGCCCCACCGGGCCGATGCCCTACGTGGTGGTGCCGGGCAACGTCGGCGACGACGGCACCCTGGCCCGGCTGCTGTCCATGGTGGACATCGACACTGGCGCTGCGGACACCGGCACCGCGGACACCCGCATCGAGGACACCGGCGATGCGCGCGGCGGCTGACGGCCCGGTGCTGGCCGGGGTGGACGTGGGCACCACCAACACCAAGGTCGGTGCGTACCGGGCGGACGGCTCCCGCCTGGCGATGCGCGCGTGGCCGACGCCCCGCGACGCCAGCGACCTGGTCGCGGGCGTGCTGGCCGCGCTGGCTGCCGTCGCCGGGCAGGCCGGCCGGGCGCCCGCTGCGGTCGGCGTGGCGAGCATGGCCGAGAGCGGCGTGACCGTCGACCGCGACCTGGCACCGCAGCACCCCCTCATCGGGTGGCGCGACCCGCGCGGCGCGGACGCGGCCCGGCGCCTGTCAGCGGAGCTCGGCGAGCAGGCCGTGTTCGAGGTCACCGGGGTCAGCCTGGCGGTCAAGACCCCGCTGGCGCGCTGGCGATGGCTGGCCGACACCCGCCCGGGGCTGCTCACCGGTGGCCGGTACTGGCTCGGCGCGGCGGACCTGGTGGCATCGGCGCTGGTCGGTGCGCCGGTCACCGACCTGACCATGGCCGGGCGCACCGGCGGGCTGGACCTGCGCACCGGCCGCTACCACCCCGACCTCCTCGCCGCCGCCGGGATCAGCGCCGCCCAGCTGCCGCGGGTCGCCGAGCCCGGGCGCCCAGCGGGGCGGCTCACCGCGTCCGCGGCGAGCAGCTGCGGACTGCCCGCCGGGCTCCCGGTCGTGGTCGCCGGCCATGACCACCTCGTCGCCGCGTACGCGGCGGGCGCGCGGTGCGGCGGGGACCAGGTGGACTCGCTGGGCACTGCGGAGGCGTTCATCACCGTCACCGACCGGCCGCCCGCCGCGGCGACGGCCGGCACCGGGCTGTCCTGGAACCGCTTTGTCGACGGCTCCCGCTACTGCCTGGTCTCCGGCTTCCCCGGAGCCGGCCGGCTGGTCGGCTGGTTCATGGAGCGGTACCTCGGGCTGCCGGCCGGCGCCGGCTACGCCCGGTTCGCCGCCCTCGCCGAGGCGGTCACCGAGCGGCCCACCGGGATCGTGGTCGAGCCGTACCTGTCCGGCCGGGGCGCGCCGTCGCCGGACCCGGCGCGCCGCTTCGCCGTACACGGGCGGCGGCCGCGGCACACCGCGGCGGACCTGGCGCTGGCCCTGCTGGAAGGGCTATCAATGCATGTGCGGTGGATGGCGGGCGGGCACGGTCCGCGTACCAGGAAACAGGTCCTGGCGGCGGGCGGGCCCACGCGCAACCGGGCCTGGATGCAGGTCAAGGCCGCGGTCGGGCCGGTCCCGCTGGCGGTGGTGGACGACCCCGATGCGGCCTGCGCCGGCGCCGCGCTGCTGGCGGCGCGGTCCGGGCTGGGGATGGCGCCGCCGCCGCTGGCCGCCACGCCGCTGCGCCCGGACCCGCAGGAGAGCAGCCGGTACGACGACCTCTACCGCGACCGCTTCCTGCCCACCGTCACCGGCGCCCACTGTCCACCCGCGCACCGCCCGGAGGTGTCGTGACACCCGCTCCCACGCCCCTGCCCGCGCCCGGCAGCGGGCTCGACCGGCTGGCCCTGCCCGGTGGCGGGTTCGCCATGGTGGCGCTGGACCAGCGCGAGAGCCTGCGCACCATGTTCGCCGAGCAGCTCGGCCGCCCTGTCGGCGACGACCTGCTGCTGCGGTTCAAGCTGGCTGCAGCGGCCGAGCTCGGCCCCCTCGCCTCGGGGCTGCTGATCGACCGCCACTATGGCTACCGCCGCGTCGTCGACGAGCACCTGGTCCCGGACGGCTGCGGCCTCATCCTCGCCGCTGACGCGCTCCAGCAGCGCCCCGGGGAACCGGTCGAGGAGACCGGCCTGGATGCCGCGGTGGACCCGGCGGCCACGGCGGCGGACGGCACGGCAGCGCTCAAGCTGCTGCTCATCTGGCGTCGCGACGAGCGCAGGGCGCAGCGGCTGGCGGTGGCGGAGCGGTTCGTCACCGGATGCCGCGCCGCCAAGCTCGCGTCGGTCCTGGAGGCGGTGGTCCGCCCCAGCCCCGCCGAGCAGGAGACCGGCCGGTTCGACCTGGACGAGGCGATCCTGGAGGCCGCGACCGAGCTGGCCGCCCTGCGCCCGTCGCTGTACAAGGCGCAGGTGCCCGGCCTCGGCCAGGCGGACCCGGCGAGCACCGCGCGGACCTGCCAGGAGCTGACCGCGCGGATCCCGGTGCCGTGGGTGGTGCTGTCGCAGGGCGTGCCGCTTGACGCGTTCCCGCAGGCGGTGGAGGTCGCCTGCCGGGCCGGCGCCGCCGGCTTCCTCGCCGGGCGGGCCATCTGGAGCGACTGCCTTGCCGGTGGCGATCCCCGTCCGCTACTGCGGCAGCGGGCGGTGCCCCGGCTGCGACGCCTGGTGGACATCGTCGACCGCCACGCGCGGCCGTGGTGGGCGGCGCCGCGATGACCCAGATGGCGGCGGTGCCGCGATGATCCGGGTGGCGGCGGTGCCGCGATGATCCGGGTGGCGGCGAACCTCGGGTTTCTGTTCACCGAGCTTCCCTGGCCGGACCGGCCGCTCGCCGCCCGGGACGCCGGCTTCGCCGAGGTGGAGTTCGCCTGGCCCGCCGACCCCGAGCTGGCGGCCGCCGCGGTCGACCGGGCGGGCGTACGGGTCGCGCTGCTCAACATGCCAGCCGGCGACCTGGCCGCGGGTGAGCGCGGGTACGGCAACGACCCGCGCCGCCAGGCGGAGTGGCGCGCCGCGCTCGACCGTGCGCTGCGGCTCGCCGGCCGGCTGGGCTGCGCCACGGTCAACGTCCTCGCGGGCACCTGGTGCGCTGGCGTGGCGCGCGACGCCCAGCTGGACTGCCTCGCCGGCAACCTCGGGTGGGCCGCCCGGCAGGCCGGCGCCGCCGGGGTCGGGCTGGTGGTCGAGCCGGTCAACAGCCTCGACATCCCGGCTTACCTGCTGCCCCGGACCGGTGACGTGGTCGCGCTGCTCGACCGGGTCGGCGCACCGGGCATCGGCGTTCAGCTGGACACTTACCACTGCGCCCAGGAAGGGGACGACCCGGTGGGCTGGGTCGGCCGCCTGGGCCACCGGCTGGGCCACGTCCAGCTCGCCGACCATCCGGGCCGGCACGAGCCGGGCACCGGGTCGCTGCCGGTACCGGCGATGCTGCGTGCGCTGAGCGAGGCGGGCTACGCCGGCGCCGTAGGGCTGGAGTACCACCCGACCCCGGGGTCGGACCCGGGTGCGGTCGCCGCCGCCGTCCGTGTGCTGGGAGGCGCCTGATGACGCTGGTCTGCCTGGTCCACACCGTGCCGTCGCTGCCGGCGGTCTTCGACGGGCTGGTCGCCGCGCACGTGCCGGGCGTACGGGTCATGCACCTGGTCGACGAGGGCATGCTCGCCGACACCGTGGCGCACGGCATGCTGCCCCGGACGCTGCGGCGGCTGGTCGCCCACGCCGCACACGGGGAGGAGTCCGGGGCGCAGGCCGTCCTGGTGACCTGCTCGTCGCTTGGCGAGGCCACCGTGCTCGCCCGCCCGTTCCTGGCCGTGCCGGTCTACCGGGTCGACGCTCCGATGGCCGCGCAGGCGGTCGCCGAAGGCACGCGCATCGCCGTGCTGGCGACCCTACACTCCACTTTGGACCCGACCCGCCGGTTGGTCGAACGGGAGGCGGCCCGGCAGGGCCGGCCGGTGCGGCTGGTCACGTCACTGTGCGACGGGGCGTTCCAGGCGCTGCGCGCCGGCCGGCCCGACGAGCACGACGCGGTCGTCACCGCGGAGGCGGCCAGGCTCGCTGCCGACGCCGACGTCCTGGTGCTCGCCCAGGCGTCGATGGCGCGGGCGGTGGGCTCGTTGCCGCCCGGACGGATCTCGGTGCCCGTGCTGAGCTCGCTCGTCAGCGGCGTCGGCCAGCTCCGCCGGCACGCGGTCACCCCAGAACCGTGCGTTGAGGGCGGGTAGGCGCGCCGTCAGGGGTGCGGGCCGTCGGCCGCCGCCAGCAGCCGCTGCCCGAGGACCCGCACGGCCTGCTGGAGCTCGGCACACCGCACGATCCGGTACGGAGCCGGGACGACCGCGAGCTGCTCGGCGTACCACACCGGGTTGCTGGTGCTGCCGGCCAGGCGGGTGGTGTGCGCGTCAAGCGGCTCGAGCACGCCGAGGACACGGGGAAGGCAGCGGGCCACGGTCTCGACAGGCGCGTCGATGACCACCTCGGTGTCGTACTCCCATCCGACGGCGAGATGCTCCTCCAGCATGGCGACCGGGTCGAGGCCGGCCGGTGGGCTGAAGGTGTCGTCGAGCACCTGCACCGCGCGGACCCGGTCGATGCGGTACGCCCGCCGCGCGTGCGTGGGGTGGGACCGGCACAGCAGGTACCACCGGCCGTGGCGGACGACGACCGCCCACGGGTCGGCCTCGAAGACCCACTCCGACCCGGCCTCGGAACGGTAGTCGAGCCGTACCCGCCGGTGGTTTGCGCAGGCCTGCACGAGGGCTGTGGTGGTCGCGGGGTCGGGCCGGGCGGCCGCGCGGTCGGGGGCGGGCGCCGTGGTCTGGCGGACAGCCTCGGCCTGGGCGGCCACCGGCTCCGGGAGCGCCCGCACGATCTTGCCGAGTGCGCTGCCGACCGGGCCGGTGGGGTCGCTCGCGTCGTGGTGGCCGTCGAGCACGGCCATGACCAGCCCGAGTGCCTCGGTGGCGCTGAACATCAGGGGCGGCAGCCGCAGGCCGCGGCCGAGGCGGTAGCCGCCGTGCGGCCCACGGACGGACTCGATCGGGATGCCGGCCTCGCGGAGGATGCCGACGTACCGCCGGGCGGCCCGCTCCGAGACGCCGAGCTTGTCGGCGAGCCGGTCCGCGGTGATGCCCGGGCTGCCCTGGACCAGCTCGAGGGCGAGCAGCGCCCGTGCCGTGGGGCTCGTGTCAGGCTTCACGGCCTTCCAACCAACCAGGACTTCATGGCTCCAACCAACCCGGAAGGAGAACGCCCGGAATGGAACCTAGCATGCGAGCCGTGTCCGAGACCCGGTCAGACGGCCTCCTTCACCGGGACGGGCGGATGCTGCGCCGGCACGGCGGGACCATCGGCGCGCTGCCGGTCCCGTGCCCGCAGCCAGCGGGTGAGCCGGCGCCCGGCGTCGATCGCCGGCTGCTCGACGAACCGGTACGTGAGCTGGCTGACGGCGAGCGCGACACCCAGCCACACCAGGAAGGTCAGTAGCCCCCGGGCCGGTACGCCGGCCGGCGCCGCCGGCACCGTCTTCATGACGACCCAGTGCACCAGGTAGAACGAGTAGCTGACCCGGCCCAGCCACCGCAGCACGGCAGGCCACCGGACGCGGTCGCGCAGGGCGAAGAACGTGGCGAAGACCGCGACCGCCGCGACCAGCGCCACGGAGCGGGTCCACCAGGTCTCGTCGGGGGCGCCCCGGCCGGTGCCATCGGCGGCCACCAACGGTTCGGTGAAGCGCCAGTAGGACACGCTGGCGGCGGCGACCACCGTCACCACGACTACCCAGCCGCGGCGCGGGCTGAGCTGCCCGGCGTAGACGCGGTAGATGACGGTACCGGTGAACATGACCGTGATGTAGATGACCGCCTGGTGCAGCGGCCAGGGCCGGTTCATCAGCAGCACGGCGGCGGCCAGGCCGATGACGGCGGCGTAGCCGGCTACCCGGGCCGACATGGCCAGGAGCGCCACCACCGCCGCGAAGGCGACCGCCACGACCGCGACCCGGACCGGGTTGCCCACGTGCCCGGGGACACCGGTGGCATCCGGGGTGACCGGCCACGTGGTGAGCAGGGAGTCGGAGGCGACCAGGGCCAGGGCCGCGCCGCCGAGCGCGATGCCGACCGAGGCGCGGCGGATCCGGGTCACGAAGAACACGGTGGTCAACAGGTAGAAGCACATCTCGAACGGCAGCGTCCACGCCGGACCGATGAAGAACGGCTGCCCCAGGAAATGGGCGAGCATCGACCCGTTGGCGATGGACACCTTCAGCATGTGCTGGAAGATGTAGCCGGGCAGGTCGATCCAGCGCAGCGCGTAGAGCGCCACGACGCCGAACGAGACGACCCAGAACAACGGGAAGAGCCGGAAGCCGCGGGAGATCCAGAAGTCCCGTAGCGAGTTGGTGCGCTCCAGCGACGCCGGGATGATGAAACCGCTGACGACGAAGAACAGCAGGACGCCGAAGCTGCCGAGGTTCAGCAGCGTGTGGCTCGCCCACCAGATCTCGCTGGTGCCCACCGGCCCCTGGTTCGCCAGGTGGTAAAGAGCGACGGCGAGCGCGGCGACACCACGCAGCACGTCCAGAAACCCCAGCCGGGAGCCTTCGGGTTCGCGTGGTGCGGGCGCACCGGCCGCGTCGGTCCGCGCGGCGTCACTGACGGTCCTCGGATCGATGTCCCTGCGCGCGAGCACGCCGGGAAGCTAACCATGGGCCGGTCGCTGAAGGCAACACAGGCCACCGGCGGTCATCGCGCCGGCCAGCCAGCCCGGGCGAAGGGACGTACCTCTCGACCAGGTGGCGCAGGCTGCGAGGCACCGTGCGAGCCGGATGAGCACCAGCTCGCACGGTGCCTCCGCGGGTCGGTCCGTAACCGGACCGGCGAGAACCGGCGAAGGACGGTACCCAAGCCGGTCACGCAGCTCGACCCGGACGCCGGGTCAGGCCACGTCGAACCGGTCGAGGTTCATGACCTTGTCCCACGCGGCGACGAAGTCACGCACGAGCTTCTCCTTGGAGTCGTCGCTCGCGTAGACCTCCGCCAGCGCACGGAGCTGGGAGTTCGAGCCGAACACGAGGTCGACGCGGCTAGCGGTCCACCTCGGCTCGCCGGTACGGATGTCGCGGCCCTCGAACGTCTCCTCACCCTCGGACGTCGGCTCCCACACCGTGCCGAAGTCGAGCAGGTTCACGAAGAAGTCGTTGGTCAGCGCCTCCGGCTGCTCCGTGAAGACGCCGTGCTGGGACTGCTGGGCGTTCGCGTTGAGCACCCGCATGCCGCCCACCAGCACGGTCATCTCGGGGGCGCTCAGCGTCAGCAGCTGGGCCCGTTCGACGAGCAGCTGCTCCGCCGGTCGCTGGTGTCCCTTGCTGAGGTAGTTGCGGAACCCGTCGAAGGTCGGCTCCAGTACGGCGAAGGACTCCACGTCGGTCTGCTCCTGCGACGCGTCCGTACGCCCCGGCGTGAACGGGACCACGACGTCGAACCCGGCGTTCTTCGCGGCCCGCTCGACAGCTGCGCACCCGCCGAGCACGACCAGGTCGGCGAGGGAGACCCGCTTGTTCCCACCCGCCTGCTCGGCGTTGAACTTCTGCTGGATCCCCTCCAGGGTCCGCAGGACCTTCGCCAGCTGGGCGGGGTCGTTGACCTCCCACTGGTTCTGCGGGGCGAGACGGATACGCCCGCCGTTGGCCCCACCGCGCTTGTCTGTGCCGCGGAACGTCGACGCCGCAGCCCAGGCGGTCGCGACCAGCTCGGAGACCGACAGCCCCGAGGCGAGGATCGTGTCCTTGAGCGCGGCGATGTCCGGCGCCCCGACCAGCTCATGGGTGACCGAAGGGACCGGGTCCTGCCACAGCTGCGGCTCGGCCGGGACCAGCGGCCCGAGGTACCGCGCGATCGGGCCCATGTCGCGGTGCGTGAGCTTGAACCACGCCTTGGCGAAGGCGTCGGCGAACTCCTGCGGGTTCTCGTAGAAGCGGCGCGCGATCTCCTCGTAGACCGGGTCCACCCGCAGCGCAAGGTCCGTCGTGAGCATCATCGGCGCGTGCCTCTTCGACGGGTCGTGGGCGTCGGGCACCAGGCCCGCCGCAGCCGGGTCCGTCGGGGCCCACTGCGTCGCACCGGCCGGGCTCTTCACCTGCTGCCACTCGAAGCTGAACAGCGTCTCGAAGTAGCTGTTGTCCCAGGTCACCGGGGTAGGCGTCCACGCGCCCTCGAGACCGCTGGTGATGGTGTGGCCACCCTTGCCGGTACCGTAGCTGTTCTTCCAGCCGAAGCCCATCTCCTGAAGGGGCGCGGCCTCGGGCTCGGGGCCGACGTGCTCGTCCGGGACCGCCGCGCCGTGGGCCTTGCCGAACGTGTGCCCGCCGGCGATGAGCGCGACCGTCTCCTCGTCGTTCATTGCCATGCGACGGAACGTCTCCCGGATGTCCCGGGCTGCGGCGAGCGCGTCCGGGTTGCCGTTTGGGCCCTCCGGGTTCACGTAGATCAGACCCATCTGGACGGCGGCCAGCGGGTTGGCGAGCTCCCGGTCACCGCTGTAGCGCTTGTCGTCGAGCCAGGTGTCCTCGTTCCCCCAGTTGATCTGCTCGGGCTCCCAGACGTCCGCACGCCCCCCGCCGAAGCCGAACGTCTCGAACCCCATCGACTCCAGGGCGCAGTTGCCGGCGAAGACCATCAGGTCGGCCCACGAGACCTTCTTGCCGTACTTCTTCTTGACCGGCCACAGCAGCCGTCGCGCCTTGTCGAGGTTGCCGTTGTCCGGCCAGCTGTTCAGGGGCGCGAAGCGCTGGTCGCCGGAGCCTGCCCCGCCGCGGCCGTCGTGGATGCGGTAGGTGCCCGCGGCGTGCCACGCCATCCGGATGAAGAGCGGCCCGTAGTGGCCGTAGTCAGCCGGCCACCACTCCTGCGACGTCGTCATCACCGCATCGATGTCGGCCTTCAGGGCCGCGAGGTCAACGGTCTTGAACTCCTCGGCGTAGTCGAAGTCCGAGCCCATGGGATCGGCCGTGGGTGGGTTCAGGTGCAGGACGCTCAGGTCCAGCTGGTTCGGCCACCAGTCCCGGTTCGCCCTGGCCCGCGATGGGTGGCTGCGAGCCCCGCTCGACACGAGATCCTTGTTCTCACTTTCCACGTTGCTCTCTCCTTAGGCTCAGAGGCGGTACGGCCGCAGGCATCTCGCTGCAGCCGGGCGGATCAGTCGGGCGGTAGATCAGGAGCTGGTGCTGCGGAACAGGCCGAGCAGAGTCCCCAGTAGACGACCTCGGCCTCGTCGATCGCGTACCCATGATCGCCGGAGGCGGCCAGGCAGGGCGCGTCGCCGGCGGCGCAGTCGATGTCTGCGATGTCACCGCAGGACCGGCACACGAGGTGGTGATGGTTGTCCCCCACCCGCGACTCGTACCGGGCCACGGAGCCCGCCGGCTCGATGCGCCGCACCAGACCGGCGGCGGTCAGCGCCCGCAGCACGTCGTAGACCGCCTGTGTGGACACCTCACCGAGGTCACCCCGAACAATACGAATGATCGAGTCCGTGTCGGCGTGAGGGTACTCGTGCACCGCTGTCAGCACCGCCACGCGAGGACGGGTCACCCGCAGAGCAGCCCCGCGCAGCAGCGGCTCGGCGTCGAACGTAGGGCGCACGGCGGGAGTATGGAACAATTTTCTGGAGTCAGTCAAGAACGCAGCTAGCGCCCTGGTAGGTGGGGACCCCGCGCGTCCGGACGGAGGCGCGGGGACGGGACCGATGGTGGTCACGATCAGGCGGGCCGGCGGGCGGCTGCGCTGGACCGGCGGCTTCCCATGGCACCCGCGGTCGCCTAAGGTCCGGCAAATGTCTGCCAACCAACAGCCTCGACGCAGAG
>Ga0075430_100000029_pt1 | contig 73352 bp, 72 predicted proteins | sample RhiMetdeltSRZDD4_FD_75294 | JGI IMG/M metagenome (GOLD analysis project Ga0075430, IMG submission 75294) | Populus rhizosphere microbial communities from Tennessee, USA - Rhizosphere MetaG P. deltoides SRZDD4 | ecosystem: Host-associated > Plants > Roots > Rhizosphere > Soil | place: USA... | reverse complement strand
TCGAGTCGGCCATGTCAGGCCAGACGGTCGCTCTGGGCGCCAAGGTCGGCGCGCGTCCGACCGGCGTCTACACCGTCAAGGACCTGGGCATCGTCGCGGCCATCTTCCGCGCCCAGCGCACCTGGGGCGCTGGCGACTAAGCCACAACACAAAAGGCCCGCGACGATAGAACCTCCGTCGCGGGCCATCGCTGCACTCGGGATGCCCCCCGCATTGCAGACACCTAACCCCGGCTCTCCGGCCGGGGTTTTTTGCGGTCTATGCGGATCCGTTGGTTGGGTCGCCGCCGCTTACAGAGTTGGGGAAAGCTGTTACCGTTGCGGCCGGACTGGGCGATCCGGGGACGCAGCATGACGATCACGAGATTTCCGTTTCCGCTGGCGCTCGCGCTTGTGCTGCTCGTGAGTAGCATGCCGTCGCGCAGCGATGCCCAGCCGGCCGCCGACTTCTACAGGAATCGGCAGATGCGCCTGATCGTTGGTCATGCCGTCGGTAACGACTACGACATCGGCGCACGGCTCCTGGCCAAGTATCTGCAGAAGCACATCCCCGGGCAGCCGACGATCATTGTGCAGAACATGACCGCGGCGCAGAGCGTCGTCGCCGCCAACTACGTCTATGCGCAGGCGCCGCGCGACGGCAGCGTGATCGGCACGTTTTCGCGCAATCTTCCCAATCAGGCGCTGATGGGCCAATCCAATATCGAAGCCGATTTGCGCCGGTTCAACTGGCTTGGTGCGACGTCGCTGCCCGGACGCGTCTGCGCGTCCTGGCATACGACGCCGATCAAGAGCGTCGCCGACCTGCTTAAGCAGGAATTGATCGTCGGCAGCTCCGGCGCCGGCACCTCGAACTCGATCCTGCCGACCGTGGCCAATCACGTGCTTGGCACGAAATTTCGCATCATTGAGGGATACCGCGGCTCGCAGGATGTGATCCTTGCCGTCGAACGCGGCGAAGTGCAGGGCGTGTGCGCGACCACGGGTCAGTTCCGCGGCGCCGACCGGCTTTTCAAGGAAGGGAAATTGCGCCTGCTGTTCCGCTCGGAGGAAACGGTTCTGCCGGACTTTCCGGATGCGCCCTCGATCTTCGAACACGTGAAGTCCGACGACCAGCGCGATTTCATGCGGTTCGTGTTCTCGAGTGTCGAGTTCGGCCGGCCCTATGTCTTCCCACCCGATGTGCCGAAAGACCGCATCGAGCTGATGCGACGTGCGCTGTCGGACGCGGCGCAGGATCCGGATCTGATCGCGGAGGCCGCGAAGATCAGGCTCGACATGAGCTATCGCCCGCCGGAGGGCCTGGTGAAGCTGCTTGGCGACCTGTATGCGACTCCGCCGGGCGTGATCGCCGAGGTGAAGAAGCTCATCCCGAATCTGCAGTGACCATCGTCAGGGTGGACGATTGTCAGGGCGATTGCGTCGCGGCGGGCCGCACGACGTAGAGATCGGCCGGTGTCACCACCATCGCCACTGCGAAACGAATTCCGACCGCGAGAATAAGGACGCCCAGCAGCAGGCGTAGGCGTTCGGCCCGCATCTTTTGGCCGGACTGCGCGCCGAACTGCGCGCCGATGCTGCCTCCAACCATGAGGATCAGCGCCAGCACCGCATCGACTTGATGGTTGGTCGCGGCATGCAGCAGCGTTGCCGAAATCATGGTGACCAACGTCAGCACGGTCGACGTGCCGACCACCGTCGCCGTCGGCACCCGCAGCAGGTAGACCAGCATCGGCACCAGCAGGAAGCCTCCGCCGATGCCCATCACCGAACCGATGAAGCCCATGATGAACCCGATCGCCCAGATCGGGATCAGCGAAACATAGATCCGCGAGCGTTTGAAACGCAGCTTAAACGGCAGCCGGTGCAGCCAGGTGTGACTGCCGGGCCGGCGCAACTCGACCGGCTTGCCCTGCCGCTCGCGGATGATGGCGCGCGCGCTTTCCGCCACGAGCATCGCGCCGACGCCGCTCAGCAGCAAGACGTAGGACAGGCCGATGGTGACGTCGAGCTGCCCCAGCCGGCGCAGCAAGGTAAACAGAGCGACGCCGGCAATGGTCCCGAGCACGCCCCCCACCAGCAGCATGAGCGCAAGCGGGAAGTCGATCGCGTTTCGCCGCCAATAGCTGATCGCGCTGGAGAACGACGCCGCCGCGATGTGACTGGGGACCGTGGCCACCGCCACCGCCGGGGATATGCCGAGGAAGATCAGCAGCGGCGTGAGGAGGAAGCCGCCGCCGATGCCGAACATGCCGGAAATGAATCCGACCGCGACGCCGAGCCCGAGGAGGACGAGGATATTGACCGGCAGTTCCGCGATCGGGAGGTAGAATTGCACGGGCGGATTGCCGCTGGTTCGCGATGAGGGTCGATACCTCTCCCTTCAATACGGCATTTTGCAAGCCTGCGCCCGCGGCGAATGTGCCCCCCCGCGCTGGATTATTGCGCCAGCCCCGTCGCGGTGAAGCCGTGCTTGGCGAGGATCTTCTGTCCCGCGGGCGACAGGATGAACAGTGCAAACCGATAGGCGGCCGGCGGCGCGTCCGCCATCACCGTCATGCCGTAGTCGGCACCGACCGCGAGTGCGTCGGGCATTTGCACGACCTGCTGGTCGGGGCTTTCGCCGCGCGCGGCCATCGCGTTGGTGCAGTAGGTCAGGAACAGGTCGGCGCGGTCCTCGGCGATGTGCCAGCCGTAGGCGGTGCGGCCCTTCGGCGGCACGGCGCTGTCGGGGGCGCCGACAAGCTGAAGCGCGCGCTTCTCAAGGATGGCGAACGAGCCCGGCTTGAGCTTGTCGGCCTTACGGAACACTTCCCAGGCATAGTCGCCGGACGGGTCCGCCTTCGGCGTCGAGGTTCCGAGTCGCACAGCCGGATCGAGCATGCGCTCGAGCAGCGTCGCCGGGGTAACGGCAAGGCCCGGCTTCACCAGCGCGCACAGCTGATTGCGCACGAACAGCACCACCGGCCCGCTGCGCTTGGCGTCCGCCAATGCCTGCGGGTGCTCCATATTGGCCGAAGCGAAAACCTCGGCACGCTCGCCCTTGGCGATCGCGTCCATGAGCGTACCGGAGGCGCCGAACGTCGCTTGCACCTTGATCCCGGCCGCCGGCTCGTAGGCGGCGATCACCTCAGTCAGCGCAAAGCGCAAGCTGCCGGCGGCGTGAAGCAGGACGGGGTCGGCGGCTTTGGCGGGTATGGTCATGGTCGTCATCGCTGCAAGAACTGCGAAGCCGCCGAGCGAGGCGCGCAATAGTGAGGCGAGCATGGCGGCGCTTACGCCCCCGGTGCATTGGCGTTCGGGAAGAACAGCTGCTGACCGCCGATCTGATAGTCGGTGATCGCCTTCTGGCCTTCGGCCGAGATCAGCCAGTCGATGAACGCCTGGCCCAGCTCCTGCTTCACATGCTTGTGCTTCTCCGGATTCACCAGCATGACGCCGTACTGGTTGAACAGCCGGTTGTCACCTTCGACCGCGATGACGAGATCGCCGCGATTCTTGAACGACAGCCAGGTGCCGCGGTCGGTGAGCACATAGGCGTCGGAGGCGGAAGCGGTGTTGAGCGCAGCGCCCATGCCCTGGCCGATCTCCTTGTACCAGGTACCCAAGGAACCACCAGTTCTTGCTTTCTCGATGTCGATGCCGGCGATCTTCCAGAGTGCGAGCTCGGCGGCGTGGGTGCCGGATTTATCGCCGCGCGAAATGAATGCGACGCCCTTGTCTTTGATTGTCTTGAGCGCGGCAACGATGTCCTTGGTGCCGTTGATGCCGCCGGAATTGCTTTTCGGCCCGACCAGGACGAAGTCGTTGTACATCACCGGGAAGCGGCGCACGCCGGCCCCGTCGGCGACAAACTTCTCTTCCTGCGGCTTGGCATGCACGAACACCACGTCGGCGTCGCCGCGGCGGCCGGTGTCGAGTGCCTGGCCGGTACCCTGCGAGATGACGCGGACGTCGATGCCGCTCTTCTTCTTGAACGCCGGCAGGATGTGGCCGAACAGGCCGGAGTCCTGGGTCGACGTGGTCGAGGCGACGACGATCGATTTATCCTGCGCCGGGGCTGCCTGCGCCAAGGCTTCCTGAGTTAAGGCGGCGGACGACGCAACCAATGCGGCCGTGGCCGCGAATGCAACGAACGAACGTCGTGTCGGCATGATGATTTCTCCGGATCGATTCAAAGCAGAAGCTCGCCGGCGACAAACCGGGCGGCTTCGGTGGTCTTGGGGTTGCTGAAGAACGTCGTGGTTTCGCTGGTTTCGACGATACGGCCGCGATGCATCAGGACGATGTCGCCGGCGAGCCGCCGCGCCTCGCCGAGATCGTGCGTCGACATCACGACCTTGATCCCGCGCGCCGCGACGTTGCGGATCAGATCCTCGACCGATTTCGTCGACGCCGGATCGAGGCTCGCGGTCGGCTCGTCGAGGAACAGAACCTGCGGATCCTTGGCGAGCGCACGCGCCAGCGCGAGCCGTTGCTGTTCGCCGCCGGACAGCCGGCGTGCCGGCCGGTCGCCGAGGCCGGCAAGCCCGACCAGCGCCATCAGCTCGGTGGTGCGTGCAGCTTGTTCGGCGCGCGGGATGCCGACGGCTTGCAGCGCGTAGCAAAGGTTTGCTGCCACACTGCGCCGGAGCATGACCGGCCGCTGGAATACGAAGGCGCGTCGATCGGCCGGCGCGTCCTCTCGTCCGCCCCACGTAACGCGTCCGGCGGTCGGCTGGATGAGACCCATAGCAAGACGGAGCAGGGTGGTCTTGCCGGCGCCGTTCGGCCCGATGATGACGGTCGGCGCGCCGGCGGCAAGCGCGAGATCAATCCGGTCGATGATGGTCATGCCGCGCACGACGAACGAAACATTGTCGACGTGGATTGGCAGATTGGTGACCGGAGCGCGCATGGTCATCCCGCCATCCGTTCGCCGAAGCGGCGCGTGCCCCACGCCGCCGCGTTGATCGCGACCACGATCGCGATCAGCACCATCCCCAGTCCGATCGCGAGCGGCAGGTCGCCCTTGGATGTCTCGAGCGCAATCGCCGTGGTCATGGTGCGGGTGAACCCGTCGATATTGCCGCCGACGATGATGACGGCGCCGACTTCAGCGGCGGCGCGGCCGAACCCTGCGAGCAACGCGGTGAGCAGACTGAAACGGCCATCCCAGAGCAGCGTCGCGACGCTGCCGAGTGTGCCGACGTTCATGGCCTCGAGCTCGTCGCGATATTCGAGCCAGAGATCCTCGATGGTTTGCCGCGCCAGCGCGGCGATGATCGGCGCGATCAGGATCGTCTGGGCGATGATCATCGCCTGCGGCGTGAACAGGATACCCCACGATCCCAACGGGCCGGATCGCGACAGCATCAGAAACACAAGCAGCCCGACCACGACCGGCGGCAGTCCCATCAGCGCATTGAGAACGACGATCAATCCGTCGCGGCCGCGAAAGCGCGACAGCGCGAGCCACGCGCCGACCGGCAATCCGATCAGCGCCGCCAGCAGCACAGCCGACAGGCTGACGATCAGCGACAGCCGGACGATCGCGAACAGTGCGGGATCGCCGGTCAGGACCAGCTGCAAGGCGGACACGTTTTCCGGCATGGTGTCTCCGCGCAAACTCTTGCATCTTCAGCCGTATTTGGTCAATTTAGGTGGCCAGTTCATAATATTGCAGGATTCTGCATGCCGGAATTGCTGACCACCGAGGAAGCCGCCACCTATCTCCGGTTGTCCGAGCGCAAGCTCTACGAGCTGGTTGCGAATGCCGCGGTGCCCTGCACCAAGGTGACGGGCAAATGGCTGTTCCCGAAGGCGGCGCTCGATCGCTGGCTCGCGGCCGGATACGCCGGGCCGGCGGCGCTTGCCCATGCGCCGTCGCCGCCGATCGTCGGCGGCAGCCACGATCCGTTGCTGGAATGGTCGCTGCGCGAAAGCGGATCGCGGCTCGCGAGCTTGCCGGAAGGCAGCGAGGCAGGACTGCAGCGGCTCGCACGCGGCGAGGTGATCGCGGCCGCGATTCACCTGCATCGGCTCGATGGCGACGATGACCTGGCGAACGCGGAGGCGGTCGCGATCGCGCCCGGCCTGCACGACGCCGTACTCATCGCGTTCGCGCGGCGCGAGCAGGGGCTCATCGTCGCTGCCGGCAATCCGCTCGGGTTGAGCGACATCGCCAGCGTCGCCGGAAAACGTGCGAAACTGGCGCTGCGTCCGCAGGGCGCGGGCGCGCAACTGTTGTTGCTGTCGCTCGCCGCGCAGGCCGGCTTCGCGCTCGACGCGTTCGCGGCGGTCAAGCCGGTCGCGCCGACCGGACCCGATATCGCCCAGGCCATCCGTGCCGGCCGTGCCGATTGTGGGATCGCGACGCGATCGGTCGCGGAGACCGCGGGGCTGGGATTCGTGCCCTTGGTCTGGGAGCGATTCGACCTGGTGATGCGCCAGCGCGACTATTTCCTGCCGGGGCTGCAGGCGTTGTTCGGATTCCTGCGGACCGAGGCGTTTCGCGTCCGGGGCCGCGAGTTGACCGGCTACGACACCGGCGAGGCCGGCGAGGTTCGCCAAGTCAATTGAATCAAGTCAATTGGCACCAGCCAAAGGGGGCACCCGGCCACTGGGCCTGCCGCTTGAGCCGCTACGACGCGGGTTGCCTTGGCCCCGCCGCCGACTATATTGCGCCGCACTTCCCGGCGGTTGGGCGCGTCTTTACGTCGAGATGCGCGCCCCGTAAGGAGGTCTGTCCGGAGAGGTGGCCGAGTGGCTTAAGGCGCTCGCTTGGAAAGCGTGTATACGGGAAACCGTATCGTGGGTTCGAATCCCACCCTCTCCGCCAGTGCTGTTCAGGCCTCAGATTCTCCAGCGGCACACCTTTGCTGAAAAGCCCAGCAATTGCGGGTATCTGCAACGGCGACATTGAACTGCGTTAGGCGATTCTTGTAGCCGAGTCGTTCTCTGGGCTGATTTTTCTCTGGACCTCTGAACTTCGCCAAGAAAGTACGGTTTTCAAAGTCCTTATAGATCAAATAGTTCTGCGGACCGAAATTCGGCGGATTTGGAATCTCACTCGCCTCCTTTGCCGGTCGGTCGCGATAACAAATAATTGCTAGAGTCCGGCCGCTACGAGTCGAGTTATGAAGGTAGTTGAACTGTAGGAGTTCAACAGCCTGGATGCCCAGCGCGAGGCCTGTGAAGCTTACATCGCGAGTCAGAAGGCCGAGGGCTGGATGCTCGTCCGCGATTGCCCCCTGTTCGTGCTCCTTGCGCCACCCATATCAAGTTGTGCCTCGCGGCTTGAATATCGAAAGCGCCACGAGCGCGAGCAGTACAAGCAGCCCGCCGGTGGCGTGGGTCCTGAGTGATCGCCTGAGCCCGAGGAGATCGGCATCGGATAATGTCTGTTCGCGGGCAAGATCATGACGTGGATAGCCTCGCTTTTTCGTTGACGGCCGTCTGCCGAGCTCGCTCGGTGGGGTCAGCAAGGGAGAGCGCTAATTTGGTGAGTCGAAATCATGACCCTGGGTCTTCCACCGCGCAATGCGACAATGTTCATGTGCGCTGGGAGGTCTTTTCAAACCAGAACAGGGCTAGACTGGACGCCCAGAGCAAGGCCATGCCGAGCAAAATCCATTTAAAATCCGAGTTGATGACGAAGTTCACAGCCGCCATCCAGCCAATGGACGCGACGCCGCCGATCAGGACGCCGATCGCCGCAACCCAGTGATGCGCTCGAAACGAGGTGGCAGCGATCGTGATAGTGAGAACCCCAGTCGCCAGCACGTATCCCCCCATCACCTGGAATACCTGAGCGAGCCAGCGTTCGAGTTGCGGCCTAACGGGATCAAGCTGCGAAGCTGTTAGTACCATGTACCGCACATCCTCGGGGAGCAGGGCTGGACGTACCAGAAGGAAATACAAACCCGCGATCACGAGGGCGGCTCCCGCCGCCGAGAGCAAAATCGCTGAGAGCGGCCAAGATGTGCATCTCTGGGGCAAGGCAGTTTCCATTCGTTCAGTCGTGCTCGCTAGACTGCCGTTTGATTTCAGCCCGTCAGCCGCAACAGCAGCCTTTGGCTTGACGATTAGGTGAGGCTTCTGTCACGCCAATCTCATAGCCCGCATCCTTCACCGCAGATTTCAATTTATCGGGCGAGGTAAGCCTCTCATCGTATTGTACGGTAGCCTCACCCGCCGAAAGCGATACCTTTGCGTCACCAACTCCGGCTGTCGCCCTCAGCGCTTGAGTTACCTTGGCAGTGCAGCTACCGCAGGTCATGCCTGCTACATTCAAAAGTTCAGTCTGCATTGTGTCCCTCATTGTTTAGGCTGAATTGAAAAACGACGCCTAGAGTTCCAGGCGGCGAAGGCGTAGCGAGTTGGCAACAACGCTGACCGACGACAGCGCCATCGCGGCGGCAGCGATGATCGGCGACAACAGGATGCCGAAGAACGGGTATAGAACCCCTGCCGCAATCGGGACCCCGGCCGCGTTGTAGATGAAGGCAAAAAACAGGTTCTGACGGATGTTTCTCATAGTCGCCCGCGACAGTTGGCGCGCGCGCACGATTCCGGTCAGGTCGCCTTTAAGAAGGGTGACGCCGGCGCTCTCCATTGCTACGTCGGTTCCCGTCCCCATCGCAATACCAACGTCCGCCGCAGCAAGCGCGGGAGCGTCATTTACACCGTCGCCGGCCATCGCAACGACTTGGCCGGCGGCCTTATGCTTCTGCACGACGTCGCTTTTCTGTTCCGGTAGGACTTCGGCCTCGACCTCATCGATGCCGAGACGACGAGCAACAGCCTTTGCGGTCGTCCAATTGTCGCCGGTCAGCATGACGACGCGCACCCCGTCCGCCTTTAGCGCTGCGAGCGCTTCGGGCGTGGACGCTTTCACGGGATCCGCAATTGCAAGCACACCGGCGACTACCCCGTCGATACCGACGAAAATCGCGGTGGCCCCGTCCTGCCGGAGATTCTCAGCCTTTGCCGCCAGGGATGTGACGTCCACGCCTTGCTCGCCAAGGAATTTGGCGTTGCCCAAGACGATTCGTTTGCCGTTAACTTTGCCGAATGCGCCTTTGCCAACGGGTGAATCGAAATCGGAGACCGCAGATGTCGCTAAGTGTTTCGCCTCCGCGGCAGCCACAATGGCCAAAGCCAGCGGATGCTCGCTCGCACGCTCGACGCTTGCTGCTTGGCGCAGGATGTCGTCCGCAGTGAAGCCCGGGGCCGGAACGATGGTCGTCACAGCGGGCTTGCCCTCAGTCAGAGTGCCAGTCTTGTCGACGACGAGCGTGTTGACCTTCTCCATGTGCTCCAGTGCTTCCGCATTCTTGATCAAGACGCCCGCCTGCGCGCCGCGCCCAACGCCGACCATGATCGACATGGGGGTGGCAAGTCCGAGCGCGCACGGGCATGCAATGATCAGCACCGCGACCGCCGCGATGAGGCCGTAGGCGAACCGCGGCTCCGGACCCCAGATTGCCCAGGCGGCGAACGCGAGCACCGCAACTGCGATGACGGCCGGCACGAACCAGCCAGAAACTTGGTCAGCCAATCGCTGAATCGGTGCCCGGCTCCGTTGCGCCTTGGCGACGAGCTGAACGATCTGTGACAGCATCGTGTCGCGACCGACCTTTTGTGCCTCGATGATAAGGGCGCCCGACTGATTCAGCGTCCCGCCGATGACCTTGACGCCGGGCTCCTTCGTCACCGGCATCGACTCCCCGGTCACCATGGATTCGTCGACCGCGCTGCGCCCCTCAACAACCGCACCGTCGACTGGCACCTTTTCGCCCGGACGCACTCGCAGGCGATCTCCGACGTGGACGGCGTCGAGCTGGACTTCCTCCTCGCTCCCATCGTCCCGGACAAGCCGGGCGGTCTTGGGCGCGAGGTCAAGTAGTGCGCGGATGGCGCCGCTCGTGCTCTCGCGTGCCCGCAACTCAAGGACCTGGCCGAGGAGAACGAGAACTGTGATGACCGCAGCTGCTTCGAAATAGACCGCGACAGAACCGTCCGGGCCACGAAAGGCCTGTGGAAACAGATCGGGCATCGCGACCGCGATGACGCTATATGTCCATGCGACTCCCGTGCCGATCGCGATCAGGGTGAACATATTCAGGTTGCGGCTGACCACCGATTGCCAACCGCGCACGAAGAAGGGCCACCCGCCCCATAGCACAACCGGCGTAGCAAGAAGGAACTGAAGCCAGTTCGATGTCTTCTGCCCGAGCAGCATGTGTAGATTGGTGAGATGGCCGCCCATCTCCAGTGCGACAACAGGCAGCGACAGGGCGAGACCGATCCAAAACCGTCGGCTCATATCAGCAAGCTCAGGATTAGGAGCCTTGTCTGACGTCGTGATCTCTGGCTCGAGGGCCATTCCGCAGATCGGGCACGACCCCGGTCCCGGTTGGCGAATCTCTGGATGCATGGGGCAGGTGTAAATGGTGCCCAGGGGAAAGGCTGCCGGCGGCTTGGTGTTGGATAGATATTTTTGCGGCTCGGCCGCGAATTTGGTCCGGCAACCCGCAGAGCAGAAATAGTAAGTTTCGCCGCCGTGATCGTAACGTTGCGCCGCGGTCTTCGGATTGACCTTCATGCCGCATACGGGATCCAGCACCTCGGATGCGGACGATGGCGATGAATGATCCTGAGAATGGTTATGCCCAACTGAATTGTTAGTTTCCTTCTGGCTGCAGCAACTGGAACGTTCCGAGACCTTCTTCTGCTGAATGCTGTCGGCAACCATCGAAAAATCTCCATCAGGTCTTGTTTCAAATACCCGTAGGGGGTATATGGCGACCATGCGGAAGGACATCAAGGCATCCTGCCAAAAGCGACTCAATCGGATTGAAGGGCAGACCCGCGGCCTTTCCCGCATGGTCGAAGAGGACCGCTATTGCATCGATATCGTGACGCAGATTACGGCAGTTCGTGCAGCCTTGCGGCGCGTTGAGGAAGAGATTCTTCGCGACCACGTCGGCCATTGCGTCGAACACGCAATTGCTTCCGGCAATAAAGCCGACCGACGTAAAAAAATAGAAGAGCTGATGGCCGTGGTTAGTCGGTCCGACCGGTGATTCATTTGCTGAAGGACTTCGACGTCTAGGCCTGGAACGCAATACTGCTGCCGAAGAGCGCGACGCCGGCCATGGTTGTCAAGATGAACGCGGTCGTACGCAAGGCGCTCGACAATCTGGCGCTGCGGGCGAGGTTCGATTCCATCGGCCTGATTCCGGCTGCGCCGAACCGGCGGAGCCCGGAGTATCTGCGCAAGTTTCTGGAGACCGAAATTGCGAGATGGGCCGCGCCGGTGAAGGCCAGCGGCGTAAGCAGCGATTAGCCAAGAAGCTAGTACACGTCGTTGCTCGGATGGAGCGAAGGTGCAATCCGCCCTGCCTCGGGGCGGTAGTGCAAGTACGGATAATGGTCCTGGCCAAAAGCGGACATGTCTTGGTCTGGATTCGCGCAATGACAGACTACGGAACATGCTCGGAGTACGGCGTAGGAGCTACATGAAACGGTGATAGCTCTGTTCTCGCATGTATCGGCCTCCCCAAGGGAGGTCGATACGCGATGTCTACCGCGGCGATTTAGTGAGACATCGACAATGCGGATTTGGCCGGTTCATGATCCTTGAAGATGTCGGGATTGTCGGGGCCTGTGACCTCGAGCATTCCGACCAGGCCACGTTCAACCCGGGTCAGCGCATGGTCGACCAGCATGTATTTGCCAGGGACCTCGACTTTGAATTCGACCACCGACGCGCCGCCGGGCGGCACGGTCACCGTCTGCACATCGGTGAGCGGCCTGCTCGTGAGTGAGCCGAGGTTGTACACGCGATCAAAGATCTCGCCGATGACGTGGAAGGAGGACGTATAGTTGGGCCCGCCGACTCCGAAATAGATGCGGACCGTCTCGCCGACTCGGGCCTTCAGCGTGTTGTCCTTAGCAAGGGCGCCAGCGGCGCCGTTGAACACGAAGTACTCCGGCCGTTCGTTCATCAGCTTCTCGTGGCTTTCGGTGAGCAGGCCCTGCGAGCCGAAACGCTGTTCGGTGTAGATCTCGCCCTGCATGACGTAGAACTCACGATCGACCTTTGGCAAACCGCCCGCCGGCTCGACCAGAATGAGCCCGTACATTCCATTGGCGACATGCTGCGCCGCCATCGGCACCGCGCAGTGGTACACGTACAGCCCGGGATTGGTCGCAGTGAACTCGAAACTACGGGTCTCGCCAGCGCCGGCGTCGGTGGCCTTGGCACCGCCACCGGGACCGGTGACTGCATGGAAGTCGACGTTATGCATCATCGTGCTGTCGTCATGATTCTTGAGGCGCACCTCGACCGTGTCGCCGACGCGAACCCTGACGAATGGACCAGGAACCTTGTTGTTGAAGGTCCAATAGCGGTACGTCGCGCCATCGGCGAGCTGGCCGACGATCTCGGTCGTTTCAAGATCGACCTTCACACGTTGAGGACCACGCGCGCCGATTGGCGGCGGCAGATCGGCGGGGTCGCGCACGATCGACGCTACGCCGTCAGACTTCGCATGTCTCACGACCGTGTGCGCATGCGGTACCGGCCCGCGGGCCGGTTGCGTGCGAAACACCTGGGGCCGGGTCGTGGCGGGTTCCGCGGTTGCCGGCGCATTGATGGTCACGTGGCTTAAGCCGATGACCAGGCCCAGACCAACAAGCGCTGAAGCCGTCACCAGCAGGACGCGGTCGTTCCTATCGCGAGGCATCTTCATTTCCTTCTCCTCTGATGGGACGAACACTAGGCGCGCTGAAGGATCGCCATTTGATCAAGCGCAAACCACGGCCTCCGGAAAAGTACGTAAGGGAGCCCAAGGCTGAAGACCGGACAGGGCGGGGTATGGCGGACGTTGGCCAAGCTGCTCGGCCGCCGGCATGGCGGCCGCAGCCGCGCCCGCTGGCGAACGAATGGAGCTGGGCGCTTGTCACGCAAATTGTTGACTGCGGCCGATCGGCTGTGTGCGCACCACGCCGTTCTTCACGAGTCGCGGCGAGGGAGCGCCGCTAGGGTATGCTCGTTGGGGCAATATTTCGGCCAGGTTGGCTCTCTTGGCTTGTCTTCGAGCTCATGGACGCAGAGCTGTTTGTCGCGGCACAGCGAGCAGCAACGCTGGAGATCGTGCATTACGGCGGCGTCGAGTTTTGCCGGATCAAGCCCAAGCGTCGCCATCCGGCGGACGAGCAGCTCGGCCGAATTCTTGTCCTTGCCGGCGAGCGCACGCAGGTCGTCGGTCGAGATCCCGAGATCGCGCGCAATACATGTCGCCTCCGGGCGGCCCAAGCGGGCAACCTCACTGGCGGATTTGTGCCCTTGCCAGATTGCTTTTGCGCGCTCTGCCAGGCGATTTCGAAATTCCCTAAGCAGACGTGGTATCTCGGCTTGTTTCATCGCATCCTCCGCGACAGTCATCTCACGATAAGAGCAGGCACCTTGCTGTGGGTGAGCACTTCGTTCGCCTGGCTGCCCAAGAGCATGCGGCTGATGCCACGGCGCCCATGCGAGGCCATGACGATCAGGTCGCAGCCTTTCTCGGTTGCAGCGGCAACAATGCCCTCCGCGGGATGTCGATCCCGCACATGCAGCAGCTCGTAGGGGACGCCCTTCGATTTGGCGGCTCGTCCGGCGTTCTCGAGAATATTGTTCGCTGCTGATGTCGCCATTTCCTCATACTGAGCGATTGGATTTTGGTTGCCATGGCGCGCCGATCGCGCGAGGTCGAAGGAAGACCATGCTTCTGTCACCGTAACCACGAGCACGGAAGCATCATGGATTTTCGCCAGTGAAATGCCGTGGTCGACCGCTTTGGTTGCAAGCTCGGAGCCGTCCGTGGCGATGAGGATTCGATGATACATCTCTTGGCCCTCACGGTTGCAATGAGAGCACTAACAATGAACCAAGCTCGCAATCGCGCTTTGCTCTAGATCAAATCCATCAGTGGAATAGCGACTAAGCATGGTCTGGAAAACCCCCGACCAAGGCTCTGCTCATGGCAATTCCACGGCTGCTCGCTTACGACGGTCCTGCAATTCTCTCGTACGGCTTTCGGCCGTTTTTTCTCCTTGGTGCGGTCTATTCGGCCTGTGCGGCTGTGGTTTGGCTGCCGGTCCTCTACGGTGAAGTCGCACTCACAACGGCCTTTTCGCCGCGCGATTGGCACGTGCACGAGATGCTATATGGCTTCCTGCCGGCCGTCATGACCGGCTTCCTGCTCACTGCGGTACCCAACTGGACCGGGCGCCTACCGCTCCAGGGGCTGCCGTTGGGCGCGCTCGTTCTACTTTGGATTTGCGGCCGGGTGGCGGTGACGGTGTCCGGACTGATCGGTTGGGCGCTGGCGGCTGCCGTCGACGCTGCGTTCCTGGTTGTGCTTGTGATCCTGATCGTTCGTGAAATCGTTACCGGCAAGAACTGGAGGAACCTCAGACTTGTAGGGATCGTAGCGATCTTTGCCGCGGGCAACGTCGCGTTTCACCTTGAATCCCACTTGCGCGGCTTTGCCGACTACTCGACGCGGATGGGGCTCGGCGCCGTTGTCATGCTGTTGGTGTTGGTCGGCGGCCGTGTCATCCCGAGCTTCACGCACAATTGGCTGGCTCGCCACGGTTCAAATCGATTGCCCGCGCCGTTTGGTTGGTTCGATGGGCTGACGATCGTGGCAACGCTCATCGCCGCCCTGGTCTTTGTCACTGCACCAATGTCTGTGGCTGTTAGCGCAGTATTCATCGGCACTGGCGTGCTGCACATCGTGCGGCTTGTGCGATGGAACGGACACCGAACATTTCGAGAGCCGCTCGTGCTTGTTCTGCATGTGGGATACGCCTTCATCCCTCTCGGTTTCGTCTTGCTCGGGCTGGCCACTTTTAGCGTCGTTCCGCAAAGCGCGGGTATTCATGCCTGGACCGCCGGAGCGGTCGGCGTCATGACGCTGGCGATGATGACGCGCGCCAGTCTCGGACATGCCGGACACAAGCTGGTAGCGTCAGCCGGGACGCAGCTGATCTATCTGTGCGCCGTGGTCGGAGCCTTGGCACGAATTGGCGCTGCGATGATGCCGGCATGGAGCATGCCGCTTCTTCATCTGTCTGTCGTCGCCTGGAGTGCAGCTTTCCTTGGGTTTGCCATTGTCTACGGACCGCTTCTGTTGCGGCCAAGGCAGACCGCCGGCGAGACGGCCGCTGTTTGATGCAGATCAAAGACCAATCCGGCCGACCCGGATCACGATGTAGTCGTCAGCAACCACTCGCCGATGATCCGCGATGCTGAACCTGGAGGATTCCATCATGACAAAGCTCCCCTATCTTCGCACCATGTTTGCAAGCTGCATGTTGTTTCAAGTGATCTTCGTGCTTTGCGCTGCATTGTGGCTAATTGTTCCCGATCTGAAGGGACATGCACTTCTCCCAGCGATCTTCCCTAACTTCACGCTGCTGACGCTCGGGAGTTTCATCTACGGCTTGATCGCTAGCGCCGTGTACGGCTGGATTGCGGCGATTATTTTCGTGTTCTTTTACAATCTCTGGCCAGCTTTCGATCGGTGGGTATTCGGCGGCACATTGAGCTCCAGTCAGAAAGCCTGATGGGACATCACGATCTGCCCTTTAGCGTCCACTGCCCACCATGATGCCTCTCATACAGGCAATTCTCGCGGCGGCCGTGCTGAGTTGGCCGGCCCCTTCTATGGCTCAGTCGCCGCGGTTCATCATGGCCTGCGCGCCCTGTCATGGCTTCGATGGACTGGGCCATGACGCGAGCATGCCAAATCTCTCGGGACAAAACGCAACTTACCTCTACAACCAGATCATGGCGTTTCGATCAGGTGCTCGCAAACATCCGGAAATGAACTTCTTTGCCGGGCAGATGACCCAACAAGAGATCGAGCAAATCGTTCAGTACTACTCGAAGCTGCCGCGCTAGCCGCCGTTCACGCGTGCGCACCGCCGCCAATTGATTCAGATCAACACGGACCGAGTCATCGCCGAGCACGATTGGTTGCATCAAGCAACCACAGGCCCGGAGACGAGCGATGCTGAGGCAACAACAGAACGAAACGATCACCCAGACCGGTGCCGCGATGGGCTGGATTGACCAGCTGCAGTCAGGCTTCGCATCGGACCAATTTCCTGGCTATCTGTTGCCCGATGGGAGCTGGCGGTATGGCGTACATGCCAAGAAGATTGCAGAGGCTGCGTGGGCGTGTCGCAGGTCGCGAACCCTACAGGAGGATCGCGACGCTCGCAGTGGCGATGCCGATAGGCGCGACGTAGCGCAATAGCACGTAGAGCGCGTTGAGCATGGTACCGCCGAGCCCCAGTTCCTGGGCGACCATCGATCTCGGAACCGCCCAGCCGACGAAAACAGCGATTCCGAAGCCGCCGATCGGTAGCAGTACGTTCGACGTGAGATGGTCGATCAGATCGAACCAGTTCGAGCGCGCAAAGGCGGGGACGAAGGACAGCGGGAACCACTCGGCCCAGACGTTGAACGACAACACGGTCACAATCCCAAGGGTCCAGCAGACTGCGCCGCAGGCGATGCTCGCGGTCGGGCGTGAGCATTTGATTGCATGCTGGAGCGGAGTCGTCGCCAGCTCCAGAAACGAGATCGCCGACCCGATAGCGGCAACCAGCAGCAGCGCGAAGAATGCGATCGATGCCGCCGTGCCGAGCGGCATATGCGAGAATGCCAACGGCAGCGTGATGAATACCAGGCCGGGGCCGCTCGACGGATCCAGATTCTCCGCGAATACGATTGGAAAAATGGCGAATGCGGCCAGGAACGACACCGCCGTATCGCTGACCAGCGTCAGCGCTGCGACCTGCTTCAGATTGATGTTGTGATCGGCATAGGCGGCGTAGGCGATCATGATCGACAGACCGACGCCGATCGAGAAAAAGCCCAGTCCGAGCGCCTCGAGCGCGATTTTTCCCGTGATCTTCGACGGATCAAAAGCAAACAGGTAGTTCCAGGTCGGCCAAAATCCGCCCCTCGCCAGCGAATAGATCGCAAGGACCGTGAGCAAGAGGATCAACGTGGGCATTAAAATCATGGAGGCGCGCTCGATTCCCCTCGACACGCCGCGTGCGACGATCGCAACCGCGATCGTCATGAACGCCAAGTGGTAGATCAGCAGCGTTCCCGGTGAACTCAAGACAGCGTCAAAGCGGGCCTTGGCGCTGGCGGCGTCCTGCGATGGCAGGCCGTGCCAGATTGTTTCGATCAGGTAGACAAGCGCCCAGCCGCCGATGACCGAATAGAAGCTGAGGATCAGCATGCCCGTAACGACGCCGAGCAACGCGAACAGAGCCCACCATTTTGATGCCCGGGCCGAAGCGGCGACCGCAGCCACACTGTTGATCGCGTCGGACCGTCCGTGACGGCCAATCGCCAGTTCGCAGAGCATCAGCGGCAGGACGATCAGGATCAGGCCGGCGATATAGCAGAGGACGAAGTTGCCGCCGCCGTTGGTGCCGACCTCGTAGGGGAATTTCCAAATGCTGCCGAGCCCGACGGCCGCGGCGACATTGGCCAGGATGAACCCGGTTCGGCCGGACCATCGCTCCCTCTTGGCGGTCATACTCGTTTCGCCCTTGGCCGCCCCGTACATGCCAGGGCGCGGCCTGCTTGAGATAATTGATCGTAAACCCGGCCGCGTGGTCCGTTGCGATAGATCAAAGCGCGGGAGCTTGATCGGGCGAAGGATGCGGTCGGTCACTTAACCATGCGAGGTCAGGACCATGACGCTACCTCATTCCTTCAAGCGAATTCGGCTCCACCTTGCACGGTCCAAGGAGTTTCCAGAGGGCTCGGCGCACCGTGGCTACGAGTTTGTTGCACCGATCGACGCCAAGGGGCACATCGATCTGGCGCTTTGGCGCAATCATCGGGAGCATTGCCGCGTCCGCCGCTTTTGGGAGGGCCAGCCCGATCAGGTCGGCCTGCTGCGGCACAAGGCTGGCGGAGCCGAGCATGCACGCTGGGTATTCGACTATGACGACAGCAGGACCGATGACGACGAGGCGGGATACCGCTTCGGCGGCCACGCCTTCATTCCGAGTGAATACGTCTCGATCACCGAGGATGACGGCGACGTCCACACCTTCCGGGTGATGTCGGTCGAAGCAGCAGCATGAACGCCGGCGCTGAGGCGCCGTATCAGTGTTGTCTATGAGACTGATGCTCCGCCCAGGCGAGAACCAGTCCGAAAATGGCGAAGGCTGAGACAATGGCGGCAACTGCGATGGCGGCGTCGATCGGCATGTGAGGCTCCTGTTCGTAACCTCCACAATCATGGCCGCTCCGCCTGAGTTGGCTTTGACCTAAATCAATAGCTTGTCCGGCCGAGCGTCACGACCGCATGGCCGCCCGAATCCCATCGAACAGGGCTTCGTTCAGCAGCGGCTTCTCGATCAGGACCGCGCCGGCGGCCGCCGTCTGCGCGCGCACCGACACGCTCGGGTTGGTTGTGACCAGGATGGCGGGAAGCTCGATCCGGCGACGACGCAACTCCGACAACAGGTCGAGGCCGTTCATGCTGGGCAATCGGTAGTCGATCACCAGACAGCCGGAATGCGGCATATCCAGATCGTCCAACAAGTCGGAGGCGCACGAGTACGTCCTCACGACGAAGCCTTCGATTTCCAGACAGAACTGCAGCGAACCCCGCACAGCAGGGTCGTCGTCAACGATGAAGACGACCGGACCGGAAACTGCGATATCGGAATGGCTGTTCATGGTTACGAGCCGTGCGCGCCTGCCTCGGCGCAAGCGGCATCAAGAGCCCAAATCGGCGGGGCCAGCCTTGAGCTACCTCAAGTTCCACAATCTTCGAGGGATTTATTCGCCCGCATTCAAAACGCCGGCCAGCAGCGCCATCCGAACGAGCTCGGATAGGCTGCCTGCGTCCATCTTCGTCATCACATTGGCGCGATAGATTTCGACGGTCCGCGGGCTGATACCGAGATCAAACGCGATAATCTTGTTCGCTTTTCCGGCGACCAGCCCCTCCAGGACGTCGCGCTCACGGGGAGTGAGCGCCGCAAGTCGATTGCTCAGGTCAGTGCGGTCGGCGTTGCGTTGCGCATCTTTCTCCAGCCTTCCAAGCGCTGACCTGACCGAAGCGAGAAGCGCTTCGTCGTCAAACGGTTTTTCCAGAAAATCGGCGGCACCGATCTTCATCGCCTCCACCGCAAGCTGGATATCGCCATGGCCCGTGATCACGATAACCGGCATGCTGGATCCACGGGCCTTGAGCTGTCGCAGAAGGTCCACGCCGCTCAGGCCGGGCATCCGGACATCGGTCACGATACAACCGGCTCCGCTGCTGCCGGCCACCGCTGCCAGGAATGTTGATGCGGAATCGTAGGTCTTGACCTCGATCTTGGCTGCGCGAAGCAAGAACTCCAGGGAGTCACGCACCGCGTCGTCATCGTCGATGACATGAACCAGATTATTGGGAGGCGCCATCGCCAATATCCTCCTTGCTCAAGGCCCGCAGCGTGAATTTGAATACCGCCCCGCCGCCAGGATTGGGCTCCGTCCAGATTTGACCGCCGTGGGCCTCGATGATCGTGCGCGAAATGGACAGGCCCACGCCCATGCCCTGTGGCTTGGTCGTGACGAAAGGCTGAAAGAGTTGCGCCGCAATATCCGGGCTAATGCCGGGGCCGGTGTCGGCGACCGCGACTTCGACCATGCCATCTGCCGATGGCCTGCTTGAGACCCGGAGTTCTCGCCGTTCGCCTTGGGCGACCGATTCCATGGCGTTTCGAAACAGATTCAAAAGAACCTGCTGAATCTGCACTTTGTCCGCCAAGATCAAGTCGTGGTTTGGATCAACCTGCAGGCGTACTCGAACGCCATGCTCCTTCGCGCCGACGAGCGCGAGCGCGCTCGCTTCCTCGATCAACTTGTTGATGCTTTCGACGCGCCGCTCGCTCTCACCGCGCGCCACGAAATCCCGCAACCGGCGGATGATCTGGCCGGCGCGCAATGATTGCTCGGCCGCTTTGTCCATGGCGCCGCAAACCAACTTGGAATCGTCGTCGGCACGGCCGTCCATGAGCCGCTTTGCCCCTTTGAGGTAATTGGCAATCGCCGACAGCGGCTGGTTGAGTTCATGCGCAAGTGCTGACGCCATTTCGCCCATCGCGGTCAGGCGAGAAATGTGAACGAGTTCAGTCTGAAGTTCCTGCAACCGGGCTTCGGTTTTTTGCCGCTCGGTGAGGTCGCGGATAAATCCCGTGAAAAAACGCTGGTCCGCCGACCGCATTTCACCGACCGACAATTCCATCGGGAAGGTTGAGCCATCCTTCCGCTCTCCGACCACAACACGCCCGATGCCGATGATCCGGCGCTCGCCGGTCCGCAGATAGCGTTCGAGATAGCCATCGTGACTTTCACGATACGGGGAGGGCATGAGCATCTTGATGTTCTTGCCGATGACATCGTTCGGGCCGTATCCGAACAACCGCTCCGCCGCGACGCTGAACGACTGCATAATTCCGCGCTCATTGATCACGATCATCGCGTCCGGAACGGTCTCCAGGATGGACTTGACGTGAGCCTCGCGCGAGGCTGACTCCTGCTCGACCGCTTTCAAATGCGTGATGTCGGTGTGAACCTCGATGACCTCAGTCGCGCCGCCATTCTGCCAGAGCGACCATTGGCTCGCGACGCAAACGCGCGCACCATCCTTGCGATGGTTGGTCAGCTCGCCGCTCCACAGTTCGGTCTGGAGCAGTTCGCTTGCGAGTTCGCCCGCCGGACGGGGAAACTCCGTTCTCAGCAACTCGTGGGATCGCCTTCCGATCGCATCTTCCGGACCATAGCCGTAAAGTCTCTGCATGCCTGAGGACCAGTACGTGATCGTACCGTCGAGCGTTCGCACCATTGTTTGGGTGCGCTCAAGCGCCCGAAAGGCCGTCTTGGTCTCTGCCGAGGCTGTTGGTTGAGCGATTGAATCGTCCATGCCCCAGTCTACTACGACGATATCAAGAGGCGAAGAAGGGGCGCGGGGGAGGTGATCCGGCTAGAAGGGCGGCAGGCAGGTCGGCCGATTAGCTCAAGGACAAGCTGACCCCTGCGACGTTTTGATCGTCCTTGTTGGCGGACACCGAGAAGCCAAGCTCCCGGCACATCTTCAGCATCGCGACGTTGCCGCTGAGAACCTCGCCGTCAATCTGGTGGAGGCCTTCGGCGCGGGCATATTGGATCATCATCTCCATCAACTTCCAACCGAGGCCGTGGCCTTTGAGGTCGGAGCGCAGGAGGATCGCGTATTCACCGCGCTCGTAGTTCGCATCTGAATGCAGCCGGACGACTCCCAGGAGCTGCCCCGTCGATTCGGAGATCGCCGCGAATGCCATGGCGCGGGCGTAGTCGATCTGGGTCAGTCGCGCGATAAAGGCATGGCCGACGTCCTTGACCGCGGCAAAGAAGCGGAGACGCATGTCGTCGGGCGAGACTTGGCTGAAAAACTCCGGATACAGGGCCTCATCCTCGGGCCGGACCGGGCGGACCAGGATATTCCCGATCCCGTCGATCGCGATGTGCCGTTCCCAATCGCTCGGGTAGGGCCGGATGCTAAACCGGGGGTGCCCGGTCCCGGCGCGCTTCGTTGCAACCGCTGCGACCGCCACCCGGGCATCGAGCGCGAGGACACCGGTTTCGTCAGCGAGCAGTGGGTTGATGTCGAGGTCCCGGACCTCCGGCAGATCCGCCGCCAACTGGGCAAGCTTCACGAGCGTGAGCGCGACCTCATCGCGCTTCGCCGCCGGTACATTCCGATAGGCACCCAGGATGCGGGACACGCGGGTGCGTGCAATCTGGTCGCGCGCCAGATTGAGATCGAGCGGCGGCAGTGACAACGCCTTGTCGTTGATGACTTCGACAGCGGTGCCGCCGCGACCGAACACGATCACCGGGCCGAAGGTCGGGTCATCCGCGATGCCGGCAATCAGCTCGCGCGCCTTGGAGCGGATGATCATCGGCTGAACGGTGACTCCCGCAATTCGGGCGGCGGGCATGGCTTTTCTGGCATCGTCGATGATCGTTTCCGCGGCGGCGCGCACGGCCGCGACGCTGGTCAGGTTGAGACGAACACCGTTGACCTCGGACTTGTGCACGATGTCGCGGGAGTGGATTTTCACCACGACGGCTTCGCCGTTTGACAGGAAGGGCGCGGCAGCCTCCACCGCTGCGTCCGCAGTAGCCGCCGATGCGATCGGCACCGCCGGGATCGCGTAGCATCGCAGCAGCTCGGCAGCCTCGATCGGATCCAGCCATTTGCGGCCGTCGTCGATGGCCCGCTGGACCAGTCGCCGCGCACCTGGAATATCGGGCGCGAAGTCGCGGGGCAGACTCGGCGGCGTTTCCATCAGAGTGCGAACGACGTCGCCGTGGCGAACAAGATGCATGAAGCCGCGGATCGCATCCGTTTCGGTTGGATAATTCGGGACGTTGGCGCGATCGAAAATTTCCGCGACCTTGGTGCTGTTTCCGACCCAGGTTGCCAGGATCGGCTTTGGCTTGAGCCACTTCTGACGAAGCGAACACGTGATGTCGGCGACGCTCCTCGCGATATCCGTGGCTGGTGCCAGGGCGGTTTCGACATTCATTACGAGAATCGCATCGATCGCGGGGTCGTCGAGCAGCGCTTCAAGCGCGCGCGCGTATCGCTGGGAGTCGGCGTCGCCGATAATGTCGACCGGATTCGATCGCGACCATGTCGCGGGCAGCGCGGCATCGAGACGTTGCTTCGTGACGGTGCCTAGTTCGGCGGGCACCCCGCCGAGATCGATCAGCCGGTCGATCGCCAAAACGCCAATTCCGCCGCCGTTGGTCAGTATCCCGAGGCGCTTGCCGACGGGACCGCTCAGCCGTCCGAGCGTTTCCGCGGCATTGAAGAGCTCGCTCAGGTCCATCACCCGTAGCAACCCCGCGCGGCGAAACGCGGCATCATAGACGTCGTCGGTCCCGGCCAGCGCGCCGGTGTGGGTGGCGGCTGCGCGGGCAGCCTCTTCATGTCGTCCGGCCTTGATGACGATGACCGGCTTGACCCGCGCGGCCGCTCGGGCCGCCGACATGAACTTGCGGGCGTCCTTGATCGACTCGATGTAGAGCAAGATCGCGCGGGTACGGGTGTCGAGCGCGAAATAGTCGAGCAGATCTCCGAAGTCGACGTCGAGCTGGTCGCCGATCGATACGACTGCGGAAAAGCCGGCCGAGCGACCGGTAGCCCAATCGACCATGCCCGCGGCGATGGCGCCCGACTGCGAGATCAAAGCGAGGTCGCCCCCCGGCGGCATCCGGGCCGCGAAGCTTGCATTGAGCCTGGCGCGTGGGACCATCACGCCCAGGCAATTCGGGCCGACAAGGCGCAGACCCTTGGCCCGCGCCGCCTGCTCGCATGCTGCCGCCAGCGAGCCGGGACCGTGGCCCAGCCCGGCGGTGATGATGACGGCGGCGCCAACGCCTCGTTCGGCCGCGTTGCGGACGACGTCCGGAACAGCCGACGCCGGCGCGGCAATCACGGCCAGATCCGGCGGAGCGGATAAATCGTCGAGGCTGGCGACTGTTGGAACGCCGCCGATGTCGGGATAGCGCGGGTTGACGACGTGAATGTCGCCGGCGAACCCGCCATCCCGCAGATTCCGCAGGATCGCGCGTCCCACCGAATGCTCGCGTGTGCTGGCGCCGACCACGGCGATCGACCGCGGCGAGAACAGCTTATCGAGGCGATAGGTCGACATCGTCCATCACGCGGTCTGAGCCGGTTGCGGCCAGTAGCTTAGTCCCGGTTCGTTACCGCGCCTTGTCGCAGATATACGAACTTTGACTTTTGACCTTCCTCAAAGCGCGGCGCGGCCTCCCGGTCCAATCTTCCACACCGAAGACCCTATTTCAGTGCGGGAGGAAGCCATGTCTGTCGCAAATCAGGCACCAGCCGTTGATGCAGGCTCCGTTGCGCCCAGGCAATCGGGGTGGCTGACAAGCAACCGGGGATTATTGGCCGCGATCGCGGTCATGCTCCTGATCCTGGTTTTGCCCACACCGGAGAGCTTGCCGGTCGCGGGGCACCGCATGCTGGCGATCCTCGCGTTCGCGGTCATTGTCTGGATGACCGAGGCGCTGGACTATGCGGTTTCGGCGGTCGTGATCGCCGCGCTGATGGCGTTCTTGCTCGGCATCTCGCCGAATCCGGCCAATCCGAAGGCACTCTTGGGAACCAGCGCGGGGCTCGGCCTCGCATTCAGCGGCTTCGCCAACACGGCACTGGCGCTTGTTGCCGCGGCGCTATTTCTGGCAGCGGCCATGACTGCCACCGGCCTCGACCGCCGGATCGCGCTCGTCATCCTGTCGCGGGTCGGAACCGAGACGCGGCACGTCATTGCCGGCTCGATGCTGGTCGGAATCGTGCTGGCGTTTCTGGTGCCTTCGACGACCGCGCGGGTGTCATGCCTGGTGCCGATCATGCTGGGCATCATCGCCGCCTTCGGGGTCAGCAAGAAGAGCGCCTTCGCCGGCATGCTCATGATCACGACGACACAGACCGCGAGCATCTGGAACGTCGGGATCAAGACCGCGGCGGCGCAAAACATGGTGGCTGTGGGGTTCATCGAAAGGATGCTGAAGACGACGATCACCTGGCTCGACTGGCTGATCGCGGCGGCGCCGTTCGCGATCCTGATGACCATCGCGCTCTATTTCGTGATGATGCGGATGATGCCGCCCGAAATCCGCAACGTGGAAGGTGGGAAGGAAGCGATCCGCAAAGCACTGACCGACCTCGGGCCGATGAGCGCAAAGGAAAAGAAGCTTCTTGCGATTTCGCTGACCTTGCTGGCGTTCTGGTCGACGGAAGGGGTCCTGCATCGCTTCGACACCAGCTCAACTACCGTCGCTGCGGTGGCGCTGATGTTCCTGCCTGGCATCGGCATCATGACCTGGAAGGAGGCGCAGCCGAAAATCCCGTGGGGCACCATTGTCCTGTTCGGCATTGGCATCAGCCTCGGAACCGCGCTGTTACAGACGAAGGGTGCGGTCTGGCTGGCGGACATCGCGGTCGCGGAGTTTGGACTCAAGAACGCGACGGCGCTGTTCATCCTGGCCACGATGAGCCTATTTCTGATCGTCATTCACCTCGGCTTTGCCAGCGCGACTGCGCTTGCTTCTGCGATGATCCCGATCGTGATCGCCGTGCTGCAGGGCGTTGCAACGCCGGGCATCAATGTTGTTGGAATGACGCTGTTGCTGCAGTTCGTCGTGAGCTTCGGCTTCATTCTGGTCGTCAATGCGCCGCAGAACATGGTGGCCTACGGCACCGACACGTTTGAAGCGCGAAAATTCGTGCAGATCGGCCTAGTGATGACGGTCATCGCCTTTGTGCTGGTGATGGCGCTTGGGGCGACTTACTGGCGGTGGCTTGGATATGTCTGACCGCGGCGACGTCCCGCTGGAGCACGGACATTCGCGCGAAGAAATCCGTCGACGCCTTGGCTCCGGCCCTGACGAGAGCTACCTGCGGGATTGGGTTTATGGCGGTATCGATGGGGCGGTCACGACTTTTGCTGTCGCCGCCGGGGTCGCGGGCGCGAGCCTTTCGCCGCGGATTGTGCTGATTCTTGGCTTCGCCAATCTGGTGGCGGATGGGTTCTCGATGGCGGTTGCGAACTACTCCGGAACAAAAGCCGAGCGTGAGCAATACGACCGGTTGATCGCAGTCGAGCACAAGCACATTGCCGCTATCCCGGATGGAGAGCGTGAGGAAGTCCGGCAGATATTCGCGAAGAAGGGTTTTCAGGGCGAGGACCTGGAACGTGCGGTCAATACCATCAGTGCTGACGAGACGCGCTGGGTGCAGACCATGGTGCTTGAGGAATACGGCTTGGCGCCGTTCGCGCGATCGCCGGTGAAGGCCGCGCTCTGCACCTTCGGTGCGTTTGCGGTCTTTGGATCGATACCGATGCTTCCCTACCTCGCGGGTGGTGGCCTGCTCGCGTCCGTGATTGCGACCTCGGTCGCGTTTGTGGTGATCGGCTCGCTCAAGAGCCGCTGGTCAGTGCGACCGGCCTGGCGTTCCGGGTTGGAGACGCTCGTGATCGGAAGCGTCGCGGCAGGGCTCGCCTATGCCGCTGGCAATATCCTGGCGTCGCTGGTGTCCTGACCTGTGTAGTCCGACGAATTGTTGCATTTGACCTTGATCAATGCTGGGCCAGCGACCTCCGCTAATTTGCGGTGTACGCCAGCCAAAGGGCCGGCAGCAATTGCGGAGGGAGTTATGACGTATTCGACAGTGATGGTGCATCTCGACCTCGATGAATCCAATGACGCGCGGCTGCATGTCGCCAGCGACTTGGCCGAACGATTCGATGCAAGATTGATTGGGATAGCTAGCTGTCAGCCTCAACCCTCGGTCTATGCCGACGGCGCTTTTGCTCAAACTCTCGTGCAGCAGCTTGAGGACGAAGCTGACGACAAGCTTCAGAAATTGGAAGAGCGTTTTCGGAGCGCCTGCAAGAACCGGATCGAGAAAGTCGAATGGCGCCGCGCCTACGCCGTACCTGCCGACTACGTTGCGCGCGAAGCACGAGCGGCGGATATCGTGATCACGGGCGCCGACCGGGTAGGTGCGCTGTCAAACCCGCTGTGGCGGCTCGATCCAAGCGAACTGGTCATGAAGTTGGGACGCCCGATGATGGTGGTGCCGCCTGAGGTCGACCGGCTGAAGCTTTCGAACGTCGTAGTCGGGTGGAAGGATACCCGCGAAGCTCGGCGCGCCGTGGTGGATGCGCTTCCGTTGCTGCGAAAGGCCAAAGAAGTGACCGTGGTGGAGATGATCGACAGCGATCACGAGCGAGGCGCCGCCGGCAACCGCGTGGCCGATGTCGCCGCTTGGCTGAGACACCATCAGGTCGACGCTTGCCATATGGTGCCCAACCATCGAGGCGACGCCGTTGAGCAGCTCATCCGCCATGCCAGCGATATCGAGGCCGATATGATCGTTGCCGGCGCCTATGGCCATACCCGGATGCGGGAATGGATCTTTGGCGGCGTCACGCGGGACCTGATTACGCAGTCCCAGCACTGCTCCCTGCTATCTCATTGAAATTTTGGCATTATTGAACGCATTCGGCGGCCGATCCGATCCTGGGTCGGCCGCGCTGCTTTGGCGGGGCGGGGCCGTGCGAACCGTCAACTACGGGATTTCCCTTAAGCAGGTCATCTGAATTTTCGTTCCCACCGGCGCGCGTAGTGTCGGCTCACCCAATCGAGGAGTGAGCCATGATCACCCGGACCCGAGCGACCTCCAACACCCACGACCAGTGCGCGTTGAAATCAGGCGTGCTTACCGCGCAAGCTCCGCTGTTCGACAACGTGCAGGTTGGTGGCGCATCGATGACCTTCGAGCGCAATGCCGAAATCTTTGGTGAGGGCGAGAGCGCGGACTACGTCTACAAGGTCCTGAGCGGCTCGGTGCGCGCCTACAGGGTTCTGAGCGACGGCCGCCGCCAGGTCACCGCTTTCTACCTGCCCGGCGACGTGTTCGGGATTGAACCTGAATTGGAGCACTCAAATTCCGCCGAGGCGATCGACAAGGCCACCATTCTGGTCGCACGGCGCAGCAGCGTATTCAGCACCGCCGCAAGCAATAGTGAGGTCGCGCGGCATCTGTGGTCGACCACCGCGGCGGAACTCAGGCGCTCGCAGAATCACGCGCTCCTGCTGATCAAGACGGCGAAGGAGCGGCTAGCCGCGTTCCTCCTGGACATGTCTGAACGCCTGGCGGGCAAAGGCTTCGTGGAGCTTCCGATGTCGCGGCAGGATATTGCCGATTATCTCGGCCTGACGATTGAGACCGTCTCGCGCACCCTCACGCAGTTGTCGGAAGGATCGACAATCCAGTTCCTGGCATCGCGGCGGATCGTTTTGCGCAATCCAGCACGGCTCAACGAATTGAACGCCTGATTGCGTAACGTCCGACCTGCTGACAGGAGAAAGATCATGAACGCTGGCGATGTCATGACGCAGTCTACGGTCACCGTCGATCCCGACGCGTCCATCATGCACGCCATTCACCTGATGCTGAAGCGGCGCATCAGCGGCCTTCCGGTCGTCGACAATACGGGTGCGCTGGTCGGCATCCTCACCGAGGGCGATCTGTTGCGGCGCGCCGAACTCGGCACCCAGAAGCGCCGTCCACGCTGGATCGAGTTCCTGATCGGGCCTGGACGCCTTGCGAGCGAATATGTCAGCGCTTGCGGGAGAACGGTCCGCGAGGTGATGACCACGTCGGTTCACACCGTCACCGAGGCCGCGCCACTTACCGAAGTGGTCAAGATCATGGAGTCGAGACAGGTCAAGCGATTGCCCGTCGTCCGTGACGGTCGCGTCGTCGGGATCCTGAGCCGCGCCAACCTTCTCCGTGCGCTGGTCTCTATCGCGCGGGATACCAAGCCCGTTGGCATGTCGGATTCTCTGATCCGTCAGCGGTTGGTTGAGGATCTGGGAAAGCAGAGTTGGGCGCCCGCCGCGCTGGTCGACGTCATCGTCCGGAACGGCGTCGTGCATCTCTGGGGCACGTTATTGGAGGAGCGTCAGCGCCAGGGAATTAGGGTCCTGGCCGAAAATACGCCCGGCGTGAAACGCGTCGAGGACCATTTGGTTTGGATCGAGCCGATGTCCGGTGTCGTGGTGCCGTCGATCGACGACTTCAAGCCGATCGGACAGGTGAGCTGATCGCTGGCGAACGACTGCGGCGCCCAACGGCTAAACAAATCCCTGGAGGCGGATCGCCTCCCGGGATTTGCGCGTCATCGTTCCAGGGTTTTCAGGAACGAGATGAAATCGTTGACTTGGCCGGGATCGAACCGGAACTCCGGCATGGTGGGATGGCCGGTGGAGATTCCTTCAGCCAGCGCTTCCTCGAGGTTCTCGACCGGATATTTCTTGTGCAACGTTCGAAATGGCGGCGCGATGGCCAGTGGGCTTGCGGTCACCCGGTCGATCGAATGGCAGCGTGCGCAGTTTGTGCGCGCGATCGTTAGACCCCGCTGGGCGGCCGGGTCGAGGCCCGGCTGCGCAACGGCTGACGATGTCAGGAGCGCGAGCAGTGAAAGCTGAATGATCGGTCGCATCGTCGGGGCCTCCCAATTGGTGCGATCATCATGCTGATTTCCGGCTGGGCCGTATTGATAGAAATCAACTGCGTGACTCTTTGATGTTCGTATTGCATCGCAGGTCGATGCGCCTTGCAGGAGAGAGGCCCAGCAGTCGGAAAATGTTAAATTTTGTCGATCCGATTGCCGCAGCCTCCCTCGAACACTAGATCAAGCTCATGCAATCGTTCCGAACCAGGATGCGCGGTTTGCGTCTGGCCTTGGCCGGGCTTGTGGCCATGGTCAGTGTCATGCAGATGCCGTCAATGGTGATGGCCGGGTCCGGTTCAGTTGCTCCCCAGCACGGTTATTCGTCTCACAGCCATCATGAGACGCTGCCGGTGTCCCATCAGCAACACGCGCATGGTATTGTTGGCGACGCTTCGGACATTGCTGACGACGGCCACGGCATCCCAGCGTGCCAAGCTGCCGGCTGCTGTCTCGCGTTGAATCCGGTCGTCTGCGGCGCGCCAGCGGCGTTCTATCTGGCGCTCGGTCCCGTCGATAGGGACGCAGCGCGCGCCATGGTGCCCGCGGTGTCGGACCCGGCCGTTCCACCTCCTCGTCTCCAAGCCTGAGCTTTGACTTTCGCAGATCAATCGGCGCGACGGCTTCGGTGTCGCGCGCCGTCTCACGTCGCAACTTAATTGGAGATGAACCCATGAAGAAGATCATTGTCGTTCTGGCGCTTGCCGGGGTCGCGTTCGCATCGGCCACCGCCTACGCCCAGATGCATCACCGTCAATCTCAGGCGCAGACTGGGGAAGGCATGATGCACGGTCCGATGCACGGCCAGATGCAGAAGCACATGCAGGAGAAGATGCAGGGCAAGATGCACGGCAAGCATGGCACTCAGTCCGGTCACGGCACGGACCATGCTGCAGTCGGACCGCAGGGCGACCGCGGGCCGTCAAGCCTCGCCTTCCACGGCGTCAATCAAAAGATGCATGAGGCGATGAACGTCACCTTCACCGGCAATGCCGATGCCGACTTCGTCAAAGGGATGATCCCGCATCATCAAGGCGCGGTTGACATGGCCAAGGTGGTGCTTGCGTTCGGCAGCGATCCGGAAATCCGCAAGCTCGCGGAAGCGGTCATCCGGGCGCAGGAGGCCGAAATCGCAATGATGCGCGCGTGGCTCCAGCGCAACGCGCGATAAATCGCAACCAGCCTGCCGGTGGAGTGCTCGCCACTCCACCGGTACCTGATCGATCCGCTGGATGAGAGCTGTTTGAGCTTGACCTAATATATTAGAATTAGTCTAATTCTAATCTCGTTCAACGTCGATAACCCCGGGAGGCAACGATGCTGCGCAATTCGCAGATCGGTTGGGGCTGGCCATCCAAAGTTCTGCATTGGGTGGGGGCGCTCGCCGTATTCGTTCTCCTGCTACACGGCTGGTGGATGGTGCACATGGCGCCCAGGCCAGAGCGCTTCGCCAACTACACGTGGCACGCGGCGATCGGATATGACCTGCTCGCTCTGATGGTGCTCCGCGTGCTCTGGCGCTGGATGAATCCGGTTCCGACCATGCCAGGCGATCTCAAGCGCTGGGAGATCATCGCCGCCCGCTCCGGACACATCGGCCTTTACGTCCTTATTTTTGCTGCCTCACTCAGTGGCTGGGCGCTCGCTGGGACGTTTAAACGCCCGATGGCTCTCGACCTCTTCGGGCTGCCGATTCCACAAATCGTCCGCGATCGCGCGCTGCACGACTTCTACGAAGAGTCGCACATGATTTCCTCGTACCTGCTTGCGGCGCTCATTGTGGCGCACATAGCCGCGTCGCTGCGACACCACTTCATCAAACGCAACACTGTGATGCGGCGGATGTGGTTCGGCGCGACCGACGCTCGTGCGCCCGCTGGTTCAGCAAAGCCTCCGGCCCCAGCAAAAAACATCGGCGCGTAGCCCAGCACAAAAACTCAATCGGGGATGCCATCATGAAGAAAACCGCACTCGCCTTGCTTGTCGGCCTCGCCGTTGTCGGTGCGCCTGCCAGCGTCACGAGCGAACCGGCAAAGGCGTACGAGCCCGGGCTGGTCGAGTTCATGATGCAAGTCCAAAGCCATCACGCGAAGCTCTGGCTTGCCGGCAACGTTCGGAACTGGGATCTCGCGGACTATCAGGTGGACGAGTTGAAAGAGCTCCTCGAAGACATCGCCAAACGCATCCCGGTCTACAAGGACTTGCCGGTCGGCAAGATGATCGAGGCGACAACCATGGCGCCGATCGGCGACGTCGAGGCCGCGATCAAGGCGCGCGACGGCAAGGGGTTTGCGAGCGCGTTCGATAAATTGACCGCCGCCTGCAATTCATGTCACGAGGCCACGAATCGTGGCTTCATCGTCGTGCAGCGGCCGGCGACCTCACCGTTCCCCAGTCAGTCATTCTCCCCACGGAAAAAATAGGAGCATCTTGAGCCTCCTGTCCGCTAGGCTACGATCAGCTACGTTGGCCTACGTGGAGAAGGTTAGATGGGAGTGTCACTCCCTCCGCCAGCGCCATTTCGGCGCAGAATTCTCCGCCGGCCTGCGGTGGCTTAAAAGCCCAGTAATTGCGGACATCTGCAGCGGCCGCTCCGAACCGCGGTGGGCGTCTCCTAAACCTCCGGGTGTTCTCTCGACCCAATTTTCTCTGGACCTCTGAACGTCGCTAAAACGGTACGGTTTCTAAAGCGCTTGAAGATCAATAAGTTCAGCGCAGCGAAATTTGCCCGATTTCGAACCTCACTCGCATCTGCGCGTCCCATCGCAAGTACAAACCAGCGTCGCTGATGATACGTCTCGAATTCATCAAGCAAGTTGCTTGCGCAGTACATTGATGCAGAAGAAGGGTCGATACTCGCAGATAGGGCGACGCGATTTTTGAATCTTATGGTGCTTGGACCACGGGTTGCTTATCTCGGAGGTCGCCGGGCGGATTGGAAGCTAGATGAAGCGCGAGACGTGAGCCAACTCGCCAACGCCTTCAGGCTAGATGAACCTGAAAAAGGTCAACCATCGACAGGTAACGGTCGCTTCCTGCTTGGTGATTTCGTTCAGTTTGCGGAATTTCTCGGATCACTGACGAGCCCGGCCTAACATGTCTAGTTCGGACCCCACCTATGTTGGACAAGTCGCATCGGTCGCGGGGGGAGTTGTACGTGTCCGGTTGAGGCGCGACATGCCCACAACGCTCGTACTTGTAGAGGGGGAGTCGTATCGCGTTGGTCAAATCGGCGGGTTCTTTCGAATCCCCATTGACTATACGCAGCTCTACGCCGTTTGTTCACAAGTCGGCGCAGATGCGGTCCCACCCGGCACTATGGCTAGTCCAACAGGGTTACTTGAAAAGGATGCGGCCCGCGATCAAGAACTTGCAGGATACCGATGGATGACCGTCGTCCTTTTCGGCGAGTCGATGGGCGGCCGATTCGAGCGTGGCGTTGGGCAGTATCCGACGGTTGGTGATGAAGTTCATTTCGCGATTGGTGGCGACCTTAGCATCATATACGGGCGGACCCCGGAAGTTGGCGGGCTCACGGTCGGCAACATCGCATCCAGCAGCGGGATCCCCGCAACTTTAGATCTCGATCGCTTGGTCAGTCGGCATTGCTCAATCGTGGGATCGACCGGTGCCGAAAAATCAAACTTGGTTCCGGTCATTTTAGAAAGCCTCGCGTCAGCCTCATATCCATCGTCGCGAGTGCTCGTCATCGATCCACATGGGGAGTATGGCGGGGTAGCGCCAGGTAAATCCGTCGTTTTTCGCCTTTCACCTGGGAAGGGCGAAAAGGCACTTGTCGTTCCATTCTGGGCGCTCCCATTTTGACGAGTTGCTCGCTATGATTTTCGGCGCAATGTCGCCAACAAACGAAGCGGCACTGCGAGACATGGTCCAAGAGCGCAAGCGCGCTGCGGCGGCAAAATTGACAAAGGCCCCGCCGGACGAATCCATCACAGCAGACAGTCCAATTCCCTTTAGCCTGAAACACTTTTGGTTTGAGCTCGATGACTTTGAGCGATCTACCTATCGTACAGAGGATAAGGAGCGCGTCCGTGCGAAGATCGAGAAGCCCGGTGATCCCGAGCAACTAATCTCGAACGTGTATGAGATTCATGGGCCCGGGTCCAAGGAGCCATTCAAAAACCCGTCGCCGCGAGGGCTCGCTAAACAGCTTGAACTTGCCCGAAATCGGCTGACCGACGCTCGATATGACTTTCTGTTTAATCCGACCGGCGGCTTCTCTCCCGATCTAACCGAAAAAATAGCTGCGGATATTGACGGTCTAGTTTCATCCTGGGTGGGCCATGACAAACCACTCACTATATTGGATGTCTCCGAGCTACCTTCCGACGTAGCCAGCGACGTTGTTGGGCTGCTTCTACGTATTGTTTACGACACGCTGTTTTGGGCTGGTTCTCTCGGTGTCTCAGGCAAGTCGCAACCACTATTGATAGTCCTGGACGAGGCGCATCGCTTCCTGCCCGAAGGCGGAGCCGGCAGCTGTCACCGCATATTGACCCGGGTGGCAAAGGAAGGACGGAAATATGGAGTTGGCTTAGCGGTTGTGACCCAACGACCGAGTGAGGTGGACTCGGCGGTGCTAAGCCAGTGCGGAACGATGATTGCTTTGAGAGCGACGAGTCCGCAGGACCGATCGCGCGTCGCGGCCGACGGGGTTCTCTAGTGTTCGGCAGTTACTCCTCCACCCGATCGCACATCTGCGAATAAATCCGGCTCACTTGGTTTGGGCATTGAAATCCTGCTCCGACTCGCGGGCGTAAAGCCGAACTCCGATGCGATGCGCATCATGATCTCGGCTTATCTGCTGAGCAGAGATCGGCATGTTTATGTGACTTCCTGTGCAAGCCTACGCCTAAAGGACTTGCGCGCCGACTAAGCGGTGCAAAAAAAGACCTGCCAATATATTCGTGCTCTGCGTGCCGCCGGCGCTTAATATCTGCCTGAGATACCGAAACAGTGCCATTTTCGCGGGGGATGCGTCATCATGTTTTGCATTGCGATGTTGACCACGACGGCAGCACGCGTTCGTCCCATCGAATTCCGCTACTTCAACTTCTGATATGCGACAGATAGCCCTGTTCTTTGCTGCCGCCTTTATCACGGGAGCCGCTCTGTTCGGAGCCTGGCTGGCGTCGCTAGGCTACTACAACACCGCCGAGCATTGGGTCGGCGATGCGTATCGGTTCAAGCGGCAGGTGGCATTGAACACGACGGGGCCGAGAATTCTATTGCTTGCCGGCTCGAGCGCGTTGGTTGGGATCGACAGCGAGAATCTATCCAAACTCACCGGGAAGCCGGTCGTAAATCTGGCGACCTTTGGAGGGCTTCCACTGGAGTTCCACGTCGCAACCGCGGAGGAATTGGCCAAACCAGGCGACATCGTGGTTATGCCGTTGGAATTCAACTACTACGCCGAGCGACCGACGTTGTCGCTAACGAATGTCGCCAACCTGGAGAGTTGGGGGGCGTGGTTCATCCTTGATCACCCGAAGCGCTGGTATAGATACTTCCGGCACACGTCGTTCGCGACGAGCGCCCGTCGCCTTTGGGAGCGTCGCCCCCTGCCAACGAGAGCCGTCGAGCTTGTCGCCGAGAAAGCAGCGAAGAACACTCGACGGGGGATGGTCGAACTCGGCGATTACACAGCCAACTCGCTAAACAGCTTTGGCGACATGTTATTTCAAGGGAGATCAAATATTAAAGTGATCGCCGGACTGCCTTCGTTTTCAGTCTCAGGTCATGCGATGGATCAGCTGATCGCCCTGGACAAATCTCTCAAGAAAAAGGGCGCAACGCTTTGGTTGACCTGGCCTGCTTGGGTGCCGTGGGAGGTATTCGACATTAGGCGGGACTTTGACCGCAGCAAAGTCGAGCAAGTCCGTGAGCAAGTAGCAAAGAGGGGCCTCACTATCCATTGTGATCCTGAAAAGTTTCAGTTCGGCATGGAATCGATGCTGGATATGCCATTTCACCTGAACGTCTACGGAGCCCAACTGCGGACCGCCCAGCTCGCCGAATGCCTCGGCGTGGCGGTTCCTGCGGGTACGGGCGAGCGGCTGTACCGTGATCGCGTGATGCAGGCCGAAGCGTATGACAAGGAAAATCCGTCCGACGAGATCGTCCTCGTCGCCGACCTTACTACTCTTGCTGCGGCATTGGATCGATATCACACGGAGAAGGGTTCATTTCCGATCGCGAATAGCTGGTTCGGGTTGCATTCGGCCTTTGGTGAAAGCCGCCCCGATTGGGTCCCTGGGTTGGCGCCCGAATATATCCCAGCGCTTCCCAGAGATCCGCGCATGCACGATGAGCCGACCGAACAGTACCTGTACCGTTCGGATGGGCGCGACTACAAACTGGTCTCTCATCGGCCGGCGAGATGCGAGATCATTCGCCGTATGAAGCCGGTTTTGATTGATCCTGTACGAGGCTGCAATGCTGTTGGATATTGGACCAAGGGCGCGGCCGATTGGTGATGGCGGCGTTTACTCACTTCAGCGCCAACCCGGGAGATTAGCATCTCGGCTACGACCCGATTGTTCGAAGCACCGGCCGGGCTCGGTGCTCATAGGTGTTCTCGGCTAGGACTCTTGCACGAGCATTCGCTACCTGGTCGCGAGCCTCGTCGGGATGCGAGAGATAGTAGCGGGCCAGCCTTCTCAATTCTTCCGCGTCATGGAATGCAACGATCTCCGTACCAACCTTGAAGAAGCGTTGCAGGTCGCGTCGCGCTTCCGACAGGCAAAAAGCGCCGCACGCGGTGACTTCGAAGGGGCGATTGACCTCCTTCACCACCGCGCCAGTACCTTCCGAGCACTGTCGAACCGACCTGCCGTATGTCACAGGTGGACGGCTACTCAACCGTTCCTCTCGCGGACATCTGGTCTGTTTGAGCGAAGCGCATCGGGAATGAAAATGTGGATCCGGCATCGCCGTCGAATCCGAGGGACAAAGCCACTATCGCATCAGAGACTGGGAAAATGCGTACGCTTCGTGGACATTCTCATGACCGCAATTGGTTCGACCTTGCGCGGATCCCTGCTACAATCCACGGTGATTGACGCGGGGCAAATCCTGCTGGAATGGCGTAGGGAAAGAGTTTGTTCCGGTTCACGGTACTCTAGATGAGCTGTGCCATCGTGACGGTCCCTCCGACATAAAATAGCGAGAACGGGCTGCCCGTGATACCTTTCAACAAACCTAGCATTGTCGGAAATGAAATAAACTATATCCGTGACGCGATTGCACGTGGGCAGCTTTCCGGAGACGGCCATTACACAAGACTGTGCAATAATATCATCAAGGCGATCACGGGCAGTCAGCAGGCACTAGTTACTCATTCCTGCACCGCCGCCTTGGACATGGCCGCCATCCTTTGCGATCTTAAGCCGGGCGACGAGGTAATCATGCCGTCCTACACATTCGTATCGACGGCCAACGCGGTGGTGTTGCGCGGCGCCGTTCCAGTATTTGTCGACGTTCAGCCTGGAACTTTGAACATCGATCCCAATCGGGTCGCGGAGTCCGTTTCTGCGCGCACGCGCGCTATCTTCGCAGTTCATTATGCCGGCTTTCCCGCCGATATGGAGTCACTACGCCGCATAGCCGACGCGAATGGGCTGTACCTCGTCGAGGATGCGGCGCAGGCGCTCGGATCGCGTTACAAAGGCCGTCCCTGCGGGAGCCTGGGCGATATAGCAGCGTTCAGTTTCCACGAGACGAAAAATGTCATTAGCGGCGAAGGTGGCGCCATCACGGTAAACCGACCTGAACTCATGGAGCGAGCCGAGATCATCCGCGAAAAGGGCACCGATAGAAGTAAGTTTTTCCGGGGACAGGTGGATAAATATACCTGGGTAGATATAGGCTCGTCGTATCTTCCCGGCGAATTGATGGCATCTTACCTTTACGCCCAGCTTGAGTCTGAGAGTTCAATACGCTGTCGTCGATTGTCAATTTTTGACCGCTACAAGGAAGCGTTCATACCGCTTGCCGAAGCCGGGCGCGTCACCCTCCCGGAGGTCATGCCGAACTGCACCGGCAACGGTCACATGTTCTACTTTCAAATGTCAGACGTGACGGACCGCAGCCGGTTCATAGCCCACATGAAGAAGCGGGGCATCGGCACCCCCTTCCACTACGTGCCACTGCACGCCGCGCCGGCGGGACATCGGTTTGGACGGACGTCGGGGTCGATGCACGTAACGCAGAAGGCAGCCAATACGCTCGTCCGCCTGCCGATGTTTTACGACCTCGGTGTCCAGGTCGAAACGGTGATTGACGTGGCGAAAGCTTATTTCAAGCAGTAGTCGTCATGTCCGAAAGTCCTCTTATCAGCATCGTATCCCCGGTCTACGCTTGCAGCCATTGCTTAGAGGCGTTGGTGGATGCTGTCCGAGAGGCGTTTGTGGATAGTGGCCTCGACTGGGAGCTTGTTTGCGTTGACGATCGTGGTCCTGACCAACCTTGGACGCTGATCCGCGAATTGGCGGCGCGTGATGCGCGGGTCCGTGGGGTTCGGCTATCGCGCAACCACGGTCAGCAGCTTGCCATCTGGGCTGGCTTTGAGGTCGCCCGAGGCGACTGGGTCGCGGTTATGGACTGCGACTTGCAGGACGATCCCGCTGTCATACCCGCGCTTTACCGGGCGGCGGTGGAGCGGCAGGTCGACGCGATGATAGTAGAACGCGGCAGCTGGTCCGACTCGCTACTCCGTCGAACGGCTTCCAAGCTGTTCTACTGGTCCCTGAACCAGCTTGCCGGCGTTCACTTGAGGAACATAGGCAATTTCGGGCTCTACAGCCGGCGGATGGTGAACACCCTGCTGCAGTTCGGTGAGCAAGAGGTATTCCTGCCGCTGATGGTGACCCTGACCGGGCTGAGCACCAGTGAGATGCGCCTGGACAGGTCGGACCGGCTTGCCGGACGCAGCAGCTATTCCCTGTCGCATCTCATCCGGTTGGCAACAACGATCATCATCCGCTTCTCAGACCGCCCTCTCAAGCTCAGCATCGTCATAGGGCTGCTGTTGAGCGCAATGGCGGCGATAATCTCGGTAATATTGCTCAGCGGTTGGCTGGCTGGCGCTTTTACGGTGCCCGGGTGGACGAGCAGCATGCTGTCAATCTGGTTCTTTTCCGGAATCATCCTGGCCGTGCTCGGTGTCCACGGCTTCTACATCGGTCGCGTCTTTGCCGAGGTGAAACAGCGACCCCGCATTGTCGTCGAGGAGGTCCTGGGCGAATCGGTCGAGCCCCATCTTCCGTACTCTGGGTCTGCGTCGCGATGAGACGATCGCTCGGAGAGATGCCGCATTTCTCCCGATATGCCATTGTCGGTTTGGCGATGAATGCATCTCTTTATGTCGTGTTCCTGCTTGTCCTCCATGCCGGCTTCTCACCGCTGCTGTCTGCTGGTCTGTGCTATGGCGTTGGCGTTATCATGAGCTATGTGCTCAACCGTCGCTGGACATTCGCCAGCGGCGATAGTCATCGCAGCGATCTGCCAAAGTTTCTCTTCGCCTATGCCATGGGACTGCTGGCGACGCTTCTCTTCATCACCTTGCTCGTTCGTTTGTTGCCCCAGGAGCTGGCTCAGCTCGTCAATATCGGACTGACCGCGCTTGTCATCTATGGATGCCTGCGGATGGTCGGCTTCGGAGGCAAGTGGGCGTCTGATGCTGCTTGAACAAAACCTCCTCGAATCGAGCCGTTTCGGCGTCGTAGTCACCAGATTGGTCGATCCCGACGCACCGGTCGACGCAATCAACGCGGCTGCCCTTGGCATGGGCGCGCAGATGGTGACCGCTCGCATCGACACTCGCAATTTGCGCAGAGTTCAGGTGCTGGAGGCGGACGGGTATCGCCTCATGGATACTCTGGTCTACTATCGGCACGCGCTCGGGAGTGTGCCCGCTTGGGCGGGCGTGCCCGCCGTTTCCACGGTCCGACGTGCGACGCCGGAGGATGCTCCTGCAGTGGCCGAAGTGGCACGTATGGCATTCGCTCGATATGGCGGCCACTATCATGCCGACCCGCGGCTCGACGATGCTGCTTCAGATGCCGCCTATGTCGAATGGGCAGAGAGGAGCATCGCTGCGGCAGATTCCAGGGATCCCGCCTTCGTCGTGCTCCACGAGCGACAGATCCGTGGCTTCCTCACCTTGCGATTCAACAGTCCCGAGGAGGCGGAAATCGTCCTCAATGCGGTCCACCCTGAATTCCAGCGTCGCGGCCTCTACGGCGCGCTTCTCCGCTGCGCGCTGCGCGAGGCGGAGCTACCTGGCCGCCGGAGCGTCATTGTTTCCACGCAGCTGATCAACATTGCCATGCAACGGGTGTGGGTCCGCCACGCCTTCGTCCCCGACCGCAGCCTTTACACCCTCCACAAATGGTTCGGGTAGCCGCCGGTCGGGCAAATACCACCGGCGACAAATGATCGACTCGACTCATGACGCAGCGCTATCTCTGGAGTCGGAAGTTCGACCACCAATACCGCGGGTGTGCGATGCTATCGTTGCTTTTGCGCACTCCCTTATGGAATTTCGCCATTGCGACTCCCGGTGCTTACACAACACCTGTCCGACAGCGGCTTAGTATATAGACAAAAAAGATGACGAGGTTGATTTGGAAGGCAAAATAAGCATGCAAAAAGGAGTTCCATCGATTTTGAAGTGGTTGCCCTTCATACTTCTCCTGTTGTTCGAAGCTGTTGTCTTTTTTATTCAAGCTTCATTGCATGTCAGTCCGTTCTTTGCCCCTGGTTTTGATCAAGTCGGATCTTTTAATCGAATATACGAGCTAGCTTCAATTTTTCGCGCGCAAGGCATGGGCGCCGCGCTCGAGAGCGTGCCGAGTACCGGCTCGGCTAGCACGGCATTGTTGTACCCGCAGGCGGCGTTGCTCTCTCTCTTCATTGGCTCGCCCCGCATCGGGGCACTGACCGTCAATCTGCTGTATTTCCTAATTCTCCAATCTGTCGTTTTTTGGCTGGTCCTGGAACGGCGCAACGACGTCCGACATGCCTGGGTTGCGATCGCGTCGCTACTAACCCTGGGCACCCTGTTTTTCTCATACGGGGGAATATTCGATCTTCGCCCGGATTTCGTGGCCATGTGCTTGTTCGGAATCTGGGTCTGCGTCGTACTTCGTTCCAGGACATTCCTGGACTTCAAGTGGAGCTTGATCGCGGGTGCGGTGGCGGCTTGGCTGATTCTCAATCGCCACATCACTGTTGTCTACTACGGCTCCGTCATGGGTGTATTTTTACTGTTGCTTCTGGTGCGAGCCGTCCTTACACGCGCTCCCGATCCAACTGTCCAGATTCGGGCGAGGCATGTTGTCCTGTCCGGCCTCTTGACACTGGTGCTGACCAGCCCGGTACTGCTTTCGAAGCTTGCTGCGTTGTATGAATACTATTTCGTCGCAATGTTTGTAAGTGGTGATAAGGATCTGTGGGCGAAGGCGTTCGTTCAAAGCGAAGAGTTATCTAGTCACCTCAAATTCTATCCAAGATCAATCTATCATGATCACGTCGGGCAGGCATGGTTTGCCATTTTGGGCCTCGCGGTCGGCGTCTGCGTCATCGTCCTGTCCGTCAGACGAAATGTTGGCCCCCAAAATGGGCATCGTCTCCTTAGGTCGTTCGGATATGACCATCTCTTCCTTGCAACGGTCATCCTGGTGCCTCTCTTTGCTTTGAATTTGAGCGTAAACAAATCGCCGGTCATCGGTGGCATCCTATCGGTACCGATTGTCCTCCTGGGTCTCAGCTTGCTGGCGGCCATGATAGATGTCGCTCGCACCGCTCCGCTCCGACAAGCACCTTGGATCCCCGAACGGGCACTCGCGCCAATAGCTGCCGCGGCGATTGTTGCGTTTGGCATATCGTCATTCGCGTACCGCGCCGCCGGCTCGCGATCGATACTGGCGGCCTATTCAATGATCGAACTGGCGGAGATAAATCGTTTCCATCGAGATATCGCCCGGTACGTAGTCGAGCGCGGGAACGACACCGCAGTTGTGTTCTCCGATCGTCTGGACGAGATTCTGTCCTACTTCCCACTTGTTGCATACGAGCAATATGATCGCTTCATCAGGTATGGCTATGCGGGAATCACGCTTGTCGCTCCTTCGAAGGAGGAGTTGTTTGTGCGATTGCCCTCCTTTGATATTGTCTTGCTGTCCAGCCCCGGCCGCCGACAGCACACTTTTCCGTCCGACGCGACCATTGAATCGTATTGGCCCGAACTGGCGGCTTGGGTGCGCGCAAATCGCATATTGGTTTCGCAGATGAACGTTGCCGGCGTCCCTTACGCGGCCTACGCAAGGCCATTGGTCAAGATTACTGGCGCGTCAGGAGGGTGGATTACGCGAGATGGGATCGTGTTGGAGGTTTCCGCTGACGCCTTGGCGCGGTGGCCGAGAATTATACTGTCGGGACCGGTCGCTGACGTCATCAAGGATGGCTTTGCCGCCAGCGCATCGCTGCTGAGTGGAGACGGTGAGGCTGTGAGGAGCCTTGCCGTGACCACAACGATGGATCTCAAGATGCGTCGGTACGACATTGTGGTTGATGGCTCGAATATCGGCACCGGGCCGACCGTGAAGGTAGCGCTGACGTTCAACCAATTTTTTGTGCCTAAGGAACTGGGCATCAATTCAGACACCCGCCAGCTAGTAGTGCAAATGCCGACCAGTAGAGAGTTGCTCCCAGCCAACTCTCCATAGGCGTATTCTGAAATCCGTCAGTTGTTCGAACAGATCAATCCTGTTGGGATAGGCGTAGCCAAGGTAGGAAAGTTCGGCACCGTAAGCAGCCATTTCGTCCTCGCTTAGCGCGAGCGTTACCCGGGCATTGAACAGCCGAAAATGCAAAATGGAGAAGCGCAACTGGGGCTGCGGCAGGATCTTCTCGCCGAACGGCAGGTGGCTGTCGTTCGACAGATCAGCACCGTGCCGGCCACAGCCGTTAATTCGTGTAGTGCGGATGCAGCAGACGCCGAATAGTCGGCACCTTGCGGCACAACGTTACAAGTAAGCCTTTGATCCGGCGCCTGAGTATAAGTCTCGGGATCGCGTCCCACGGCAACACTTCAATGAATCTGCCCGGCGGCATTCGCATTGACAGCCATCTTGCGATCATCCCCTCTACTTTTGGATACGCACAAGTATGCGGGCACGGCTTACCAACTGACCATGTTGATTGCGGATCCGCGCGGCAAGCTCGCCAACCGATGTTGAAGCGTTGAGCTCTGCAACCTTGCCCTCAACGAGCAGATGGTCATTCATGTAGGCGGGATTGTTAAAGGTGACATCGAGCTTGAGCAGCAATGCATAGCGACCAGGAAGGTGCACACCCACTAACTTTGAGTAGAAGGAGGCAACGAGACATCCGTGAACGACGGTGCCCTGGAAGCCCTGTGCCCGGGCGAAATCGGCGTCGACGTGTATAGGGCTGACGTCGCCTGTTATAAGGGTGTACTGCGAACAGATTTCAGGCCGAAGGATTGCCTCGAAGGAATGCGACAATCCCACATGTAACTGGGAAAATTCGTATTCGCGAACGGTTTCGGCCATTTCAGCCGCCACCGGTAATCGGAAGATTGACGCCAGACATATAGTCGGAGCCTTCGGTGAGCAGCAGGCTCATGGCGCTGACAATATCGTCCACTCTGGCGTTTCGTTTTAGCGGATGGGCCTCTGCGGCCAGCTGGAGAAACTTCTCATCGAGATCGGACAGAAATTTCGTTTCGACCATCGAAGGTGACACGCCATTTATCTGGATGTTCTTGGCTGCGTATTCCTGGGACAGCGAACGCATCAGGCCCAATACGGCATATTTTGCCGTCACATAGTGCGACAATGCCGCCGGCGGGCGCCCTTCGGTAACACTGGAGAGTGCGAACAGAACTTTGCCGGAACGGCGCTTCGCCATTGCCGGCAGAAACGTATTGAGCGCGACGATGGGCAACTTCAGTTGCAGATCGATTTCAGTTTGAAAGTCGGACCAGTCGAGCTTGCTGAAGCGTTCGTAGTGAAATTTGGGCGCCTGAAAAAAGGCGATGGCATCCGGCGCGGGGCAAACTGCGGCGATTTCCGCGGTAATTGTTGCAGCGGCGTCGGGCAATGTGAGGTCGGACTGAAACAGTTCAACCTGTCCTTTAAGGGAGCCGATAAAGTCGCGATGGGAGTCCCAGCCGCTCTTTGACTGGACAAAGAATTTGGCATAACACCCTCGACGGTCCAACTCGGCGAGCAATGCTCTCGATAGATCCGACGATGCGCCGAACACCACAATTTTCCGCATACCACTCCTTTCGACCAACCCGAATTTGCCAAGGTGGCCGAGCTTGTCCGACCTACATCCAGATGGTCAAGGTTATCCAGAGGTTCGCTGGTCAGCAACCTGGGGCCATTCAAATAGCGGAAGCGACAAATGGATATCGGGGAACGGATAAGCGCGCTCGATGGATCGATCGAATTTCTGGACGGACTGAAGCTTTACCGCCAGGCGGTAAAGGCGGGATTGCCGGCGGATCTTCAGAAAGTGCGCATCGCAATTCTGGCTAATGTCACACTGGATCAGTTTTCGATTTTCTTGCGGCTGTTTCTTCTGAAGCAGGACATCGACGCCGAGATCTGGATTTCGGAATTCGATGTCATCGATCAGTATTTCCTCGATCGCAGCAGCCAATTGCATGAGTTCAAACCCGACATTGTTTGGATATTCACCGACGAACGGCTGCTTCCCGGCGGCGCGGCCGGCAAAGCCCACCGCGAAGCTCAGGAGCTTGAGACGCGACTGGCGGGGCTGTGGGAGATCGCCACCCGAGAGATCGGCGCCTTTGTCATCCAGAACAATCTGGTCCGACCTGTAGAGCGGGTGTTTGGCGGCTACGAGCCGCGGCAGTCCACCGGACGATCGAGCTTTGTGATGGAGTGTAATCGGCGGCTGGCGGCGGCTGACCGACCCGGTCTGGCGATCTTTGACCTTGAGTTTCTGTCGTCATTGCATGGCAAGCTGCGCTGGCAGGATGACAGGCTCTGGTATTCAGCCAAGCTGCCCTTCGATCCCAATCTTTTTCCAGCCGTTGCCCACCAGGCATCGGCATTGATCGCGGCCAATCTCGGGCGCGCAAAGAAGGTCGTCGTTCTGGATCTTGACAACACCCTGTGGGGTGGTGTCATCGGCGATGATGGCCTTGGTGGCATCAAGATCGGATATGGGGCCGAGGGCGAAGCCTTCGTGGCTTTCCAGAAATATCTGCTTGGCCTAAAGCAGCGCGGTGTCCTGCTGGCTGTATGCAGCAAGAATGACGAGAGCAACGCGAGGCAGCCGTTTGAGCAGCATCCCGATATGGTGCTCAGGCCCGGTGACATCTCCTGCTTTCGCGCCAACTGGGACGACAAGGCCGGCAATATCGCCAAGATCGCAGAAGAGCTGAATCTAGGGCTCGATTCCTTTGTGTTCATCGACGACAATCCGGCCGAACGCAAAATTGTCAGGGACTATCTGCCCGCCGTCGCCGTACCGGAACTGCCCTCGGACCCGGCCCTCTATGCACGGTTCCTCGACCAGCAGAACTACTTCGAGCTCACAACCCTTTCTCGCGAAGATGCTGACCGGGCCCGAATGTACAAGGAGAACGCCGCCCGGCTTTCACTCCAGAGCGAGATCGTGGATATCGACGAGTATCTTACCAGCCTGGAAATGTCCGCGAGCGTGGCTCGACTTGGCTCTGCCACTCTAGCGCGTGCCTCGCAACTGATCTGCAAGAGCAACCAGTTCCATCTGACGACGACGCGTTATTCGGAGCCGGAACTCGAACAGTTGGCGGGCCGACCGAACCATACCTGCCTTACCTTCCGCCTCAAGGATCGCTTCGGCGACAATGGCCTTATCGGCGTCGTGCTCCTGATAGCGGAAGCGGCCACGCTGACAATTGATACTTGGGTCATGAGCTGCCGCGTACTCAGTCGCGGAATGGAAGAGTTCATCCTAGAGTCTATTGCTGACACCGCGAAAGCGTCAGGCTGTGATGTGATCAGGGGAATCTACCGGGAGACGCGGAAAAACGGTCTTGTAAAGGATCTCTACCCCAGACTGGGGGCTACGCGGACCCTGCCAGCCGCTGAAAGCGGCGATCAGATTTTCGAGTTTGAGGTTGCATTGCTTTCCACCCCCCAACACCATATCAAGCGCAGCCCTGAGCTGGACGATATGGGGGCCCAATGACAATCTCACGCGAGAAAATCTATCGAAAGCTGCAGGAAGTCTTTGATTCGGTTTTTGACGAGCCCGTGGCGGTAAGACCGGAACTTACAGCCCAAGACGTTGATGACTGGGACTCGCTGAGCCATGTCACGCTCATCATCGCGGTCGAGAAGGCATTTGGAATCAGATTTGGCGCAGGTGAGATCAACGGCTTTAAAAACGTAGATGCAATGGTTTCCAGAATTGCTGCCCTAGCATCGCAGTGATGTCCTTACTGACCTTCACGCTCGGATCACAGATCGTTGCCGGCGCAATACTGCATGCATATTTTGTTCTAGCAAATTTAAGCAAAGTCAAATTCTCCTCTCAGACAACTTCTCTATGTGTTTTTTTTACCTCTTCTGCTCTGATCATATTCAGCGAATACATAAGCCTTGAAATCCTGCTATTTGTGGTCGCCTTGCTCAGCGGCGTGTACTCGTCTCTGAGGTACGGCGCCTCCAGGGGTTCGCGGTGGGCGAACCGCCTAGCCCTGGCGGCGGTGTTGGCCTATGTGGCCATCTGGTTTGTCTATAAATACCCCTACGACATTTCCAGATACGTGGCATGGCTCCAGCCATTTGCAACTTATACATCGACCTTTACTGAGCAGTTCGCCTTTGTTGGCGTGAGCTATATCGGCTTCAAGGTCATCCATTTCTACATAGACTACCGCGAAGGCAACATACGCGATGCCTCGTGGGTCTCCGTACTCGCCTGGCTTTTCTTTGTTCCCTCCCTGGTCGCCGGTCCGATCCATCGCTTTCAGGACTGGAGGGTCGGTTGCCCGGATCAGGCTATGATATGGGAAAATTTCGCCGTTGCTGCGACGCGCATCACCATCGGCCTGCTCAAGGTTGTGGTAATATCCTCGGCCTTGAGCAATCTCTCGGTCGCAACGCTCAGCGAATACCAGATCACGACGGTGGGGGGGGGTACCTTGGCGATCGGGATCGTCTGCTACACAATAGCGCTATACTTCAATTTTTCCGGCTATACGGACATCGCCATCGGCATCGGCCGGCTTTGGAATCAGCGGCTGCCGGAGAATTTCAACTATCCCTTCTTCCGCCGGAATCTGCAGGAGTTCTGGCAATGCTGGCACATGAGCCTCATCGCGTTGCTGCGGGAATATGTGTATACGCGCGTTGCTGTGGCGGTTTCGCGGTCCGACTGGTTCTCACCCAAATCGATCGGTCCGGCAGCGATTGCTCTTCTGGCAACCTTCCTCGCAGCGGCCTTCTGGCACAAGGCCACCGTTGGATATGCAATTTGGGGCCTGTTGAACGCCGCGGGGCTGATTTTTCTCGTCTATCTTCAGCGCACCAAGCTGGCCAAATCAAGCTGGGGCCGCTGGTGGAAGACGAGCGGAATCGGAGCGGTATGCGGCGCGCTTTTGACGTTCGCCTTCGTCAATTTCAGTTTCCTGTTCATCGCGCTTGACGATCAAAAGCTGGCATTGCTGGCGAAGAGGGTATTTGGACAATGAGCGAGCAAGACGATCATCCCTCCCGCCGCAGCGTCATCCGCCAGTTTGCCTATGAGTACCTGGCCTTCGTGCTGGCCCTGGTCGTCGTGGCCTCGGGGCTGGTCGCGCTCAGCAACGGCGACATGCGCAATGAGGATGCGAGCAAGTTCGCGTACAGTGCGTTCTAAGCCATGACCAGTTCACGTTCCGCCAAGAGAACGCTCGCAGCGTTCTGCCTTGCTTGCCTGACGGCCCTTGGTTTGTGGTTCGTCAACCTGCAGTGGCTGTTTCCCGATTTCAATCTGCGCCACCTCGAGAGTTTCACGCCATACTATCCCGGCATGGACAACCTCGAACGTCACGAGATCTTCGACCCGCGCTATGCCGGCCACAAGAAGATCCTCCTCCTGGGCGAGAGTTCGACGTATTCCATCGGCTGCGACGCCTCGTGGAGTTACCCGGACCCGCAACGCACGCCGTCTCGTAACGGGCATTACTCATGCCGCATCGACCATTTGTTGCAGCAAATGCTGCATGAGAACGGCCATACCGACTGGCGGGTTTTCAATGTCGCATCGGACGGAGCGGTCATGCTCCAGCTTTACACCTATGTCCGGGTCAGCGATGTCAAACCGGATATTGTGATCGAGGGCGGCGGTCGCCACTTTTCCAATCGAAATGCGGACTGGGAGGTCTTGACCGAAAAGCCTTACCGCTCCTCGTTTCTCGATCGGTATTTTCTGGCGAAACCGGATTTGCGGCCCGACTGGGAGTCGCTGAAGGACGTTCTTGCCAGGCACGGATGGGTGGACCGCTCTGTCCTGGAGGCGAGGACGGATGTGGATGTTGTTCCGTACCGAAAGGTTGGTTTCTTCAATGTCTACATGCTGCTCGGCGCAGTGTTGAAAAAAACACACGGCCTGCGCCTGGTCGACGAACCGCCTCTGCCAATCAAGATTTACCCGTTCAAGGAGGTCTCGACGGCGCCGGGCATGATGGCGCCCCCCACCGAACCGTATGATATGGGCTATACGCTTGCCAACAAGTTGATGGCCGAGATGCAGATCCGCGACGGGCATGTTTTCCTCGTTTATCAGTCGCCCCGCTTCGAGATGCGCGGGCGCCTGGACTGGGATGAAAAATTCAGCATCCCCTACGCTACTGCCTTGGCACGCCACGGGATCCCAAGCTTCGACCTGACCGACTATCCGATGGAAATGATGGTCGATAACTACGACAATGGCCATCATACGATTGACGGCAACCGCAAGATTGCCAAGGAACTATACGACTATCTCGTGGGCAACAATTACCTCCAATAGACCAAGTCGACGCATTCATGCTTGAGCGACTAGGCCCATATACGAATTTGCGGATTCTTATCGGTGAGGTGCTGGCGGTATGGCCCGGCCACGCTGATTTTGTCGCCAAGAGCTTCGGTCCACGATCCGAAAGCGACATGCAGACGTCCGAGCGGCTCGCCAGTATGATCCTCGCGCTGGCAGGCGATGCGCTTCGCCGCTCCACTGAAAATTACCAATGGACCTGCAACCGTCTCGCAGATGAATTTTTGTATTTTTATCGAGAAGGCACGTACCGCCGCAAGACGAACGCAGCAGCCTACGAATACGTCTACAACAACCCAGAGTTCATGGAGAAATACGTCAACGGATTGCTCCTCACCCAGGTGATGTGGAAGAACCAATTCGACGCCTTTTCCGTGCTGTCCCGGGAATTTGTCGGGTTTCTGAAAGACCAATATCGTCACCTGGAGATCGGCCCGGGCCATGGCCTGCTGTTGCGGGAAATTGCAACAAGGGAGGGGTGTGTTCATGCCGAAGGATGGGACATCAGCACGACCTCGCTGGAACAGACGCGAAAGTGCCTGAGACTTCTCGGATGCACCCAAGAGGTCATTCTTAAGCAGGTGAACGCGGAAGAGATCGGTGGAACCGACGAGCACGGGTTTGACTCCGTCGTCATCAGTGAGGTGCTTGAGCATGTCGAACGACCTGGTCTGGTGCTGGACAATCTGAGACGTCAGATGAACGACGGGGGCAGGCTGTTCGTCAACATCCCCATCAATTCACCGGCTCCTGATCATATCTATCTGTTGCGCGCGCCCCAGGAAGTGAGCGAACTGGTCAGACGGGCCGGATTCAAAATAGTGCATGAACACCATTTTCCGATGACTGGTTACACATTGGAGCGGGCGCTAAAGCGGGATGCGACGGTGTCGTGCGTGATAATTGCTGAGAAGTGACGCGTCTGTGAGCTTCGAGGCCGCAACCGGTGATGTTTCTGATCGGGGGAAATTGTCCCTGCCGACGACCTTGCGTTGACATTCGCTGCGAGAAGGAATTAGTTGATTGCTCCCCCGCCGGCATCACTCCTCACGACTGATTTGCGCCATCAAGAGCACCACGCCGACGCCGGGAACGGGGCCTCGATCGGGGAGCGAGGCGGCGACCACTGCTCTTCGTCAAACTGCGCAATTGACCATCCTGGGAATGCCGACGCCGGAGTGATCTCATGCTGCGGACTAACGCGCCCCTTCAGCAGCCGCGCGCGCGTTTCTTAGCTGTCTTCCCGCACAATCAGCACGCTTCAGTCAGACGCGTTTTGTGATCGGCTAGGTATGCGGCAAAAGGCGATCACGCTCCTTTCGCATGGTCTTCCCAAGCGTATCGTCTCATGAAAATCTATCAGCTGGTAGAGCACCAAGTCTGCCGAGAGACGACCCAAACGTTCGGGCAGACGTGCTGTGAGTTCGCAATTGAGTAAAGGCAGGGGCACATCATGGGGATCAGCTTGGCGGCTCTGCTGAGATGGTGCGCGAGCGTTCGTGCAAAGACCCTGCCGATGGCGGAACTGTGCAAAGTACATCAGACCGACAAATGCAACGATCGCCATGGTTATGTCGCCGTTTATGATTTGTTGTTTGCACCAGCGAGATTTCAAGACGTTCGCCTGCTCGAAATTGGCATCCTTGATGGTCAGTCATTGCGGCTGTGGGAAGCATACTTCCCGAATTCGAAAATATTTGGCCTGGACATCGCGAATAAAAGTGAGCACGACAGCGATCGCATAAAAACGATAGTGGGAGACCAGGGTAAGCGCGAAGACCTCGAAAATGCAATCTCAGTAACTGGCGGCGGGCTCGACGTCATCATTGACGACGGGGGGCATACTATGATGCAGCAGCAGCTCACCCTCGGCGTACTATTTCCTGCTCTGAAGTCCGGCGGGATTTATATAATCGAGGACGTCCATACGTCTTTCCCCGATTTGTACGCAGGGTATGGCGTCGAACGCGCTGGGGCTAACTCCACCTACGCGATGATCGATCACTTCATGCAATCCGGGCGGATTAAGAGCGAATATCTAACTGATATCGATGCCGAATATCTTACTCAACATATATCACGCTGCTTATATTTTTTCCGTTCTTCTACGCGACATAGTAGTTTTTTCGCTTGTTGGAAGAAGTGATGTCGCGAACTCTCTACCTTCTGTGCATCTAATCGGCGCTTGGCTATTCGCGGGAGCTTCCGCCCTGGGCCTTAGTTTCGGTCAAAGCCTACATTCTGTTCTAGCCGCAGCGATTTCGCGATGTCGCCCGTTAGAATTGGGCCATCGCATATTCTTGTCGCGACTGAACATGAGAGAACCACCGAACGTTGCGGCAGCTGTTTGGACGAAATCGACGTCGCAAGGAAATGCAGGTGCTCGCCAAGCAGGCGATGGAAGATGCGCTGGGAGTCACCGCGCTTCCTCGTACGAAGAAACACATTGGCGATATCTTGATGGCCCATTTTGGTTTGTCACCAGTCTCGGCGGTCGTCCATCAAGCGCGTCTATTGCAAAATCTACGATCTCACGCCATCACTCTTCGAAGGCAATCGCCATCGTTGTAGCGATCTCCAACGCTGGGAGAGGCCAATCCGACGTTTAGTGAAGCTCTCGGGATTTCCAAGTCTTAGAATGACCATGGCACTAACGCCGAACAAAAATAATCGCTGATACCATCGCCAAGGCCGCTCTCCGAATTGCTGAGCACCAATGTGTCTTCGGAAACTACGGACCGTGCGCCAGAAGGCCCCTTGAGTTGCCGCCGGCCACTTTGGTCGACTATACCGATAAAGCTCCTCTAAGAAATTGTGCCACCCACTGGTCTTTGCAGCAGAGTGAAGCCTGTAAAAAGCCAGAGTTTTTTCGATCTTTAGAGTTGTTGCTCCAGACGAGGCGAAGCGTGCAAACAATTCAAAATCAAAAATGAATTTGTAAGACTCATCGAGTAGGCCAACTTGATTAATTAGGCTCCGACGGAAGAAGACTGTGGGCTGCGGCACGCTGTGCACATACGTCCAATAGTATGGGATGTTTGCCACTGGTTGGAATTGACCATAATACAGACCGGTGCGATGGCCGCCGTGATCAGGACAGGCGAGCTTGTCGCTTTCGTCAATATATAGCGCGTTGCCATAAACCAGCTGCAAATCGGGGTCATCTGCGAAGGCGCGTGCAACGTGAAAGAGAGCGTCCTGTGCAAGCATGTCATCTGAGTTCAGCCAACCCAGAATGTCCCCCTTCGCTTCGCGGAAACCCTTGTTGATCGCGTGCGCTGGGCCTCGGTCCCGCTCAGAAGTCCATTTCGAAAGCCGCGGGCCGTAGTTCTCCAGAATGTTCTGGGTGCCGTCCTGCGATCCACCATCGAATACGAGCATCTCCAGCCTTGGATACTCTTGCGTCAGGACACTATCGATTGCGCGTTCAATGAATTGCGCTTGCCCATATGATGGCATCACCAGGCTGATCGAAGGAAGTTGCGCACTTCCGGCGCCGGTAAGGCCTGCAGACGTGGCCAAGGGAAGATCGATTGAATCCTGGGGATCTCCAAATTCCGGGAATCCATCGCTATTCCCGTAGGCGGATTTGAACTCGTCCCGCAAGGATCCCATCGCCTGACCGACTTTGGCTCGCGCAATCTCACCTATACTATGACGCCCATCGGTGAGGGCGGATTCGAGCGAGTAGTACAGTCCTCCTCTCGTGAGTGGCTCTCCCGTATGTGCGTGCGCAATCCGGATTAGCTCCTCGACACGGACTGCTCCACCGCGCGAAGTCTTGGTGGACGCCCATTCGCGGCTGACCGCCAAGAATTCGTTGATCAATGCAGCCGGCCACCGAGCGGCAACCCGCAGAATGAGATCCCAATCAAGTCCGAAATGAAGTTTCGTATCCAGTCCACCTACATCTTCCCAGGCTGCGCGCAGGAAAAATGTGGACGGCTGCAGAACATAGTCTAATCCATTTGCCAGTGCGTCGCGGTTCAACGCCAGATGACGCCTGCAGAAAGGCTGAGTCGCTCCGCTATCCTGCGAAAGCCGAAGTCCATTGCCAATGTAAAGGCCGTGATACGGGTGACGTTCGAACGCCTGCCTTAGCCTACGGAACGCTCCAGGTAAGAAGTAATCGTCTGAATTGAGCCAAGTGACCAACTGTCCGGAGCCAAGCTGGACTCCTTCCGTAATTGCGGCCGCTTGTCCGTCATCTGGCCCGGTCCGGCAATGGCGGAAATGACGTGAGTACTCCTTTAGAATCGCCAGGGTTTCGTCGGTCGAGCCGCCGTCCATCACATAGATCGAGACGCCGGGTTGTTGTTGCTCCAAAATGCTGTCGATGGCTTGCCGAAGAAACAGGCCCTGATTGAATGAAGGGACTACGACATCGATTGATATAGGTTCATCATCGCGGGATCTGGTTCCCCTCCAGCTCGGATGCTGTCTGGGGGGAGATGGTGACGGCGCTTCGCGACGCGATGCTAGTGTTTTTAAGGCGGATGCCACCGTCGCGCGCTCTCGCTCGTATTGGATATGCGACGACGCGCGGCACTCGTCGCCGAAATCGCCTTCCTCAAGCAAAGTCGTTGCGAGAGCCGAAGACGGCAAATGTTCATCAACCCGTTGATAGGGACGCTCGCCAGACTTTTCGCTCATCTCGAAAACGGCTTCGATGCCCTCGGCAATGCGCGTGGCCGAAACCGACGTGATGCAGTGCGGCTCCTTGAACCAGCACTGCCAACCACATCCGAAACATGGCAATACGCGCGTGCAGACATGCGACACACTGGCAGTAGGAAGAAATCTTGGCCAGTGCCCACCACCGAATACGGATACGACTGGTACTTCAAGGGCCGCGGCGAAATGCACGGAGCCGGTGTCCGAGCCAAAGTAGAGTTTGGATTGTTCTAGAACCGCGAGAAACGTGCCGAAATCGCTTTTTTCGCCGAACCAAGTTGAAACATGCAAGCCCCGCCTTTCGCATTGTGCGGCAGTCTCTAGAACGTGGTGCTGTTCGTCTCTTCGTCCCATCAGTAACAGGCGCTCGTCCCTTCGTTTAAGGGCATGTACAATTGCATCAGAAAAAAGCGAAGGGGGTATGGCCTTGGTTGATACATTGGCTGCTGCGGGACAGCCCACAACAAATGTCTTCGGATGCAACCCGAGCTGCTTCAGGCATTGCATGCCGAGCAATCGGTCGGCTTCGCTGATCCGAAGGCGTGGTGGATTGGAAGGTGCATCACCCCATATCGCCTTGAGCAACGCGTCGTTCTTGTCGGCTTCGGAATTTGAACGAGGAACAGAGACAAGCGTCGGCTTGCCGTTTAGTGGGGCGAGCGGCGGCAGCACGTCCAGCCAAGCGGGCTGGGCGTTCAGTGACCGATGTTCGTCGATATCGAATGCGACAGCACGAGTAGCCCGCGAGTAGCGTAAGCACCATGATTCAACGAACGTGCGATCGTAGGCTGCCCCGATGACAATGTCGGGGTCCACGTTTTCTATGCTTTGGCCTAACTGATGAACTAGTCGCCGCGCATTCTCGCCCGGCGAACCGAATGGGTCCAGCGGCGAAAGCACTGCGACGATCGCGGGGTCAATGTACGGTAGGATCTGCTCATATCCGGACCTGACTAGTGCGTAGACGGTGCAGCCTTTGGTCCGCAGCGCGTGAAACAAGGGTGCGCGCAAAACGATGTCGCCAAAACCATCCAGGCAAATGACGAGAACGCGGTTGCTAGAAGAGATTGAGATGTCTTCCACCTAGCTATTTCCGTTAGCTTGGTTTTGCTTGGGCAGACTCCCAATCCGCGCGAGCCATGGAGCGAGGGCTGCCAGTGCGCTCGTCCAAGTGTAGCGGCTTTCGATCAACGCTCTGGCGTTGGCTGCCAAGCGTTGGCGCTCAAGCTTGTCATTGATGAGCGCACAGGTTGCCGCTGCTATGGCTTCGTCGGTATCAGCTCTTAGAGCATGTTCTCCCGGAATAATGTCGAGACCTTCGAGTGCGATCGACGAGCAGACCAGCGGGACGCCCGATGCAAGGCACTCGAGCACTTTAAACTTTGTACCGGAACCAGCCAGGAGCGGAAAGCAGCCGGCCATTGCCAGGGCGAGTTCGGCACGGATGTCAGGGACACGTCCGGTGACGATAACGGAACATCCATCATGTTCGGCCAGCATCTGTTTCGTCGGATTGTCTCCAACAACTCTCATTACGACATTAGGGTAGGACTGGCGAATGCGTGGTGCGATCCTGCGCAATAGACGGATGGCGGCTTGTGCGTTTGGGGAATACCCGAAATTCCCGACGTAAGTGATAGTCGGGATCAAAGTATCCACCCGAGGTCGGAAATCGAAATATTCGGCATCAACGCTGTTATCAATCGCAACGACTCGATTAGGGTCCAGTTCATAACGCCGCACGAATTCGGAGGCATCATGGGGACTAACGGCAATAACACCGTCGAAGCATCGCAAGTTATCTGTTTCGAATCGGCTAGCGCGGCGTGCCTCTATTGCCAAAGCGAGCCGTGTCACCCCCGTCTCGGACTTCGCCAGCCGCTGCATGCGGATAGCTTCCACGTCATAAGACGCCAAGATCACGCGCGCGTTTGTCGACTCTCGTAGGAGCAGTCCGGCAGCATTGATCTGCGGGCTCACGATGATGAAATCAGGTTGATGATCTTTTATCAGTCCGCATAGTAGAGGCAAACACGAGACCGCTCCATCTAAATGCACCTCTGCGTCGTAGTGATACCGAAAACCGAGAATTGGCCACCCTCTGTCGCGAGCTTTTCTGAGGAAGCGTCGAAAACGCGAAATCCGTCCCGGGCGCAGCGTGGGTGGCTGATGGACGGGCGCGGGTTGATAAACCGCCGCCATGCGCGGGCGCAGCAGGTCCTTCTGATCTACAGATGGAGCGTGGTGGGAAGCGACCGCGTGAACATCAAGGAAACTACTAAGGTGAGATAGAAGATGAAAATCGCGAATTTCTCCGCCTGAGTGACCTGGATATTTCGGCCACAAAAACGAACAGAAAATCGCCGTCTGACGTGATGAGCTGCGTTCCTCAGATTGAGTTGGGTCGTCTCCCAGTTCACCGTTCATGGAACTCGCTTGCCCCCTTCAAGCCTAGTGTAGCGAACAAGCTCGGTCCTCGACTAGGAGGTTCTCGGATATTGAGATAAGCGGGATTTTGCGCTTGGATAGGACACTAGGTCGGACGGCGCTGTCGTCGTACCCCAACGTGCTTTCCAGGGCTGATCCTCCGGTTCCAGCGTGCAGTGGAGCCAACGATGGAGCGCCGATATCACGGCTGGATGTGGGCAGACGGTGCGCACGCGCCTGACACCAAGGGTAACTGGGCCCCTGACAAGGTCGAATACGACTCCTGGGTAGCCAGCAAAGAAGCTGCGGAGGGTGATCGTCAGAACTTTCGGGGGTATCACTTCACGAGGCTCCCAAATAAGCAGCAGATGCGTGAAGCGACATCGGAGGTCGTGCTCCGGGGATTGCGGCCTCCCACAGCCATCATCGAGCCGGAGACAAAGGTGCTCGCACTTGGGAGCTGCTTTGCCGCCAACTTCGCCGAATGGTTGGCTCGGAATGGTTACAACTGGGAGCGCCCCGAATCCTGTGACGCGCTACTGCGAAATCCGTTTGAGAACGTACTGGTTGTCGCTCAGCAGTTCCGCTGGGCCTTCGGCGAATTGGACCCGTCTAACCTGTACTGGATCAACCGTGAAAAAGAGAGGATTTTCGCTACTGACGAACGTCGAGATGGAATGCAGAAATTGCTTTCTGACACTGAGGTCTTCGTTATTACATTGACGTTGTCGGAGTTGTGGTACGACAAGCAGACCGGAGAGCCGCTTTGGCGCGTTGCGCCTATGGATATGCATGATCCCGATCGGCACGGATTCAAGGTTTTGAGCTGTGCTGATACGATCGCCGCATTCGAAACGATCGAGCGGATCCGAGCGCAGTGGATACCGGAATCGAAGATTATCTACACTGTTTCACCCATGCCTCTCATGGCCACATTTCGAAATTTGTCCCCTTTGGTTGCCAGTTCTGCTTCCAAGGCCATCGTTAGAGCAAGTCTCGATGAGTTTTTGCGAGGACGTGATGATTTCAATCAGCAGTACTTCTATTTTCCGGGTTATGAGATTGTAACCGCTATGACGACCGATCCGTTTGTGACGGACAACCAGCATCTGCACGATTACATTATCGATGGCGTTCTTCAGCTTTTTGCTGAAACGTACACGAGCAGCCATTTGGCTGCTCCAAAGCCCGCTTGGCTTGCATCGATCGACGCAGGCGGTCCCATCCAGATAACGTTGCGAGAGAATGAGGAGCTTAAAAAGCTTTGCGACGCACGACTGGCACTTTTGGAGAGCAAGACGAACGAACTAAGCGCGATATTTCGATCGCCTATAAAGTTCCTGCTTGCCGTTGCCTGGGACAAGTGTCTGTCGTACTGCAGGAGGTAATAGACGCAATTAGATATGGCCTGGCGCGGCCGCCGGCTAATTGGCGATATAATATGTGGCCCATTGTCGGTTGACTGCCATTAACGCCGTCGCCTAGCATAGTGGTCTGCAACAGGTTTCTTCACAATCCGAAAAGAGCGCAATCCGATGGACATGGTCGCGTTTAGGCAGGGCGTGGAGCAGGCCGCGTTGACGCATAACGGAGGTATCAAGCTGTGGCCTTGTCTGCGGCTCGATCCTGCTTGGTTCGCAGCAATCGTCGACGATGTACGTAAGTTGGTTCATGAGCGCCCTCCCTCTGAGGTTGGCGACAAGAGCCATCCTACTTATTGGACGGGGCCATTTGGCCACGCTACGCAGCATAGCCTATTCAACGCTAGTGGCGCCACGTCCGACACGTCGGTCGATCACAATCACAGGACTGACGGAAAAGTATTCAACGCTCCTGAGTGTTCTGCATTGCACCGATTTGTCCGCTGCTTCGAGAGTCGACTCCTGAATTTCCGTGTAAACGGGCTCATGCACGATGCTGGGCTGTCACCCCACGAAGAGTTCGTAGTCCATGGCGATAATCTTCGTCTTCGCATGCATCTGCCGATATTGACGAACGATGGTGCGACCCTTGTTTTGGATGACGAGCGTTTCCATCTCGAGCCCGGTGTCGTCTACTATTTCAACAACGGTTGTGTTCACGGCGCGGAGAATCTGGGTCAAGAACCGCGATATCACCTGGTGTTTGACATGTTCCTCGACCATTGGATTTGGAAACATGTAATCGATCAAGACGATCCCAGCATTCCCGATCCCGGGACCATGAAATTGTCGGCTGACGAGCACAGTGCTTTGAGCCGCGGCTCACCTTCTCCGATAGACGAGTATGTTATCGGAACTCCCACAGGTGTCGTATTGCGTGCCACCCGCCACGTGGATGCGTTAGGGCAGACAACTTGGAAAAAAACTCCAATAAACTTCTGATCTGAGCGTGTATTACTTCGAACATTATATCCGTGAAGGTGGAGTGGCCGCACTGGCCAAGGTAACCATTTTGTCGGCCTCGCATGGAAATTGGGTCGAGAATTTGCGCGAAGAGATTCTTGATGTGTTTCCGGACGCGCATGTCGACATTTTATCGATCCCCGACCATGACGTTGACATGCTGGTAATTCCTATTTTACGAACATGCGCATTCCCGTTCCACGACGCACTATATGAAGCACTTGATGAATTGGTGCCTCTTCTCGACGTTTCCCAATGCGCCAAGTTTATTATGCTCTACCGCGTAAACTGGAGGGAGGTCGAAGTCATTCATGCTTCCCATTTTGCCAAGAAATTGAGACGGCGACGTTTCGAAAGGCCCGTCATACGCCTATTTGAAAGAAGTTTGTCGCTGCGGCGCCTTTTCGCGCCGCTGTATCCGAACTGATGCCAAACACAATTCTAATCATCGGCGGGACGCAGGTCACAACGAGTGATCTTCATTTGCTCTACCATCGGGCATTTCGTGCTCTGGGCTGGCGCTCAATCTTCTTGTCGAATGATAGCCACTTGCCTTCAAGTGAGAAGATACTCCAGCAAAGCCGTCTTCGCTTCTCTCGATTGCACTTCGCACTGTTTAACGCTCGGGTCCGGAGTGCAGTACGGAAATACAGGCCGCAGCTCGTTTTTATTTCGGGCTCAAATTGGCTTTTGACTCCCGATACCGTCGCTTTTATTCAGAAGAAGTTTGATGCCCGAGTCGCTTTGAATGAACAGCACTTGCAAGTGTTTCGTACGGCACAAGCCGAGTGTCTGCCGCTTTATGATCACGTGTTCACGCAAGATAGCGGGCTTGTGGCGTTACTTCGGCATGCATCGCCAGTAAGATCTGTGTCGCTTCTTGGGCCTGCCTGTGATCCGAAGGAGCACCGTCCTCTGATGCTCACGGACGCTGATCGGTCCGCTTTGAGCGCAGACGTTTCATATTTGGGGTTTGCATATCCCAACCGTTTGGACCTGTTCGAAGGACTCACCGAATTCCGTATTCGCCTCTGGGGCATCGGATGGGAGCGGTCAGAAATCTTGAGGCCATTCTACAACCCCATGCCTATCCACGGGCTGATGAAAACGCGGATTTACAATGCAACAACAATCAACGTGAACCTGCAATCCGTGACGTATCAGCTAGATGGGGTAACATGTAGACCTTTTGAAGTCGCTGCTTGTGGAGGATTTTGCATTTGCGATTCGCGCCGAGACCTCGATCGCTATTTCAAGCTAGGTGAGGAGGTGATCGCATTCCACGATGCGAATGAATTGAAGGAATTGATTAGATACTATCTCAAGCATCCCCTTGAGCGGACGCAGATCGCGGCGGCGGCACGAATGCGAGTTCTTGCCGAACACACATACGAGCATCGTGCGCGTCAAGTGCTGGCGGAGGTTGGTCTGAGTTAGTTCACGATGTGGACTGTCATGGTTGGCAAAGCGGTATTTGTTCATCAATCTGGACAAAAGCGATTGGTATGCCCGGGGCTCGTTTGATGAGACTCAGCGGCAATCCATTTTCACCAAAAAACCGATCTACCCCGTCTGTCTCCGACCAGCCATCTCGACTATATTCATCGAAATAGATGCGGCCGCCAGGCGCCATCCGTTTCCATATCTGATTTAGGATTGCGTAAGTCGTGTCGCCGGTGTCAGCGTCGCAGATGGCCATTGCGATGCGATTGGCCCAGCCCCCGAAATGGGTCGAAAGGGTGACACTGATGTCGCCTTCTAATATCTTGATCCGTCTGTTTGGCCGAGACTCGATCTTCCGCAATACGACATCGCGGGAGGTGTCACGAAAGTAGTCCTGGCACTCCTTATCGCGTTCACGTTTAAACTCCGTACCCTCTGGGAATCCGGAGAAAGTGTCGAACCCAATGGAGGTTCGCGAACAGTTCGGCCCATCGAGTATGATGCTCATATCGCTTAGGAAGCACAGGGTTGATGCGCGCCATAGCCCGAGCTCGACAATGTCTCCGGGAACATCTGCGAGATGTTTCAATTCCTCATAGTAGAAGAGGATTTTTCTGAATTGTTCGATCGGAATGAATGAGACGGCGTCCAATTCAAACATTCGCGAAAGTCGCTCAAAATCTCGAAAGTCTTTGTCAAATTGTTCGTTGGACATCGACGGCTTATCCTTCGGACTTGAGGTGTTTACAGTAGCAGCAGCTGATGAAGTGAAGTAGCTCGGCTGTCGAGCGCAGCACAGGGTGGATGCGCGCCATAAGCCGAACTCGACGATATCTCCTGGCACATTCGCGAGGCCTTTCAGCTCCTCATAATAGAAGAGGACCTTCCTAAATTGCTCAATTGGAATATAGGAGACCGCATCTAGTTTCGAACATTCTTGAGAGTCGTTCGAATTCGCGAAATTCGTTGTTAAACTGTTCTTTGTCCATCTATCACTCGCGGCTTTGAGACTGAGAGTCCTCGTTAGAAGCTGGCACGCGGACCGGGATTGTGGACAGTCGATTGCCGGCTGAGCCAGTCCGTGCGCTAGATTTTGATGAAGCCAGATTTGTACAGGCGCTGAAAAAGAACCTGTTTCCACAAATAGAGCATGCAGTGTCGCCTTATATGCCGTTTGCTAGGCAGATATCCGAGATGTGTTTGGCGCAGTCGTTGTTGTTCATCATGCCCGATCGACGTCATCGTGACGGTCTTCTGACCCATATGGATGCGAAAGCAGGCTAGGAAGCGAGGCGTACGCCGGAACTTGAAGCCAGCACGCTGTGCCCGGAGGATGAAATCCCAGTCCATTGCAAAGCGAAAGTTGTTGTCCAGTGGCCCGATTTTATCCCAGACTTGCTTGCGCCAAAACATCGTTTCCTGCGGGATGAAATCGAGCCACCTGAGCGCTTTGGAGTCATGAGGAGGCAATACGATTCGTCCGATCTCACTGCCTAAGTTATCGATTGTAATCCGGTTCCCGTAGAGGATGTCGACGTCGGGGCGCCGTGCGAACTCGTTCGCGATATAGGCCAACGTTCCCGGGAGCAATAGGTCATCGCTGTTCAAGTATCCCATGATGTCGCCGGAAATCGCGTTGAACCCCCGGTTGATAGCATCCGCTTGGCCAGCATCCGGTTCACTACGCCATGACAATCGGGAGTCTTTGGCAGCAAGTAGTTCTTTAGTGCCGTCTGTTGAGCCGCCATCCTGGACGGCATACGCGAGTTGAGGATAGCCCTGATTCACGACGCTATCGACCGTTTGCGCCAAAAACTGTGCGCTGTTGAAGCTCGGTGTGACAATTGCAATTGTCGGCGCGGGCCGTGGATATTGTTGATTTTCGTAATCGGATGGAACTTGAAGTGTTCTGGGAGGATACTGCCGGTACTCCCACAGCGTGGGGCGGAACTTTTCCGTAACAGAACGTTGCTGATGGCGTAATCGCTCCAATTCAGAGATGCGATAGGACTGTTCGGCGAGCTGCCGCTTGATCAAGTCAAGATCGTTCTGAAACTGCTCATTTGCCAGCTCGCGTCTATCTGCCATTCACCCAACACCCCGAATATGCGCACCACGCTTCATTCTCTTGGGATCAGCAGTTGTTTTGAATCAAGCATAAGGAGGATTGACTTGCAATCCACGATTGCGCGGACAAGATCCGCGCTACGGATTGAGCGGATTGCGTCGGGCTTTTGGTGAGAGAAGACGCGCAAGCGGGCCCCAGCGATTACTCCGCCGACTATTCCCGCGAACCGAGCGGGGCAAAAATGCTCCTAATAAAGCGAGGTTGACATCATAAGGATCGTTTGAGGACTTGTTCGTTTGAACAGCATGAGTCAGTGCCGAATAGCTGCCGCTATTTACAAAGCCCCATTTCTGATCAGCATCTAATTGCTTCACCAGATCTAACTCGATGGTGGCCGCCGCAAAAAAAGCTGGTACGAACAGGAGATCGTATTTTGGGATCGTGTCCGAATTGCTTCGGAGGACGGCGGAATCGTCGATGGGTACGATTTCATCAACACACGGGCAGAGGTCACCAAGCTTCAGAGCGTTCTTGGCAACGTACATCGTAATTGCTGCGGTCGGCCATAGATCGCGGAGTCCTTCCAGCAGTGGATTGAGTGTTGATGAGCTTTGACCATCAGCGCTCACGGCCGCCACAGCGATCTGCTTTGTAGCGCTGCGCTGCTTGTGAGCAGGTAGGACACCCACAGTGCGCCAAAAGGAACGAAGCATTTCCGAAGACACGTCAGCCAACTCGTTCAGTCGCCCGCTTTCAACGCTTCTTGCTCGCGCTATTCCATCATTCAACGCGCTGCAGTGGACGAGCGGAATGCCTAGATCCTCTGCGGCCCCGTTGAGTTTGCCGGACCGCTCGATTGCGACCAACTTTGATCCTCGCCACGCCATAGTGCACAGCGCATGGTAGCGACTAGACGCCAGTACGTTTGGCGTAGGCCACGCATCTAAGAGGTCGGCAACGGATGGTGCCCGGTGGTAGTCTGGTTTGGCTACGTTCGCCCGGTTCCTCAAATTTTCAGGCAGGCGCTCAAGGATATTTTGCTCGGTTCCGTAAAAATTCCTCACTTCCTGCACAATCCACGCTAGGTCGCCATGCGCGAGCATGCTGGCGGATACAGCCGCGATGTCCAAGTGCTGCTCCGGGTTTTCGAACGCTAGTACGAGGCCGAGGTCCACGTGCCTGGACCCTGTCGGACGCGCGGACGATACGTTGCCGAAATAGGCGTGACAAACATCGGCTCCGGTCGATACGCAGCAATGGGCGTGAGGACTAATCCAGGCTTGCGAGGTCTTGTCTCTGCACCAAATCTTCTCCGCACGGACAACAAGAGCGCGGAAGCCTGGATCATTGAGAACTTCTTTTCCCTCTGCCCCGACACCTAGGTAGAACATTGGAATTCCACGATTTGATACTTCAGCCCACTGCGCTAGGAGGTGATCGCGCATCCACAGACCGCAGGCATTTTGGAAGGGAGTGTCGCCTAGACCCAACCAAACATGCGCATTGTCAATTGCCAACGCGCGATTTTTCTCGTCGTCAGGAAGCCAAGTCAATTCCGGGAAGCGCAGACGTTGTGAGGATATGTCGAATGGTGTGCAGCAGGTCAGTTCGACGCGATTGTTGAGTGATCCAAGCGACTTGATCAGGCCGCCAAGCATCAAATCGTCACCAATATTGCCGGCTCCATAGAAATTGAATCCGATGTGAATTCGGAGGGGTGACCACAAAGAGCGATACGTCATAGGTGACCATTCTTAGCTGTACGCTTTCGCTATACTATTGGCATGCGCGCTCTTCGTAAACGTTGCTAAGAAGGTCAAATCTGAGCTCTTCTTGGATACGCAGCCGATGAGTCGCCAAACTGCAAACTAAAGAATTCAGCGTATCGTTTTTCCGCCTGCAACAATGCCGCGTGTGAGCCCGACTCTACGACGCGACCCGCTTCAATAACGTATATTCTGTTTGCGTTAATGATCGTGTACAGCCGATGTGCGATGACGAGCATTGTCCGACCTCGCGATAGCTCAAAAACAGCCTCTTGAACGTACCGTTCAGATTCTCCGTCCAGTGAGGCGGTAGGCTCATCGAGTAGGATTATCGGAGCATTGCGGATTAGTGCGCGGGCCACAGCGATCCGTTGGCGCTGCCCGCCAGACAGTTGATGGCCATGCTCTCCGACCTGCGTTTCATACCCTGAAGGGAATTGCATGATAAAGTCGTGGGCGTGCGCCGCTCGCGCAGCGGTCACAATCTCTTCTTCGCTCGCCCCAGGTCGGCCATAAGCGATATTCTGACGAACGGATCCTCGGAAAAGAAAGATATCTTGCCCCACATAGGCAAAACGCCCACGCAATGAAGCCTTCGTGACGTCTTTGATATTTTGATCGTCGATTCTAATCGAGCCATGGTTTGCTTCGTAGAAGTGTAGCAGAAGGTTGAAAATCGTTGACTTGCCTCCACCTGACGGCCCGACCAGCGCGGTAATTTCCCCCGGCTCTGCTACAAATGACATGCCGGTTAGAACCGGTTCGTTGGGGCGATACTCGAATCGCACATCTTCAAATGAGACGCGCCCATTCGACACGTTGAGTTCAGTTCTGCCCGTGTCATCTGCCCGATTTGGAAGGTCGAGCAGGTCGAATAGAATTTTCACGCCAACGAGTGAGCTACTGAGCTCCACGTTGAGGCGCGCGATACGTTTACATGGCTCATAGGCGAACAGGAACGCCGCAACAAATGAGATGAATTCTCCAGGTGGAACGTCGGCTAAGAGTACGCGGTAACTTCCATAGAGCAGGATTAGGGCGACCGCTATTCCTCCCAGGCTCTCCATCAACGGTGTGGAGCGGTTCATAACCCGCGCGAGCTTATTGGTCGCTTGCTCGACGCTGGATATGCTCGCGTTCGCGCGGCGGCTCATGTCTCCCTCGAGCCCGAGCGCCTTTACGACCCGCATTCCCTGGATTGTTTCTTGCAGCGTTTCCAGAAACTCAGCTCCTCCGGAAAATTGTGTGACTGCAATGTTGCGAACTCGCTTGACTAAGTGACGTACAAAAAGAACGGAAGGGACCATCACTAGGGAACCGATCAGAGTCATTAGCGGGTTCAAAACAAGCATTACCCCGACCAGGCCGATAAGCGTGAGCGCATCGCGACCAAGCGCTCCTACCAGCGTCCCGATCACGGCAGGCACCGAGCCTGCTCCGTAGGCGATGCGAGCTGTAAATTCCGAAGAATGTCGGTCGGCGAAAAAAGCAATATCCTGTTGCAGAAGCTTCTCAAAAAGTCGACGCTGATTCTCTGCAGTCATCGCTGCATTGATGCGCGCCATGATTACCGCCTGAGCGTAAGCCGCGACTCCCTTTAGGGAGAACAAAAATACGAAGAGAACGGAAATGCCAGCGACATTCGCGAAACTTTTGTCAACATAGGCTTGATTAATTGCAGTTCCAATCAGATAGGTTGAGGCGGACAGGCAAGCCGCCATAATCGCCATCCAGAAGAATGCCAGCGCGTAGCGCTTCCAATAGCGGACACCAAATTCTAACAGCGCGCGTCGTACAAGAGAGGGTGTGCCGTTCGGATCAGAAAACAACCGCTCGACGAGTTTACGGAACATCTTTGCCGACCTGCTCGAGCCGCGCTGCGTTAGAGCCGGCACCGGTATGAGAACGAAGCTGGGCTTCAAGCTTACATCGATCGGAATGATGGGGCTCCATTCTTGTTGCGGGGGGCCACGACGTCCATTTCTGCGGTCGGAATGCGCCTGGGGATCTTTTTGGGCTCATTCCGCGACTTTGCTGATGTCCTAGCTGCTGGTTGACGTCCAAAAGGGGCCAAAAAGCGGTTTCGTCGCCCCTGACGTATGCCACTCATTTGAACTCACCCAAGTACTGTCATTTACTATGGGTTACGGGGAGAATGTTGGATCCCAGTGTCACTCCCTCCGCCAGCACATGTACGGTTCTCGATTTCGGAACATCCCGCCTAAGTCAGTCCGTTCCTGTCGACGGCTTAGGTTGCGACAGAACGACCGCGATGCATGTGATGTCGTCGGACTGGGGTGCACCGTCCGCGAAATCCTTCACGCGGTCGATGACGTGCTCCACGATCCTGCGCGCCGGCTGATCGCGGACGTCGAGCATGGCCTGCTCGAGCCGCTTCTCGCCGAACTGAGCGGATTGGGAGTCTTCCGCTTCCGATACGCCGTCAGTGTAGCAAAACAGTGTATCGCCGGGCGCCAGCGTGATCGACGGCGCCTTGTAGCTGATGTCGTCCATGATCCCGAGCGCCGGTCCGCCGGGAGGTAAGGGTTCGAGCGTGCTTGCGCTGCGACGGAGGAGCAGAGGTGGGTTGTGACCGCAGTTGCAATAGGTCAGCGTGCCCGCGGACACGTCAAACACGCCGCAAAACAGCGTCGTGAACATCGTCTCGCGATTGTTGGCGGTCAGCAGGTTGTTGGCCGATGCTACCTCTGCCCCCAGATCCTGGCTTGAACGGACCGCCAGCCGCATGATCGTCTGTGAGATCGCCATGAACAGCGCGGCCGGAACGCCTTTGCCGCAGACGTCGCCAATCGTGATGATGACGCGGTTCTCGTCCAGCTTGACGATGTCGTACAGATCGCCCCCCACTTCGAGCGCGGGTATCATCCGCGCGAAGATGTCGAGTCGAGGGTTGATGATCTCATCTGGCTGCGTGTCCGGCAGCATCGCCCGTTGAATGGCTGCGGCGCTCGCCAGTTCGGCCTCCCGCGCGCGCCGCTTGGCGACCTCCGCGGCCATCAGGCGGTCGGAGACGACGAGGCGATAGCCGATCGTGGCGCCGAGCGCCGCAAGGGCGGTCGCCAGCGGTTCAACCAGCGGCAACGCCAGCGCGTCGCGAAACGCGACCGTCGCGGCCGCGACCCAGGTTATCGCGATACCAAGGAAGGCGAGCACGGCAACGGCAGGGCCGAGCAGCAGCGCGGCCGTAACCGCGAGCGCGGCCAAGGCGAACGACGCGATGCCGGTGCCGATGCGGCCGAATTCGGTCAGCGTGTCACCACGCAGCAGATTGTTCACCGCCGTCGCCTGGACATACACGCCGGAGATCGACTCGCGGGCCAATGCCTGCGTGCCGGCTCGTTCCGGCAGCGCGCAGCGCTCAGCCCGTGCGCCCTCGGGCGCGGTGGCAAAGCGCTTGGAGGTTATCTTGCGGTCCTCGACATCGAGCAGCGTGCCGAACAGCACGACCTTGCCTTCGAAGTGACGGCGGAAATACTCCTTGTCGCCCTTTTCGACGCAGGCGCGCAGGTCGGCGAGTGAGAAAGTCGGGATATCGTCCGCGCCGCCCGTGAAATTGACGGTGATCGCATTGTCGACGGCGCCGGATGAGACGGCGTTCGCTGCTGCGGGGGCGCCCGACGCACGCGCGGCAAGCTCCGCTGCCATCGAGCGCACTGGCTTGCCATCGACCGTGAATAGCAGCGGCACGCGCCGGACGACCCCGTCGGGATCGGTGTACACATTGAGCGGCCGAATGTTGTTTCCATGTCCGACTGCGACGCGCTGGCCTTGCGACGGCAGGACCGGATTGTCGTGATGTTGCACCTGGCCGAGCACGACCTTGCCGGCGCGTGCGCCGAGGGCAAGTGCCCGCAGATAGTCGCGGTCAAAGCCGCGCAGGCGGGCGCCCAGCGTTTCAGCGCCGAACGGAATCACCGATTGCTCAATCGAGGTCGGAAAGATGATGTCGAAGCCGACAACCTTGGCGCCGCCGTCGATGATCGAGGTCAGCACCCGGCCGATCTCAGGCGTCCAAGTGACGCCCGGGCTGTTCTCGAACGGCGCTGTCCGGAACGTTTCCTCGTCGATGGCGACGACGACCGCGGGCGAAGACGACGGACTGTGCCGGTCGCCAAAGGTGTGCCAGCGCAGCATCGTCAGGAAATCGATCGAGAAGCCGCGCACCCAATCCAAAGCGGGTGACGCGGCGACGAGGCCGGCGGCGACTGCGATCAGGGCGCCTGCCACTGCTGCGCGCAGGCGAACGGGGTCCATGGATGTCCTAAGGACCGAAGGTGTTATTGAAAGCGCAGCAGCCGGCTGACGATGGGCGTCGAGGCAGACGCGACGTTCGGGTCGATCCGGAACGACACCTTGTGGCTGCCGATGGTCGCGTCATAGGTCGCGCCAGGGGCAAGGCTGAGATTGGTCGTGGCGAGATCGAAGAAGCGGGCGCCGATCATGGCGTCGCTGATCTCATAGCGATGGGTCTCGCCCGGAACGTCGGTCCGACCGATGACCAGAACGCGGTCTTCGTTGCCCAGAGGCCGGGGAATCTGCACCATCGGCGCGCGGGCATAGAGCGTCTTCACGGTGTTGGCGCTCTGAAGCCGGAATGCGCTCGCCGCGCTTTGGCTTGCCTGCTCGGCACTGAGCTGAATGTTGCCGCCATCACAGGCGACCTTGGTCCGGACGACTTGGCCGCCTTGCACCTCGCTGCGCTCAGTGCCGACCGCCACCGTACCGCCGGTGATGGTCTCGTGCTCGCAGGACTTGAGATAGCTGAGGACGAGGACGTCGCTGGGTCCAAGCTTGATGACCTGCCGGTTGCCGACATAGTCCATGAATTCGACGTCGGCCGTGGCGCTTTTGACGTCTTCCACGAGCGCGGTTGGGACCAGCGGCGCCGGCGCGCGCGCCGAAGCCTGCGTTGCAACGGCGGCGACGGAAGCGACAGTGACTACAATGAGTGTCTTGAGTGCCATTGGACCCCCTCCTAGGCTGGAAATCCTTGCCCCAACAGTGTCTTAGCTAACACGAGGGCATGGACTTGTATAGGTTAGTCGCGTCCGGCGGCCCGCGGGTTCAATAAATCTGCAAATTAGGGGGGAGCCTATCGGGATGTTGGCCCCCGGATCCCTCTGCGCGGCTGCCAGTGCCGGCGCTGACAGATGAGTCGCACCTTCGAATCAGGCGCGGCATCGACCGCTTGGGCTGCGAGTTCGCCTACGCTTCGATAGGCGTACGCCGCCAGCGCGGATGGCCATCAGGCTGCCTGCTTCACTCCGCGAGAGCCATCTCACGATAGGTGCCGGCACCTCGCCGTGCGTGAGCACCTCGTTCACCTGTCTTCCCATGAGTATGTGGTTGATGCCACGGCGCCCACTTTTGGACATCCGCCGTGCAAGCAGGTACGAGGGACACTCTCACGCATCTCTTTTTGTGACCTGTTGGGACTGGCGCGCTCTGCTATGAATGATCCGATACTGTACGCGATTGCGGTTATATCTTTGCTTGCAACGCCAGGGCCTACCAATACCCTGCTAGGGACTTCTGGAGCGATCGTCGGCATCCGTGCTTCACTCCCGCTCCTGGGCGGAGAGCTTGCCGGCTACCTCATTTCGGTTTTCGCGATACGGCAGCTTTTGACGCCGGTCTTGACGGCCTGGCCGAAATTCTCGGTCGTGTTGACATGCGCTGTCGCAGTTTACATCGGAGTGGTGGCCATCAGGCTGTGGGTGAATGGGGCCAAGCTGGTCGCCACGGGACAGCCGATCTCCGTACAGAGCGTGTTTATCACGACCCTTCTCAATCCGAAGGGATTGGTGTTCGGCTTGAGCATCATCCCTCAGACGCATCCGCATATTGTTGAATACATCGTGGCGTTCTGCGCGATGATCGTTGCGATCGGCTTCTGCTGGATCGTCATCGGCCATTGCATTGGAATTACCGTGAGCGAAAGGCACAGCAGGATCGTGCCTCGAATAGCGGCCGTCGCGTTGGCCGGGTTCACCGGCCTGCTGATCGCCTCCGCGCTAAACTACCATCACTAATTAAGCGGGCGGCACCGACCCGGTGCAGATTGTCGATACTGGGTCGGCGTGTTGTCACCGGAGCAGTTCTTGCACTGGTGCATCGCGCCGACCAAGCGCTGTCACAATGGCGCGGTGTGAGGTGCCTACGGCGAGGCGTCTTGCCACTTTGTCGCGCGCTTCCGGGAACAACTGTTATTCCTGCAAACCGGGTCTTTGATCGTCTAAGCTGATTGTAAGCCTCGTAGCGTGGACAGCACAGTCGTGCGGCTTCCAGCGGGAACAGGGGTATAGGGACGTGCAAAGATGAGGAATCGTTTCGGGACCAACGTCTACAAATTCGGGCTGTTCGGCGCGAACTGCGCCGGGGGCATGACGCTCAGCGCAGCGCCGGAGCGTTGGCGCGCCGACTGGGACGAGATCACCGAAGTTTACCGGCTCGCGGACGATGCCGGAATTGAATTCATCCTGCCGATCGCCAAATGGCGTGGGCTGGGCGGCAAGGCCGACATGTGGGGCCGCTCTTACGAAACTTTCACACACAGTGCCGCTGCCGGCGCCATTACAAAGCGTATCGGCGTTTTTGTCACCGCGCATGTTCCGATCACGACGCCGGCGTTCGCGGCTAAGGCGATCGCCACCATCGATCATGTGACCCACGGCCGTGCTGGGCTCAATATCGTTTGCGGTTGGAATCCGGACGAGTTCGATATCCACGGCGCGAAGATCGACTACGCGCGGCGGTACGAGCATGGGCTCGAATGGTTCAACATCTACGCCAAGATGTGCGAGGGAGACGCCGCGTTCGACTGGGACGGCGAATTCTTCAAATTGCGCGGGGTTGCAACTGATCCGCTGCCGCTGCAGCGGCCCCGCCCGCCCGTGATGAGCGCCGGAATTTCGTCAGCCGGCCGCGATTTTGCAGCGCAAGCCGCCGACATTCTGTTCACCTCGCTGCCCAGTCTGGAGGAGACGCCTCAACTCATTCGTTCTGTTCAGCAGGCCGCGGCTCAATGCGGCCGCTCAACGGACGTCTACACTCAGACCCAGGTGGTTTGTCGGCCGACGCGCAAGGAAGCGGAGGACTTCTATCGCTACTTTGCCGAGGAACAGGCAGACGAGGAGGCCTTGGCCTACTTCCGGCGTCAGAAGCTCAACATGGTCGGGAAGAGCGCGGGCGAATACCAACATTATCAGCAGCAGCCCGCGAAGGGTTCTGCCGCAGTCGCCGGCAAGCCCTATCCTGGCATCTTTCCGGGGATGCTGCCGATTGTCGGAAGTCCCGACGACGTCGTTGAGAAGTTCGAGCAGTTGAGCGCGACTGGCATTGCCGGATCGGCGCTGGTCTTTCTGAACTATCTGTCAGAGCTGCCGTTCTTCGTTCAAGAGGTTCTGCCGCGCATGGAACGGGCCGGCTTGCGCCAGCCGCAAGCGGCAGCTGGCAAAGCCCCCGCGGTGGCGGGCGCCGTACGATGACGCCAAGATCGACAACGAGATCACAACGGTCACGCTGATATATGCGTGGACGGGAATAAGTGACACGCACAGCCAAGTTTGCGACGCAACGATCGCAACGAAGTACAAGATTTGGAGAAACGCCCATGACCTATTCCCGCCGACAATTCCTGACACTCGCCACGGCCGTTGCTGCGGCGCCGGCCATGACGGGCGGTGCCTGGGCTCAGGACTATCCGACGCGGCCGGTGCGCCTGATCGTCCCGTTCGCGCCGGGCGGCGCCGCCGATATCACCGGCCGCGTGATCGGCCAGTGGCTGCAGGATCGGCTCGGCCAGCCTTTCATCATCGAGAACCGGCCGGGAGGCGGCACCAATATCGGAACCGAGGCTGTCGCCACCGCGGCGCCCGATGGCTACACCCTGCTGGTGGCCAATGCGGGCAATGCGATCAACGCCACGATGTACCGCAAGCTCAATTTCAATTTCATCCGCGACCTGGTGCCCATCGCCGGCGTGGTGCGTGCGCCGCACGTGCTGTTCGTCGCGCCGACATTTCCGCCCAAGACGGTCCCGGAACTGATCGCCTATGCCAAGGCCAATCCGGGCAAGCTCAATTTCGCTTCGGCCGGCACCGGCACGGCGAACCACATTGCTGGCGAGATGTTCAAGATGCTGGCCGGGATCGACATGGTGCACGTGCCCTATCGCGGCGGCGCACCGGCGATCGCCGACGTCCTGTCCGGCCAGGTGCAGGTGATGTTCTCCGACGTCGTGACCATGGCCGCGCAAATGAAGGGTGGCAGCAAGATCCGTTCGCTCGCCATCGCCAGCAATGTCAAGCTGCCGACGCTGCCGAACACACCGACCGTCGCCGAAACCGTGCCGGGGTTCGACACGAGTTCATGGTGGGGCATTTGCGCGCCGCGCGGCACGCCGAGCGACATCGTCAACAAGCTCAACGCCGAGATCAACCGCGGCCTCGACGATCCCAAGATCAAGCAGCGGTTCGACGAAATGGGCGTGCTGATCTTGCGCGGCTCGCCGGAAGACTTCGGCAAGATGATCGCCGAGGAAACCGAGAGGTGGGGCAAGGCGATCAAGTTCGCCAACGTCAGCGAGGATTGATAGCTCTGTTGGACGAACTTGTATCCGGCTGTTCCTTCTGTGCCGGCCCGTAAGCAGACCCTGGAATTCGCCCCAGCTGGCGACCCGTATCGAAGAGGCCCATGAGACCGACGGCCATTCTTCTGCTATAGGCACTGACGATCGAAACCAAGCGCTAGCAGCATGTTGGCTCTGCAATGAAGCGCATCCGCATCATCCACGAGACGGCGTACCACTACCATCAGCCGGTCTCATTCGGCCCGCACCGCGCAATGATGCGGCCGCGCGAGGGACATGACGTCCGCATCGTGCGGGGAAAGGTCGACGTGGAGCCGGCGGCTAATGTGCGCTGGTTGCGTGACATCTACGGCAACTCCATCGCGATCCTGACGTTCCTAGAGCCTTCGGACAAGCTGAGCGTTCGGAGCGACCTGGAAGTGGAGCTTCGCGATGACAATCCGATCGAGTGCTTGATCGATCCCAGCGCGCGGATGTTTCCGTTTCAATACGCGCCAGAGGAGCAGGTCGACCTCATCAACTACCGTCTCCCCAGCTACCCCTATGAGGGTCCGAAGCTGCAGGAATGGCTGAGCGATTTGTATCGGCCCGGCCAGGTCGTGGGCACGCTTGAGCTGCTGCAAAGACTGAACACGCATATTTTCAAATCACTCAAGTATGCGCACCGCGACGACCATGGTGTGCAATTGCCGTGTGACTCGCTCGCTCGCGGCAGCGGCTCATGTCGCGATTTCGCGGTCCTCATGATGGAGGCGGCGAGGTGCTGGGGGTTCGGCTCCCGGTTCGTGACCGGATACATCCAGATGGCGGAGGGCCAGCACGGCGCTACCCACGCTTGGACGGAAATCTACGTTCCTGGCGCGGGCTGGCATGGTTTCGATCCGACCAACAACAAGCTTGCCGGCAACGAGCACATTTCGGTCGCGGTCGCGCGTGAGCAAGAGAAGGCGTCGCCGCTCGCGGGTGTATGGACCGGGCCGTCGAACGCCTTCAACCGCATGGAAGTTTCGGTGCAAGTGGTGCCGGTAGGAGCCGCGCCGACATGAAGCGGGACGCTCGTTGAGTCACGTCGGGGTGCCGTGTGCGCACAACGGTCGTGATCTTTTTTGTTGGCCTCGTTCTGCTGGGTGTCGAGTCGCTCGCGGCTTCAGCATGGTGAACATCAATCTTCATGGCGATCCGGCGCACATTGCAGCGCACCCATCGAGCTCCGTATGAATGTTTGTTAATTGAAAATCCGACGAAGCAAATTGACAAATCGATAGCCGAGGCCTGCAATACTCGAGCACGGTTACTCTCCGCTCAAACACAATCACGGAGGATCCAATGCGCAAATCAGTCAAATTAGGAATGTTGATGCTCCTCGCGAGCACGGCGCTGATGACGACGCGCGCCGATGCAGCCGCGATTCCGAACCCGGACGCAATGCGCGTCGCAGCAGACGAACTCTCGCTGATCGATACCGTCCAGGTATTTTGGTGGGGCGGTCGACGGTACTGTTGGTATGACTCCGCTTGGAGCGGCCCAGGCTGGTACTGGTGCGGCTACGCTTGGCGCCGCGGCATTGGCTGGGGCGGCGGTTGGGGCTGGCATGGTTGGCGTCACCGCGGCTGGCATCCTGGTGGTCCCGGCGGCATGGGCGGAATGGGCGGCGGTGGAATGGGTGGAATGGGCGGCGGCGGGATGGGCGGCGGCGGCATGGGTGGCGGCGGGATGGGCGGC
>Ga0075430_100000027_pt1 | contig 78368 bp, 113 predicted proteins | sample RhiMetdeltSRZDD4_FD_75294 | JGI IMG/M metagenome (GOLD analysis project Ga0075430, IMG submission 75294) | Populus rhizosphere microbial communities from Tennessee, USA - Rhizosphere MetaG P. deltoides SRZDD4 | ecosystem: Host-associated > Plants > Roots > Rhizosphere > Soil | place: USA... | reverse complement strand
CGATAACCTATGAAAAACTTCCACATCTTCCTTGATCCCACCGGTACGTGGAAAGGGAATGAGTTTCCGGACGAGCCAGGTAGATTTTTTACCTATTACAGTGCTGGTGGCAAAACTGCTGAAACAGCACAAGAAGCCGGAAGAATTTATCAAATAGCCGTCAAGAAGCTAAAGTCCGAAGCCCTCGAAGCCAAGGATGTTCCCGCTGAACAGATTAATCCTGATGATCCGACAAGGTGGCTATTGTATCTGGTCGAAGATGACCCCATTGAAGTCGTTCCCGGCGTTCTTTACCCCTGGGACGGAGGGTGGAAAATTTATGAGGATATGCAAGAGGACATCGGTGGTATCTATAAAATTCGTCTCCTCCCCAAGTCTCCGGTAACCCTTGGTGCTTGTATTATTTGTGGGGCTATTGAAGGAGAACCGCACTATGCGACTTGCAGTAAAGCAACAACCGCAGCGCCGCCGACTCCGTTAATTCCGGAACGCAGCATCGCCTCGCCTGATCACTTACCCTCACTCAACACAGGCATAGTAGCCACGGGAGAACCTGAGTTTAATGTCAGGGATAACGCTATAGTAGTAAGTGGTACCGTTTCAGGCAAATCATCATCTGAAATCCTTGATGAGTTTTCTACCTTGAGGGGAGCCACAGGAAGAGAGGAGCCACAGGAAGAGAGGAGCCTGAACTATGGCAGTCAATCGATGCAAACAAGCCTAAGTATATCTGTTTAACGAACGTGTACACCGATGGCATGCCTCTGCCACTGCTTGAATTTTGGGCACAAGTTGAGAATTGGTACGGAGACATTCAGAAAAAAGAAACAGGCGAACAGTTCTTAAAACGAATGCTCGAAAAATACACCATAACCCGCAAGCCATGACCGACGACCAGAAAAAGAAGTACGAAGAGGCGGCGAAGGAGCACACTCGCACCCACTTTTCATTTCACAGCAGTCTTAGCGCGATGCAAGGCGAATCGTTCTTCATGGGTGCCACTCACGCCCACAATGAACTATCAGAAAAAATAGATGCTCTTGCAAACTTCAAGAAGTATGTGCATGATCGCCTCGATAAGATGGGGATACCGTCGGATCCAGAACCGGAGAACAACAACAAACACGGATGCCGAATCGAAGGTCGGTTAAATTTCATGGAAAATCGGCTGAAGCAGGCCCACAACGCCGCAATAGACGCCGCGATTCAGCAACTAAACAGTGAACGACAAAACAGCTACATAATATCCACGTTCGAGTCGTTCTCGATTGAAAGACTCCAAAAACTGAAACTATGACCGCCAGCAACATCGAGCACGAAGGAGAGTGCCAAGAGTGCCTCCGACATGAGAAAGACGGGCAACTGCTTTGTGATAAGATTGCCAAGCTAGAGCATGAGAACAGGGAACTGCGGGATGCACTGAAGAGTTTCGTTTACAGCGCGGCAGTAGATGCTATTTTGGAGATGAATCCCAATAGCGAATTTTCAGCAAAGCATGAAACAGCTCGTAAACTCCTCGAACCATGAAAACAGAAACCATCTTCATCGTAGCGATAGTCTTCGCTATATGCACCCCTTGTAAAGACAATAGAAAACATGCAATTGCGTGATGAGATTCAGGAATTAAAAACAAAATGTGACTGCCAATATTGAAACTATTTCAAACCATATGACTCAGCAGTTTTATAACTGCACATGCGAAGCGATGGCAGCCAGAGGCACGCCATGTCTTTGTTTTGCATGTAACAATATTAAAATACCAAAAACTATGATTGACATCATCCGCGATGAGCTTACCTCTTCCAGGTATGTGCTCACTGAGTTTATTAAAAACGAAGCCAACCTGCAGTCCATCCAACGCGCCGCAGACATTATGATCACCTGCCTGAAGAACGGCGGTAAGATCATCGCCTGCGGTAACGGCGGTAGTATGTGCGATGCCATGCACTTCGCCTCTGAGCTTACCGGGAAGTACAGGAAAGACAGACCTCCTATTGCTGCGCTGGCAATCGGGGATCCTGCGCATTTGAGTTGTGTGGGGAATGATTATGGGTACCGGGAAGTCTTTGGACGATACGTTAAGGCGCACGCAAAGACCGGGGATGTGTTACTGGCGCTAAGCACAAGTGGTAATAGTGATAACATAATCATTGCTTCACATGCAATGCACATAAAGCAATGTGCGGTTGTCTACATCACAGGTAATGACAAGAACAGTTTGGTTCATAAGACGGCACTTATTGGTGGAGGTGACTGCTTGATTGAAATACCTCATTCTGGATCGGCAGATAGAATTCAGGAGGTTGGATTGATTGTTATACATGTTTTGTGTAACTTGATAGAAAAAGGCATCTATGAAGAAGATTAAATTAACTCATGGAGAATATGCTCTTGTTGATTCTGATGATTCTGATGATTTTGACTTTTTGAGTCAGTATACATGGAGTTTGTGTATAAACGTAAAAAATAGAACAAACCGATATGCAGCCACAAATATCGCAGGCAAAACCATTCACATGCACCATCTTCTTTTGAAGAAAAAGAGCGGATTTGTTAGAGACCATATAGATAAAAATGGACTCAACAATCAACGGAAAAATCTTAGATATCTCACTATCTCTCAAAACAACTTTAATCAAAAGAGAAGAACCAATACGCGAACTGGTATCACTGGAGTTTATTTTGAAGATAATTCATATGTAGTTAAAATATCTTTTAAAGGGAAAAACATCCATATAGGTAGATCCAAATCTCTCATGGTAGCCAAGAAGTTAAGAAAAGATGCAGAGAAAAAATACTATCCGAATATTAAGATTGGTAAGGAAACAGATATTGTGCATTACCCCAAGCCTCCAAAAATTCCACTGCATGAACGACAACCAAATAAGAATAGAACTTACAAATACAAAGGGGTATATCCACATGCTTTGAAATGGAGAGCAGCAATAAGTAATGGTAAAAAGGGAATGAAGTACTTAGGATTATACAGCACACAGGAGGAAGCTGCAAAAGTATATATACAAGCATTCAAAGAAAAACATGGAGTGGCTCCATATTCTATTTGATGTCATCCACATCCTGGTTCACCTTATTGAGAAAGGGCTGGGGCATGAGTAGGTTGCTACGAAAGATGAAGAAGCGGATTAAGAAGATCCTGAACAGTCCAGAGATTAAAGAAGCACTGCGAGAGATGTCTGACTCCTTGCTGACCTATGGTCGCGCCATCAAATACATGCGAACTCCACCAATGACTGACGAGCAGAAGAAGGCTTTGTTTGAGGAACGCGGCATATCTATCCATACTGAGACAATGACACCAGAAGAAGCAATGGAACGATATGGTCTTACAAAGGAGTACTTAGGCTTATGACCGAACCCGAATTCTACACCCTCGTCGAGCGCATGCGCCAGGCGCAGATCGACTACTTCAGGACTCGTGATAAGGACTGCTTGAGAGACAGCAAGTCATTGGAGAAGAAGGTTGATGAACAGGTCAAGCAGTTTAAGATGAAGCAGGGTAACTTGTTTTGAATCAATAAATCAATAAAACTAATATGAAGAACTACGAAATGACAGACGATGAACTGGACAAGATGAAATCCATTTCTCAAGACAACACACCGGTTATGAAATTCGGTGAGTACTGGTCCGGTATGGACAAGCAGGAACGGGCTAACACTTTTTGGAAAGAGCTCGCAGTTAAGTACGGGTTTGTATGGGATTCAGCCGAGGCTATACCAGGTGAATCTGATATCAAAAAGTTTCAAGCACAGGAGGTGTGACCGGACCTGAAATCCAAATCCGTGAGAAGATCAAAGGCCAGGAGCAGCGCATTGCCAACTGCCAGAAGAAGATCGAGGCTCTGAATAAGGAACTCGAAGACTATCTGGCCAGCGTGCCTCCGAAGCCTGAGCCATTCGCAGTATTGCCAAAGGAGGATCACCATGATTACTGCGGTAAGATTCTGTATCATTCAGAGAAGGCAGCCCATGCAGCGCGGAAGCTGATCAATCGTGATCTCAAGAAGGTAGGTAAGCCTCCGCTCAAGCGGGCGTATCTGTGCGATAAATGTGAGGCGTGGCACTTGACTACAGTTGAGAGTTGGATACCTTATCCGGAAATGGGTGGCAGGTAGTTCATGATTTGATTGCGTAGGTGAGGGTAGCGATCAGCACACCATTCACGTATGTACACCGGCAGTGGCCCAGGAATAGGCACAATGTCATCTCCCTGGAATGGGAACTTACTCCAATCGAAGACTTCACCGATGCGTGAGTCCATGCCGAGGCCAAAGATATCAACGAGCATATTCTTAGCCTTTACCACATGTTTAACAGGATCTCTAATATAACCGGCGTGGTAAATTTCGATCGCATCTTCACGTCCGAAGACATGAACACTATTTGATGCAACATGCTCACCATCATCGTATGAACGACAATGTGATTTCGCTAATCGGATTACCTCTGTTGAACAAGGTTTCCGTTCTTGAATCACATTTAGCATTGATAAAGGATCTCGCCAAGCATTGTATCTCTTACAAACATATGCTTCAACATCATGTTCGATTGCTTCTCGAATGACCGGAAAGCTCCTTGGATAGATGATCTCGTCTGCCTGAAGCAGAACTGTCCAGTCACAACCATTAGCTTCGAGTATCCCCATGGCAACATTTTGAAAATAGCTCAATTTTTGCCTACCCATCTGAGCGTTCCAATCACTATAAGTTATCTCAAATAATTCACAATGGCCTATGGCATTAGAATGAATTAATTCTTCCACAGCGCTTTTTGTTCCATCATTCCCGCCAGCTAATACCACAACATTGTCACACAAGTCCAGCAAGCACTGCATTGACTCACGAAAATTGTAGTCTTGACTTATTCCATTCCATACAAATAGACATCCGCCGAGTTTTTTCATACTTTGCGCGCTACGATCCAAAAACTATACCTATCCTCACCTATATCGAGCCCGTGATCAACCAGATCAAACATCTTTGGCAGATGCTCACCTTTGAAGTCCTTGCCTTCGCCACAGAAAGCGCGCCGGAACCAGAACATAAATGGGTCATACTTTATGTCAATCATGTGCTCGGGATTGGATTTGTTGTCGTAATAATCACCATCTGGAAGATAGAGCACGAGATGACCGCCACTTTTAAGGACATGATACCATGTAATTACTGTTAGATATTGGTCACGGCAATGTTCCAAAAAATGCGATGAAAATATTGTATCAAACTTGTCTCTCTTAACAAACTTGATCTTATCCCAAAATTCATCGTGAATGCCAACTATATCAACACCCGGGAGAGAGCGGCCATCGAACCCGATCGCTTCAGGTATGATCTTATCACCGCCGCATGCAACATCGAGAACCTCGCCCGTAATGTACTTCATCACCTGTGGCAAGTCTCTAACCTTCGCCGCTTCACTCATGTACGCCATAAGCCCATTGTTTAGTTTTAAGAATTGATTTTATGCGTTCATATTCATCGGCGCCCCATGGAGATCTCCACCCGAACCAGGCGCTTCCGTTCCACTTCTTGTGATAGTCTGGGAAGACAATTGCATTCATCCCTGGCAGCATCTCAGGCTTCCACAGTGATCGGTGAGCCTCCGGGTCATTGTTATCATCCTCCGCCATTCCAAACAGATCGGTAAGAGGCGTGAAGATGATCTGTTTGTGAGAGAGCATAATCATTGTACGGATGAGTTTCATACCATCCTCCAGTTTCAAGTGCTCAATACCATCAGAACAGATTGCTACATCGAATGGATTAATGACCTTCGCATCGATAATCCAGTCCGGACAAGCAAGTTGTAGCACATCCATTTGCCTGAAAAACTGTTGCTCCTCCTTATGATCAAGTTCTCTCGGCAGCACATCCACATAACACCGCTTACTAAAACCGAGCTTCGGAGTGTTCGGTGCGAACGCACACATCAGATCAATCATCGACTTGCCTTCGGTGTCTCCACAGATCGCTCTCATCACGTCCATGTATACTTCGATGTTGCCTACTACGTTTGGGAAGGTGAGGGTCATGATAAATAATATCCCAGTTGATCAATAATCAAATCAATATCCCATGTAATGCATGGTGGTCGTTGTACATTAACTACACAATCTTTGCCAACCTCCGATAAAACATCGTGATAGCATCCTGCCTTCGCTACTGGACAGGGCCTCTGTAGTACAAATAAGTTACTCCGATCATAATACCGATACTTTGGATCAACAGATCCAAAAAACACAATGCTCTTCACACCACAGGCCATCGCTATTTGAGCACAACCCGAGTCGATCCCGATAAAGTACGAAGCCCCAGCAATGACATAAGCGAGCACTGGCTCTGTGGGAGTGTTGATGTGGACAGCAGCATCTCGCCGTCCGCCGATCTGAAACACCTTGTATTTTGTGTGGGCCTCGATCCATTTAACCACCTCCGCCCAATCCACCCCATGCACATTCCTGTGCGCCATTGCCGTATCATCCACATGCAGCACAATATAGTCATCGAAGAGCCGTGTCTCCGCCGTGGGCGCGAAGTTAAGCTTAGGATTACGCAGCGTATACTCTGTGATCCCCGCCGCCTTGTAATACGACTCCAGCACCAGCTTCCTTGGCTCTACCTCGTAAGCCATGTCCAGGTTGATGATCCGGTAGCCGCCGAGGTCTTCCTTCAGGTGCGGCGCGTACTCGACCTGGAAATAGTGCTTCTCGAAGAGGTTATAGTACGGAGGCAAGCAGTCAAGGATCACCCGGTAGCCGTCGTTATGCAGGCGCTCCAGCAGCGGCTCAGCCATGATCACGTCGCCCATGGCCCCTGTACGGTGTACGATCACAGGCTCGCGGTAGGGCTGATGGAAGAGGGCGTGGAACCCGAACGTCTTCTGCCTGGGAGCATGCATCTCGAAGCTGAAGCGGTGCGCGAGGTCTTCAGGAGCGAACTTGTAGCCGTATCGCTCTTCCAGGATCTTCCGGTACAACCGGCAGATCACCTCGTCCTCCGGAGCATATACACCATTATATGCCACAAACTCATCCGTACCCATGGCATGCATCAGCCGATAGCTCCGCATGCTGAACCCACCATTGCCCACGTTACGTCCATCCCTGTAGTTCCACGGCGCGCCGATGTAGTCATAGTCCATGAACTCGTCAGTCCATGCGCTGGAATCAAGCACATACCCGTCAAACTGGATTAAAAGAACATGTGAAGTTTTAATATGCTTCCATAGCTCACAACAAACAAATTTATTGTAGTTTAACCAATCAAGCTTTTCAATAAGCACACACTTGAAGTCATCGTCCTGATATTCTACATCAGTGAAAAATAAAGTTTCGGCAGGATGTATTTGTTCAAGAGATTTTTTGATTGATGAAATAGTTGGCCCATAATCTCTGGTTGTTATTGCCACCATGGTAATATCCTTTAGGTGCTTCATGCGTATTGCCATTTAAAACCCCTGAAAGAATCTCGCTTACCTTTGCAACACTTAATAATGTCAACAGACCAAGCAATTCTAGCACGTTCAATGTCTGCAATAGCATCCCATGTTTTAACCACATCAGATGCTTCCTTTTCCTCTTTACATCGGTAGCATACCTTGCTGATCACTACTGCTGTCTCAATCATATCTTCGCTATCAAATCCGTCATCCTCATAATAAGAACTTCCTTGCCGTCAACTTCATGTCTCACGCCGGCATACTTGCTATGCAGCACGCGATCACCAGGCTTGAAGTCAACCTTCGGAGGCTCGACGCGAGCCGGGATCGGCACGTTGAAGAACTCGCAGACCGCGATCAGTACCCACAGGATCTTGGTGAGCGTGGGATCGTTATTGAGACCGGGGCCAATAGCGATGATCGTTCCTTGCGCGGGGCGCAGGCGTTCTTTGCTGGTATCGGGTACGATGATACCGTTGATGTCATCAGGAGCTGCATCAGGCTCGATAATTACGCGGTCTTCGAGGGGGAGTAGGGGCATGTGGATTATAGTTTAATTGGTAGTTCTTTTAAGCTTACGGCATAAAAGGCATTCTGGAGTTGGTGAATGTACTTCAGGTCATCACTCAACACATGGATAAGCGGATTACAATCCATGCCTAATATCCACTCACCATTCTCGTAAAAAATGATTCTAAAGTATGAGAATTCTGGGTAGTGATAGATTTTTAATGATTCTTTCTGCTTAAGAATCCATCCATTATTGGTGAGAATGTCTTCGGTGAGAGGGACACCATGCATCATTGAGTCTGCTCCATCCTCTTCGATGGTTGCCAACTGCGCTATCATCATAGGGTAAACCTGCTGAGGCTTTTGTGTATAGTAGTTGAATACCCAGTTATTGATGCGTAGTTCTTTTGAATGAATCATAACTTATTGATGATGTACCTTTTCGCATCTTCGATATTCTGATTTCCATTGCCATCATAGCCACCTGTGGAAAACGGTGAATGGTTATAACCTTCATCAATTCTCTTCATCAGTGCTTGCTTCGTGGTTTCTTCAGGACTCCATTGTCCTTCAAATCCATAGCAAGAGCAGTGTGATCCGTGGACCTCATACAACTTCCCTTCTTTTTCAAAGAGAAACCACGATGAAGAGTCGCAACCATAATCACCAACAGATTCGTATGCGATAAGTATTTTACACTTACGCAACGACTTCTTTAATTCTTTATCTACTTGCTCATACTCAGCATTACCATACTGGGAGACAATGTGAGCCTTCACCTGTGTGGTATTCATGTCCTTTAAATCTTCTAGTGCTATCATAACTCCTTCATCATTTTATCAACCAAATAAACCAATCCTTCCTGAAATTGAAAATCCCACCCATTGGGTCCGATCGGCTGCACATTCGGCGCGAAGTCACAGACTTCCAGGAGACGATGCGACTTTAACCCTTCAGCGATCGCGTAGCACATACTCTGGTTACCGATAAAAAACTTGCAGCACTTGATGGCGATCGCAAGCTCAAGGAAGTTATCCACGACCAGCAAAGGTAACTCAAATCCCCAATCCTTCTGGAACTTCTCGTGTTCCTGCGGCAGCCCACAGAACATCAGTTGCTCCTTGTATTTCTCCATGAACCAGTAGGTCAGGTACGGCTTGTTGTAGCGCGAGGTGCGGTTGATGAGAACTTTCTGATTGGCTTTGTTGTGGTACCATGATGGGAAATTATGCCACGGCACATGCAACCATGGCTTACTCAAATCGCACTGCGTATCCGGGTAGCAGAACCCGAGCCATCGGTGGATTGAGCCGTAGGGCATGCCGATGAATTTGGTCCTGTGAACATCGAGATCTACAACGATCTCCTCTCCCTTCCAGATGTTGAAGCTATTAACGTATGCCTGGGCCTCGATAAGGGGCTTCATCATGTCGTAGGCATGCTGCGGAAACATGGACTCATAAGGATGCTCTGCGCCCTGGTAATAGAACGCCTTCTGGTCAAGCCACATGTAGATGTCGGCCTTGGCGCCCAGGTTCTCGCAGGCGGTTTTGACGGCGGGGAGGAACGAGATCAGGTCGCCTGAAGGACCCGATGACTTGAATGATATGGTTTTCATTTCCATGTTCTGTTTGATAGCACAGATCTGATACAACGCCGTGATACACTATACATAGAAGCTAATTTGTTTTGAGAAATAAGCCCCTTATTGGCTCGTATTTCTCGCACATCCCATTCTGTTAATTTAGCTACTCTACTATTTCTGATGTTCACCTTTCTAATCACCCACCTAACATTACCTGGCTCATAATTCCCATCGTTATTAATCCGATCAATATCAAGTCCAGGAATATAATCTTCAATGGTATCATTATAGAAATTAGTAAAGCTTTGCATCCAACGATCACACACTTTTATTCCTCTGCCACCGTAAATGTGATATGATTTATGTTTTGGGTTATTAACCCTTTGCTTCATGCTGTTCCATACTTTTTTCAGAGAATGATTCTTGATTCTCTGCTTTTGATTTTTACACCCACAACTGGTTTTTCGACCAGAAAGTAAATATGAGGATGGGATAGAGACAGCTGCCCCACAGATACAAAAACATGTCCATGCAGGCATCCTGCGAATAGTACCCGATCTGGAACCAACCTTTAGATGGCCAAATGTCTGATCCTTCAAGTCTTTTAATTGCCCCATAAAATGCCTATCTTCGTATTTCATGCACAAAACTCAAATCACACAACTCTAAACGATTTACACCATGGCACAAGTACTTTTGGTTGATGTCTATCAATTTGCGGCAGCAGGTAACAAATACAGTGGCAACGCATTGCAAGCAATTCCGATTCCCTGCCAAGTAGTTAAGGCCACCTCCCCCGATCCGAATGTGTATTGTTACAGCAAGGTCATTTACGAAATGCCGAAGGGTATGATTCAGGAAGGTTATACCGCAGAAAGTGTCAGTGCTCTCGCGAGCAGGCTCAATTCCTGACCTGAATAACCATTGAGTCTTCGTAAGATCCATCGCCACAAATCTGTAAAAATCTTTTGACAAGTCAAATTAATTGTTGAGTTTTGTTCACTTTAAAGCAAAACGACAATTATGAGAGACCCACAAGAAATTGCAACAGTTGAGCCTAAGTCAACTTACAGAATTCCTACGTACAAAGTTACCAATGAAGGATTGGTAGATGGTGATGGATGCGCATTGGACTTCTGCAAAGGCAATAAAGAAGATGAATCTGTTCCACGTCAGGAAGGTGTTTTTACTGAAACCCTGATCGCCGCCGCAAAAAAATATCTCGAAGAGAACAACGTCGGAGACCTTGCTACACGCGAGACCTCAATGGCTATTACCAAGCTTGATGAAGCGCTGCTCTGGATCGGTAAGCGCGCCGCAGATCGGCAGAGACGTGGTGTACAAGGCACTTACCAGAAATGAACCTCCACGCCCTCTACATCCTCCTGATCTTTCTCGCCGGTGGTCTCGGCTACTACCTCGGCACTCTCCCTCAACCATCAACCACTCCTTCTGACCTTCAGGCTGCACGCGACAGCCTGAAGGCTCAGAGGCTTCAAAGCATAGCGCGCGAGCAATGGTACATCGACGAGATCGCCAGGGATAGCGCTGCGATCGTAGCACTCGAAGCCAAGGAATATTCCCACCAAGTCAAAATACACACCTATGAGAAACGTTTGCAAGACCTTCGTAATGTGCCTGTCGCTCATCCTGACAGCTTCCTTATCTGGCGCTACCCAGGACCTGCTCCTGGTAGACCGGTGGCGCCTGGAGATGGCGGCGCGGGAACTGATGCAGAAGGACCTGCAGGACAGTTTGCTGGTGCAGAAGGACAGTTTGATAAATACTCTACAGCAGATCAACGGGACCCGGCTCAGTATGATCTCATCGCTCAATGGAGTGATCACTGAGAAGGATCGGCAGCTCGAGATCATGAGCGAGTTCAATACCACTTATATGAAGGAGATCGTATACTGGCGCGAAGATGCCGGTAAAAAGAAGAAGCAAAGAAATCTGCTGGCGGCGTCCGCTGCTATTTTGGTGGGGATTCTGCTGTTTCGGTAAAGAGATTGGTGATCATCTTCCCAAGAGCAGTGACAACTGCTGCCCCAATAACCCAGCCTTTATCGACCTCCATGCCTGCAAATGTCGCGGTGAGTGTTGTACCCATGATCAGGATCGAGTCTCCCAGCTTGCGCCACGCTGGCGGTGTCGGTGAGTAGTAATTCTTCATCATATCATTTGATCTTCGTTGAATAATGCGTAGGAAAAAGGCTTGGCATAAAACTCCCATGACCGGGCACCAACATTGTACCATACAGCATGCTCCTTGTCGTCCTGTAGCACCTGGCATCCTGCTGAGAATGCACCGACCTTCTCCACGTTCGTATCGTGACGAGTAGTGTGTCCGTTGACTCCTTGAGAGTCTTTATAAATCTTCCCTGTGAGGTCGAGCACGCCATCAGAATCGAAATCACGATAGCCTGAGAATACCCCAGGACCTGACTGAACCATAGCCGCGTATTTGCCATTATGCAGCCCCGGCTTCCAGCATCCAGCATGGAACCCGGCAGCAACAATGAACGTGCCTTTGTCGTTACCGAGCTTATCCTTGAGGTACACCAGTCCGGGCTTGGTAGTGCCTTTAAAGATCAGGCAGTGCTTATTAAGAAACACATCACACCAGGCAACGCCGATCAGATCATTGAACTCATTGACCGTTGTATCCTTCGACCGGATTCCGAAGTAGTTCACTTCATATTTACCGGTAAGGAATGGATACTTGTTGTCAGAATATTTATCCTGAATGAGCGCGTAGGTGATGGTTGTGTTCATGCTTCAATTATAGTGGCCAGTACAAATCCTGTTTGATCCTCGTAGAATGGCTCAAGGCTGATCTTGATGCTGAACTCTGTCTTGTCTTTTTTAAGACCACGGAGCGACATATCCGTAGTGCCCATGTTTCTGAACTTAGGGATCTTACTGTAATTAGAAAGATGCGCGTCGTGGCGTGCTCGATACTCTTCCGGCATCAGGTCCGTTATTTTCTTCCCCTCTATTTCATTGTAGATGTAGCCGAATATATCGTTGATGCGCTTGGAGGCAAAAACGATTAGCCCGGTGGTCATCTCCACTACAATGCAGGGGGCCTGATCGAGGATCTTCTCATGGATCGTGTTCCTGTCTCCATGAACAAGTTTGAACTTCAGGTCAGCGAGACGTTGTTTGATGTCATCCATTTTGTTTGAAGAAAAATCCTATCGCTGCACTTGCCACGATTGCCAGCACTCCGAAGAGTACCCATACCTTTACTTCCATGGCTGACATTCTCGATTCAAGCTTATTGACCTTCTCATTTCGGGCGAGCTCAAGTTTTATCTGCTCAATATCTTTCTTTACTTCTTCGACTTTACCAGAGAGATTCGATATCGCTCCTATGATCTGCTTAGCGTCCACCGTTGTCACGCTTAGCGCCTATTTTCTGCATGAATGAAAAAGCGTTCTTCAGGAACACATTCTCCTGAGCAATGAAGTCATCAAGCTTGCTGTTCATGCCAGACTGCATGAGTTTGATCTCTTGCAGATCGGACTGCATGTTCTGCAGGTTGAGCGAGTTGATCCGAACCTCTTCCTTGTTCTGGTAATGGCCAACGGAGAGCCAGATACACCAGCTACCGAAGATTCCAATCACAACAATCAGGGGTACCGTTAGTCCTTCCATGTAAGTATTTTGTTTAAAGCAAAAGGAATCAGTATAAAAAACCGCAGGTTGGTCACATTTACATGCAGGTGATGGCTGCCGAAGTAAAGTGTGAACCAGGGATAGTTGTAATTGAAAAAGAACTCGATCACCTCGGCCAGTTGAATGATGAATGCAACAGCAAAGAACCGTTTGAGCCTATCGGCATACCACCATAGCACTGAGATAAAGATCATGATCTGGGTATGGCAGCAGAGTATCCAAATGAAAGAATCCCACCTGATAGCCATTTCTGGGGCAAATGGGAATGGTGTTATTGCCACCTCTGGCCAGTTCACCCAGGTCCAGCATTCTTCAATGACTACCGCCGTGCAGAAGAGGCCGATGATGATGCGCTCTTTCAAGGCTTCCCGGGTGGCGGTGGGGGATTAGCAGGGTTGGTGGCATCCTGTGTTTTCGGATCCGCCGGCTTCGGCTTGGGTTTAGCCTTCGTTGTCTTCTTGGAATTCTTTGCCATGGAGTTTATTATTTAGGGTGTCAATCTCACGCTTGTAATATTTGATCTCATTTTGCAGATTTTCATTCTGTTCGCGCTCCTGCTGTCGTTTACGTCGCTCTTTTTTTGCCCTGTAGGTGAGGATCGTAAACCAAACTCCCATTACACCGATGAATGCAATGAGGACTGCCACCTTTTACTTGTGCGCCTCAAACTCGATCGTGCCTCCTCCGGTCGTATCATAGCTCAACGGAGCGCCGGCACTCACATGTGTATTACCCGCTGCGAACTGGGCTTCCTGAAGGACTGCCGCAGTTGTTGCATGTGTATTCTTAGCATAGATCATCCTGTAGATCTGCTGTTCACAGATCAGCGGGCTGATGGGAGTTGCAATATCGGTAGGGAATGCCTCGACAAGCGTGAGAAGCGTATCGGACTCGATGTAATCGATCCGGCGCACGACATCCTTGGCATAGATGTGGTCGCCGGGCTTCATTTGGGAGATAAACAGCGTGCCGGTGCCACGGACTTTAGTCCCTTGTGAGATGATCACGCCGTTCTTATTGACCGGCTGTGGGATGGCTCCTTTTGTCGGGAAGGCTGATCCGGAATAGATCGTTCCATAAGCACCGGGGAAGTTATAGGCGCCTCCGGTTGCCGCGCGCCAAATACCCACTTCAGGGTGCCACATTGTTTCGTTGATCATGGTTGGAGTTCCGGGGTTAATTAATCAAAGTTAGCGATTTTTATTAATGGCTTCAAGCCTCTTAGGGGTCAACACACCCCATCCTGTTTGCATCATAAACTTCTTCTTTCCACGTTCACGGCCTTCTGCGTATAGCTCTTTCAAACGCTCAATACGCTGCTCTGGCTTCTGATAGCGCCAGCCCGTGTTGATGTATCCCTGCACCGCGCGGGCACGCTCCTGGCCAACGAAAGTGGCAAGCTGCTCAAACTCCTTGGGGCTGAGCTTCATGTCAACGCCGCGCACCTTGAGATTCCTGGTGGGCATCGCCGGTAGCCACTCCGAGTTGAAGTTGTCATCTCTCCACGCCTCATACAATTTCCATTTGTAACTGTCCGTGTCGACGTTCTTGAATTTGGTAGGGTCGAACAGGTAGTAGGTGAATTTGTTGCGACCTTCTGGGTTCCCGGTGACCTTCTCTCCCCAGAGGTTGACCTTCGGCGGGAGCTGGCCACCAAGGAAGACCTTGGCTTTGAAGGTTGCGGCGAGGCGATCGGTGAAGTCCCGGTTGTAAGTATCGCGTATGTACTCGTCGCTGGATTTGCTGATTGTGGCCAGTGTGTTCGGTAACACAATGCTGGATACGGCCCCTGTGGTCTCGATGGCCCATTGCTGGGTCTCATAACCACCCTGGTCTTGTAAAGCATTTAGGAAAGAATTTGTACCCTTTAGGAAAGATTGTTCCAGGGATGAACTCAACACCCGGGGAGCGGAAGTCACCATCTCCTCCATGAATCCCGGCATCTGCTGCTCATCCTTGAGCGAACGGAAATAATTGTTGGTGTAGTTGTTGAACAGGATCCCGACAACGCCCATCTTTTTATAAGCCACCCAGGTATCATCATCCTTGACGCCCCACCCCTGACCAGTAAGTCCGCGAGCGAGTGCGTCGACGTTCATGGAAGCCGGCGGCACGGAGTCGTACTGGATGTTGCGACCCTTCTTATCCTTGTCATCCTCCCATGAGAGCAGGCCCATGGAGAAGAGTTGCTTGGCCACAGTCATGATGATCGCACCTACCACAGCCTTACCGATCAGCACGGCGCCATCGCGGCGGTTGCCTTTCATAATACTGTACACTCCGCGCGCGAACGTGAGAGGAGGCAGCGCATAATCGAATGTCTCGATTACGATATTGAGCGGGGTCTTGACGTATGGTATTTGGGATTTCAGCAAAACTTTAACAGGCCCTCCGATTAACGGAATGTCTTGCACTAAATTCAAAAAGTCAGTAATCGCTTTCTGAATCTTTTTGCTGAGCTCAGTCTCCTGTTGGAATGTGGCCTCTTTACCAGCCTTATCGATCTCAGTCGCAGATGTCTCATCAGGAAACATCAGGAACTTAATCCGGTCATCGCCCGTGAGCTTCTTTTTGTCAGCTATCTCCATGGCCCTGGCAAGTTCCGATGCCCGCCGGAAAGGCTTATCCCCGAAGTTCAGTAGCCGGAACATACCCTCCGCCGGGAATCCCAGTGTACCCTCGATTGCATCGTTGATCTTCTGGCTAAGCTCCCTGTCAGAATCACTCCAGCGCTTCACCGCGGCCACCGGGTCAAAGCCGGACTGTATCTCACGCAGGTCTTTGTCGCTGGTGAGCTGACCTTCCTTGAGCTGCTTCCAGCCTTCAATGGCGCCATCCCAGACACCCGGCGCGAAGCCCTTCTGCAAGGCCACCAGATCGATCGTTGGATCCTTGTAAGACCTATCCAGCAAGTCCATCTTGGCGAGCCCTGAGACGCTACGATCTACCAGTGAGCCCACACCGGTGGACAGGAACCTGAGTGGTTGCAGCGCCGCGTTGGAATACACGTTGGTCACAATAGAAAGCGGTGTGAGCAGGTTGCCCTGCATGATGGTGATAAGTGTATCCCATACGTTTGACGGCTTGCGGGCGAACTCCTGAAGCTCTTTATTGGCCTTCCGGGCCTGATCCATCAAGGTCTTGTATTTGGCGATGTTCTGGCGCAGGTCTTCCCCGGAAGAGTTTTTTACGACTTCTGAGAATTTTTCGGTCTCTCCGATTACCTTGGCCAGCTCACGTATGCGGGTGCGATCCTCCTCACTGAACTCCGTTGCCCCAAGCTGCTTGGCATAGATCTGCTCGAAGCGATCATCGCTGATCTGCCCGTTCTTATTATACTCATCGACAAGCTGCTCGATGAATTGCTTCTTCTTCTTGCCCTTCAGACGAGGCGTTGTAACAGCGTCGGCGTCTATATTGTTCGAAGTGATCTTCTTGCCTGGGATCAGTGGCGTGATTCCACGTGAAACAATACCGCGATACTCATTCTCATCGAAATCTCCCTTGTGATTAGCTCGAATGTAGTCGAGCCCTGCTTGGATAGCATTGGCCACATCTGCCCCGGTGAGCACTGCTCTCTTTACCGCTTCCATAGAACCATTCCATATAGCAGCGCCCAGCACACGGATCACATCATTGGCTGTGCCGCCAACATCCTCGATCTTGAAAGAATCGAAGGCATCGGAGATCTTCTGCTTCTGCTCCTTGGTGATGAGCCTGGCGCGCTTCATGCGCTCTTCCACGGTCTCCTGAACCTTTTGTTCAACCAGGCGCCGGACCTGCTCATCGAACTGCTCTTTGGACTGTGTGACCTGCTGCTGGATGGGCTCGATCATCTTCTGTGCTGTAGCCTGGTTCTCCTTCTCAAGAGCCAGCACCATGAGGTCTTCATCAGCCGTGATCGCCTTCCAAATCTTATTGGCATTCACGGCACGACCGGCTTCCTTTGCCTGGTTGGCCCCGAATAGAGCGATATCAACAGCTTTGTTCTGCAGGCTTTCCTTCTGCGCCTGGTCCGTGGTGGCATCAGCGTCGTTCTTGTAGCGCTCATAAAGGCGCGCGGCCATCGCGGTGCGGGTATCCTGCGTTAGGTCGTTCTTGGTATCCCGGATGACCGTTTCTGACTTCTCGTTGCCGTAGAGGTCGAGCAGGTCATTGGCCTCCTGGTCGGTAACTTCCAAGCGCTTCGGGATGTAGTCTGCACCTTTCTCGCGAATACCACGCTTGATGGCTTCAGACGCATCACTCTCGAGGATGCGCTGCGCAATCTTGAGTGTGCGCGGGCTGGAAGGTTGCTGGGCTTGTGTTGTCTCAGAAGGCGCAAGCGGTTCGCCTCCCACAGGTTCTGATCCTGGTTGTGTGGATTCTCCAGCAACCACAGGTGCAGATTGCTGCCCTTCTTGACCTCCATCGTTGCCGGGAGGTTGTTCTTCACTTCCTTGAATATTACTTCCATACGAATAAGTCCCCGACTCAGGACCGGTTATTTCTTCCTGTTTTTGAAGTACTCCACCTGTTTGAGTCTCTTGATCGCCTGTTCCTTGCTCAGGTTCGGTTTGGATAGGTTCTTGCCCTTCTCGCTGGTCACCTTGTACCCCTTGTTGGTCTTGACTATCATCTGGTGTTACTGTTTTGGTTTTCTCTTGAACCGGAAGTGCTTCTTGCGCTTGATCTTCTGAAACTGCTCCTTCTTGTGGAGTTTCTCGAGTTGGTGTGGCTTGTGCTTCTTGGTCATCGGTTGCAGGAGGGGTAAATGTATCGACGCCGGCATCGCCGGATTGTTCCACTTTAGCCTGGATGGTCTCAGCGGCCGCTTCCAAGTCTGGATTTTTGACTTCTTCCTGGATCACCTGGGAGGTTGTCTTGGCCTGCTGATCCGGGGATAACTTTACAGTCGAGGCCCCACCAATAAGACCACCACCGATCAATCCCCCGGCGGCGCCGGTAGCAATACGCCATGCATCCAGACTGTAGTCTACCTCGGCACCTTTGGCTGCAGCAAATTCTTCGATCTCTCCCTGGGCAGCTTCCGTTAGCGCTTCCGGCACTCCACCTTTTACAAACCCTTTAGCGAACTCCTTGACAGCATTCTTAGTAAGCTCCTTCGCAACGGCCTTCCGGAATAACCCTATAAGATTTATAGAGCTTATAGCGTCCAGTTCCCCAGCGAGCACAGCCAGCGCCTGACCTTCAGCAGGCTTGTCGAGTCCCTTCTTGATAACTTCCTGACGGGAAATTCCTTCCTTTTCAGCGATCAGATCGATCTGCCGGTCATACACAGCGGAAGACTCGGAGACGATCGAGCCTACACCCCCGGAAAGAACAGATGTCGGTGCCCGGTACAAAGCTTGTCCGAGCATGTTGCCAGCGAAGTTCAGGAATGATGAGGCTCCGTCAACATCTTTGAGGTTTTGAACTACGCCAGCGGTACGCTGTGCTGCTTCCTTATTCTGTTGCTGGACTTCTTCTTCAAATCCTTCGCGATCCTGGGCATTTGACTGCTGGAATGCGGCCTTCATGCGCTCATACCCATCGTCGCCAAGCTTCTCTGTAAGGAATGCCTGTGCACGCTCATCGTAACTTTTACCGAGAACTTTGTCACGGTTTTGGTTACTCCATCTGGAGAACTCATCCCGTGAAATCCCGGCTGGCAACTTATCGCCAAAAGCATTCAGGTTGCTGCGCGGATCGAACAGATCGCCGAACGAACCCTTGCTCATGCGCAGGCGCTGAACATAATATTCCTTTGGAATTTGATCGGCAATGCCGGATTTGACGGTATTGATAAGAGCTTCTGCCGGGGTATCAAGTGCTTGTTTGGAGGTCCGGAATGTTTCAGCTACTTCCGCCGCCTTACTCTTCAAATCCAATTCCAAGCTGCCCTTTGGCACCGGCCTTGACTCGTCGAGTTTTAGGTTTGCGAGGTCTCTTTGTTGGTCTTGGCTTACCGGAACGGTATTCGCGCCAGAAGGCTCGCCAGGCTTTTCTGCAGGAATCGCAGAAGCGGCGCCAGCGGGTTCTTTTTTTTTTACAGGTTCTTCAACCACTTCGTCCTGTACAGGCGGCATCCAGGCAGTTTTGGCTGCTGGCTTCTCCTGATCGAGAACTTCGTCTTCCTCCGGAGGGGTCCAACTTTTTAAGCGCTTGCCCATTATTTCTTCCTGCGTTTAACTCCATCTGGTCCAACATACTCAGTTCCTGCTGGCAGTGCATCGTACTGTGCCTGATCAGCAACAGTGGGAACAGCAGACGCCGCCTTTTTAGCGGCCGGTTTACGTGCTGCCTTATACCCTTGCACCACAGCTTCTTGGGCCTTCTGCCTCCAAATATCATCCACTTCCCGCATCTCTGGACTCCACTTGCTACGATCATTGAGGTTCAGCCCTTCAGTGATCGTGTTGATCTTATCCATGTCAGCCTTGTCGGCCCGGATGAGTTGATCCGTTCTGATCGCGGTGATACCATTGCGCGCGGCGGCGTTTAGGATATCATCATCGGTATAGTCGTCAGCGTCGGCATTGAGTCCGGCGGTGAAGTTCTGAAGCTCATAAATCTGAGACTCGATCTGGGCCGCCTTCTCGTCATTGCCTTCCGCCTTTGCTTTGGCCAATTCAGTATTCAGGTTGTAGGTGGAGCTACGGACATCGCCGAGCATTTTGCCACGGTTGAGAGAATATCCCTTCAGCGCAACCTTAAGTTCTGGATCAAGATTCACAAACTCCGACGCTGGCATCTGCTTGATCTTGTTCTTGAGATCATTCGCATCGGCTGCCTCAATAAAATACGGGCGTCCATTCTTATCGTACGCCTGTACCTGGTAACCAGTCAGGTTGAATGTTGCTGATCCGCGTGCCTGCTGGATGGTGCCGGAGTTGACATTGAATATGTTCTTTGAACTAGATTCGAAGGTTATAGGCTTACCCGCAGTGACTCCCTTATTGATCATCAGGATGCCACCCGGGGCAGCGTTCTGGTTCATCCGGTGAGCACTGGCTACACGATCGGGTATGCCTTGCGTACCAACCTGCTCATTGTAGAACGTGTCGCTGTGCGCAATCGCGTCGTTATTGTACAGGCCACCAGTCTTGGATGTATCCTTCTTGTATTCTACATCAACCTTACTCTTGATATTGGCCGCATTCTCCAGGCGAGTTTTGGCTTTGTCACGCACCCGGATACCGAAATCTTGCTTGTTGATGATGTTCTTTGAGGGATCCCGAATGAGTTCGTTCTTGATCTCGAGATCGGTCATACCCTTCATCCAGTCTGTACGAGAATCGCCGCTGCGCTTCATGGCTTGCATCTCATCCTCAAGTTCATTACCAACCTCTGCCTCCAGAAACCCTTGCACCGATCCATCAGGACGGCTTTTCAAGTATTCTACAGCATGGCGCTCAGTGACCCCAGGCTTGCCAGTTTTGGGATCCCAGAATGGAGAACTATTGAAAATAGTGTTGGTGGCATTCGGGTTTCCGGAAGACATTGATTTCTCCTTGGTCCCATAGCCTTTGACATAATCTGCGGTATAGTCATTAATACGGAAGGCGATAGGATTTTTACCCAAGCGGGCCTCGGCGGCCGCAAGACGCTCTCCTCGATCGAAGAAATTTACTTCATTGTTCCGTCCATGGGTGGCCTCGCGCATTAACTCTTCATCGTATCTTGGGTCGTAGTATTTGTCATCAGTGCTACGCTTATTGATGGCTTCCACATCCTTCTGCCAGCGATCGTACTGAAGAGCGCTACTGGAAGCCAAGGTCTTGGCATCAGCAAGCTTTTTATTATAATCTGTGGTGAATCCCTTCCCTGAACGTAGTAATTGCTTACCCTCTTCCGTAAGTGATCGCGCGAGTTCGTTTTTCAGTTTCTCATCGTTCTCAAACTTTCCCTGCGCAAGATCAACCTTGTACTGGTCGATCATTAAAGCTTCCTTCTTTTTTGCCTGTGTGATCGCTGAGAACAAGGAACCAACAGACCTCAATCCCCTCTCGATAGGAGAGTAGTCATTGAGCACCATTGGTTGCTGCTTATAAAACTCGCGGTATGCCATTTAGGAGTACCGGGTATTGGTTCCGTACATATCTTCTTCTGCTCCGAGCGTTGGTTGTGGATTGTATGTATTTCTGGCCCCTGATCCAAGCATGCTACCAGCTACAGCTCCGCCAATAGGACCTCCAAGTACATACGCTCCAGCGCTCAGAAGTCCACCGGCGATACTTCCCCATTTCGCATCACGGTTGGCTTTCTTTTCCTTCAGGTTCTGCAGATGTGCGGCCCACGGCGCGTACACATTCTGGTTCCAGGCTTTATCCTTTTCATCGATCATAGCTTGGTTGGCACCATAGAGCTGCCCCATGTTCTGCTGCTGTATCCCGGCTTCTGTTTGAGCGAGGTCACGCAGTCCAGTGGTCTTACTGGCGTTGATAGCCGAGATGGTACTGAGTAGTGATGAGGTGCTTCCTGTTACGTTTCGTGCCTGGTTAGCGGCATCTGCAGCCTGTTGCTCAATGTTCCCTTCCTGCATCTGTACGGCACGATTACGGCCAAAAGCCTGGCTGCGCGCGAGTGCCTGGTTCTCGAATGCCTCGTCATTGATCTGGTACTTCGGCATGTTCTTGATTGCCCTGCTGATCCGAGTTTTCAATCTGCTCATAAGTCGAGTATTTTAACAAATTTAGGGATTCTTCGGTGAATCTGCGGATTCGGCCATGGCATAGCTCATCAGCGACCTGGTCACCAGCGCCGGGTCAAGCTGCAGGAGTACCTGAATAGCCTTGCTGCGCATCATCTGCCCTTCCACATACTGGGTTGATACGTTTGGTGTATTGGCGTCACGCGGAATCTCAGAATAGAAGTTGTCTTCCTTCTGAGTAAAATTCTCCATCTTGATCCGGGTTTCCTGCTTCATCTTCACGCCGCGATATTCACTTAGTATTCTCTCTGCCGACCACCGATCCGTAGCAATGTACCCCAATGCTTGCCACACCTTCTTCATTACAAGATCATCATTGAACACTGGCTCCCACTGCACCTCATACTTAACTCCATAAAATGTGCTGTGAGTATCACTTTGTTCATGCAGGTATAGAGAGCCATCTTTAAAAGAGACCAACTGTATGCCTACCTTTCCGAAACGCTCTGGGTTATAATTATGACACGACTTCCACCGGGTATCTTCTTCACTGAATAGTGAACCTTTATAATTGGCATATCCACGTAATGTCGCGGGCAGATCAGCATGATCAATGTAGGTCACCAACTCTTCATTGTACGGATCGTATTCTGATACCACCATCGGAGGATCGTCGGTCTGATAGGCATCGATCATTAATGCCGCCAGTTCACGGAACCAGTTGCGCATCTTATAGAAAGATATCTCGGTAAGACCATCGCGGCCATATCTCACCCAAACTCCATTGAGCACATCCCACCAGTAGATGCGCCCATGCTCCATTGAAATGCTCTCCGGATTGAGGGTGCCGTGGCTTCCAAGCAGCGTATTGTAGCTACCCAATACCTTGTTACTCAACGCCACCTGTGTACGTCCACTTAGGTCCTCAAGTGTTGTGCGGTTCACATATATGCTCCACGCTTCACGCTCTCCAATAGCCAGCAGAATGCTACCCGTGGATTCAACCTGCGCATTAGCCGTGTTGATCAGATCACGAATGCGTCCATATTCTGATGGGTAGATGAACTGGTTCTCGTCAAGGAATCGGTTGAGATTATTAATGAACGACTCTTCAACGATCTGTAATCCAAATCGAGCCTGCGTGAGCTTGAACTTGACTACAGGCAACTGCCGGTACGAAAAGTTGGGCCTTCCGTCTCCACGCTCCCACTCAGCATACGTCTCATTACGGTTTTGATTCATGGAGTTGGTTCTGACGTTCACTGAGAGCAGTCCAGAATCATCTCTATTACGGTAGATCGTCTTATTGAAGAAACTGCAATCACCCTTGTTGAATGGATACTTGCTGAATACAGTCCCATCGCCATAAGTATCACCAGTTACTGCGGCATTGTTGGTATAGGTCCAGTCTTTCTTGCTCCAGTCGCGCTGATCGGTTCCAGGATAAAGTATGGAGAACCATTCTCCTGTTTCATAATACAGATAGTCTTCCTCTTGTGGTATCTTTGGGCTGTATACCTCAATAGTGTAATCATTCTGATTTTCAACGTAAGAATCATTCGTGGGCAACCAGAGAACTCCTTCAGGCTTCTCGATGATCAATGACGTACCTGTGAATTCGAGAATAGGGACATCGTAAATTTGCTTTTGACTATTATTTGGAGTAGCCACTGTACTGGCCACAAAACGGACACGGTCCCCTTCCCTGAAGTTGTAGTACAGGTTATTCATCGGGTTGTTTTGGATCTTGCCGGCATCTTTATAACTAGAGTTATACCAGTTATTGATGTTGATCAACACCCGGCTGCAAGAAGACACTACATTGGTGGTCTGTGTATTCCTTACTTCAGGCCCTATCTTATGATACAGCGGGTTGCTCCGGAGATATTGCTGAAGCTTTGATGTATTATACACATTGTTCTTACGACCCTCTTCAAAAAACAGCCGCACTTGATTACTAAGACTGCCCTCTTCTTTCGCGATCTCAGCAGTAAGTTCATACCCATTGACTGTCCTGGAGTTCTCAAAGTGCTGACGCAGACGATCTTTTATATTTTGTGGTAACGATGTGGTATCAATAACCTGCGAAGGATTATCGATAAGCGGAATAAATCCATTAACCACTCCAAACATGAAGTAGTCAATGTTCAGACAATTCGTTCTGAGTATCTGATAGGCTACTGCCCATAACGGTGGTTTAAATGAATCAGCGAACTTGAATGTCAAAGCATTCTCTGTCTCACTGATATTCTGACTGGTGGGTATCTCGTAACTCCATTCGTCTGTTGTATACCCAGCACTGATCCATCCAGACTTATGCATGTACTGTATTGCCGCTTTGTATAATCCTCGCGATTTGAATGACCAGTCGGATATCCCATTACGTGCAGTGATCTCAGTTTTGTGTCCTGGTGAAAGTGAAGAGAATGATGCAGCGTCTGTTGTGTTCCATACGTCGGAAGTAGTTGTAACACGAGTTTGAACGACTCCGATATTAGTAAGAATGGGCTTCTGTGCGGCCTCTTGTTCATCAAGGCAATCACCGAATACAAACCTGTTGTCAATAGCCTCGACTGTACCAGCCAGGAATGGAACAGTATCGAAGAGTTGATTGAAGTCTGCGGTAGCTACTGGTGTGCTATTGGATGGACCGCTAAACCTGACGAGTGTGTTGCCAGATTCCTGTACATCAACAGTTTTGAATATCCGCCACAAGTCAAGCTGGCTTTCACGATAAGCGTATTCAATCCCAATCACTGCCGATGTAAACTTTACATTGTCGTGATTAAAATAATTATACTCCACTGCAGCACCAGGATCATCCAGGATAACTCCCGGTGCATACACATCGATCGCTGTGATATTATTTGTCTTCCATGAATTACCTCCAACACTGCTCGGACTCCAGCATGAACGTAGATAACCTTTGTAGATATACCGGTAAGAAAACTGATACACCTTGTATTTTAGTTTCTCAAAGTTATCGGTCACCGTATCATAGTACTTGCGCAGCACTGGCGGCATCACAGGAGCCCATTTATGGAAGGAGAGGTGAAACTCTCTGAAATCAGATCCCAGATCAAAGAACAACTGCGAGATCGTATCAACATCAATAAGCCTTGGATTATTGTTCCGGTCCGTGAGAGCCATCCAGTTGTCAAGCTTAGCCATCTTGACAAAGTACTTTATACCAAAAGACCAGCCACTCCACTTGAGGATCTCGAATATTTTACCAACAGACTTATCGTAGCAACGAAGGCAATGATCTCCACCAGAGTTGTACACAGCATAGTAAACTCTCAAGAACTCTTTGTCTTCGTAACGGCCGATCACACGTTCTATCCCTGCAGGCTTTGTGCCAACCATGAATCCATTGACCCTGAAATAGTCCAGATCGAATACCGATGTAGTGGTGCCGAGCCCTTCCATCCGGACACCAACAGCATTACATCCGGCCGGTACTGTCACTTGCAGAGCCCCTGTCTCGGCAAGGTTTATGCCGAACTTATTAATACGCTGTGATGATATAACTGTGGTTCCGTTCAGGAATACAACAGAAAGGACTACTCCATTGGAGAAGCCCGCCACGAGCGAGCACTTAAATGCTATATTAACTGTAGACTTTGTGGGTGCTACTGCCTGATAAAGTATCTGTGATGTTACCGGTGAAGTGGTGATGATAGAAATGCGGGCTTTATTGCCAGATGCAATCCACGCAGTCCCTCCGCCGGTTTGCAGCCAGGGGCTCAGTGTTGCTGTAAAATCAGGATTTTGCACCAGAGAGCCATACACGTTATAGTCTGTCACCTCTACTGTTCCTCGGATGTTCTCGAGATCACCGAAAGAATCGCTGTGGCTTGATCCGATGCGAGCATTCAGTGCGTAGCGGTAATCGCCAGTCTCAAACGCACTCCTTCCGGCATTGTCCTTCGATGGAGTGACAAGGCTGTCATCCTGGTTCATTCCGCCAGCCGGAGTCCTTACCTGTTCTCTGTTTCTGACCTCTGCCATCAGATGTGAGGTGTTAATCTGATCTCTGCACGTGAGATATTGATTACGGTCTGTGGATCAAGTGGATTGCGACGAGCACGTACTCTTTTCTCTGCCCAGTATACATCGCGTTCAGCTTGATCGATAGAATTTGCGGTAGCCTTGGGGTTGTTCTTTTTCTCATAGCGTGCTTCCATAAAGGCGAACACGTATGAGTAAAGATAAGGATGCACGATAGTCTCACCACACGGATCAAAGCCATCAGTGATGTACTCTACATACACCTGTGACAGGCTGTAGTCGTAATCCAAAAGCAGCTCTTTGCATTCTCCGGCATCGTGTATCTTCCAGTAACCTTTACTCGGAAGTCCGCCACCAATACCGAATATGCTTGAGCCATTGAAGTTGAAGAAATTATAGCCGTCGTAGTTACCGAAGTTGAGTCCGTTCGGCAGATGCTGTGATAGAAGCCCGCGAACTGTCTGGTCTGTGGTTTGACGATTAGTGGTTTTCAGATCATCGTTCAGCCCAAGCGTTAAAACATACTGACCGAAAGGGGCGCCAATCTTCGTATAATCCACATAGTCCTGTGGCAGTTTAGCGGTCTTACGATCTGTGACATCAAGCAGTACGGTCTTCACATCAGACCAGGAATCCAACTTGATCTCACGCAAGCCCCGACAAGCCCACGCCAGCGCCTTCGGGAAGAAGCCGTCATGCAGATCGTTCTCGATCAGGAACTGATCTACGATCGCGGAGAGCTTGTTGAAGTCGTTGCTACTTGCCATTATGCTGCTTGATCTTTATTGTCCCTTACACTATCCGTTGGAGTCATCCGTTTAACAAGAAGCTTCTCAACCACTCGATCGATCACATCATCTTCAAAGTCAGAAGGTATCGGGTACCACTGGTCAAGCCCGATCTGTGATGAGTCACGCACTACAAGACGAACTCCGAACTGGGTACCGTATTTCTTTCCAACTTCACAGGTGCCAAACGTGAGCCGCATCCCTTTCAGGAACCCGAACAATCTTCCTTGCATATTGCGTGCAGGATTATTCATAAACTGTCTGTACTCCATGTGAGACATCACAATCACAGATTGAGTGCTTTCCTCTGTGTACTTTAATGGATAAACACCATCTATACCACGATTCTTCGGCAGCGCAGCCCAATTACACGGAATGTCCAGGTAGCTGAATACTCCGCCAGCAGGATCAACGACTGTTACCGGTTCGAATGTTGTGATAAACCCTTCATCAATACCGGCGCCGGTGAGCTTCCAGTTGGCGAAGTAGTTGTCGGCAGCAAGAGAGTTGACAACCTCATCAAGCATCAAAAACACCTGCCGCTCATCGATCTTCCAATCAATGTTACGGTGGTCGTTCTGGAGCCTGAACATTACCCGGTCACTATACTGCCTCTTGGTTTTCATGTGCCGGTCCGTGTTTTAAGGTTCGCATACTCAGTGATCTGTAGCGCAGACAGGTTGATGCCTACATGCGACAGGATCAGCATTACGATCTCGAGGTAACACAGAGCAGGCACGATCAGGTCAACACTTGTCGCAGGATTGAACACCGGCGCATCGTTGACTGTCGTATATCCCCACACCGGATCAGGCGGCGTCTTAACATAGCTCATGCCGAATGATCCGATAGAGTACGGATCGATGAATCCGTAAGGATTCCGCAGCACGCACACCGGGTAATCTTCTGTCGGCGGCGTGATGGTGTTGTGCTTCTGAAAGGTGTACTGATCGGCCGTAAGCCTGGTGATCGGCCAGAAGTTGTTCTTGTGGATTGCGTCCGGCCAGATGTAACCGTACGGATAGTCGAAGTCACCATTAGGACGAACCAGTATATTAATCGGTCCGTACACAAACGGCCGCAGATCTTCATGGATCCTCCATGTGGATTCATATCCGTACTGCGGAACACCAGATTGATTTATGGTCTTGATGTTCCCGATACGTGTGGACATGAACTCAAGCTGAGCTACCTTGGCCAGGATGTTGAACTGTGAAGGCGTGATGGTGCCACGTTGTTCCTTATTAGAAACAAAGGACACCAATTCCTGCACAAGCTCAATAGTCATCATTTTTTCTTATCGCGTTCGTAAAGTTTCTCAAGAATTGCATCGTCAATCTCTGGAAGAACAAATGGACTCAGTACTTCCCACCAGGAAAAGTCAATGTCCTTTGGTAGTAAAGAAAACACACCTTCGCGAATGTCCGGAATGATGTACGGTTCAATATCGATGACTACATCCCTCCCAGCATCATCACGGTATGTAGTGAGCTGTAACGCTTTCTTTATCTCTTCATTGCGCTTTTTTTCATTCTCAGCTTTGAATTTATACCGATCCTTCTCATCCCTTACGTAAAAGCCGTCTTTCACTTCCGCGTACTTTTGATCGATCTCCGACACAATATCATCCCATGCCTGCTGGATTGGCTTTGTCCTTGTCATCTCTTTTTCAATAGCCCATAGAAATGGACTATACTTGCCGGCGTAAGGAGTTTTGTAACGCACGGCGTTCTGGCGGAAGGTGAGGACTTTTTCGAAGGTTGTAATCATACGTTATTGTTTTTGGATGGTTGTTTTATAAATGGAACTGTCTGGAAGAACAAAAACAGCAGTTTTATGAATAGTGTCCAGCACTGCAGGACAATGAATAGGCGGTGGATCTTTTGGTATCAAAGACACGAAGAAATTCCAAACTCGTTTTCCAACCTCGTAGCATTGATCTGCACCATCGCAATCGTTTATATTGTAGCCCTTGGTGAGCACAGTTCCATGAGAGGCATCGGGGATCACTTTGATGTCGCTCTGCCCCGGATGTACTTTGGTGATCATGGTATTCACGGTGTTAGTGGACCACCAACTAACAGATGTGTCCTTTGTTCCAGCAAGCAATAGTACCGGTGCTTTCGTAACTACCGGTGCTTTGAGTTCTGCCTCGGGGCCATAAGGATAATCTCCAGCCAACGCAACAAATCCAATAAATATACCGGTGTGATCGACCCATATCTGACGGATGGTTTCCTTTCCACCAAGAGAATGCCCAGTAAGGGCAGCATGGGTAATGCCAAGTTTTTTGAATGTCTCAGACCATCGGCTTGAGATGGGTGTGTAATTATCAAGCCAGGAGGTTGTTCCTTTTTTTGCTTGTACGATAAGGAGGTTGAATGGTAACGTTTCTTTTTGGGCCAACCTGCCGTAGCCATAAGCGGCAAGCTGATCTTTTGTAAAGCTCGCACCCCCATGTCCGGGCTGGAAGATCACCCAAAGCTTGTTGCCTGGTGTGATGTACGATACATAATTGAATGGCTCTCCGGTATACGAAGTCATCTGCATTTGACCGTAGCTGACAATGGTCAGCAGGAGAAGCGATAATATCAGGCGTATTTTCATACTACCAAATTTACAGAGATTTTGTCAGAAGCCACTCATATAAGTTCGGGTTGTGGAACTCATGGCCTACCCGGTACGCTCGGTCCCAACATCCGCTATGTCCTACACCGGCGTAGATCGTAAAGATCGATTCAGGGTTATTACCGGCGTTCATGCTGTTGTCGATGGCAACCACAGCCCCTGCAGCGATCATACCGTTAACAGGCCGCGATACACCGGCAAGTGGAGCGGCGGTATCTGCATCGCCAGCAAATGCCCAAACCTTGATGTCTTTGTTGGCCGCATTGGTTCCCCAAGATGTAGAGGTGCCGCCAGAAGCGCACACCGGCGCAATTGCTGCGAATATGTTGGGATCGTTCCCGGCGTTAGCTGAAGCCAGCCATGTGCCATATCCACCCATGGAGAGCCCGGTCAGGTATATCCGATCGGGATCGATCCGGTATCCGGAAGAGTTCTTCACCCAATCGCAGAAAGCCCACGCTTCCGTCCAGAACCAGCTATTGGCCTGGGGCGACAGAACAATGAATTTCTGTCCACCGAACTGCATCTGGCTACCGTTCTTGATGTGCTTTGGTGGACCATTAGCCGGCACCTTATCCAGGTCACCAGATGTCCCAAGTCCGCGCTCGCCAGCGCCATGCAGGAAGATGATGCAGGGGTACGTATCGACAGTCTGTGAGTAATCGTTCGGTAAAAACTGAAGAAATCCGATTGCGGCGCCGGTAGTTCCTGCAGGCTTTTTGACCTGTACGCCATCTTCTGTTGCACCATTTGGCTGGAGAGTGACGCTGGTATGGGCCTGTAATCCACCACTGTTGGTGATGTCCTGCGGCAATGTACCAAGGGTGCCCACTATATCGTACGTACCTGGCGTGGTCTGATTGTAGCTGCCCTGTGCCCATGTTACAGCAATGGATATCACCGATGCATCATCAAGAGTACAGTTGACAGTAGAGGGCAGAGATGCCTGCACCGTGGCGAAAGCAGTATTGTAGGCGAAGGTACGCGATGTTTGTGCAGCGATCGCGGTAATATTCCGGTCGTCGCCAGGCCCGTCAACCACGACGATGTTGATCGCTGCGGTTACAGATCCCGGGTTGGCAACATGGTCTGGTAGCGTGAGTGTACCTGTAATCGGATAGGTAGCCTCAACATCCGGGTCGTATGATCCTTCATCCCATGTAACTTCCATCGCCACTACAGAGGCATCATCAAGTGTCACATTAACTGTTGACGGCAACGCGATGTCCTCAAAAGCGGTTGTTACCGGCACGGTGATGTTTGCCTGAGCGGCAACCGAAACAACATCATGCACTTCTTCCTCAACCGTTACAAGGATTGTGGCCAGTACTCCAGCAGTATTGGCGGTATCCGGGATAAGCTGGATCACACCTGTTATCGTGTGATCTGTTGGCGAAGCAGCATTATAGTCGTTCTGTTGCCAGAAGACATTCAGGTTGGCCGTGCTGGCGTCATCGAAGGTTACTTCAACTGTGGATGGTAATGCCAGATTCTGATAAGGGGTGCCGAATGGAACAGATTGTGGGGTTTGGTCGGCAACAGTTTCAATTTCCTTCGGTGGTCTTACATCCGGGAATGGGAGTGTTGAGGACGATATGCCGATGTCAATTCCAAACATTTACATTATAGTAATGGCCCGTGATATAGCGCAAATTTCTGTCCTAATTGTTCACTGCCGGTAGAAGATGGGTGTACCCCATCACCACCACGTTGAACATCTGCAGTCGTAAATTGTCCACCGTATAAGGTAGCAACTTCTTGCTGTGCTTCGACAATCTGTGGCTTATACAATGGAGCAGAGGCATATGCATAGTCGGTAAGAGCAACACATAATTTTGCATCACTGGTATCAAACCCAGCATCCTCTACCTGATCTATCAGGTATTCCCACCATGCGATGAACTGTGACTTGTATGCTGCCTTGACAGCAGCAGCACCATTGGCATATTCCGGGTTATTGTCCCCCATATCACCAAGCCCCTGCATGAAGCACACTCCTTTGAAATTCACAGTTTTTCCCTGTGCCTCAAGGACATTAAGTCCCTGAATCAATGTTTGTACAGAAGTTCGCCCAATGCTGTTGTTGGCAACATTAAAGTTCAGGAACATAGATGCTCCTGACAGAGCCTTCTTCACCAGGAATATTTCATTATTGGCCAACGCGTTCATATCAAACCCGAACTTAAGCTCTGAAGAGAATCCATTCGGAACAGAGCCGCCGTTATTATTAGGCCAGTCAAGGTTCTCAAAACCAACTGATGAGTTTATATATATCATGGCTCCTAATGGTCCGACCAGTGATGGAGATGGGCTGGTGGAAGTATTCCCTCCAATCATTTCGGACTGACCTGTCAACAGATAAACATTTGCTATCCCTGGAGCAGGTGGTAATTCTGAACCTGCATTATAGGTCAATCTTATCAATCCCTTACCACCATTACCACCGCGTTGATTTGTAGCACTTGTGGTTCTAGCGCCACTCCCTGCCCCTCCGTAATCATTTCCGGCCGCACCAACACCAGATGAGCCCGCTGCGCCGGAGCCTCCATTTTCAGATGTAGCCGCTCCGCCTGGCGCGGATGTAGAGCCCGATCCAGCAGGAGCATCTCCACCATTGCCAGTGCTGCCAGCACCACCACCACCAGCCGCCGAACGCGATGATGCCTGAACTGTTGATCCATTACCACCTCTGTATTTTGTAGTGCCATTGCCATCAGCTATAGCCCCACCTAAGCCACTGGCTGTTGTAGTTCCCTTCTTCCCTCCTGCGGCTTTTACAACAGACCCATCTTCCCATGAAGTATCCTGGCCGTCAGTTCCATCAACGTTGGCGCCGCTTGGTACAGGGCACGAAACAGCAGCGGCAACATGGTATGAACTTGAGCCTGAAATCGGTCTTGTCACAGTCCCCAATGAATATCCTCCTCCTCCTCCTCCCCATCCTCGTGCTGCTGCACCACCAACTCCAGAGCCAGCACCCCCTCCAGCCCAACATTCTACCTGCATTTCATCCACGCCAGCGAGCCAGTTGTATGTTCCATCACCAGTAACCTCAAGAAGCTCAACAACGATCTGGGGTTGAACTTCAACATCGAGAGCGCCCTGTATAAAAAATGGATTGGTTATACCACCCGTCAGAGTGATATCACCAAGAAGAGTCTGCACTCCTGCAGCATTAGGATCATAAGTGCCTTCTAGCCACGTTATAGCCAGTGATTGAACATTCCCATTGTTGAGGGTTGCGTTAAGGTTTGATGGTTTAGTTATAGCACTAAACAATGTTCCATAAGATACAGACACTGGAGTGGCCACTTGTATCGAAGCAATGTACAAAGCAATACTATACGGATCAGAGGTTGCTGATGCGGATCCTTGAGCGTTCGTCGCCGTAACAGTAACACTGATATCAGTATCAACGTCTGTATTCGTCACAACGTAAGTGATATTGGTAGCAAGAGGAATATCCACTCCGTCTCGTTTCCATTGATAAGTAAAGCTTGTCGGGTTGTTAGCCCACGACCCGTTGCTTGCGGTTAGCGTTCCGTTAACATCAAAAACGCCTGATATTGTTGGCGCCTGAATATTCGATGGGGGTCCTGCGGAGTTAGGTTGACTTGGGAAAATGCAGACTTGCGCGATGATTGTGTATTGCGTCATAAAATAGCTAGATATTTAATAGTGATGGCGCGCCCATTTCCAATCCTTGTCCAACTTAGTGTAAATCCGTCTGCGTCTAAAGATGAGATTATAGCCGAATGACCATCACCACCATTAGTTTGCACTTGAATTGACCTTGTGTGACTCTTGGTTGCTCTGGTTAAAAGCGTCGCCAGAAGATTGAGATTGTTTATAAAATTGCAACCTAAGTTTATGCCATCATCCCATCCATCAGAATATGTGTTTGAATCACCATCATCAATAGCCGAAAACAAAACCATGATTGGTTTACCCCCTAGGCCGGTGATTGATTGTGAGCCTGAACCTGTTGCCGCTGCCCGTGTTGTGGACCCTGATATTTTTCTATGTATTCCCATAACGTTAATATTTACCTTATTGCAACATCAAACCAGCGACTACTTGTTGAATCATACTGAATGACCAATGAACCATTCGGAGCAATTGTAAGATTCCCACCAGTGGACGAGGTGATCCTGTTTGCCGCTGATGAAGCAGCATCTTCATTGGTCACCACAACATTGTTTGCCCCAACATTCCTGATCACAATTATCTTCCCATCAGAACCTCCGGTAAAGCCTGTTATGTTACGGCTGGCATCAGTACTTATACGAAACGAAGTTTGAGTACCAATGGCATAATCGTTCTGGTTAGACGTGATCTGAGATTTCGTAGTTTGTCTTAACGCAAATCCTCCATTTACATCCAATGTTACATTCGGAGTGGCCGTTGCAAATCCGTTAAGTCCATCAATAGGAACGGACAGGAAAGGGTAATGAGTTAGTCCAGTAGTGTTTGTCAGAACCGGATTAATGTATACACCTCTGGCTGTGGTTGTGCCTCCTGTAAGATCTAAGGTATATCCAACAGTCATCGCATTAATAATAGCTCCTGAATTAGCACTGTTTATAAACCCTGTTCGCAACCTAAGCATGTGACTTTCTGTAGCCGCCTGTGCAGACATATTCACGTTCACGTTCACAATATCAAACTGGGCCGCTCCTGATGTGACAGTTACTCCTGGTATCTGGAAGTAATGAGTGCCTCCGCGGTATATCAGATGCGTGCCAGTAACTCCTACTGTTCCTGTTGTGCCGGGGGCAATGTATGTAGATGAGCCAGTGCCGAATCTTGACTCCCCTCCGTTATCCACTCTGAATATGGCCTGGTTGCTGCTATTGGCCACACGTAATCCTACATCTCCCGAACCTGCGTTGATATGCACAACCGTATTGGCTGTGATCGTATCACCAGAATTCTCAGTGAACAGTACATTGCCAACAATCTTAGGAGTTGTAACTGTGCTGGTACCTGTAACCTGCCATCCAGTACTACTGGTTAAGATGCTGCTATCTACATGTGATGAAGTAATCTTTCCCCATGATGGTGCTGTGCTTACGCCACCAGAGATCAGCGCGTTTCCGGTAGCAACTCCAGCAAGTTTTGATAATGCTGTAGTCGTCGATGCATATAGCAAATCCCCAACAGCATATACAGTTTGTCCAGTACCTCCGTGATCAGCAGCAATTGCAGTACCTGCCCAAGTACCGGTTGCAATTGTTCCTAAGGTTGTAATAGATGTTTGACCTACATACGTTGCAGCAATATCCAGCGTAATTGATCCAGTACCATTAGTAATTGATAGCCGGTCAGTAGTTGGCGTAAGCGTTGCTTTTGTCAGGGTATTGCCAGTCGTATTACCAATGAGTAGTTGTCCATTGGTATAAGAAGTGTTACCCGTTCCTCCGTTATCTACCTCAAGAGTTCCGGTCATCGTTATTGTACCAGTAGAAGTAACAGGACCGCCAACAAATGTCAATCCTGTCGACCCACCGGATACATCTATGGAAGTTACCCCGGAGATATTAGACCATACAGTGCCATTGCTGAATTTTACAGTATTGGTCGTAGTATCATAAACAAGCCCTCTCGCATGAGAAGAAGCCGTAGGCAATGATACTGTTGCATATCCTGCAAGCACGAATGGAGAGTCCACATAAACCTGATCAGCGGTGAACCTTATCTTACCAGCACCAGCAGTTGTTCCGGATATAAAAACACCCTGACTAAGATTTGTTCTCAATAGGATACCACCATCTGAACCAGAATCAGTTGCTGTTACACTGAAGAAATTCAGACGATCAGCACCCCCGCTATTCTGTCCAAATATAACTCCAAAAGATCCTGCGTTACCACCTATCTCTGTAGTACCGGTAAGCTGACCTCCCCAAATAATATCTGTTACCGGAGTATCATCAGCTGCAGATAATCCATTGAATACGTTTATTTTTGCGCGCTGTGTGAGATCAATGCCATTGTTTTGAATTGTTTGATAGAAAGAGGATCCACCAATATCGGCAACAGCAATCCATCTTACAGCATTACCAGAGTCGAGTGCAAGTATCTGTGTAACCGTATTATCTTCAGTGATGTCCAGAAGAAATAGGTTGCTAAGTCCTGAGAATGTGAAACTGTATGTGCCAGTGTTGCCATCGATGACAGTATCCATGCTCAGCGCGGTGCCGCCGAGGCCGATGAATCCAGGGTTTGTTTCACTCAACCCATTTTCAGGAACAAGTCCGCCACCACCACTGGTGCCAAGAGAACCAAAGCCAGTCCATGTGGTCGCATCCTGCTTGACAAATGTGGCTGCGGTGTTCTGGATGGAGATCGTATCGGACACTGAAACAAGAGTAAGTCCTGTGTCAGCGGCAAAGACAAGATTACCGGTTCCCTGCTTGATGAAGATCACTCCGAACCCAACATCTTCATCGGTAAGTGTAATGTCAACCTGCGCGGCACTGGTGCAATACACTACTTTGTTTCGATAGGTTGAGTCGATCGTAAGTGTCGTGCCAGCTTCAATCACTATCTCATACGCCGGGAACAGTTCACCGGAAGACAAACTCAATCCATACAGAGCCTGAATTTCTTCAACAGGTCCCGCGGATGCTGTTGTGCGCGCCAGGATCCGGTTGGTGTTCATCGTCATCGAACTGATGCCGATGGTCCCAAATCCAATGCTTGTTCCTGATCGGCGCAGAATATCTCCATCGCTTGCCGCGGTGATCGCAGCAGTTACACCAGATGAGTTTGCTGAACGACCAACCACAGACAACCCAGCAATATCCTGAAACTTAGCATACGTAACCGCAGCATTTGCGATGGTAGTGGCTACTGTGCCGGTACCTGTCCCGGTCACATCCCCGGTAAGTGTTACCGAGCTTACACCGCCAGATGCCGACAGGGTATGGGTAGCATGATCATACGACAGATTGGTGCCGATCGTGATAAAAGCGATCGCGTTATCCGTGTCGTCCCATCCCCATAGCCGGTTCGCGCCAGGGTCGCTGAGACTGGATCCGGTACCACCATCCGCAAGAGCCACATCTGTTCCTCCAACCCGGTAAATGTATGCCGTACCGATGGTGGTTGAGGTATGGATGTCGAAGGAAACTGTATTATTGGCGGTCAGTGTTGCCCACGTAACGTAGGCCGTACCGTCCACATCGTAGGCTTGCAGCAACAACGTGTTACCTGCGCTGGTTGATGTGCGCAACGCGGCACCTGTAGGATAAGTGGTGTTGTTGGAATCATCAAGGATCACTCCTGAATTCTGGATGGAGTCACCAGCGGCAAGGTTCCATCGAACAATGGCGTTGTCAGTTGAAGATACCGGGCCGCTCACATTGCCGGGTGAAGGAGGCGTCTGCCATGTCGGGTGTCCAGCGACAACGGTGAGCACCGATCCATCTGAACCAGGGCCAACTTGCTGGGCTGTATCGCCGGGTCCACCGATGAAGATCGCGTGATACGTTAAACTGGCGGTAAGCTTACCATTAAGCTGGTCCTGGATATTCGCATTTGCGTTATCAAGGAAGTTGATCACAGTGGAATCAACAGTAAGTCCGGAAAGCAGGTTGATCTCTGTGGAGGTAGTCGATACATCCGTGACATCGGCCAGCACCAGCGTATGCCATTCAGTATTGTAATTGGTACCGTCGATCTTGCGGAGTACCTGATTGGTGCTGCCCCCGACAGGTAATCCATTGGCTGCGGATGAACCCCACGATACAGATGTGCCATTTGTTGTGATCACCTGGCCCGCGGTACCAACTCCAAGATTGATCCAGTCCGTTCCATTATAAGTAAGCAGATCACCCTGTGCTACGCCGGTAAGGTTTACAACCAACCTCTCATCAAGAGATGCTTGAATGGAAGATGATACATCCAAGAAACCAAGAGTAGTTGTCGTGACGCCGCTCGCAACTGGTATACCGTTCGCATCAGAAACAAGAACTCGGTTCGCAATGATCGATGTCGCATCTGTCATGACGCCAAGCGATGAATTAATCACAAGGCGATTTGCATTACCGGAAGCGATCTTACTTCTGGCTATCGCAGCAGCAGAATTAATATCAGCATTAACAATGGAATCATTGGTGATCGAGAACACACCGGCATTATCGAAAGTGACAACACCGGATGGAGTAACTGCAGTTGCTACATCTGCCAGATTGCCAACAAAGAACTTTCCGTTCTGAAGAGAATTCGAAAGCCTGTTGTTAAGCTGTATCTGTATGTTGGAGCTAATACCAGCGAGTTGATTGATGTCAACCGCAGCAACACCCGTCACGCCATCCATAATATTCAGTTCTGCAGCACTCGCCGTCAGATCTGTGATCTTACTTACAGTCAGCGTTGACCACTGTACATTGTATGAAGTGTTATCGATCTTGCTCAGGTATTGACCTGTGGTACCACCGGACGGGATCCCATTCCCTACGACAGAGCTCCACACAAGACCAGCCGGTGTAGATGTAAGCACCTCGCCTGGATTCCCCATCTCGAGCGGCAAATAGATGATACCGTTGGATTGCAGTAATGCACCCAATCCGCCCACCGGATAATTACCGGATATAGCCTGATTGAATTCAGTGGTTGTTAACGGGGTAGGAAGTGTTGACAGGGCATTGAGTCCAGAGGCGTCCCGAATCTGAAGAAGCAACGAATTGGCTACTGATGTATCAATGTTAACAGCTATTATTGCATCCCCATCATCGTTTAAAACAAGGGCATTGCTGAGTTCGTAGAACAGCGATGCACAATGGATAAGCTGATTTTCAAGAGCAGGCTGCTTAGGGCTGTTGCTATTGGCTGCCTCTACCGCTTCAAAACCTATCTCACCGATCCTGGCATAGGCATCGGAATAAATCGTGAAGGCATTTGGTATGAGTTGATACAGGTTTCCCATATCAGCAGGTCGAGCAGGTTTGTTCTATTGAACGTATTATGGCCTCCATTTCCGTGTAGTTGCTATTGGCAAACTCAGCATCTGCTGCAAATAGCTTGGACATCAACAGCAAAGGGATTTTCAACTCATTCAAGTCTCCATTACAACCACACCCACATTTGTTTTTGAATTGCTCACCAACACATTCGGCAGAACGGATTTTAATGTAGAACGCCTGAATGAATACATCCACATTCGGATTATCAAGCAGCGTGCTCAGGTCTGTCACCTCTTCCCAATAAGTTGCATTTGGCGGTTGCACTCCGGTTATAGGGGCGATGCACTTATACACGAAGCCTCCATCATAGACGATGCTTGCATATTGAGTGATCACGTTCCCGCTTTGCTGTTGCTCAACATAGTTTGCTCCATTATCATAAAGAGAAAACCGGCAGAGGATGCCTTCATAATATCCGTCGATCGGAGTGTTGACAGTGTATGTGAGCGTCGAGAGTACGTTGCCCTGGCTTGGATTGTCGAATGATCGCGCTCCTTGTGAATTGGTCTTGGACCACAGAAGATAGTTCGCTTTATCGCTGCGGACCGGATTTCCGCTGACTCCGTAATTGGAGGTGTCAGTAACGACACCTGTGGCGATGTCGACGTTTTGTAAGAATGATAAGCCGTCTACAAGGGCCATAGGCGTACCTTTGGGGTTATTGTTACTCCAAAGGTACGCTAAAATTAGAATAATTGCCTATCCGATTTCTTACCGTTCCCAGTAGTCCAGCATGTTTCTGATGGCATCATACATGGTAACGTTTTCGGGCTTGGTTAAGTGGTCAACAAAATCCATCACCGGATCATTACCGGCAAGCACATGATGTACAGGTTCCATGGTATATGGCACCCACCACTTCTTTTTGTCAGGATCATACTCGATGATGCCAAAACTATCAGCCTCAAGAACCGTCATTTTAACTGCATGGCGAGTGTTCTTGCTGAGCGCAAAGAATCCACGCGGATTCTTGAATGCCCATCCACGGAGATCGCTTTTTATCAGCGCGAGATCACGTTGTTTATTGCCCTCCATTGTAGGAATCCCTGCGCTGGCGGCGTAAGCATTGATATCGTCAACCCTGGATAGCTTGCGAACCTCCGCTATCGCTTCTTCCTGAAGTTCTTCTTCTGCCAGCATAAAGGCAATAGATTTGTTGGTCTTAATGTCAATACGCTCAAAAGCCGGCACGATCGATTTATCGCGGTGCCGGTTGGACTTATTAAGCGGATGCAGTTCAAGCCATACATACAGAGGATACTGAGCTTCAACACTTACGGTCTTCACACCATCAATGAATTCCACGGATTCAATGATGTCTTCGATGCTTTCCATGCCAGTCTTGCGATCTCGAATTTTTTCCTTTTTACCAGTCTTATTCTGCCTGAGTTTTTGACGCTTTGATAAATCTGGTTCTCCGAAATCATAGATCATGTAGCTGCCCTCCAGATAAATGGGTTGTACATCAGCAAGTTGTTTGGTGGCCGGATTGATCTCATCTCCACCGATCACGCGATACTTTGCAATGGTCTTCCGTGTGATGGGTGGTAGGATCAGATCACTCAATCCCATGTCGATAATACGCTTCTTCCTCTCCGGGGTGCCGAAGATGTCCCTTACCACAGCACCGCGATTCTTAGGATTATTCGGACTATAACGGTTCGTTGGATCTTGTGATGATTTCCTTGGCCCATCTGCCAGTGGCTCCTCGGGTGCAGATTGATCAGCACCTGCGTCACCGCCTTCATTATCTTCTACCTCCGGATCAGGCGCGAAAGCACCTGGCTGCTCATCTAATCCCTTAGGATTTGTTGTTTTTGCCATGTTGAAATATTTTGTGTTTAGAAATTCTTGTGAATATTTTTATGCGATATGGAGCCAAAAAATGGCAAGGTCATCCCTGCCATTTTTGGTGTTCCGATTAAGGGGTCGGTTTGCCGACGATGAACTTCGAGGCTCCAACCACCTGCATGCCCATGTGAACATACATGTGAATCCTGCGCACCATTTGACCATCGGTAGCCCCGCTGCGAGCGTTCGCGCCGGTCTCGAAGATCTTGTAGTGGCCACGGGCACCAGATCCAACCGTCTTCTGGTATAGGATCGTGAAGGCATCCCGAGGGATGTTCGTCTTTGCGTCCTGCATCTTGTCCATGGGCGCAATGATGAAGTAATTCGGGTAAGGGAAGCCGGGGGCTCCTGCGAACTTCGGATGGTTCAGAGTCCGCAGCTCCTTGATGTTATACTCCAGGTTACCACTCTTGATCTGGTTGATGTTCAGATCAACCGCCTGGCGGTCATACACCATGGAACCATTCACGCCGAGTGCTGAAATGATGTCCTCTGCCTTGTACAGAAACTCAGCACCTACGTGCATGATCACCCGGTTACCTTGCTGCTGAGACCGGCGTATCCGCGCGATCTGGCGGAACAAGTTCACTGTCGGGTTGGTGTCATAATATAGCTTCGGTGCGTTGAGCTCCAGGTTCTGAATATACCCCTGAGTGGTGTAAACACTCAGCTCTTCGCCAGTTTCCGGGTCAATGTTGGTCAGGTTGCCGTCATCTTTGTTCTGCAGGAACAGACCGTTATCGATGGCTGCGGCCATACGGATCTCGGTGTCGTTCATACCCTTGACGTAGTTGAGGTTAAAATCCTGGCCCCTCCAGTTCATCGGATAAGTTTCATCCTGCTCCTGGAAGTCAGTGGTGATGTACTTATCAGTGAATGTCTGCAGGTAAGAAGTGAACGCCTTAGCGGTAGGCACCAGACCTTGTTGCTGGCCGCGGGTTCCTTCCTCCCATGAGTTGGATGGCAGGATGAAGCGATCACCACCGTAGGTAGAGCCTACCTGGGTAATCGTTGCTGCAAGCGAAGCCATCGATGCATGAACCTTTTGCAGGTACAGACGGTGCGCGCCTGGTGTATCTGTGTTCTTGAAGGCAATCCGCCATTCACTGTTGTTTTTGAATAGCACATGCTGTCCTTGGCGCGGATAGCTGTATTTGAGTGCATTCGGTCCAGTTTGAGGGCTATGGGATTCAGCCGCGAGCTGAATATACGCGTAGCCGTTGTATGTACCTCCAGACACAAGTCCATACACATCACCAACAGTGGTGGAGGTATTGACTGCCGGTACGTCAAAGCGGGAGTTTGCTTCGTGGTGGATGAATTCCTGGCCTTTGATCTCTTTCATCAGGCCCATCTTCATCATGTCACCCCAGTCTGCTTCAACCGGGTTAACATCGAAAAGCTCAGCGCCGACCTGCGGCTTGAGCCAAAAGCTGAAGTTCGAGACCAGAGGATATTTATCTGAACTCGCGACGGAATAGTCGTTATAGGTATTTGATTCGGTTGCCATGTTGCTTTAAAAAGTTGAATGGATAAAATTTTTATCTCATCACCATACTCTTGCCGTTAGCATTCGCTTTCTTCTTTTGGATATTCATCTCCCATTGCTTCTCTTCGCTCAAGTTCCCCGTGACCTTGCCGCCGGCAACCTTAGCCTGCCGGTCAGGTTTCTTTGTAGCGATTTCTTCCGCGCGTATGATATTGTTTTTATCAGTGGCGCGGCGAAGCAGTTTTTCGAAAATGTCGTCACCAAATTCCATGTAAGCTATGCGCTTGACATTTTGATCAAAGTCGAGCTCACCGGCAACAAACTCTCCCTTTGTGTTGTAGTTGGCCGGGTTCCCTACCCATGCCTTGTACGCTTCATGGATCATTTTTTTCTGATCCTTGGTGAATTTGAACGGGATATCGTCCTTGGTATCATTTGTAGGACTGAAGATCAGCTCGCTGAATTCCTTCATGCTTTCGTCGATGGCAGACACATTCGCCTTGATGTTCTTGCCGACGAGAGGGTTTTCTTTGACCTTATCCTCAGTCTGAGTAGTGGTTTCTGTCTTGAGTTTGGCCTGCTCTGTTTTGATGGTTTTGCGGGCCTTGTGTACAGCGTCTTCCAGGTTGATCTCACGCAATTCCTTTGCCTCGTCAAAGGCTTCTTTGCTATCAAAATTGTCGCGATTCAGTTCGCCGTACTGCTGATTGTATTCGAAGTTGAACTTCTTGAGCGCGCGATCGCGCGGAAGCTCCGGGTGATCCATGATGAACTGCTCTTCCAGCAGCATCTTCGGATTCTCTTTCTCCACGTCCATACCCACGATACGGGAATAGGACTGCATGCGATCGCCAAAACGGGCCGGATCAATGTCCTTAATGAAGTCCCACATTTTTTCCTGGGCTTCAGACTTGAACTTCGGCTTGGTATCCTTGGATGACTCGAGCTGCTTTTTAAGATCTTCGTTCTCTTTAAGAACGGTGTCAACAGAGGCAAGAACTTCATCAAGATCTTCCTCATTTTTGATCTCGTAGTCCTTTGCGTATTTGCTGTTGATGTAATCGTTAACAGAAACCGGCTCTTCTACCTTTTTGTCGGTAGGATCTTCCTTGTGGTCCTCTTCCTTTTCTTCTTCGGATTCCTTCTCGTCAGCCTCTTCTTCTTTCTCTTCCTTGCCGGACTTGTCGGACTCCTTTTCTTCTTCCTTGGTCTCTTCCTGCTCTTCTTCGACCTCCTCCTTGGTTTCAGCCTCTTCTTTCGGCTCATCCTTTTTGGCTACCGGAACGTCGACGTGCTCCATTTTTTCAAGGTCGAATACTTTTTTGGTTTCTGTAGCGGGTGTTTCCATGCATTACAAAGTTAAGTGAAATATTTGAATACTCGTTTAGACGATTATTTAAGGTATAAAAAAATCTACTTCTTCTTCCCTGCCGCCGTAGGCTTCGGCCGTGCCTTTATTTCCTCACGCTTCACCTGGTTCTTCTCGGCCTCAGTCTGCGCCTTTACCATCGTATCCATGTTCTTGCTGTCTACCTTCTGCTTCTCGGGGATATTCCGGATGGTCTGCTTGACGATCTCGGCCTGCTGATCACCCTGCGCGATGAAGCGCTTGGTCTGGTTATCCAGGGATTTGATCATCCGGTCATCCATGCGCTTCTGCGCCTGCAAGCGTTCCTGTATCTGGCCGTTCAGGATCGCGAGTTCCTTATCGAGTTGAGCCTGGGCCTGCATAACCGCCATCTCGCCCTCGATCTTGAGTTGTGCTGACTGCTGATTGCCTTCGAGTTGCATCTGGTGGTTGCGCTCAAGCTGAGCCTGCATCTTACGCTCGAACTGCTTCTGTTTGACCCCCAGCATTTGCCGGGCCTGTTTGAGGTTGTCGATCTCCCGGACGTAAGCACTATCGGCCAGGGATATCCCGCCGGGGAGACCATTTACGCCAGCCTGTATGGCTACTGATACATCCGCGTAGAACGATGCCCACTCTTGTTCTGTAGGCTGCCGTGTCAGGAACAGCCCATATTCGCAGTACGCGATGTCCGGAGCCACATTGTAGTACCCGGAGTTGACCTTGCCTAATGCCGGGATGAAGCCTTCGATCGTGTGCCCATCAGCCTTGGACTGCTGCGCCAAGAGCAATAACTGGTGGCTGCAGCGCTTGTACAGGTACTCATGGGCATTATACAGATACTCCATATCGAAGTCCGAGGTCATCTGGCTGAGCTGCGCATTACGTACGGCGAGCCGGTCCGGGATCTCCGAAGACTCGATCGCCGAGGTTCCCGTCATCTGCTCAAGCATGTTGATAGCCAGCGTGAGCATGTTCATGTAGTCGGCCATCACAAGGCCGCCAGAGGTCACTCCCATAGCATCGCCTATCTTCTGATCGTACTTGTTGGTCGCGCCACGCTTGATGAGGATCTGCTTCTTTAGGAACAGTTTCATCACATCGAGCGGCGTCCAAACCTTTCCGCCGTGGCCGATAGCCACATCTTCAAGCTGATTGAAGTCAATCTCCAGGATGCCCATGTAGCCCTTGGCCAATACCTCCTTGATCTTGTTCCAGGCCACGTTCACCATGAACAGCGGCTCGATCATCTGGGAAGCGAAGCTCACAGTACGGCCTTCTTTGAAGTTAGTGGCGAAGGTTTTGATCGGCAGGCTGGAGTTCACAAGGTTGGTCCGGGGGTACTTCTTGCGGCCGTAGCCATACACACAATTGCTGTCCACCACCCAGGTGCCGCCATAAATCGAGGTATAGTCGTTCTTGATCAGGGAGCGCTCACCGGTATCGTATAGATGCGCAACTTCCTTTGGAGGAGTGTAGTTGTAGCTCTTTTCAATAAATATTTCCCCATCGTTGAGGTTCTTCTGTTTGACGAACCGGCGGTTATCTTCAGACCGGAAGTAGAACTTCATCACGGGGATGTACCCCAGGCCGTCGTAGTTCTCCAGGCGTTTGTAGTCGACAAAGTAGGAATTGTTGGGGGTGGTGCTGGAGTGAGCGCGGACGATCTCCATCTGTTCATCCAGGCTAAGCTCATCGCGGGTTTCCTTGATAAACTGGCTTACGGTAATAAAATCGAAGAATCCGGCATACTCCTGCTCCTCAAAGTCGTCGTTATCCACATAGGATCCGATCCAGAACTTCGGGTTGATCCGTTCTGATCGCGGCACGCCATTGCAATCCAGGTAACAGTGCAGGTGCCCGCGGCCGATCACAGTCAGGTCCCAGTCCACCTCACGCATCTTCTGGTTGAAGTTGTTGATCTCCTGGATTAGTTTGATGGTCAGCTCCGCCTCGATCTCCTTTTTGATCTTGGGGTTGACCATAATATCGTACTCCATCTCATCAGGATACTGCGGCAGAGAGTCGACATCGAGTTCCGGAAATAGCTCTTTTGGGTCAAAACCCATACTGGTAACCCATTCTTTGAGCCGGTAGAAGGCATCGAGGGCTGCTGCGTAATCGGCTTTTTCGTCGACCGACACGATGTCGATCGCGTTCACACCAATGTCAAAGTGGTTCTTTTGGATCTTGGCGACGGCGCGGTTGACGTACTTTGGCGCCAGGTTTAGAACCTGGATGTCGAGGAAGGCCAGTGCGTTGCTGCCGTCGTTGAGTGGACTGTTGGCATCGAGGTACCCGAAGAGCTTCCTGATTCCGTCTACTGACTGGCGACCCTGGGCGAGTTCAACCAACGAGTCGAACTCCGAGGTACCGTAGAAGAAGGTCGAGCCATAGCGATTGCTGCTGAAGTACATCGCGCGTGCATAGCTCAAGCCATACGCTGGCAACTCCTTGGTTTTCGGATCAACAAATTCACTTGGAAAGTAGCAGTGTCCGTCGGGCAAACCTACCATTGGATCTCAGGTGGGGTTATTTTCATAAAGATAGGTAAAAAATTGCATAGGCGAGTATTTGTGTCATTGGTGAAGATTTTTGTAAAAATATTTGCACATAAAGATTCAATTGTTACCTTTGGATTACTTATGGCGGGCAGTGGTGGTGTGAGGTTTGGTAGTGGTCCGGTACGCATAGGTGGGGTCGGCTAACGGCAAGGTATGGGGAAGAGAGATCATCACTGATCTCTCTTTTAATTTAAGGCCCTCCCTTCATTATCTGTTAGCGGTAGCATTTGGGCAATATCCATAAATACTTTCGGTTTTACTTTCGGCTGAATTTTTGTTGCGAGTTCAGCAAATCCACAAGCAACCGCAAAATCAAATTCAGTTGTTCGTCTTGGATTAAAAAGCAAAAGATCTTCTATAAGATCTACAAAAGGAATTGTGTGGCCAAAATATTCTACATATGTCGCGAGCAGCGACGTATAATCCTGAATGATGGTTTGACTAGCCGGTGTACCCTCCGTTGACAAGCGCGTCTTGTTCTTCAACCATTCCGGTTCATACTTGTTCAAAATGAACTGCCCGCATCCATGATCATTGAAATAGTTGATCACCGAATATTTCTGACTCTCCACATGTACCGACACTCCGAAGAACCAGCAGATCATGAGCACGCGCTCGAATAGCACGTTGGGATCGTTCGGGCGCGAATCCATCATGCCGAAGTACCGATTGGTCTTATACTGATACTTCTGCTCAGCACGCTCTTTCAGTATCTCAAGACTTAGTGACCCATCGATTGCCGGATCATACTTAGTCTTCAGCAGCATCACAGGCTTGGAACGACGCGCGCTTAAGAACTCATCCTCACCAATGCCTTGCTTGGATTCGATGATAATCCCGTGCTCGATGGGGTCAAGACCGGCGGCGAACCTGGCATCATTGCGCGGGACGTATTGATACTCTCCACCGATCAGTTTCTTGTCTACAAGATTGCATTCTTTCTCAACATCCAGTGGTAACCATGACGCCTTAAACCATCCGGAGGTTGGGTTGTGCCTGTAGCGTATTTTGCTGAACCTGACGTTGTTCTCCCAGTATAGATCGAACCGATTGTACATAGGAGTCGTCTGCATGTCGATCTCTGACTTACGATCCTGAAGTATGGTGGCATTGAACTCACAACGGTCTGCGCTGACATAGAATATCTCCTTGACGGTGAGTGGATACTTACGGATGATGTCTGCGTGGTCGCTCGGATTGTTCTTGACTGACTCTCGTTCAGCCAGGATCCATTCCTTCGCTTCCTTGCGCATCGGGAATCCCCACTCGTCGAAGTAACCCTCAAGCGCACAGTCCCCTGGAAGATAGGCGAAGTACAGACCTGAGATGGTTTGGCCAATTGGTGTACGCACATCATAATCGCTTTCCATTGCGAGCTTCTGGTATGCCTTACCACCACGCGCCGCGACATCCAAAAACTCGACCGTCGTTGCCCCGAAATGCTTGCCTCGTATGAATTTACCTCGTTTGAGACATGGCTTTATGAATGACCATCGCTTCGATACATTACCGCCGAGAAACTTACCAAGTTCTTCGCCAACATAGCTGTGCAGCACAGCCTGATCGTATGCAGCTTCTTTCGAGATGCGGTAGTCCATGAATGACTCCAGGGTATCTGGCTGATCATGGATGTTAAATCGCTTGCCGCGCCGCGGAGATATTTCAAATCGGATTCCTTCGGATTGCTTGTCGGTGACGTCGTAAGTTGGCTTGAAATAAAATGGAATTTTGTAAAAAGGTTTTAATACGTGGGTGTCGTAGAACGCATAAACTTTATCATCGTTCTCGCCCTGCATGCCGCTGTAGTGCTTGCGTGCTCGAATGGTCCTGAACACGATCCACGCGCCCATTAGTGCCGACTTGCCGTAACGTCGAATAGTATTGAGTAGACCACCAAAAGAGTTCGGATCCTCTTCCCAGAACTGTACCCAGTACGTTATCTCAATATCTGGTATGCGGAAGTCTGGATACCCGAAGTATGTCTCCCATGCTGTCAGGTAGAACCAGTAGAACCTTGTAAGGAACGTCTTCTTGCCTTTATTCCAAATCCATACCCCATCCGTTGTGCGCTTCCACTCGCGATCTTCCCATTCGGCAAGGTCAGCCTCGAACGGACTTTTGAAGTTTGGATCATATTGCTTGCTATCGGGATCTGACTTTACGATCCATTCCTTTGCTGCCTTCTGAAGATATTCAGGCATGACAGGCCGTACGAACTTGTTTTCTTCTTTGAAGAGGACATCTTCATCAGCAGGTTCTGGTGGCAGGTAGACTTCTTTGATGCCTTCACCGCTGAGTCCGGTGATAAGGAACTGGAACTTGTAGGGGTTCGAGGTTGGTTGATACATTCAACCTCAAAGGTACGTAATTATTTTTTCACACGCTCTTCGGGTCGCATGATGCGCAGTTGCTGCTTGGCCATCTCGATCTCGTCCTTGTAATTGTAAATCTTCTCGAAGGTACGGTTGATGCGATCAAGGAGCTCTTCGGACTTAGCTGAGATCGTGTTCTTCAGATTGATTGCCTTCAGGATGGATTCCTCATCGGCCTTTTCTGTATCGAGAGATTCCATCTTAATATGCTGCATCTCCCAAAAGAGTTGCTGATCACTGACCAGCATGACGTATTCATTTGGGTTCTCTGCGGACAGGAAGTCGAAGATCTCTTTGTTGATCTTCTTGTCCTTGAGGTTGACAATATCCTGACTCTTCTCCCAGTCGAGTCCGGCACGCTTGCAGGCTTCCTTCTTGCGCTCATCCAGGCTGGCGATCTTGTTGAGATCGGAGTCCTTGGAGTAGAGGTGCTGGATGTATTTAAGGGTTTTGCGGTCGGTCATCTTGGAATATTTATTACTTCATCAAGTGCTTGTTGACACCATACTGTTATCTGTTTCCTGTTTGCCCTTCGCCATAATATATATTCAATGTACATCATATCTGCCTTCTCCGTATTGCAGGACCGGCATGCAGGCACTATATTTTCCTTCCCTATGCCTCCTTTTGATTTTGGTATTTTGTGATCTCGGGTGATGCGGGAAATGGCAACTAATTTTCCACAGTAATGGCATTGTATAAATGCCTTGTCATGGGTTTGGTGAGTCTTGGCTGCAAGTTCAGGGAGCGATATTATACGCTTTGGTCTATAGTCAATTCTCTTTTCTTCACTAATCCTTTTATCGCGCATGGCCTTCGTCTCTGCATCCAGTGCATCAAAAAATGCTTGCCTTTTATCGTCGTGCTTTATACACATTCTGTTTTAACTTAAAAAAAGGGGTTCCCGATTACAGCCAGTACCACACGGGAAGGGCTCAGATTGTTTTCACGTGGGCTACAAGCGTATTACTACTTGCCCTGCATCGGCCTCTCATCACCCAATGCATCGCTTTACCGAATTTCATTCTGCCGATCTCATTTGATCGGTGTCTGTACCAGAATTACAATCATTCTCTCACTGGTTTCCCTGCAATGGACACGCCAATGCACCCCATGCGGCTTCTCATCCCGCAATTACCTTACAAAGCACATCCTCCTTCAAAACCGCAAAATACTCCACTCCCTCCACCTTCACCGGCCAGTTCGCCCCGTAGTTGTAGATGATCTTGTCGCCTACCTGCAGGTCGCAGAATGGGCTGAAGTGGCGCATGAACGCCTCGAGCGGCTTGTTCTCCGGCTGGGACTTCTTCACTATCCATTCCTCCTTGGGCCGCATGCGAATAGAGCCATCCGGGTTGGTCAGCGGCTTGCCGTTCACCACTACCGGCGTGGGGATGCTGATGTCCTCCCATGTCTCCACGTTGGGCTCCACAAGGCACCAGTCGCCCTGCATGATGATCTCACCATCACGTACCGAGCAGATGATCTCGTTGCAGCCTGCCTTGTACAGCGTGCGCCCGCGGTGCTTGCCGAGCTCGTTGTCGGGCTCGGTTACCCACTCTCCGAAGTAAACCTTGTCGCCACGCTGAATGTCACACTTGGCGGCGATGTCCGCGATCGTGATGGTCTTGAAGCCTTCCCATGTTGAGCAGGAATAGTACTCTGCGCTTCTATTGTACCCGGCACGAATCTTGGCTTCAATATGGTCGCCGCCAACATAGGCGCGCGGCGCCGGCACCCCGGGATCCACAAGTTCAAGAACCTGGCGCGTGAAATTGATCGGACAGGTTTCCACGAAGCCGTAGATGCGTTTGCGGGCAAAGCGCTCGATCTCTTCGTCGTTCTGATGGGCGGTGTTCAGGGTCACAATCCCGCTGTTCGTGGTCTTGGACTCGTACTTTTGGTCTACGGAGACGATGAAAAAGTCGTTAATGATTTGCATCTTTGTTAAAATTTACAGCTATGGCAATGAAAGTAAGAACCAACATCGATCCCAAGAAGGGTGTACGCAGCGGCTCAAAGTCGGTTATCGTCCGAAACAAGAAGGGTGAAACTGAGGCTATCCGTAAGAAAGGCGATGCGTACATCAACGAAGAGACCATGGCTGAGGATCGGCAGATCGCCGCAGGTACTGGCTCGGGGCAGTTTGCTGGTTCTGGTTCAGCGCCCCGCAGTGGCGGTTCTGCTTCTTCCACACAAGGCGCAGCGCCGGCGGGTGGCACCAAAAAGCAGGTGAAGGCATCCAAGCTCCGGGTGCGCACCAACTCAGCATCGCCGCAAGCCAAAAGATCTGCGCGTAAATTGTACTGATGGATCATCGGAAGCTGTAGATCATCACCAGCACATATTCTTCGTGTGAAGCCACTGATATTGTGGCTTTTTTTATGTCTTTCTCGCGATAACTGGCTTTTTCATCGGCCATGATTGTAGAGATCAGCGCTTCGTAGTCGCTGGCCAGATATACATCCGCTCCGGCGTACCAAGAATTATCGGTCTCATTCAGCACTCTATCCAGACCCTGCTCTCCATCACTAATGAAGGCAGAGAATATTGCGTCGGTGAATACATCGGCTCTCAGGGAAGAGACTATCTCAGGGCCGTGGGAGGCAACGTAGGAACTGACCTCTGGCTTGATGTCCTGCGAGCTTGCGGCATACGCTGCAAGAATGAAGGTGATCATTGCGATAAGGATGATGGCATCTTTGATCTTGGTGTTCATGACTCAAAGGTGTGAAAATATTTTTACATTGTCAATAGCGGTAAAAGCAAAAACCCCGGGGATCGGCCGGGGTTAATGGAAAAGGAGGCTGAAAAGCTAAGAATGCAGAAGATCAAAGCTAAAGAAAAAGCCCCGATCTTGCAACCGGGGCTTCCGCTATGTTTAAATGCCAAAAACCTGGGCGCGAAGGTAGGTTATTTTTTTACTATCACAAAAGGACAATCATCGGCATTGATCTGAATCTCAAGATGGTTCAGGGCATTGTGGTAATCTGATCCATAGCCGGCCAGCGGAACATCACCCTGATCATTTGTGAGATAAACAGAATGGTTGCTGAGTGGTGGTTGATCTGTAATTCCGTGAGCCAATTGCCATCTATCCGATTCTGGATGCGGCTGGGTCGACCTCCGCGATTCATACCATTCGCTCCATTCTTTTTCTTGCTGTTCTTGAGCCGAGGCCTCCAGGGGGCAGGCATCAGAAGTACGGTTCCAGAATTCGTGCAGTAAATTAACCTTGGGTTTTTCATCTTTTTTGATGCCGGCATCAGCAATGAACTTCCTGAACTCTGTGATGAACTTCTCGGCTTCATCACGGATGTAGGCAGTTGTAACACCGACCCTCAGGTCATTCATCTGATAATCGCCCTTGTTGATGTGATAATAGAAGATCGCTTTCTCGTAAGCGGAGCTTTCTATTTTGTGGGTCTCGACTACTCGCCATTCATACTCTCGTTCTCTGGATTCTCCGATAACTGCATACTTGCCATCGAACATTGCTTCCATGCCGTAGGTTACAGCCAAAAACAGATTCAATTGAATCTCGTTGTGAGTGATGATTATATTTTTCATGTTATGTGTTGTTGGGTTATCGGCCCTCCCTCCGTTAAATTTTCTAACTAAACCACACCAGCGCCATCGACGCTATCATCAGGAATGCCTTTATCCCCAGCAATAGCATTGGATCTACCTTCTTCTGAAGGTTGTCAAGGAAGTTGTCACCCAGAAAGCTCCAATGAGCCTGGAGCCCATATTTATTGAAGGTGTAGTTGAAGATCAGGTAATGGAGTGAAGTCATTGTTGCCAGCGTCTTCCACCAGAGAATCTCTGGATAGGTGAAGGCTCCCCATAACATCACTATTGAACGTAACCATGCGCTCAGGATGTGCTTGTCATTCCGCCCCAGCACTCGCGTACGAAAGATTTCAACCCCGAGCTCGATCGCGGGAGGTAGAAGTGCAAGGTAGAGTACGTGGAGTAAGATCATGGCTTCTTTTTTAGGTTGATGATGATTGCGGTCCCTACTAATATAATGAATCCCAGCGCCCAAGGCCAGAAGTCATGGAAGAAACCTGGCGGCATGTCATATCCGGCGATCTTGAGAATGCCCCAGATCAGCGGTAATGCCAGCAGGACGATCATAGCTGCGATTAATGTGCCTTTTGTGTTCATATCAGTTCATTGATTCGTTTGTAACATGTGCTGCGCGATATATTAAGTATTTCAGCAACCTCCTCCCATCTCTTTGTTTTAAGCAGTTCGCGTTGCTGCTCTTTTTGCTCTTCTGTGAATACAGGACGTTGTATTATTACCATCCCATTCTTCTTGCGCTGATAGTATGTTCGTTTTAATTCTTCGCTGGTCAGCTTGTAGTATTTTTTTCGCCCCATAGCGCAGAAAATTGAAAATAAAAATCATCCCATGTTTTGATCAGGAAGTACTTGCCGCCGGAAGCTTCGATCTCTGCCTGAAACTTCTTCTGATCCTCGCGCTGCCGATCCTTACCAACCTTGACTTCCCAGGAAGTGAACTGCCCCTGAATTACCGCGGCGATATCCCCAATCCCCTTACTCTCCTTGCTGCGTGGTATGAAGCGGCCCTTCTTGACCGTAATACGATGGCCTACCACATTATGAACATGCTCTGGCTGGATGTACCTGCCTTCACTGGCCTGGCGCCATGCTTTGACTCCGCGGTACTTGAAGAACGCCAGCACGGCCTTGGTGAGATCGTTCGCTGTCTTGTCGCTGAAGGTCTTCTTGGGGCGACAGTGCTCAGGAATGTTCGCGTATTCCTGTTTGGAAATTATGGTGGCCAGGTCGCGGAGGGTCATAATTAGTTGCCTTCCTTTTGATTTGACTGAACAAGAGTCAAAGTATTTGGATTCCAAAATTGATTTGCAGTATCTGCCAGATACGCCAACTGGTATCCATCTAAGGTGTCATTGTAGGCTCTCCAGCTTTGCGCGTGGTCATCCATATAAATTCCTCCGATCTCTAAAAGTTCATCGCATTTAATGATGCACTGAATTGCCAGAAGAGGTTCTTTAAGACGAGCTTCGCCACTCATGTGCCCTTCCTCAACATCCGGATCAGTGATAGTAGCTAATACTTTCTTGTGGGTGATGATTCTGATGTGTAGTGATACGATTTCTATTTTCATAAATAAGAATTTTCTATAAACCATTCCTCTAATGCCATCCAATCCACATACGGCTTCTTGCCATCTTCCCGGATCAAAGGTACGCCAGCATTCTTATCGTCGATATTGCAATGACAGTAGACCTTCCGTGATCCTGTTTCATACTCTGGATTGCACATGACATATTTGAACTCTATCGAATTATTTCGAGCCCACTCCTGTACGTCATCCAGCAAATGACCTGTGCGCATGGTCATCAGGATGAACTCATGACCGGCGTTTCTGAGCTTATGAAGAACCTCCACGGCATGCGGTACAGTTGGCCCCACGTAAGGATTCCAGTTCTCTACAAGCGTGCCGTCAAAATCAAGTTCTATGAGTTTACGCGTTGTCACCACTCACCTCCTCCCATCTCTTGATCAGTTCTTCCTTCGTTATTGCATGGACACCAGCATAACGACATACCTCTGAAGCCGCAATGTTGGCAAGACTAACTCCGTCCTGAATGTCCTCATTCAAAGCAGTCATCATACCCACTACTCCCGTTACGGTGTCACCGGCACCACAGACATCCACGATATTAATTTTGTGTCCATTGGTCCGTCCAGCCATACCTTCGTTGTTGGTGTACATGATCCCAGACTCACCTTGCGTTACGATGAACCATCGACTATATAACTCCGGCCATTGTGGCATCGCATCAAACTCCTTTTGGTTACACTTGATTACAGTAGATCCCTTGAATCTAGCGTAGTCCCTCTTCGCGTCCACCACCACTGGGATCTTATAATGTAGCGAAAGTTCCATGATCGCGTTGATCAACGAGTCAGAGAGACACCCCTTATGGTAATCAGCAAGCACAATGCAGTCGTACTTACCCATCGTGGCTTCTAGTTCCTTCCACCAGGAATACGCGGTGAACGGCAGCCACTCGATCTGCATGGGATCGATCTCGTCGTCGATGCGCAGCAGGTGATGACTTCCGGACATGATGCGCATCTTCTTGGAATGCTTGCCTTCATGGGTTTTGATGTTGTCGTTGTACTCCATAGGCCAGCAGTAGCCGCCGTTGCTATGGATGCAGAACAAGTCTGTCGGCACGCCCATGCCCACAAGATTCATAAACACATTGCCAGCTCCACCGGGTCTGCTGAAGGCGATCTGTTGATTGACCACTGGCACAGGTGCCTCCGGGCTGATGCGGTCGACGGAGCCGAGAATGTAAGCGTCTTCGATGAAATCACCGATGACTGCTATCTTGAGTTCGGCGGCACGAGTGAGGAGGGCGTGGAGGTTCATGCTAAAAAGTTATATCGTTTTAATCCGTTATCTTGAGATATTTCAACTGGCATTTCTACAGGAGCAGGCTGTTGATGTTCATCTATAAACTCATCGAGTTCCATTGCCTCTCGTGAGAATTCCGGTAAAATTAAATCCGAAGTTATATGCTGGAGAGTCAATTCCCCAAAACAATTGGTGAACTCCTGTTGTGCGTCAAGTACGGAGTTCATCAATCGTTATTGCTTTTTGTGTACCCCGGCGGATTCGGTGCGTCACAGGAGCGCTTCATCTGCCATTCAGCAAGTGCTTTATTGTATTCCCTCATTGATTCTTCATAAGAATATGGACCGACATAGTCATCCCGATTAGGCTCCTGCGGCTTAATGCTCTCCATATACTCATTCCACTCCTTGAGCTTCTGTTCGTAGGCGGCTTGTTCTTCTATATTCATTTTACAATTCTCTTCTTTGGATCCATAACAAACGCGATGAAGTATTTAATCCACTCAGGATGGTTAAGATCGAGATCAAGTCGTCCTTCTTTTGTTGCACGCACCCATGGAGGCATTCGTTTAATCTTCATACGCTTTCAATACCATTTTAATAATGTCCGAACTGCTGATCTTATCACCAAGCCCATTGGCTGTAGGCTTGTAGAACACCATTGTCGCATGGTGCTGACCGATGACCGGTTTGCCGAGCCATTCGGCACCTTTGACGAGGTAGTCGGGCGTTGCCTTCGCGATCTCATACAATAGTTCTTCATCACTGTCTATACCGATAACTTCGTCGATCATACTGCGGTTACCACACTGCATTGCCATCAGGTTGATTTTCCGGATCGCGTACGGGATGATCGGCAGTCGTGAGTTACCTTCTTTAATACGTTCGTCTTCATCGAGCATCACTATCACTTTGCCTTCGGGTCCTGCGAGAAGGCGGCATTGATTTAATGCGTTAAAATGCCCCACATGGAGCAGGTCTAATTTACCGGTGGTGATCACTTTAGGCATAAGCTGTGGCACATTTTTATTAAGTCTTCAAACTGGCCGTAGTTGAACCATATTGATTCTTTTACTTCTTCAGGCTCTGTAGGCTCCACAATCAATTCTATCACACAAGCCGTGGTCTGGTTCTTCATGGTGACAGAGCCTTCGATGGCCTCAGTAACCATGTAGTATGCATGGTGCTGGTCGCCTTTAATGTCTTTAATGAGTTGAGATCGAAACCCGTCGATATACCGAAGGAAATATCTCTCAACCTCGTTCACCATGTCCTTACTTATGACTCCGGCTTCCGCCATTGACTCTGTGATTTCTCGTGCTGTTTTCATGCTGCCTCTCTTTTATACTCCGGAAATGTCTCCAAAAATAACTTAACATTCTTCTCGATCTTCACCACACCACGTTTGTAGTAATCATGCTGGCGATTCACGATACGCTTGAAGAGGCGAGATGTGTTCTTCTTACTCACCGCTACGAGCAGCGCTTGCCTGTAACCGCTGACATCGAGGTACCAGGCAATACCTTGATCATAATGGAATCTGTTAACAGCATCATCGAATGCTCGATCGGTTTCAACACTGAGACCTTTCAATTCAAATACTAAGCTTAGCGCTCTGCTATCTCCATCCATTTTGCATCTTGCAGGAACCCCAAACCTATTAGATCGGTACCATTCATGTTGTCGTCTTAAATCATGCACCCATAATAATTGCTGACAAATGGGGTCAGTTTTAAAAGTTCTTGCCATAGAAAGAGCTTTTTCAATATCCTGGTGTTCATAATTTGCTTGATGAGGTTGCATTATGCAATCTTCAACCAATCTCCCAAAGGCAAATATCTCTTCCAAATCGGACGGATCTTGAAAATCAGGATTGATCATTTTCTGTAGTTTTTTCAGATCGCTATTGCTTATGTAATGATGATTAAAATATGAATCCATAAAAATGGAGGCTTAACCCCACAACCTCCAGAGGCCTTTGCTAAACTGCACGATACGCCACCTGACGTCACGTAACATCACAAAACTCTACCTCACGATAATTCTTCAATGTGTTTTAATTCAAACCTACCGAACATTCCATTATTTGTTGGCCGATAGGAGCCTATTCCAACATAGTTACCAGCATACTCTATAACGTTCCTAACCATGTCCGTAGTGATAGACTTTTCGGCAACAAGTAATGTAAACTCCGGTTCCCATTCTGTCCATTTTGGGCGAATGGTAATTATCCTGGCTTTTACATTGCGGTTAACTGTTGATCTCTTATCAATCACGTCATAATCAGGAATAATAATTTGCTCTGGAGTGATCGTGAACATCGCTGCAACGAGTTGCTTCATTGACTTACCACGGCCACCAACTTTAGATTTGATGTATGCTCCGGCATTAATGAAAGAGCATCTTAATTGATCGGCCGGTATGTAGCATTTACCATCAGGGTTTCGGTAGCAACGGTATTCAGCGCGCACAGTATCGTCATGGGAAATTTCTGGTCTTTCATGGATGAGTCCCCGTTTCTTTTCCCATTCCTCAAGTTTAAGATCATCCATACGGTGTTGCATGTACGGAGTCAGCCCTTTAATTTTTATTGAAAATTTTTTCATTTATTCCTTCTTCTTTGGTTCGTACTCGTAGCAGCCCATAGCTATAAACTTCATCACTAATCGGAACGGCATATTTTGCATGAATATCCTCCGCTGTTAACCTGTCTTTCATCCTACACTCCTCGCTATCCTCGCATATCTCTCCTCATGGTTGCGTCCATGAACCAAGACAACTCCTTGTCCATTCAGGTCGCCGCTCTTCAGTGTCTCCACCTCCTTGTAGGTGATCACCTTGATAATATCACCATCTATTCTGGTGATGATCACGCGCACTCCATGCCGCAGCATTAGAATGTCGTGCTTGTTCAGTCCAACCGGACTCTCAACCCGTAATGTAAGGTCGTAATGATACAGCTTTGGCTTCTCTTTGTCGAGCCTGCCGAATCGCTTCCATACACTCTGCCAGAAGGTAAGCTTGGGAGTGAGTGGGTAAGCCCGCGTGATGATGGAGGAGGTGATCGTGATCATTTGCGTATGATTACTTTTGAGTCTTCAAATACATCCGTACCGTCGATTTCCGCATCGCACTTGGATAAAAATAAATTGATCCAGTACTGGATAGCGTCGATGTATTCCGGACGACCTTGTGCATCGACCACAGGCTTCTTGCTCTTATCTCGCTTCTGGATGCCAGGAAAATCAGGATGAGACATGCAGTGATAGATGATTGTCGCGAGTGCTTTTGGTACCTTCTTAGGATCATTGAACTTGAGCACATACTTCACTGGACCTGTCTCCATGCCGGGAACTTGCGTTGCAGCCTGCTCCGCAAATGAATTGCTCATCTTATCGAGTGATGCTTGCGTCTCGATCTCAAGTTGTTGTTTCTTATTCTGCTCCGCAATCTCAGCCTCTCTGCGTGCCGCTTCCTGCTGTGCCTTGCGTTTCTGCTCAAGCTCAAGCTTCTCCAGTGCCTCTTTGTCGTCGGCAAGTTTCTTCCGCTCGAGCATCTCCTGCTTCAGGTCGGGTATCTTTGCGCGCCATGCGTTGATGATCGGGGTGCATTGCTCCATGACAACAGTGTTCCATTTGTCGAATGATTCCTGTTCAATAAGATCCTTGTACCATGCAGCCATCGCTTCATCTCGTTCATACTTACTGGGTAAGAAGCATGCTTCCCAGTCCTCTGGCTTGAGCTTAGGCTTCATCTTCTTGTAGTCCTCGGCACGCTTGTCGAAGTCATCAGGTGTCGACGCCGCGAAATACTCAGCCGATCCGGTCTCCGCCTTCCTGACCTTTTCCGTAACCAGATTATTGAGCGCCTTCAGGATACCGGTCTTCAGGTCTACCAGGTAGTTCTCACGTTCGCGCTTTCTGGCAGCCTCGGCCTCAATCGCTTTTTTCTTATCAAGTTCGCGCTGCTTATAGGCAGCAAGAAGACCGCGAAGGCGGTTGTACTCATTGTCCTTCTTGGACTTGTAGTCGAATGGGGAGATCAGCTCTCGAGCTTGATCAAGGATGGACTCTACCGGCTCGGCAAGCTTTCGATACAGCGGGTAGCTGACATCGTCGTAGGTGATCTTGAGGCGCGCACAGAGTGTCTCTACCTCAGAGTACTCATCTTCGCTCTCCACTTGCGTTACCGCTCGCGTAACAGCCAGTGCTTTGTCGTGGCTGCTGCGCAACTTTGGGATGATAGTCTTGAGGTCCTCGATATTGAGTTGAGGAAGGCTGTTGGTTTCTTCGGTCATGCTATATAAGTTCAGTTTTCATCTTGTCACATCCACGTTGTCGTCCATAAAGTCTTGCTTTAAAAAACCTCTTTGGTTTATGAAATAGTAGAAGGATTCGAACCTTCAATCCCGATTCCTTTATTGCTCAGTCGGGAAATCCACCTTATCAAGTCATGAGCAAAAGGCCTCACGCAGTCAACGCTTCGGCACTCATATAGACCATTTGTGGAGGCGTATACCAATTCCGCCATACTATTTACCATGAGGTGAACGGCTTCCCCCTCACGAGTCGCCGTTCCGTGAGCACCCGCCTGGTGCCCGACTCTGAGTTATGTAAAAGGAACCTGATCGTCCTTTTTTGTTTTCTTCTTGCCGCCGGTCACCTCCGGTTCATATACCTCGCCGGTCCGCTCGTTGACATCAGCGCGGAACTCGGCTGTCTCACCTTGCGCCACCAGCGTCGGGTCAGCTACCTCCTCCTGCTGCGCCGGCAGATCAATGGTCTTCTGTTCTTCTTCATCCGGAGCCTCATACTGCTTATACAGGATCACTGTATCCGGCTGCTTGTACTCCACCTTGAACACATAGTTGATCACGCTCTTCTTAGCCGCCTCGCCGTAGTGCTGCTGCCAGAGCATGCCGCCTTCCTTCATCTGGCTTTTGGATCTTCTGATTTTGAGTTCCTCCAGTGTCAGCATGTAATCGCTTGACTTGCCATCAGCCCAGTCTACCGTAACGTACACCGCCATCACGGTCTCTTCGCTGGGCCTTGGTACCGGGAATGACATCTCGTGCTTTGTGACGAGTTTGAGTTTTGGGTTGTATGAAAACTGATCTTTATTGAAGACCAGCACGGGGTCGTTGACACGCTTGATGGTTGTCATGCGCTCGAGCATCTCTTTTTTTGCAAATGGATCGGGATCAACCTTCATCATCTGCTTCCAGCTACCGTCCTTCTGCTTAACTCCTTGCGGACGCAGATACAGCTTCTCCGGCGAGACACCATAGGAACCGACCTTGACGAAGGCGGCAAAAATAGAGAAGGGATCACATTGCATGAGCTCCGGGTTGGCATTCACCTTCTCCATGAAGGCGAACACATCGCGCTCATATTTCGATGCACCATCTTCGCGCGTGGTGACAGCCTGGTAGTTCTGGATGTAGCGGTTCTTGATCGCGTCGATCGCCAGAAGGTCTTTTACGTTCTTGGCGGCTGAAATCTGCTGCTCAAGAGCCTTGATCGGATTTGTTTTCTGTATTTGAGTTTGGTCTGCCATTGTCATGCTTTGTTTATGTTGAGGTAAAGGTGTAGAAAAGATTTTTACATTAAAAGTGTTTTGAGATTTTTTATTTCAAATTTAATTCACAGCTTTGCTTTCATGAAATTCATCAATAAGAACGAGTTTTACAAAGAGCTCATATCCAGGCATGGCAAGGGGTATACTTACATTAAGGTGTGCTCTGCGCTTGATGGTGATCAACACACTACCTCAGACAAAGAGAAGAAGCAGATGATCGCCATCGTTGAGGAGCAGTTCAAAAGAGTGAAAGAAAACATCCTTAAATCATAATTCATGGACTTGCAATTAAACATCAATGCTGAGGAACTTGCTAAAAAGCTTACCGATGCACTTACAACCGAGGCTTTCTTCAAACTTTTCAAGGAATCTGTGGAGTCAGAATTAAAACGACTCACTGAGTCCAATGCATGGAATGGCACCAACACCATCATGCGCAGAACTATTGAGGGGTTCATTGCAGAGGAAATGCGAAAGCAACTCGATAACGAATACAAGCCAAAAATCCAGGCAGCGATAAAAGCCCGTCTTGAAAAAGAAGACCTTGACAAGCTTTGTGCTGAACTTGCAGATAAAGTTAATATCAGAACTAACTATTAAATCACTATGACACCGCACCTATGTTGCCCGCAGACCCTCACGCCGGAAAACCTCGGCCAATGGATCGAACAGAATTCGAAGCATTCCTTCGAGCACAACGAAAAGATCCCACTCACTGATCTCGACATTCAGGAGTTCGAGCACAAGTCTTCAGCCGCCTCACGTGCCCTGGACCGCCTCAAGCTTGTAGAGGACAACTTCAAACATTACATGAAGCGCGGCACTCCAGTGGAAGTTGGCATCGTACAGCCCATCGACATTACCATACCGCCTACTGCCGGCACGGATGTGCTCAAAGCCAACCGCGAGCACGCCGACAAGATACTTGAGCAGGGCTACCAGGTGGAGATCACCAAGCTTTACACCATCCCTTATCCTGAAGAGAGCACCATGGTAGTGGTTACCATCGAGGGCCAGGAGTGGCCGATGTATACCAAGCCCATGGGTAAGGACCAGAAGGCGATGTACGGGGAGTTGTTTGCGGAGGGCGGGAAGAGAGGACATATCGGTACTCCTTTGAAGAACAAGAAGGAGGTAGCAATTGAGTTCAAGCGGCCCGATGAAAGTTCATATCAAGGCGATGGAGATGATTCCACACAGGCTGATGGTCTCTTCAGTTAAGCCCTCTTCATATTGAACTTAACACCCAGCAGATCTCCCCATGCCTCAAGTCCTTCATACAGCGCGTTGCACAGCCTGGTCTTCTCGGCTTCCGTCAGGGTGCTGGTCTCATACCGGCCGATGCTGTTCGCGTAGATCTTGCTGTACTTGATAGAGGATACTCGCGCGAGCTCGCGCATGGAGACGAGCTTCTTGGATTTTTCTTTTGCCATAGTGGCAAAGGTATGTAAAAATAAATTAACATCATAACGCATGAAAATCATCCTTGTGAGTCTTGTTGTAGTGGCGTTTGTTCTGTACTACGATTACATTAAGGCTGTACTAAAAAAATAACACATGATCAGCATCGGCCGGCATGGAACCAAAGTCAAGATTACTATTGAAACCGGAATGGCTACTGGCGGTGACCTGTTTTTATACTGGGAGTGTAGCAATGAACTTTTCGCAGAACTACTCACCACCAGGCTTCAAAGAAAATTAGCTGATCGCATAGAGGCTATCCGGCAGGAAGAATACAATAAAGGCTGGAAAGACGCCAAATCCAAAAAGAAAGCGAAGCAAACCTGGTTCACTAGCGTGTTCCGACTTTTCTACGAAAAATAACCCCTATCCTAAATGCAACCATGAGAACAATTTGACCAGTATGACCATCACAATTAAACTCCTCGAATCCTACCGTGATCACGAGCACATCATTGTTCGGGCGCGGTACGGCGAACTCAACCAGGAAATAAGAGCAGAAGGCAATGATACAGACAGCGCTAAAAAGAATCTGGAGCTTCATTTTAAAGCTCAACACGGCCCTCATACAGTGGTTCGGTTTACACTTGCACGAGCGCGAACTGGAGAGTCTTACCAGGGCGGAGATTAAGTTGCTCTACCTGGGCAACCATCGCCTGCAGTTCATCAAGGCTGTAGCAATGGGCATCATCGGCGGAGTGGCTGTTGGGGTTGTGATTGGCGTGAGCGTGATCAGTATAATGAGAGCGTGGTAAATTAGTAAAATATGAATGAAGATAGAACAGCTATGATCATCAAGATGCTATTGCATGGCGATGAGAATGAAAAAAAATTAACTGCAAGACTATATCCTAAAATAGCGTCTGCGCTGAGTGGTTCTGGGCTTTATTTAATTGGACGTTTTTTAGAGGATACCGGTATTAAAGAGAACGGATGTCTTGTAATGCCAATCATATACAAGGGAGTTGATCTTAATTTGGAGATTACTGTTAAAAAGAAATGACCTGCCTCTCCTGCCGCCGTGACCTCCCGCGCAAGCGGTTCGCGATCGTAACCTCGACCTATATTACCGTCAAGGGGGAGAAGCGGATCAACAAGGGGCGCCGGAAGAAATGCAACAGTTGCACATGGGGGCGGAAGTATAAAAAGAAGAAAGAAACTTTAACGTGTTATTGACATGTGGCACTACGTAGTAGTTGAGATCGAGCATACTTATAATGGGTATAGTTCTTCCGGAGAAGTAGCTATCACACAGCCCTGCTGGAACATTGTTTACAAAATCCCGATCTATCGCGATGACCTCGGTGAAGAAGAGTCGCTATGCCTCAAAGGCTGCCTCTCCTGGATCGAGAACAACAAAGCACCCGGCAGCAAGTATGCTGTGATGAAAATGTATTTAGTTTAATAAAGCAATGTGGATCATACCTTCAAACCACCCTCTTTACTCTCAGTTTGCACAGGTCGTCGTGGAATCGAAATCGGAATTGAGAGAGCAATTAGATCATTTCGGCGCTTATTCGGTGATAAAGAATGGGAAACCAGAGACGTTATCCAACCTGCCGTTTATGTGGAAATCGAATCCGTTATCGCCTACAATCTGGTTGCGCAAATGGAGCAAGGTGTATTGGCTCCCACTCCTGTTTGGACGGACCTTAAAACATTCCCATGGGGGCTATTTCGGAATAAAATATGCATCCTCACTGGAGGATATCCATGCCAGCCCTTCAGTACAGCCGGAAAGCAGTTCGGAGTTAATGATCCGCGACACCTCTACCCATATCTCGAATACGGAGTCGATGCAGTTAAACCTGTTTGCTGCTTCTTCGAAAACGTCAGCAACCACATCAATATCGGATACAGAGAGGTCAGACATTCTTTGGAAACGCTTGGTTACACGGTTGAAGAGGGAATATTCTCGGCGGAAGAAGTTGGCGCGCCACACTTACGCAAACGCCTATTCATCCTCGCCGTGGCCGACTCCTACTGCACAGAACAGAGTAAGAGACGAGGAGACTTTGCAAAAATGCTTGGCCTTCAGGAAGGCCAACGCGAATCAGAACACGGTTCCTCTTTATCTGGAAGAAAAAGTGAGATTATGGAAGACTCCAATATCAAGCGAGTTGGAAGGAGGCAAAATGAAGATATTGATCGGAAAGGACGGTCGTTACAAACTAAGAGATCAAGTGATGGAGTTGGCCTGGCCAACTCCATCAGCCAGAGATTGGCGCAGCGGAAAAAGCAATCAGCACGAGAAGAATTCCAGACCATTGAACGAAGTTGCTTTCCATCAGGACAAGGGCAATACCAGCAAGGATGGGAACATCCTCGTCTTGAATCCCGCATGGGTTTTACAGTTAATGGGTACGACTTTACAGAAGACCTTCTTCGCCTGGCGGGAAATGCCGTCGTTGAGCAGCAATCTGAACTCGCCTTTAGAACACTCTTAAATAAATTTATATGACCGCAACCTACATCGGAACAACCAACAAGCACTACACTGCCGGCAACACGTACTCGTTGCAAACACAGAACTTCACCGGCCGCCGCTACAAGGATCTCAACGATCGAGTCGGTGAACCCGACAACAGGATCATGGTATGGAAGAATGAACGAGACGCCGCGCTCAAAGTGTACGAGACGCAGGCTGACATCGCTAAGGACTTTGTGGTAAAGACGGATTGGTGATGCGACGGTTCTTCAGGCGACTATACTTTAAGGTGTTCAAGCGATATGAACGGCTTGAGTTCATGTGTCTCAATTGGCCGGAGGCTGATGTGCTGCTCAAAGAGAACAAAAATAAATCTGAAGAAGAGCAATGGCATCTGGCGAAGGAAGAAGATTTCAATCAGATTTATGGGACTGTGTTTCTTGAGAGAAGGAGGAGGATATTGGAGTAGTTAAAAGAGATCGATTATTTGATTGAGGTATTATGAACAAAGAGCACCCAATTTTATACAGCACACCGATGATCCGCGCAAAGCTGGAAGGTCGGAAGACGCAGACGCGGAGAATATGTAAGCCGCAGCCTGAATTAAAACCAGAGGAATATCGAGGTAGTGAGTTTGGGGATTACTGGTGGCCATCGAACAAAGCTAGATTGATGTTGGACATCAAACAGATGCAAATGGTTTGTCCCTACGGAACAGTCGGCGATGTTCTATGGTCGCGAGAGACGGCATGTATAGAAGTAGACCCCGAAAGTGGTAATCATTACCCTGTTTATAAAGCTGACTGTCCCAACTATCCATTAGGATCGAATCGATGGACACCATCAATTCATGTCCCTAAAATTTATTCCCGCATCTGGGAGCGTATCACAGACATTCGTGTTGAGAGGTTGCAGGACATCAGCGAAGAGGATGCGATCGCTGAAGGAATTATCCGTATATCAACAATCATTGATACTGAGTGGTACGCCAACTACGGAAACGAAGATATAGGAACATCACTTCATCCAATCGAGTCTTACCGCACGCTTTGGGAGTCGATCAACGGTGAAGGCTCATGGATTGTCAATCCCTGGGTATGGGCGATCACCACTGAAGTACTGTCAACCACCGGCAGACCGAAAGAGTTGAGCGACGAACTGATTCTAAACATACCTGAGAGATGAAGCCGGTCTTCGTGAAAAATATTCCTGATGAACTGGAGCCTAATACTCACTATATCTCAGAGGAGTTTTCAGTATCAGCTCACTTGTGCCCTTGTGGTTGTGGCCTTCAGGTATTTTTGCGCCTCGGTAATCAAAACAATAAGGATGTAACTGAATGGTCTCTAATAAAGGATGGTGAATTTGTAAGTATTGAACCATCGATTGAAATACGAGGTAATTGCCGATCACACTATTTTATTACTAGAAATGAAGTTAAATGGTAAACACACCTAACAAATAGAGAGATGAGTGAAGCCCAACACAAAGAAATCGTGCGCAGCGTGCGCAGCGCGCGCAACATACCATCCAAGTACATGATGGCCACCAAGGCGCTGCATCTACTCGGGGACATCTCGCGTGAGACTCCAGACTTGTGCCATGTGCACAGCGAGACCGATCGGTACTACGTGGGATCCTGGGTAACCGGGTTCGGGTTCTTTGATGTACTGTTCTCCAAAGAGACCACACGAGAGCTTACCGCTGAGGAGATCGCTTACTGGAATACTCGCGCTGTGCAGATCGGATCACAGCCGCCGATGAAGCTTAAGGTGGATTGAGGTCACACCCTCAGCTCAACCACTCCTTCCGCCAGTAAGGTATTCCACCTCACCCTGAGCACGTAACACCGCAGACGCACGGGTATAGTAGGAAATAATAATTTAATGCCATACTTTGGTGTCACTTAATCACCCCACAACACTCTATGGCTAAAGAGGAACCACGGGTACAGATGCGTCTGTCTCCTCCCAAAACTCTTCACAAAAAAATAGTCGCTTATCAAAAACTTCGAAGCATCGGCACCGATGAAGATCTCTCTCTAAGAGAGGCTGCTTATGAGCTCTGGCAGAAGGCTCTCGACTCCATTCCTGCTATTAAAGAAGTCGCTTAACCCCAGCCCTGCGCCATGGAAGATATTATCTGTAAGCGTTGTGGCTCCGTCAACGATTTCTCTGCCACACCATCAGGTCCTCACCTGAAAGCTACCTGCAATAAGTGTGGCCAGTACATAAAATTCCTGCCTCAACAACAAACAAAACCAACCCTTTACTTCGGGAAATACCGCGGCCGCGAGATCTCGTCCATGAATTCCGAGGAGGATCTGCGCTACCTGCAATGGCTTATATCGCAACCCGATCTAAAACCAAAGCTTAAGACCGATATTCAGTTCCAACTCAAACGCCTTGGTAAGTGAGTACCGCCGAAACAGCAAATCGCCTCATAGAATGCGGGATGTCGGTGATCCCCATCCAGATGCCAAGCAAGGTTCCTACTGTAAAAGCATGGCATCAGTTCCAGCAGCATCCACCAGCCCCGGGGGAGCTTACTTTCAACGGAGGAATGGCGATGATCTGCGGAAAAGCCTACAATCTGGAGTGTCTCGACATCGATTTGAAGTACGATATGACCGGAACCCTGCTTCAGCGCTTCCAGGATGCGCTCGGAGAGCTATGGGAACACCTGGAACCGCTGATTTTGATACAGCAGACCGTAAAAGGAGGCGTTCACCTGGTTTACCGGTGCAAAGAGGTCGGAAACAACGAAAAACTAGCCTCCAGGCCCACTACAGAGGCCGAAAAAGCCTTAAATCCAGGCGAAAAATGCAAGGTTTTGCTCGAAACCCGTGGTGAAGGCGGTTATTTCGTCATCAGCCCAACCCCCGGCTATGAGGTCCTCCAGGGATCCTTCGAAAACATCGGCTGGATCACCCCGGACCAGCGCCGGCAGCTCCTTGATGCCGCAAAATCACTCAATGAGTACTGGGAAGAGGTCTCTGTGCGCCCCACTCGCAAAGTTCAGGAGGCCGCCGGAGGTCTGCGGTCATGGGAGGACTACGACCGGAAGGCGGATGTTGCCGCCCTCCTCGAAAAACACGGCTGGACCTACGTCCGGTCCAATGCCAGGCAGCAGTTTTGGAAGCGGCCCGGCTCAACCGACAGCCTCTGGAGCGCATCCTACCACCCGGAGCTCAACCTGTTCTATGTCTACAGCTCCTCGGTAGCTGATTTATCCGCAGGCAAGGCATATACGCCCAGCGCGCTGCTCGCCCACCTGGAGTTCAAAGGCGACTTTGAGTCCATGGCCCGCGATCTCTTCCGCCTGGGATACGGTGATCATACCAAAACCCCTCAAAAACCATCAAATCAGCCCAATTTGCCAGGCGGGTCACCCGTCAGCCTAGCTCCCGCGCAGCGCAATCAGCCTACCGATGCACCTGACCAGGAAGCCATGAAAGCCATTTGGCGCGAGGTGCTGGTCACCAGCGAGCCTCCGGAAGATGTGGTCCTGCTCCAGATCCAGAACGTGCCGGTCGCCACCCTGGGCAACCACTCGCTCCTGATCGGGAAGAAGAAGTCCCGCAAGACCCTCTTCATCTCCTGGCTCATCAGCCAGTATCAAGGCCAGATCGATACCGATATCATGCTCTTCGACACCGAGCAGGGACGCCGTCACGTATGGCGCCTGCGCGAGAAGATATACCAGCTTACCGGCGTTTACATCCCCACGTTCTACCTGCGTGGCAAGAGCCTGGAGGAACGCCGCCAGATCATCGACGGCACATTGAAACACTGGCCTACCAGGCCCCGCATCATCATCATCGACGGTATCCGCGACCTGATCTCCAACATCAACGATCCCGACCAGTCAACAGACCTTATCCTCTGGCTTGAGCGCTTGATCCTATCCTATAACATACACGTAGTCAACGTACTGCACATCAACAAGACCGACAACAACGCCCGCGGGCACATCGGCTCAGAGCTCCTCAACAAGGCTGAGATCACGATCGAGCTCGAGAAAGACGAAGCCTCCGGCTCCACGATCGTCAAATGCGAGTCGAGTCGTGACAAGCCCTTCGAGGACTTCTCCTTCACTCACGGTGATGATGACCTGCCGGTGCTCTGTTCCCTGCCGGTCAGAGGCCAGGTATTACCAGAAAGCGAACGACGCATACGCCTGCAGGCAGCCTTTGACGGACGCATGCTCAAATACTCCGAAGCCGTCGAAGAGATCAAAGCCCAGTTCGGCGTGGGCCGAGATAAAGCAAGAACCCTGATAGCGGAGTTCCACCGGAAAGGATGGCTCATCAAAGTGGGGGCAACAGAAGGCAAAAACTCAAACCAGAACGTGACCTACAAACTCATGATATAACAGCTAGGCTGGCGCTAGGCGGCAGCTAGGCTAGCCTACCCCCTAGAAGCTGTGTCGCTAGGCGGGCGGGCTAGGCTATATGTAGCCTACCCGCCTAGCAGCCTAGCTCGTTTCAGCCCAGTTAAAAAAACACCCGCTAGGCTGAACAACTTTCAGCCTAGCTAACAAACCAACAGAACCATGAAACTCACCGACCTGATCAAACCCAAGCCACTGTCCCCAGGTGGTCTGACCCCCAAACAACTCCGCCTCCTCCAATCCCTCGACCCCGAGGTTCTGGCCATCCTCGATCTCACACCCGTCCCAAGCCAGGAGTTCAAAACCAACCAGGCTATTGCCGCCCGCGTGGAACAGTGGATCGAAGAGGCCCGAAATAAGCCCGTGGTTAAACGAACGATCTCAAAGGGGTATCAATCCACCAACCCCTGGGTGATCGTCGATCTGAGTGGCCTTCCTGAAAGCGACAGACCCATGCGTGGTTGGCAGTGTATGGCCGGAAAGACGATTCGCGCTCCGTTCTGATGGAATTACGTAGAAATCTACGTACAAAGGCACCCGCTGTAAAAATCCCTTGACAACCAGGCACAGGGTGACTACCTTAGCGTCATGAGAAACCCAAGATACCTCTTCATCGCAATCGTACTCTGCCTGACATTCTGGGTAACAGTATGGAGCTGCGCATGTGCGCCAGGCGGCACCCCCTCCCCCCGGTCGAGCTCGCCAGGGCAAACGGAATTTTGCGACCCCAGGGGTCCGCTTTTCTCTGATCGTTTTTTTCAAGCATTATGCTTATCCCAGGATCCGGCTGGAGTTAAACTAATTCTGCGATCAGCCTCAAACAGCGCAGTGCAGCCATCGTTTGGTAATGTGTGTGCTATCTTTGCATGGGAGAATAGTCCCGGAAACCGTTCGTCAACCCGGACTGTACGTAGTTGCGATGATGCCAAATATAATTTGGTTGGTGTGTTACCGCACACAAACACTCATAATCGACTGTTAAATACGAATTGGCTCGTAGTATTCCACATAATGACAGTATTCAGGTCTGCGTAGTAATACCTACATGTCAATAGATTTTTACACTTATAATCTGATCTTCCGGCGGGCTTCTTTCCCTTCTTATTCCAAGTTTCGTGTAAACAAATTTGAGCTTACTATGCTTTGTCAGCTCAACGGGTTTTTGCGGTTTAAGAACGTTGTGATAGTGAGCAAGACGGAACTGTTTGATGTTATAACAAACAATGGGACGGAGAAAGCAAAGATGGCGGGTTATTACACTGGTTTGTTGACAAAGGGCATGATTGGAGAGTATGAATATATTTCACAGCCAGGTTCAACAAGTGTTGGGTTGTCAGATCTTGGGGTTAGCGTGCTTAAGCAGTTCGAGCACGAACTGCGATTGCTTGCCGATCGGTATAGATGTAGTCCGTTGCGGGTTGGTGTTGATACCGCGGCACCAACACCGGCGAGCGCACCGCGGCACACGCCAAAGCAGCAATCCGCGGCATGAGTCGTGACCCTTCCACATATTACCCTCCTTTACGCTTCGAGCATGTATCCAAGCACAACCCAAAGACCTCAAAGTATGCTGGTGTGTTCATTCACCGGGTTTATAGCAGGGAGTTGCCGTTTGTTGCGATCAAGATCTTTAAAGGTGTTGTAAAGCACTCATCAGCGAATTGATCGATAATACAAGAGCCCGACCTATTTAGCCGGGCTCTTTCAATTTAACTTACAGGTGTTTGCGGTGTGTTCCTTGAACAGGGGCCGCAATAGTTTACTTGCGCATAATCGTATTTGTTTGGTGTGTTTGCGTCCCTATGGCCATTGCCAGGAGGATGCGTGTTCATTGCCTATCAGGTCCAAATATAGTATTTTCTGTTCATGTAAAAAAAATTTTACAGAATTGTTGCTCGGTATGTAAAAATGTGTTTACTTTGAGGTATCAAACAACGACAAATATGAACACCACACAACGAGCAATCGAAGCTGGGCTAACCTTCAAGCGCCTTGAAAAGGCTGAAGGTGCTGTGACTGCAAACACGATCAGCGCCTATAAGGTATTCAATACCCTGATCAACGGACTGACCGATCAGGAGAAAGAATTCATCAACAAAGAGGTGCGCCGGTTGAACAAATAACGGATAGGCTAACATAAACAACAACGACAAATGAAAATCAAGACAATCACACTTCACCAGTTCAATGAGCTGGAGGGCAAGGCCAGAGAAAAGGCATTGCAAAAACATTCCGATATTAATGTGAATTATGAATGGTGGGATTATACCTACGATGATGCCGCACGTATCGGTCTGAAGATATCCGAATTCGATCCGGATCATTATTGCAAAGGGAAATTACAAATCTCGTTGTGTGAAGTTTGCGACAAGATCAAGACCGAATACGGTGAGCAGTGCGATACGTACAAACTGGCTGACGAGTACCTCACTAAATGGGCTGAGCTTGTCAAAAAATACTCTTACGGGGTCAATATTGATCAGGTGGCTGAGGACAAAGAATATGAATTTGATCAGGAGGCCGACGAGATGGAGGAAGATTTCCTCAAAGATCTTTGTGAAGAGTATCGCATCATCCTGCGTAAGGAGTATGAATATCTGACCAGTGAAGAGGCTATTGTTGAAACGCTGGAATCAAACGGGTATTATTTCGATGAAGATGGCAACATTGAAACACCAGACGCATGAAAACTCAACACACACCCGGACCGTGGGAAGTGCACCCCCATTATGAATCTGTTTACGCATCAGGAAAACGGATTTGTATAATCGTCCCACAAGGTGGGAGTTTAAAACCTTTTGACAAAGAGAACGCTTTGCTGATCGCCGCCGCCCCCGAAACAGCAGCCGAAAGGGATAGGCTGAAGGAAATCAATAGTGGGCTATTGAATGCTCTGGAGAACCTTTGTCAGCAGGTGGCGCGTGATTGCTCAATCAGCAGTGACACGAAGTATTTTGAACTTTTTCAACGGCATCAGGAAGCATTGCAAGCGATCAAAAAAGCAAAACAACAATAACCACGGCGGCAAGCCGGTAATATGACAACGACGAAAGAAACAATGAGAGATGTATTGCAGCCCACCCTCAACAATATTGAAATCGAGGGCTTAACGGCTATGTTCAACGAGTTTTTCAATGATTACTGTGAGCAACACGGCGCGGAACAGGCAAAAGCTGGGTTCTTTTATTGTAACGGTCATTTGCAAAGTGAAGATGATGCCAACGGAACGCCTATCCACTTCGAGGGTCTTAAAGTAAGCTATTTAGGCAAGCGTAAAGACGGTGATCTGACGTATGTTATTCTTGAGGATAGCAAAGGTAATGAACGGCTATGTGAGTTTAATCAGTACAATGGGCAATGGCACCTATTCAACAAGCAATGGACGAAAATTGTGAAGTCCGGTAAAACCTTTTAAACTTACTCCCATGACACGCGCACAATACGAACAACTATTCAAGACCGGTATTGAGATCAACCTCCCGGCCAACGACAAGCCTGCTTTACGCGAAGCTTGGAATAATAATATTGATGCCCTGGTAAAAGAGGGAACACTCCCCGACCGTGCCCGAGACTGGTCACACCCGCGAAGGTTCTACCCATACGGATCCACAGAGAACCCCTTGCGTAACCATAAACGTAAGACCCGGGACGAATACCAGGTACACGGATGTTATGCCCACGGTTGGGAGGAAGTAACAGCAGAGGACACACGCGCTGAAGCCAAACAGAGGCTTAAGGAGTACAGAGAGAACGAGCCAGGCACGGCCTTCAGGCTTGTGCGCAAGCGCGTGCCGCTGGCCGTCATAGCATGAAAAGGCGACACCGGTTCAACTCCGGCGCTCTCTGGGTTGCGTGTGGTCGATTAGCGCAGGCGGTAATGGGTTGTTACCGTGGCAATTTGGTGCCAGATCGCAGAGAGCAATTTTTATAGCAAACTAAATTTATATATATATATATATAGGATTATGAGAAGATCAAAACAGCATGCGTATTATGTTGGTAATCAATTTCCTGATAGGGTTGGTCAGATGGTGATAGTTAAAAATAGAATTGGAAGCTCATCAGCCTTTGATGTTGTATTTACAGAAGATCAAAAACAGCATGAATGCAATAGAAGTTTTTTAATTCCAACCACATTGAATAGAAAAATATAGGGAGCCTATCCTACCCCGTGGATCTTTCGTCGTTGTTAGTCCACGGGGTTATTTTAAACAACGGCCACGTGTCCCGGTGATCAGGGGCGCAAACTAAAATTGGAATAATGAACACAACATCAGAAGACATAATAACATCTAACGCTATCGAGCAAACTGTTTGCTCTCCAATGCACAAAGCCCCCCGTGAACCAATGACACCGGACTTAACACAATTCATGATGCAATGTATGCTTAGTGAAATGAAAGTGTTAACAGAGGACGAAAAACCGTTCCTAGATAAACTGATCGAAAAGCGTGTGCAGCACTGCTTTAAGTACACACTCGAACCTAAGTTGATCCTATTTCTGGCAATTCTCTGTAAAAGCCCTGGTAATTGCGTGCTTTATCTATGGTATCTTCAAATGATCAGTCGGGATGAAAAGATAATGCATTTCACAGTCGAAAAAATTTGTGAAGTGTTCCCGGTCGGGTTTCTCTCTGAAAGTTCATTGCGTGAAATATGGAATAGCCAAAAAGTTTCATGGAGAGGCAGCGATAATATGGTAGACCATCAGCAGGCAGGGGCGTCATTGTTAGCAAACTAATTATGGACCTCCTAAAATTCATCTTCGCTGATCCCTTTACCTTCATAGGCGTCATTGTGCTGCTGCTGGTAATATTCGAAGGCTGTGCAGAGATCATTAGAGCGATACGTAAAAAATAAAAAGCATTATGAAAGCACAAGACATTATAGATTTGATTTGGGCCGCCTGTCATGCAGTAGAGATTGGCCTTCTTTTGGGCGTAGTGGGATTGCTGAATGACATCAAGAAAGATAAACCCGCAAACTAATTTTATGACCTATGCAACAAGACTATTTCTTTCAATCATCCACCGGCTGGAACATTGGTTGGTACGGATACAATCAGTATCACTTCGATACCTACGAAGAGGCCGAACTGTTCGCCCGCTACTGGAATGTGCGCGTACCTTCTACCAGCTCAAGAGGTTAGAGCGTGTAGTGTACCTCGATGGCGCGTGGACTTACTTCTGGCGCTATAGCCAGACTCCTACGTTTGCCACCCCGGAAAACCTGGTCATGCGCTGCAGGCTCCGGGCAAAGCTCGACACGGATCGGCGTTGCAATATACAGGAGCGCCGCTGGCATACAGAGTATGTGAAGGAGTGGGGTGAGATCAGCTATAGGGAGACGCTGGATCCTGTGGGACAGCGGTGGAGTAGTAATTAATGCAAACTAATTATGACTGAACAACAGGGCTATGAAGAGTACTTAAGCTTTGGAGGCACTAAGACCCGATTGGAGTGGGTAGCTGCCACAAAACACTGGCCTTATGGCATAGACTCCGAAGGACTCATCACCGCCGTGCTCGCCTGGTGGGAGGAGCATCAGCACGACACCGACACTGTATACGATCACGAGGGGTATACAGAGCATTACAACCGCTACAACGAGCCTCCGGAGTTCGTTCGCATAGCGCAGGAGTTGAAAGCAAACTAAATCTTGAAAACCTATATGGAGCAAAGAATAATCTCATCACTCACCAATGGCCAGTTGGTCGAATGCACAAAAGAAGAATATCCAGAAGTGCGTAAAATTCTCCATAGGCAGGCCGCCAAATATCTGGAAGAGGGACAGGAAATGAGAAGCATCATTGCTCTGGAAGAGGTAAGACGTCTTGATAAAACACATTTATGGTAGTGCACACAATTAATATAAACTTTAATCAAAAACAAAAATGAAAAACATCTTAATCACAACCCAGCATCGCGGTGTCTTCTTCGCACAAGTGGATGACAACACTGACCTAACTCAAAAGACGCTGGTTAACCTCAAGAATTGCCGTATGGCTATTTATTGGGGCACCACCAAAGGGGTGATGCAACTCGCTCATGAAGGCCCCACATCCTCATCTAAGATCGGCGCACCTGCCGACATTGATGTAATGCACGACATCACCGCTGTGTTTTCGGTTTCAGATAAAGCCGCTCAAGCATGGACAATCGCCTGATCACTTTTAACGAGGTTTGCCATAACGGTGCCTGTGTTGAAGGTGTGAAGGAATTTTACATTGACAATTTTTATGGCCAAACCGCCGTATCGCTGGCTGATGCCATCGATGCTGGAGCTGACCTAAAATATTTAGGAGGCTACGGCTACGGCGACGGCTACGGCTACGGCGACGGCTACGGCGACGGCTACGGCTACGGCAACGGCGACGGCTACGGCAACGGCTACGGCGACGGCGACGGCTACGGCAACGGCAACGGCGACGGCTACGGCGACGGCAACGGCAACGGCTACGGCGACGGCGACGGCTACGGCAACGGCAACGGCGACGGCTACGGCGACGGCGACGGCGACGGCAACGGCGACGGCGACGGCTACGGCAACGGCAACGGCGACGGCTACGGCGACGGCGACGGCGACGGCAACGGCGACGGCTACGGCAACGGCTACGGCGACGGCAACGGCGGTTGGCCCAAACCATCATGACCCTAGGCTACGCCCGCGTGAGCCGCGAAGACCAGGACCTCACCCGCCAGATCGACGCCCTGCAAAAGGCTGGCTGTGATAAGCTCTACCTCGATAAGATGTCGGGCGTCAAAAACTCCCGGCCTGAGCTTGACAAGCTGCTGATCGACGTGCAGCCAGGCGATACTGTGGTGGTCCATAAGCTCGACCGCCTGGGCAGATCTACTATCCACCTGCTGAGCACCGTCACGGGCTGGCGCGATCGCGGGATACACTTCAGATCGCTCAGCGAGAGCCTGGACACCTCTTCGCCCCATGGCCGGATGATCTTTACGGTGATGGCAGCCTTTGCTGAGCTCGAGCGCGACATGATCTCGGAACGCACCAGGCATGCGCTCAGTGTGAAGAAGAGCAATGGACAGCGTATGGGGAGGCCGGAGGCTGACAGGACGCAAACTAAATCTGAGATTGCGGCTATGGTTGAGCGTGGTATGTCAGATGCCGAGATCATATCAGAGCTCAGGATGGGGAGAAGTACTTATTATAGGTTGAAGGCTAAGCTATGAAGCCAAGAGTAATATTCGTAGGCGTACACAATAAGCCAGGTAAGACGCCGCTGGATTCATCCACGCTGACCGGTAGAACAGTCGATGCAATTGCAAGTCTGTTGCCTGAGTTTGAGATCGTAAAGTCAAATTTGCATGATATGGAGTATCTGCCTACAGATCGGTTGATGACTGTAACATCATGGCGCAGGAGAGTAAAGTATAAGCGTGATGATATTGTGGTAGTATTGGGTCGCCAGGTTGGTTGGGATTTTGGAAGAAATCATGGTAGCCAAATACCTATTCCCTTTATCCAAATGGAACATCCTGCCAAGGTCATGTCATCAGTCGAGCGCGCACGGTATATTCAGAATGCGGTTGAGGTAATTAAAAATAGAGTTAAACTTTAAAACAAATGGAATACGGTAAAGCACCATGGATATTAAAAAAGCGTGGGAGAACACAAATCAAACGCAACATAACAACTGCCGATGGCTTTCACATAGCGTCAGTGGGTGGCTGTTTTGGATTGAAGGATGATATTGATGCAATCGCTATCCTGCTTACAGCCGCCCCTGATCTTCTGAATGCACTCGAGTTCATCATGAACATAGACGAAAGCCAGGGTGTGAAGGGCCGCACATACGGAGACACTCAATACGACAGTCTTTCAGGACACTATGGTTCTAATGAAATGCTGAACTACATCAAGTCACTGATTGAGCCAGCCATCAAAAAAGCTCGTGGCCTATGAAAAAGAAAAAATATCTGCCGCTTTACGAGAAGTGGATGAAGACTGGCCAATTGCCAGAATGTGGATTGTGCAACTGCTTTGGTGAATGTATTACTGATGACGAATATTTTTTAGACCCATCACATCAGCTTTTTAAACTCATGTACCCTGAAGACATAGAAATGCCGCAGAGTGAATATTGGGGGCGCGGTCCAATTGAAGAGCTTGTAGATATTGAAAAAATTCACAACGAGTTCACTCCCCTTCGTCAGAACATAGTACTCTTAATGGCCGCGATGAACGGGGAGCTATGACTACCCCCGAAGTCCAATCCCTTATAGAAGTCCTGACCAAGTGGTTCGGAGATCACAACTATTTCAACGTATGACATACCTCGAAATTAAGGTTATCCTAAAGTACAAGTGTGAAGAACGCTGGATCGAGAACGGTTCGGCCCGTTACTTTCACGCGCATTGTGCTACGGTAGATGACTATAGCTTTAAGCGCTTGTGCATGGCGGTACAATTTTACTTCAACTGAAATGATCTAACGAAAAAGGAATGAAGACACTTGAAGAGATCAAATACGAAGTGGCAAAAGAGCTTGGATACAAAGACTATGAGCACATGGTTCTGTTGGGAAATACCTATTGGATAAGCCAAGCCACAGACCATGTCGCCAAGCGCTACGCAGAGCAGGCGATTGAAAGGTGTGCTGCGGTGGCAGATACATGCTTAAATCACGTCAACGAAGTAATCGTTGATACTGAAGTAATCTACAACGTTAAAACCGAACTGAAATGAGAAAATACTGGAAAGACATCCTGCCGTCAATTAAGCTCGGCCTTTTAGTGGCGCTTCTGTTAATCGTTGTGATTGCTATATTCCGATCCACAGTGGATGATGACAGCATCCAGCAATTCTTACGAAAGCAAATCACCGACCTTTCAGTAGGCGAGTTGATATTAATAGTGGTTCTTATTGTAACGCTCACAAAGTAATGACCTACCCCGACGAACTCCAGCAATACGAAGACCGCATGGCGCGGCGCAACCGCGTGATCAACCGGATCATCGTGCTTTGCTTCGTGCTGATCGTTCTTACGCTGCTGGCCTTCATTACGGCGATCGGGTGGTATGTGAATGCGCAGCATAGAGAGCCTACTGTGCACAAGACCGAGTCAGGGAGCAATAAGGTTGAGCATACAAGCAGAAGGAGGATGTATGACGGTAGATGAAGGAGATGAGGATGACTACTTCGATAATGAAGAGGAATCTGAACCTGATTATTATGTGTGTATGTGCTGCGGGTATACATGCGTAGAAGACCACAATGGATGGGGGTGTCCTCACTGTACAGCAATAATGGAAGAAGGATATTATTAAACAAATGAAAGGAGCCACCTACATCCGCGAAGTCAACGATTACTCTGTAGTGATCAAGGTATGGCGCTGCAACAGAACAGGAGAAATATTTAACACAATACACAAACGACATGAACAAACCCAAATCAAAACGCGGCTTCGCATCGATGTCGCCGGAAAAACAACGAGAGATCGCATCTATGGGAGGTAAGACGCATGGCAAAGAATTCTTCCAGGCTATTGGTAGCAAGGGCGGTAAGGTACACTCACGCCAGCACATGGCCGAAATTGGGCGAAAGGGTGGCTCCAAAGTATCTCAGGATCGGCGATACATGTCTGAGCTTGGTAAAAAAGGAGTCGACACCAAGCGGAAGAAGTCCGGTAAGCCCATTGCGCAGGTGTAAACAAATGTTTACATTGCTGTATGTTTACCTTTAACATCGGCCCTCAATTCTTGTACGAATACTGGGAGTATCGCCATGCTTTAGATGGGCATCATTACGATGTCAGAATAAAAGTTTGGCTTGATCTATTCACAATGCAGGTATTTTCAACTGAACATCCACTACGATGAGCAAAGACAAATTCGAGTACTTCCACAACCACGGTGACGAAGAGGGCAACAATAGCCTCACTATTTGCTATGGGGATTCAAGCGAGCCTGATCATATCATGGTCACCTGTGAGGACACAGAAGAAGATGCCATCGAAGCAGTGAGGCGGCTTAATGTAATCTTGGACACCTACGCCCAGCAAAAGGTCGATGAGTTCAAGGAGAAGTTGAAGATTGCTATTTGGAATCGATACCAACGGAGTGACTATCATTTAACCATCACATGTATTAATAAAGACATCGATAACCTATGAAAAACTTCCACATCTTCCTTGATCCCACCGGTACGTGGAAAGGGAATGAGTTTCCGGACGAGCCAGG
>Ga0075430_100000025_pt1 | contig 80014 bp, 69 predicted proteins | sample RhiMetdeltSRZDD4_FD_75294 | JGI IMG/M metagenome (GOLD analysis project Ga0075430, IMG submission 75294) | Populus rhizosphere microbial communities from Tennessee, USA - Rhizosphere MetaG P. deltoides SRZDD4 | ecosystem: Host-associated > Plants > Roots > Rhizosphere > Soil | place: USA... | reverse complement strand
ATCGCTCTGGTTCAGGAGCATTCCGGCGCCTACGGCATGGGTGTCGACTATGCCTATACGCTGGTGCACAAGGCCGCCGAGCGGGTGAAGCACGGCGAGCGCATCGGGCCGAACCCGGCCAAATAGCGCGCGAAGCGGCGCTCCAAGTACCATCCAAGTAACGTTCTTGGTTGGGCAACGGACCGGTGGCGAAAGCCGCCGGTTCTGCTTTGCCGCGCGTCACGTGCGCTGCTTGCGTCAATCCACCTTCGGCGCAGCGCCGGTTTTTTCCTCGACGATGCAGCAGCTCGAGATCCAGCCGGACAGGCCGCGCCACGTCGCCTGGCACCACGGCCGCGAATTGTCCTCGGCCGCGCGACAAGCGCCGAGCGTGATGCCGGTCGCGCCCGCAGGGATCGGGATGACGATCGGGTATTTGACGGCTGGGCCGCTGCGCAGATTCTGGAAGCCGCCGGAGACGTTGGACAGAACACGATAGGTCGCGGGCGGCGTCACCGCCTTCGGCCGCCCGACCACGGGCGGGCTTTGCGGGCTCGGCGCTCCGCCGCTCGGTGCAGGGGCGGGCTGTGCCACGGGTGGCGGGGCGGCGCTTGGCGGAGGGGCGGCCGCTTCCCGCTCGGGGCTGCGCGGTCCCTGCGGTGCGCCCGTCGCCGGCGCATTCTGCCCGACCCGTTCGGACATAAGATTGATCGCGATGATCGCGCCGCCGAGCACGACCGCGACCGAACCGATCACCGCCGCCATCCGGCGCGCGCTCCACGATGACGCCTTCGGCGCGTCCGGATAGCCACGCGCCAGCACCACCTCCATTGCGGCCTTGTCGGTGCCGACGATGCCGTCGATCGAGCGCGTGAGCCGCTCCATGTGCTGGCGGAAGTCGCGGCCGACGTCGATCGGCGCGGCGTTGATATAGGCGAAGTCGCGGATGCTCTCGGGGAGATCGGCGGCGCCGGGCATGGTCGCGTTGTCGACCAGCACCGGGATCACGGTAAGACCCTGCTTGAGCGCGGCCTCGATCTCGACCTTGACCGGATCGGCCTCGTCGATGATGCGGCTCTTGCCGTCGGCGCTCTTGCCGAGCCAGGTCGGCCCGATCACCGCCAGCAACACGTCGGCGCCTTGCAGCGCGTCCTGGATGTGATGGCGGAAATCGGTGCCGAACGGAATCCGGTCGATGTCCATGAACACCGACTCCTCGCCATAGCGGTCGACGAGCCGGTCGAAGATACGTCCGGTGATGGCGGCGGAATCCGAGCGGCGGTACGAGACGATGATCTTGCTCATCTCTCAGCGTCCGTCACGGCGTTCCGCCGCCCTAACAGGTGCGACTACTCCAGGCCCTGGACGATGCGGAAGTCGCGCTCGCCAGCCTTGTTGAACACCTTGAGCGCGGCCTGGTAGCCGGCGCCGTCATGGCACGCGACCGCGGCATCGACACTCGGAAATTCAACGATCACGATGCGCTGCTTGAGGCCGGCCTCATAGGCGTGGTCGGCGTTGCCGCGCGCGAGGAATTTGCCGCCGGCGGCCAGGATGGCCGGTCCCGCGAGCTTCGCGTATTCCGCGACCGCCTCGGGATTAGTGATCGAACGATAGCACGATACCCAATACGCCTTCGCCATTTCCGTCTCCGTCGCCTCGTTGGCCGTTTAGCCCTTTCCGTCCGGGCGGGCGGAGACTAGCGCGGCATGAGGGGGAAGGGAAACCGGGCTAACTAAGGCGAGCCCAATCTATCTCCGTTACCCTGAGGTGCGAGGCCCACAACCCGTTCAACTTCTGCTTCGGCGTTCAATGGGCCGAGCCTCGAAGGGCGACGGCCCCGTTGGTCGCCACGGGGCCGTGCATCCTTCGAGGCTCGCCATAGCGCGTCGAAGACGCGCGTTGACGCGCTTATGGCGAGCGCCTCAGGATGACGGGGAGAGGTTAGAGGGTGCCAAGTAGAGTCTGATGACGTGGGAAATTTTCGTCACGAAACCTCGACGATCTCGGCCTCCGACTGTCCGGCCTGCACCACGTCGCCGACCGACTTGCCGAACAGCGCGCGCGCCAGCGGTGCGGCGTGCGAGAGCGTGCCGCGCGCCGGATCGGCTTCGTCCTCGCCGACGATGCGGAAGGTCTGGCGGCGGCCGTCGTCGCGCTCGATGGTGACGGTCGAGCCGAACTGCACGTCGCCACCGGCAATCGGTGGCGCGATCACCTGCGCGGTGGTGCGGCGCGAGGTCCAGTAGCGCAGGTCGCGCGCGGTGCGCGCGAGCGTGGCGCGGTCGTTGGCGGCCTGCGCCTGCGCATGCTCGCGGTGCACGCGCTCGAGCGCAGCCTCGATGGTCGCGAGCCCTTCCGCGGTGACGAAATTCGGGTTTGCGGAAACCGGCCGCTCCGGGAGGTTCTCGACGACGTCGTTGCCGTCAGGCTCTTTTACAAACGCGCTACTCATGACGGTGTCCCCGCCTGTTGTCCTGGCTGTTGTCTTGGCCGGAGTGTGGGTGAAATGCGGCGCGGATAATCCGCCGCCGCAGCCCCGAATATGGGGAGGGCGGGGCGCGGTTTCCAGGGTGCCGGTCGCGCCGCGGGATGGGGCGTCCGAACGCCGAAATCGTACCAGCCAAAGCTGTATCACGATGCGATACGCGGGCTTCCACCGCATGGCTTGATGGAGGGACCTGGGCTATCGTGGGCTCCTAAGAGTTCAACAAACGTTCCGGGGAAACGCCATGCTCGTGTCCAAGCTGTGCAGAGCCGCAGCCGCGCTGAGCGCAGTGCTCACGCTACTGTCCGCGCCCGCCGCTGCGCAAAACTTTCCGAACCAGCCGATCCGCATCATCGTGCCGACGCCGCCCGGCGGCGTCGCCGATCTGCTGGCGCGCGCGGTCGCGCAGGGGATCCAGGCCAACACCGGCAAGACCGTGATCGCCGAGCAGCGCACCGGCGCCGGCGGCGTGATCGCGGCCGATTTCGTCGCCAAGGCGCCGCCCGACGGCTACACGATCTACATGGGTTTTCATCCGACCCAGTCGATCCTGGTGCACTTGCAGAAGCTGCCTTACGACCCCGCGAAAGATTTCGAGCCGATCACGCTCGTCGGTACCTCGCCGAACATTCTGGTGGTGAATCCGTCGCTGCCGGTGAAGACTCCGACGGAACTCGTTGAGTACGCGCGCAAGAACCCCGGCAAGATCTCGTTCGGCTCGCCTGGCAACGGTTCCTCCGGTCACATGGTCGGCGAGCAGTTCAAGATCATGCACAAGCTCGACCTCGTGCACGTTCCCTACAAGGGCGCGGGGCCCGCGATGCTCGACCTTGTTGCGGGTCACATCCAGATGATGTTCGACATTGTCCCGGTAACGCGCGAGCAGCTCGCGGCCGGCAAGGTGCGCGCGCTCGGCGTGATGTCGCCGCAACGGCTGCCCGTGGTGCCGGACGTGCCGACCATGAAAGAGCAGGGCATGGCCGAGCTCGAGGGCGGTCCGTGGTTCGGGTTGCTGGCGCCCGCGAAAACACCGCGGCCGATCATCGACTGGCTCAACGCCGAGACCAAGAAAGCGATGGCGGCTCAGGACGTCCGCGCCAAGCTTGAAGCGCTCGGCATGGTGCTGCCGCTCGGCAGCCCGGAGGATTTCAGCAAGCACATCGCCGGCGAGACGGCGCGCTGGGGCGACATCATCAAGCGCGCCGGCATCAAGCTGGATTAGGCGACGTGGTAGGTGACTTGGGCGGTGGCCCCGTCCGTCAGCGGCGGCCGCGCGCGGCTTTCTTCTGCTCGTGCTTTTCTTCTTTGCTCGGCGGCGAGCCGGTCCGGCGGAGGCTCTTGATGCGTGACGGCGGCAGGCCGGACTTCTCGGCGATCTCGCGGTCCTGTGCCTCGATGATCGCCTTTGCCGGTTCGTCGCCGTCGAGGCCTCCGAGCGCAGCCCCGGGCACCCGGCGGTTCGAACGCTGGGTTCCGTCCTCATAGGTGACGTCGAACAGCACGTATTCGCCGACGTTTCGGGTTCCGGGTTTGCGGGCCATTGTCGTTGGTCCTTCTTGTCTTGGTTTGCGCTGGTCTTGGTTGCGCGACCTGGACTTGGTGCGCGACCGCGGGGCCTTAAAAAGCAAGAAGCCCGGCGGGTTTAGCGCCGGGCTTCCAATCCTTCAAGCCGTCGTTCAGGCCGACTGCAGATTCGTCGCCGCCGACTTGCCGGTCTTGCGATCCGGCTGGACGTCGAACATGACCTTCTGACCCTCGACCAGGCTACGCATGCCGGCGCGCTCGACCGCGGAGATGTGCACGAACACATCGGGGCCGCCCGCATCCTGCTGGATGAAGCCGTAGCCTTTCGTGGTGTTGAAGAACTTCACGGTACCTGTTGCCATTGAATGGCCTCCTTCAGAAAACGCTCAAAGGCGTCAATGGCCCGCAAAACCATTCCGCGGGCCGCATATCCGGATTTGGCGTTGTCTTGGGAAAGCCCCCAAGGGGGGTATACCAGTCAGGCAAAATCTCGAACGCGGGGGGATATAGGCGGGGGCCCGAAAATTTGCAATCGGGGCGGGCGGCATTGTTAACGGGCGGCAGCGGCCGTTGGGCTCACCGGATGGGCCTGAAAATAGGCCTTATCCTCGGCCGATTGCACCCATCCCGGCTGCCCGCGCCAGTCGGTAAAGTGAGCGCGCATGTCGGCGCCGTAGCGCACGCGGAAGAGCAGAGTGCGCTCGCGTCCGTTCTCATATTCGTGCACCTCGCCCGGCGGGTGCACCACGAACGAGCCCGGCGCCACCTCGACCGTCTGGGTCGGGGTCCGCATCATGCCGCCGCCGGTGAAGCAGAAATAGATCTCGGTCGCCTCCGGATGGCAGTGGTTGGGGCTGAACTGCCCTGGCTCCCAGCAGGCGACGGTGGTGTCGCCGGTCTCGACTTCGGCCAGCACCTTTTCGACGTGCTTCTTCGGGTCCCAGGCCTGTTCGCGTTCGAGATTGAAGACATGCATGGCGTCACCTCCGGCACGGATCATACACCACTTCATTGGTGTTGAGCGCGCGCCGCAACGTTTGCCTGCGCCGCGGCGCGCTGGCATTCTCGCTTCATGACACACGCAGGCCAATCCATCACGCAACACCCGCCCGGGCGCCGCTGGTACGTCGTCGCCGCGCTCATCGCGATCGCCGGATGGGCGGCAATGGCCGTCTTCCTGGTGTCGCGGATCGGCGATTCCACCGACAGGATGATGCGGGTGCTGGTGCCGGGCCAACAGGAAATTTACGTCAAGGAGCCGGGCACCTACACGATCTTCCATGAGTACCAGAGCACGTTCGAGGGACGGGTCTACGACGTCGCGACGGTGTCTGGGCTCAGCGTCGCCGTGCGGACCGTGCCGGGCGGTGAGGAGGTGCCGCTCAGCACAGCGAGCGGGACCCGCTACCGTGTCGGCTCGAGCGCCGGCCGGTCACTGTTCAATTTCGAGGCGCGCACCCCCGGCACCTACCGGATATCCGCGGCATATGACGGAGGCCGCAAGGAGCCGCAAACCGTGCTGGCGATCGACCGCGGGTTCGTCGGCGATCTCGTGCTCACCATCCTTGGCGCGCTCGCAATGGCGTTCGCCGGTATGGGCGCCGCGGTCGCGATTAGCGTGCTTGTCTTCGTCAAGCGCCGCCGCGCGCGCATGTCAGCCGGCAGGCCGTAGTCAGGCCCGCCCGCTTGTCGGGCCGAGCCATTTGCCGCAGGTCTTTCCGACCCGATCGCGATCGTGCAATGTGCGGCACGATCCTCCACAACATCCAAGAAAATAGCGGGGCTGGAAAAAAATGAAAGTTGGGATCTTCGATCACGTCGAGCGCGCGTCCGATCGTTCGATGGCGCAGACCCTCGACGAGCGCCTCAAATTCGCCGCCGCCGCCGATGAAGCCGGCGTCTACTGCCTGCACATCGCCGAGCATCACGCGACGCCGCTCAACCTCGTGCCGGTGCCGGGCGTCTATCTCGGAGCGGTTGCGCGCGTGACCAAGCGGATGCGGCTCGGACCGCTATGCTACCTGCTGCCGCTCTATTCGCCGCTGCGGCTTGCCGAAGAAATCTGCATGCTCGATCATCTCAGCAACGGGCGGCTGGAGATCGGCGTCGGGCGTGGCGTGTCGCCATATGAGCTCGCGTATCACAAGATCGTCCATGCGGATTCGCGCGACATCTTCATCGACGCGTACAACTGCCTGATCGCGGCGCTGACCAGCGAGCGGTTCAGCTATGAAGGCAAGCACTACACTTATAAGGACGTGCCGATGGCGCTGCGGCCGCTGCAGCAGCCGACCCCGCCGTTCTGGTACGGCTCGTCGAACACGACAGGCGCGGCTTGGTCGGGTGACCATGGCATGCATTTCGTCGCCAACGGTCCGACCGACTACGCCAAGGTCAACATCGACGCTTATCGCGAAGCGCTGGCCAAGCGCGGCGGGCCGGAGCATCCGAAGCCCGAGTTCAAGAACGGCGCCGCGATCGGCGCGCTGCGCCACATCGTGGTGGCGGAGACTGACGAAGAGGCGCGCAAGCTCGCCAAGCCGAACGTCGACTACCACGTCGGCAGCCTGAATTGGCTGCGCAAGCAGCATGCCCAGAACGAAGCGCAGGTGAGGGGGCTCGTGCCGCGCGGCATGACTTTCGAGGAATGGGAGAAGGACGGCATGGCGATCGCCGGCAGCCCGAAGACGGTGCTGGCCGAGATCGAGCGCCAGGCCGACAAATTGGGGATCAACTACCTTTTGACCTATCTGTTCTTCGGCAATCTCACGCTCGAACAGGCGATGCGTTCGCTGGAGCTGATGCGCACCGAAGTGATGCCGAAGCTGGAGAAGATGTGAGCGCTTCACCAAGCACGGGCGTCATGGCCGGGCATAGCCCGTCGCAGACGGGCGTAAACGCCCTGGTGCCCGGCCATCCACGTCTTTGGTGACAACGAACGAAGTAAGACGTGGATGCCCGCGACAAGCGCGGGCATGACGAAGTGGGGGGTAGTTAATGTCCATCATCATCACCGATGCCGATGCCGAGCGGCTGCTGTCGATCCCGGAAGCGATCGAGGCGATGCGCGTTGCCTTCGGCGATCTTTCTGCCGGGCGCGCGGTGAACCCGCCGCGGATGCGCTACAGCGGCAGCACACCCGACCCGACACGTCGCTACGCGGCCAACATCCAGGCCGGCTCGGTCGAGAGCGCGGGCGTCGCCTGCGTGCGCGCGGGGTCGGCGTTCACGCCGGTGCAGACCCTCGACGGTCGCAAGGTCAATGTCGCCGACGACGTCAACTACACCATCGTCATCCTCTACGACCTGGGCACCGGCGAGCCGCTCGCCTTCATGCATGAGACCTACCTTTCGGGGCTGCGCGTCGGCGCGACCACGGCGTTGGCGGTGTCGATCGCGGCGCGCGAGGATGCCGAGGTGCTCGGCCTGTTCGGCACCGGCATGCAGGCGATGCCCAGCTGCCGGGCAATCTGTTCGGTGCGGCCGATCAAGCGCGTCAAGGTGTTCAGCCCGAACCCGGCGCACCGCGCCGCGTTCGTCAAGGAGATGGCGGGCGAGAGATTCGAGGTGGTCGCGGTCGACGATCCGCACGAAGTGGTGCGCGGCTCGCATGTCGTCGCCTGCAACACCAATTCGAGAGTGCCCGTGCTCAAAGGCGAATGGCTCGAGCCCGGTCAGATGCTCGTCACCATCGGCAATTCGGATGTTTCAAACCCCCGCCACGAGGTCGACGAAACCACTTTCGCGCGCGCCAGCGAGATCATGATCAACGACTGGGACAGCGTTGCCGCCAACCGTCAGATCGAGTTGTCGGAGCCGATCGCCAGGGGCGTGGTGAAACGGGAGAACGTGCACGAACTGGGCGATGTCATCACCGGCAAGGTGACGCTCAAGCGCGATCCCAACAACATCATTTTCTACAAGAACAACACCGGCCTTGCGATCCAGTTCGCGGCCTGCGGCGCGATCCTGCACCGGAAGCTCCTGGCCGAGGGCACCAACCGGACCATCCCGACGGAGTGGTTCGCGAGCGGTAAGCCGCACATCTAACGCCTTGGTAACGCTGTTGGCTGGCGCGCTTCACCGCCACACCGATACGTGCTTCATGCGACCAATGACATCTATTGCCGCTTTGCTGTTTGGGTCGGCAGCGCTGATAGCATTGGCAATCAGCGTTTGGGTTCGGCCAGGCGTGCCGCTCGGACGGCTGTTCTGGATTTTGACGGTGCTTGTGGTCGCGTCGCCATTGGTTCCGTTGGCCTTGCTGCTGCTTACTTCCGCCGACCCTTACGGCTATGCGTTGCTCGGCGTTGCTCCATTGCTGTTTACGTTTTTGGCGATCGCTGCCGGCTGGCTCTTTGGTGTCGTGGTTGCGCTGATCGTTCGGTTCGTCCGCGCCCGAGCGAAGCGAACCTCCACCGCTGCATAGTGCGCCGCAGCAAAACCCGCCGCCTCCTTACTCGACAACCTCCGCCATTCCCGTCATGCTGGTGGTGTTTATAGGAAAGTTATACGGGCTTCTCCGCCATGGCCGGGATGGTGAGACGCCTTGGGCGCGCGTGCTCCGCGCCGATGGCGAAGTTTTGGTCTGAGCGCAGCGCGTTTGCGCGCACGCTGATCGTCGCCGGTCTCGTGATCGGCGCGATATGGCTCGTGGCGATGAGCCGTTGGGTCCTCACCGACAGTGTGGTGCCGTGGGATTCCAAGAACCAGTTCTACGCGTTTTATCGCTTCCTGGCGTCCGCGCTCGAGACCGGTGCCTCGCCGTTCTGGAATCCGTATCACTACGGCGGGCACCCGAGCGTTGCCGATCCACAATCGCTGATCTTCGCGCCGCTGATGGTGCTCTATGCACTGTTTGATCCTGCGCCGTCGTTGCGGACGTTCGATCTCCTGGTGCATGCGCATCTGCTGATTGGCGGATTGTCGGTGGCGGCGATCGGCGCGCGCGCACGCTGGCCGGTGGTCGCCTGCGTGCTGGCGTCTGTGGTGTTCATGTTCGGCGGCGCAGCCGCGGGGCGGCTCCAGCACACCGGCATCATCCTGAGCTACGCGTTGTTCCCGCTGGCACTGCTGCTGTTGCAGCTTGCGCTTCAACGCCGTTCCCTCTGGCTCGGTGCCGCGTTTTCGTTCGTCGCCGCGTCGATCGCGCTCGGCCGCAACCAGGTGGCGATGCTGCTCTGTTTCGTGCTGGCGGCGGCCGCGGTCGCCGAGGTGGTGAACGCCGCGCGGCCGCTCGTCTATCTGCGCGAGCGCCTCGCGGTGCTCGCCGTGATGGCGGTTGCCGGCGTTGCCCTGATCGCGGCGCCGATGCTGCTGACCATGCAGTTCGCGGCGCTCTCCAACCGCCCGGAGATCACGCTCGACCACGCGATGCTCGGCTCGCTGCATCCCGCCGGCCTCGCGCAGCTCGTGGTCGCCGACATCTTCGGCTCGCACGGCAACGACTATTGGGGACCGAATGTCGCCACCGAGCCGCTGGTCGCACTCACCGACGACAGCTTCAATTATCTGTTCGTCGGCGCGGTCCCGGTCATCCTCCTGCTGTGGTTCGGCATCGCCGGCGGCGGCGCGTTCCGCCGCGGCCGTATGCTGCTCGCCGCCACTGCCGCGCTGGCGCTGCTCTTCGCCCTGGGCCGCTACACGCCCGCGTTCACCTGGGCGTTCGACTGGGTACCGGGCGTCAGCCGGTTCCGCCGTCCGGTCGATGGCGGTTTCATCTTCGTCGCGATGCTCGCGCTGCTCTGCGGCGCGCTGCTCGCGGAGTACATCCGCGAGGGGGTGCCGCGCGGGCGGCTGCTGGCGGGGATCGCCGTCGCAATCGTGGGCCTCACCGTGGTGGCCGCGGGCGTGATCTTCTCCGGCCGCATCGGTCGTTCCGGCGATGCGTTGATGGCCGTTGCGGCGAGCATCCCGATCGTTGCGGCGGTCATCCTGATGCTGGCGCTTGCCCGCGGCGAACGAATGCGCGGCATTGCCGCCGTCGCGGTGACGGCGATCGCCGTTGCCGAACTGGTCGGGTGGAACGCCGCGTTCCGGCTCAACGCCGAGCCGCACGCAGCCTATGCCGTGCTGGAGCAGCCATCCGGCCCCGCCGCCGCCGCTCTCGATCTGGTCGAACGGTCGGTGCGGGAACGCCGCGACAATGGCGAACGTCCACGCGTCGAGGTGATGGGGCTTGGCGGCCCTTGGCAGAACGTGGCGATGGTGCGCTCGCTCGAAGCGGTCAATGGCTACAATCCGCTACGCATCGGCATCTATGACCGGCTGGTCGCGCCCGGCGAGTCGACCTGGCGGATGGAGCTGCGGGATTTCCCGGCGTCGTTCGATGGTTACGACTGCGCGCTCGCACGCACGCTCGGTCTTGAATATGTGGTGCTTGGACGCCCGATCGAGGAGGTGACGCATCTTGCGCGCCGGCCGGTCGCGGACGTGTTGCGCGCGGGTCCGGATGTGTGGGTGTACCGGCTGAAGGATCCGGCACCGCGCCTGGTGTTCACGCGCCGCGTTCAGGTGGCGGATGCCGACGCGGTGAGCGGACCGGGCTGGCTCGCCGCCAGCCCCACACCCGACCGCGTGCTGATCGACGACGACACGCCGCCGAGCGCCAGCTATGCCGGGGCTGTGTCAGCGGGGCGTGCCCGTATCGCGACGTGGCGTCCGTCGCGCATCGAGATCGACGTCGACTCCGAACTCGGCGGTGTGTTGGCGCTGCACGAGACCTGGTATCCGGGCTGGGTCGCCGAGGTCGACGGCCGACGCGTCCCGATCCTGCGGGCGGATGTTCTTTTTCGCGGGGTTGAAGTGCCGGCCGGCCGGCACCGGATTGTCTTCCGCTTTGCGCCCTTTACACCGGACAATCTGCGCGACGCGCTCCGGCGCACGCTGCGCGGACGCTCGTAATCGCGATTGCCAGCATGACGCCTACCAGAATAGCGTCTACCAGACTCCGACCGCGCGGCCGATGTCGAAGACGACTGCGCCCAAGGCGCAGATGACAAGCCCTCCGCCGACCAGCGTCAGCAGCATTGCTGAATTAGCGCGCAGGAGGGTCTCTTTCTCAACCAGGTGTGCCATCGCGGTCACCCTGCAAATTGCAAAACCGAACCCCGGACGCGCTTTATATAACGCCCGAGTCGGCATGGATGCCAAGCACAATGCGACAAAGCAGGGTTGCGGATGTCGCGCATCTCACGACGGTTGCCGGTTATGGAACCGTTATGTCGCGTATACCTCCCGTGACAGTCCGGGCCTTGGTTGCTAGGAAAACGGGGCCAATTCAATCGGGGGAAACAAAACAATGCCGCTCAAGCCGAACTGTCCGGTCATCGCCATCGAAGAGCACTACTGGGACAAAGAGCTCGCCGCGCATGCCGCGACCGTCGAACGCAACGCTTCGATCACCGATCGCCTGTTCGACATGGGCGCGCTGCGGATCAAGGAGATGGACGAGGCCGGCGTCGACGTGCAGGTGATCTCCCACGGCGCGCCCTCCGCGCAGCGGCTCACCGGTTCGGACGCCGCCGAGATCACCGCGCGCGTCAACGATCGCCTGGCCGATTTCTGCGCCACCAACCCCAAGCGCTTCGCTGCCTTCTGCGCGTTGCCGACGATCGATCCGGTCGCGGCGGCCAACGAGCTCGAGCGTGCCGTCACCAAGAAGAACTTCAAAGGCGCGATGATCCACGGCCTTTCGAACGGCGAGTTTCTCGACCATCAGAAGTACTGGCCGATCTATGAGCGCGCGGAGAAACTAGACGTGCCGATCTATTTCCATCCGTCGGTGCCGCATCCGGCGGTGATGGACGCGTACTACAAAGACTACGCGAAGGACTTCCCGATGGTGATCCGCGCCGCCTGGGGCTTCACGGTGGAAACCGCGACGCAGGCGCTGCGCATGGTGCTTTCGGGCGTGTTCGACAAGCACCCGAACCTCAAGATCATCCTCGGGCATCTTGGCGAGACGCTGCCGTTCCTGGTGTGGCGGGTCGACAATGCGCTGGCGCGGCCGGGCCAAAAGTCGATGAGCTTCCGCGATATTTTCTGCAATCACTTCTACATCACGACCAGCGGCAACTTCTCGAATCCGGCGCTGCTGTGCTGCGTGCAGGAGATGGGTATCGACCGCATCCTGTTCGCGATCGACTGGCCGTTCGTGCCGAACAAGCTCGGCACCGACTGGATTCCGCACATCCCGCTGTGCGAGGAGGACAAGGTCAAGCTGCTCAGCGGCAACGCCCAGCGGTTGCTCAAGCTCTAGCCGGCAGCTCTAGCCGGCGAGGCGGCGCCCCACTTAATCAAGCGACGGCCAGAATCCCCTGGCGGGACGATTGGCCGTCGACGTCGTGTTCATCTGGTAGCCGGTGGAGGCGAACGGGTTGGTCGGTTGCGGCTGCGGCTGTGCCGCAGCGCGTCGGGCCGGCGGCCGCTTCGCCTTCGCGGGGGCCTTGCGCGCGGTGCGCTTACGTTTCGCTTGCACCGGCTCTTCTGCTTCCGCGACTGACGGCACTTCGCTGGCCGGCGGTTCGTCGCGCGTCTCGGCGGCGTCGGTTGTCGCCGGAATGCTGCCGACCTGCGGGACATCGGTGGCCGGCTCGATCGCTTTGTCGGCGACAGGAGCGGGCGCCGCCGGTTGCGTTTCGATCAACGGCGCGCTTGCAGCAGCGGGCTCCGGCGCAGGTGGCGCCGGTGCGGCCTCGGCGGCTGTCTCAGGGACGTCGCCGTCGGGCGGCAGCGGCGGGTCGACCACCGCGCGCTCGTCAACGGCGTCGGCATCGCTAACGGCTGGCTGCGAAGGACTCTCAGGTTGCGCAGGAGCTTGTGCAGCGGCCGCGGTCTGCGTCGGGGGTGCCGGCGGTTCGATCGGCTCCGCAGGCTGCGGCAGCGCCACCGGGACTTCGGCCGGCTGTTGCAGCGCCACCGGGATAGGTGCGGCCGGGATGTTGGCAAACGGATCGTCGAGACGGCGCGCGGGCATATCGAAGATGCGATTCCGGCCCTCGGGCGCGTAAGCGAGCAGACGCGACGCTTCGAGCGGCCCGACCTTGCTCTGGTGAGAAATATGCATGGCGGCCGCAAGCCCGAACAGGGTAACGCCGAGCAAGGCGGTCGCCATCACCGCGCCGATGATGAAGCGAAGGTCTGGCAGCATATGGCTCACCCCTGCGCGCCGCTTCCAAAGGGGGGCAATGTCCGGCGGCGGGCCGGCGCGAATCCCGATTGGCGGGCAGCGACTCAACACAATGCATAACTGAGTCGCTGGTGCGCGACGAACAAAAGCAGCACACGCATGACGAGTCCCATGCAAGCAGGGCGAGTCCCGCGCCAGGCCTGCAAGCAAGCATCCCAATCGGTACCGGACGGCCGCATTGTCGCGCCCGGCACGGCATTGTATGGGATGCACACCCGACAGGCCGTTGCGCGCTGCCGCGGGGCCCGTAGCTCAATGGTTAGAGCCGGCCGCTCATAACGGTCTGGTTGGAGGTTCGAGTCCTCCCGGGCCCACCACCCACTCCGACATCGGTGGAGCTTCCCCGCCGGCAGCAAATAGCCCCGGGTTGGCGGGAATTGCCGCGCTCAAAGTGAATCGCCGTCCGGGGCGCCGCGCCGATTCACACGCCGCTCGAATCTGGGTTCATCATCAGTTCAGGCAAATGCCGCTAAAGTCGGTTGCATGGGCATCGGCAGGCTCGAATCGGTTAACCGGGCAAGCAGGCTTTGAGGCCCTCCTCGGAATGGAGCGGAGAAAATAGTGTCGCACATGAAAACGATTGCCGCGATTGTTGCGGGTGCGGTCAGCATTGCAGCGGTGCACTGTGCCGCGGCGCAAGAAGTCAGTGCGAACGATACGGCGCGCTTCATTGCCGGCTTGCCGCCTTCGGAAAGCTCGCCGCTTGCTCGGCTGACCAAAAATCCGAAATGGCAAGCCTATGCCCAATCGTTCAATACGAACTGGGAGGCGCTTGAAAAGCGGCAACTCGTCCACGTTCGCGGTTGGTCGGAGAAGCATCTGCAGAACCGAAAAGCGCCACTTTACTACATGTTCAGCGGTCCCGACTTTCTCTATGCCAACGCCTTCTTCCCGGAAGCCAGCACCTATCTGATGAGTGGTCTAGAAACTGTCGGTCCAGTCCCGACTGTGTCGGAACGCACGATCGCGGCGTTGCCTCGGATCCAGTCCGCAATCGGCAGTTCCGTCAAGCTCAGCTTCTTCATCACGTCTCAAATGGGCGGTCTTGCAAGCGGCGATTTGCCGGGCGCGTTGCCGATTCTCCTCGTCTATGCCGTGCGTTCCGGCAAAACCATCGAGGACATCACGCTCATCAGCCTCGATCAGGAGGGCAACATTCAGCCGCCCTCCAACGGGCGGAACGCGACGCCAGGCGTCAAGATCACTGTCAGGAGCGGAGACGGTCCACCGCAGACGATCTATTACTTTCGCACTGACGTCTCGAACACAGGCGTGAGTAACTCCGGGTTCCTCGCGTTTGCTGGCAAGCTCGGACAAGGTCAGGCGTTTTTCAAGAGCGCGTCCTATCTCGTGCATGGGAGCGGGTTCTCCATGGTGCGCGATTTTGTGCTCGCCCACGCTCAGTCGATCGTCCAGGACGATACCGGGGTGCCGTTTTCCGCCCTCAGGCCGGACCAGTGGCAGGTATCTCCGTTCGGAGTCTATCGGAAGCCAATTCCTGTTTTCCGAGGCCACAATCAGCCCAGACTTGCGGAACTGTTCAGCCGCCGCAATGCGCCGCCTCTGGATTTTCGGATTGGTTACGGTCGTGGTTCGAGCCTGATACTTGCTTCCAAGAAGGCGAGCGTGGCTCAGAGCGTGACTGAGACTTCAGTTGGCGTGTCTAGGCTTGGACCCGGGCGAGCCCGGGCCGTCGAGCATGTGACACTGGATACGAGGGATTGAGGCCAGCTGGTTGAGCCCGCTTGGTTCGCTGATAACGAGATGAGAGATTTCTGGTAAGTCGCCGGCGTGATTGGGGATTGCTTCAATCCATTACGTGCTGACGAGCCGACAAAACGGCAAGAGAAATTCGAAATCACCCGGGGTAGGATGAGTTGACCTGCCAGGCTTGGACCCGCCGCGCCGACGAGGTGATCGAATGACACGGACCGCATCGCTGCTGATGTTTTTCGCCGCAACGACGATCGCGGCGACGATCCCACGATACGCGCGTTCCGCCGAGATTACCTTGATCGGCCCGGGCGGCATCCGCGCCTCGGCGACTGCGCTGATCCCGGGTTTCGAAAGGGCGAGTGGGCACACGGTGAAGGCGACCTTCGGCTCCGGTGGCGGCACCAAGGCGCGCGTGATCAAGGGCGATCCCTTCGACGTCCCGATCGTGCAGCCGCCGCTTGAGCCGGTCATTGCGTCGGGCCATGTGATCAAGGATAGCGAGACGCCGCTTGCGGTAGCGCCGATCGCCGTCGCCGTTCGCGCCGGCGCCGCGAAGCCGGACATTTCGACGGCCGACTCCGTGAAGCGGATGCTATTGGCGGCGAAGTCGATCACCTATCCGAATGTCGAGGGCAGCGCGGCGGGCGGCGCCGCGGGCGTGAGCATCAATGAGACGCTGGCAAAGCTCGGGATCGTGGAAGCGATGAGATCAAAGACCAAGCCCTCCGCCACTGGCTTTGCTACCGCCAGCATGGTTGCGGCGGGTGAGGCTGAGATTGGCTTGGTCTTCCTCAGCGAAATGATCCACGAGCCCGGAATCACCATCGTCGGCATGCTTCCGCGGGAGATTTCGACGCCGACGGGACTTGTCGGCTTCGTCTCCGCCCATGCGAAGGAGCCCGCGGCCGCCAGGGCGCTGCTCAACTACCTCTCCGGGCCCGAGGCGGCCAAGGTTTACAGGGACACGGGCATGGAACCGGGCCGCTGAGACTGGCAGAAACCGTCATCGATCTCTTCTTTTCCCTGTTAGCAGGGAATGTTGATGTGGAGACGGGTTCGACAGCGACTGCGGCCGCCACCACGCACTCTTGCGCCAGTGGAGATTTCTCCGACGCTCGCAAATGGCGCCCCAATCGGTGCTCTCGGATCGCTTCGCCAAGGCTAGTGATGCGACGGTTGGTTAGGCCATCTCATTAAGTAACGTCGTAGCAAACTACCGATGGAAACAGCCACCGCGGGCCATCAATGATCAGCGAACACGACCGTAAGATTCTGGGAACGCTGCCGGCCTGGAATCCGACTGGCGACATTGCCGCGCAGCGCCGCGCCTGGGAGGAACTGGCGGTCGTCTACAATCGCGATCTTCCGGCGATCGGTGCTCTCGAACAAAATATCGAGTTGCGTCCGGGGCTGCGCGCCGACGTCGCGGTGCCGAAGGGGGCTGGTCCGCATCCGGTGGCAATCTACCTGCACGGTGGCGGCTGGTCGTTTGGCAGCCCGGCTTCGTATCGAGGGCTCGGCATGCAGTTTGCCGCAGCGGGCCATGTGACGATCAATCTCGATTATCGGCTGGCGCCCGAGCATCCGTTTCCGGCCGCATTGGAAGACACGGTCTTCGCGATCGGATGGGCGGCTGACAATGCTCGACGATGGAACGGCGACGGCCGACGCATCGCGATCGGCGGCGATTCCTCGGGAGCCAACCTGGCGGCCGGCGCCCTCATCTCGACCACTCCCGAGCTGCGCTCGCTTGTGCGGGCGGCTGTGTTGTTTTACGGCGTCTACGATCTCAGGGCGACCGCGGCGCGCACCCGATCGCTTCCTGGATTGCAACGGCAGTTGAGCAGCTACCTTTCGGGCAACGATGATTTGTTCGACGATCCGCGCGCAAGTCCGCTCAATGCGGTAGCGCAGGGACTGCTTCCACCGTGCTTCATCATCGGCGCCGGCGCCGATACGTGGTGTCTCCCCGACGCGCTGACGCTCGCCCAGGCTTTGTCAGCGGCCGAAAGCCCCTACGAGCTCCATGTAATGGAAGGCATGCCGCACGGGTTCATGCAGATGAGCGCGCTCGACGGGTGCCGCGCGGCGATGCGTTTAATGTGGGAGTTCTTGGCGCGCAACGTCTGAGTGTGCCGGCGTTGAGGCGCGTCGCTGGCCTGACCGAATGGCTGTGCACATTTCGGGTCACCACTTCGGAACCGAACACTCAGCTATGGCGAAACCGCAAGCCGGGCTTCCTCGATCACATCTTTGGGCGTGCCGTAGAGTTCACCGATCATCTTCTCGATCTCGGTACCACTGACCGGGTTGGTGTCGAGCCCCTGCCGGTTGGCATCGGCGAGGAATACCGGGTCTTTCAGCGTGTCATCGAATGCCTTCCGGAGCGCGAGCGCGCGATCCTGCGGAATACCGGGCGGGGCGGCGAAGGGGCGTCCCATGACTTGGCGGCTCAGCACCATCTTGAGAATCTGCTTCTGCCGTTGGTTCGCGAAATCCATGATAAGCGGCACGTCCGGCAGTTCTTCCGACTTCTGCAGCGATAGCTGCACGATGAGATTAAGCTTCTTCTCCGCGATCCAGCCTGGCTGCGTCGATTTGAGGACACCCCACGACCAGCCGCACCGTCCATCGACCTCGCCGCGCTCGATAGCGAGGTTCATCTCGGAGGTGCCGCGATAGGACGAAATGAGCTTGAGCTTGGCCCCAAAGACATTTTTCATCAGCGCGGCAAAGGTATCCGGGTCGGCGCCGGCACCGGTGCCGCTGACGGTGATGGGCTTCGTCAGAAGATCATCCCAGGTTTTTACCCAAGATGTATGCCACGTCGCGCAGACACTGAGCTCGTTGGTGGCGCTGCCAAGCCACGTAAACTTGGTCGCGTCGAACTGCGCCTTGTTCGTTCCGATCAAGGCTTCCATCGCCATGCCGCGTGCGAAAGTACCGAACACGGTTCCGTCCTTAGGGGCGACATTGTAGATGGTGTTGGCGGCGTTGAGACTTCCGGCGCCGATGATGTTCTGCGGGACGAGCACCGGACGGCCTGGAATGTGTCGGCCCATGTGGCGGGCGAGGAGGCGGGCGTAGACATCGAACCCGCCCCCTACACCAAAGCCGATGATGACCCTGACAGTGCGGTCGCGATAGAAGTCGGCGACTGCGTCGGCCCGCGCACAATGATTGGGAGCCGCGGTGAGAAGAGCGATCGACGCAGCGGCGATGACCCAACGGTGCATGGCATCCTCCCCTTTGACGGCGGCTCGCCTATGGACGCACGTCCTCGGTGAACCAATCAGTCGGCAAGTCGCGGCCGAGCCCTTGCTCCCTGGCTTTTCGATAGACCACCGCGCCGGTGACTGCGAATTGATAGCCAAGCCCGAGATTGTTGATGAAGCAGGTGATTTCCATCTCGCTTTGGCGCCCCTGCGCCTTGCCGCAAATGACTTCCGCAATGGTTGGGAACTTGGTGATATCGACGTCGGTCGATTTCGTGGACCTGCGTTCGCTGATGGCCGGATCGTCGGCCAAGTCGACGCTGAGTTCCATGATCGGTTTGGTGTCGCGGGTATGGATAACGACGCGGTCGGCCGTCCGTACCGCGTCCATGTCGATCTCGGGCTTGCGGATGGCTCCGACATGCATGCCCGCCTGAAACCACTGCTTGAAAAAAATCGCGTTCTCGCTGCTGGTGGCGCAGAGCGCGACATCGGCTCCCTTGAGAGCGTCCTCCGGTTGGTCGACAGGTTTCACTTCGATATCGAGCGTGGCTGACATTTCATCGCAAAAGGCCTTGCGACGCTCGCGATTGGGGCTGAAGCACCTGATCGTCTCGATGTTGCGCACCGCGCAGGCGGCCATCAACTGCGTTCCGGCCTGTGAGCCTGAACCAATGATGCCGACCGCCTTCGCGTTCTCGCGCGAAAGATATTTCACCCCGAGGCCACTGGACGCACCGACGCGAAAACGCTGCATCACTCCGTCCGGGATGATCGCCAATGGTTCGCCGTTTTCGGTGGAGAACAGGAGAACCAGCCCCACATAGCGGTCATTCGGCGCGGCCGGCACTTTGACGCGCCGAAACTCGTTGCCGACCTTTTGCATCGAGACGATGTCGGAATTGATGCGAACCGCTCCGATACCCAGTTTCGGAATCACGCCGTCCATGGATTTCAGGCTGTAGTGTGAATCGCTGCGTCCCGAAGGGACAAGGCAGTCGGAGCGTGTTCGCGACAGGCCGCGGCCCTCCGCGAGCTCGACGTAGGATTGCTCCAGCGCGGCGATGCATTCCGGCATCGTCAGCAATTGTTCCACGTCGTTGTTCGACAGGATGAGGGTCATGATGGCTGCCTACCGCGCGAACAGGTCATCGAAAGTGAACCTCCGCTTGGTCAGGCCCTGTTCGTGGGCGTAGCCGGTGATGGTGTCGATGTTTTTCACGTTCCGTTCGGTGGCGCCGTATTCCCAAGGGTCGGCACCGACAATCTCCTCCTGCTCCTGCCACGCCGCCCGATACCAAACGAGCGGCACCAGGCGCGGATTTTCCATGCGCTTCATGCCGATTGCTTTCGCCTCGTTGAAGGCTCGAAGCATGTTGACCGCGACCCACGGATGACGTTCGGCGAGCTCTTGCCTGATAGCGAGGAGGTGCATGATCGGAAAAATGCCGGTCTTCCGGAAATACGCGATCTCTTCTTCCTTGAAGTTCGGAAACAGTTGCGCGACGCGCAGATCATTTTTTCGGATCGGTTCGATGCGGTCCGGATGCAGCACCGCATCGAGCTCACCGGTCGCCAGCATGGCTTCTACCGATTGGCCCTTTTTGAGCCGGTTGATCTTGACGCCCGGGGGCTGCGAGAACTCCAAGATCTCGTCGAGTTCGCAAAACCATTCGATCGATGTCTGTGGTACGCCGTATTCGTGTTCGAGGATGCCCCGGATCAGAACGATATTGGTGAACTGGAGTTGCTTGACGCCGATCTTGCGGCCCACCAGATCGGCCGGCGCGCGAATGCCTTTGCCGGTGTTGATGTAGATGAAGCCATGGCCGAAGCGGCGGCTCAGAAAAACCGGTATCGCAATGGCGGGAAAGCCCTGGTCGCGTGCGATGACGAATGAGGATACCGAGACTTCCGCGATATCGAACTCATGCCCGCGCAGAAAACGCGAATGGCGTGTGATCGAATCCATGTTCGGCGCGACGGTGAGGTCGATCCCCTCCGGCCGGACAACGCCCTCTTTCAGGGCGCGGACGATCTCCAGGTCGGCGCAGGCTAGCGTGAGTGGCAGAAGTTCTGGCATGCCGTCGCTTTCTCTTCGGTAGGAGCGGCGGGAGAAATCCGAGCCGCCAGTCAATCGTGCCTCGCGAACCGCGCTGGTCGGTGGTCGCCTAGGTAGGATGCAGTTGAGCGTCATTCGATCTTGAGATTGAGGTTCTTGACCAGTTTCGACCACACGGCGTCTTCCTGCGCGATAACGGACGCGTACTCCTCCGGAGTGCTGGGAGTGACGTCCCCGCCCTCCGATCTGACGCGCTCGACGATGTCGCTCGAGGCGAGTGACTTGCGCAATTCCGCGTTGATCAGATCGACGATCGGACGCGGCGTGCCGGCCGGCGCCAGCAGGCCGTATGTCAGCGCAGCCTCAAATTCCGGAAGGCCCGATTCCGCGACAGTGGGAACGTCCGGGAGCACTTTTGAACGATTGGCGCTGGTGACAGCGAGCGCGCGCAGTGTGCCGCCTTGAACGTTCCCAAAGGCCGAACCGATCACGCCGAAACCGAGCTGGACATGCCCGGCGACCATGTCGTTGAGAAACGGCGCCGTGCCGCGATAGGGGACGATTGTCACATCGAGGCCGGTGCTCGACTTGAACAGCTCCGCGCACAAATATGAGACGGTGCCAACGGCGCCGGTGGCGAGCGGTACCTTTGCTGGATCCTTTTTGGCGAGCGCGATCACGTCCGATACGGAACGGCCCGGGAAGGACGGATGGGCAAGAAGCGCAACAGGCATGGAGGCGATCAGGCCGATCGGCGCAAAATCGGTGCGTGGTGCATACCCGGCATTGCTCGACAGGCTCGGGTTGATGGCGAGCGTGCCGGTATAGCCGAGCAGCAGCGTGTATCCGTCCGGCTCGGCTTTAGCGACAGCGCGCGTACCGACATTGCCGTTGCCGCCGCCGCGGTTATCCACGATGACCTGTTGCTTGAGTGCAACTGACAACTTCTGGGCCACCAGACGAGCCATGGAGTCGACGCCGCCGCCCGCTGGATAGGGCACAACCAGCATTATCGGGCGTGACGGGTAATTCTGGGCGGTGGCGGGCGAAGGGACCGGCGTACCGAGCAGTGTCGCGGTGAGCGCAAGTATGACGCATCTGCGGTTCATCGACGTGCTCCTGTGTCGTCGGTTGCGCCGTGCATGGTCAGCCGAAGTGTGCCCGTTGCGATGTCGTCCGTGTAACCGCTCCGCTATCGCGGGCAAGGGCAACGCATCGGAAGCTGACGTTGCGATTCAAGCATTGCCGCCGTTCAAGCCGCGCGCTCTCAGCAACGACACAAAATCCCTCATCCAGACATCGTAGTCAGGTCTGCGCCAGGCCGTGACCAGATTGCCATCCGTCACCGCATGGCCCGGCTCGTGGACCCAGATGCAGTCAGCCTCGCGCACGTCAGCTTCGAGCACGACGTTCGCGCTGATCCGCTTGTTCTTGATGCCGGCCTGATGAAGTGCTTCGAGAATGACATTCGGCCCGTGGCAAATCCCCGTCACCGGCTTGTCGTTCTCGACGAAGTGCCTGGCGATCTCGATACATCTGCGGTTCGCGCGGAGATATTCGGGGCCAGGCCCGCCCGGGATAACAAGCGCGTCGAAAGTCTCCGGATCGACGTCGTCGAAGCTAACGTCGACGTCGATGATCCAACCGGGTCGCTGCTCGAACGTGTCGACGGCGCCGGCGGCTCCACCAGCGAAGATGACGACCGTGCGTGTCGGCTTCTTAACGGGGGCCGCGACGACGACGTCGTGGCCCTCTTCCAGCATGCGGTAATAGGCGTAGTCGTGGATGCCCGAGCTTGTCGACTCTGCGAGCATGAACAGAATGCGTGCCATGATCAGGCACTCCGCCGGAGTTCGGCTCGTTTGTGCGTACGCAGCAGAGACAGAAATTCACGGATCCAGATGTGCTGGTACGGCCGCCCACTCACGGTCACCACATTGCCTTCGCGGATGGGTTCGCCGCGGGATTCGACAAACGTGCAGCCACCCATCTCGAGCCGGGGGCGGATCAGCGGATGTCCAGCCATGCGCTTGCCGGTCACACCGGCGCTGACGAGCAGGATCGGGCCGCGGCAAATGGCGGAGATCGGCTTCGCGGTATCGAGGAAATGCCGAATTAGTTCGATGCAGCGCGGGAAGTTGCGCAAATAAACCGGCGCCCGGCCTCCGGGCAGAAGAAGCGCGTCGTAGTCGGCAGGATCGATGTCGTCGAACGCGGCGTCGGCACGCAGCGGGTACCAGGGGCGCTCGATGCCATGATCCCAGCCAGGCTCCTGCTGATGGAAGACGGTGAACAGCGTCTTCTTCGTCGGCGCAGCAACCGTGACGTGGAAGCGCTCCTCGCGCATCCGGAACAGACCGTATTCCGCTTCCGGGCCGGCGCCGTCGCCGGTGATGATCAATACATTCGGCATGCTGTGCTTTCTCCCGAGGAACAAGCGTAAGTCCTGCTACCCCATGAAACAAATGTAATTTTCTGGTCGATTGATATATTTAATTCATCACATGGAGGAAGGGCGACATGAAGATCGATATGCGCGGCCTGGAAGCTTTTCTTTGGATTGCCGAGTTCGGCTCGTTTCGCCTTGCCGCCACGCACCTGAACATCTCGCAGACGGCGGTCAGCCATCGTGTCAGCAAGTTCGAGCAAACCCTGGGCGTGCGCCTCTTCACGCGAACGACGCGGCATGTCGCCTTGACCAAAGTCGGGACTGAAATGCTTCCAGTGGGCCGTGCGCTGGTCGCCGACTTCGAGAAGCAAATTCGGGTGATCAAAGCGCGGCATGTCCGCAACGCCAATGAACTGGCGTTGGCTTGCGTCCCGACAGTGGCGATTCAGCTGCTCCCGACGGTGTTGGCGGAGTTCACCCGCCGCCGTCCGAAGGCGCGGGTGCAGGTGTTCGACAAGACGGCCATGGAGATCGGGGACATGGTAGCGGCTGGTCTTGCGGAATTCGGCGTGACCCTGCTGGGCGTGGGCCGCTGGAACCACGTTACGTATCCGCTGATCGAAGAAGAGTTCTTGCTCGCCTGTCCTGCTACTCACCCGCTGGCAGCCAAAAAAACCGTCCGCTGGAAAGACCTCCAGGAGACGCCGCTGGTCCGGTTCACGACTCCTACCGTCAACCGCCTCGTGATGGATAAGGCGCTCGCAAAGCAATCCAACAAGCTGAATTGGGTCTACGAGGTGCAGCATGCGATGACTGCTTTGATGATTGTGCAGGGCGGCCTTGCGTTGGCCGCCATTCCGAGACTCGCGGCGCAGAACCTTCCTGCCGGGCTGACGGCGGTGAAGCTCTCGGGTCCGAAGATCACCCGGGTCATTGGCATTGTCCGGCGGCGAGGCGAGCCGACCTCAGAGCTTGCTGGCGTATTTCAGAATGTCCTCAAGGCGCATGCAGAAAACTTATCGAAGTAACCACGCCGGCAGCATCCTAGTTGCGGATGGCAGTCGGGCTGAGCGCTTCGCGTGCGGCGGAGCAACCCGCTTTTCGTCCGAAAACAGCGCCGGATGTCAGGCCTGTGCCGCCCGGATAGCTGACGCTGAAGATGCCCCCGACCATTTCACCGGCGGCATAGAGCCCCGGGATGGGTTGAAGATCGAGGTCGACGACTTGCCCTGTCGAAGGCTCGATGCGCAGCCCGCCGAAGGTGAAGGTTATGCCGCAGCCGACGTGATAGGCCTCAAACGGCGGCTCGTCGATTTTTAGCGCCCAGTTCGATTTGGGAATCGCCAGTCCAACGGTTGAGCGTCCATCTTTGGCCCCCGCCTTGAACGGGAGGTCGGTCTGCACGGACGCGTTGAAGGCGCGCACCTCGGCGAGGAACGCGATCGGATCGACGCCATCAAGCTTGGTCGCGAGTTCTTCGAGGGTGTCGGCTTTGACTTTCGAAACCTGTTTGATGCGATAGTCCTCGCGCAGCAGGTGAAGGACCTTCTTGTCAAAGACCTGCCATGCAAACTGCCCGGGCTGCTCCATCAGCATCTCGCCGTATCTGCCATAGGTATAGTGCTTGACGTCGGCTCCCTCGTCGGCGAAGCGCTTGCCCTCTGCATTGATCATGATGCCGTAGGGATACGAGTGCTTCTGATAGCCGCTCATGACGATGAGGTCGCCGAATTCGGGTGCGTTGGCGTCCCACGCGACGGCATTGCAGCCGCTCCAGTTGCCGAACGGGGCGGCGCCGATATCGAGCGCCATCCGCAGACCATCGCCGGTATTGAAGCGAGTGCCGCGAACCTTCACCAGATCCCAGCCCGGTCCGAGATAGCGCGCGCGCCATTCAGGGTTGGCCTCGAATCCGCCGCAGGCGAGAATGACGGTGCGTGCCTTGATCTCCGAAAGCATTTGATCGGATTTGACCCGAACGCCGTTGACCGCGTGACCGTCGAAAATCAGCGACGTCACGCGCGCGCCATAGCGGATCTCGACCCCGTTCTGGACGGCAAGCTGAATTTCCCTCTCGACAAGCCCGGCGCCGCCACCGACGACCTCGCTTGAGAGGCCCGGCGACATTCTGAAAATGTCTCCATCCTTGTAGGCGTGCGTCAGTCTCGGGAGAAAACGAACGCCCTTGTCGGCCAACCACTTTGCTGCGGCGTAGGAGTTCTTGACCAGCTGCTCGCAAAGTTCGGGATTTGTCCGGTAGCTGGTGATGCGAAACATATCGTCGAAAAAGGCGTCTTCGGGATACGTTCCAAAATCCAACCGGGACAGTTCGGCTTCGCTCAAATCCTTCAGAATGGGTCGAAGATCATCGCCGCTGTCATAGGCGAAGCGCATCGATCCGGAACTGAATCGGGTGTTGCCGCCATATTCTTCCTGCGGTGCTCGCTCCAGCACCAGCACCTTCGCCCCGGCTTCATTGGCGGCCAGCGCCGAGCATAGAGCCGCGTTTCCTGCCCCCACGACGATGACATCGAAATCCACTTGTAGCCCCTATGGTGGAGATGCTGTCCACGCTTCCAGAACAAGCGCTGATGCGTCCGGTCCGCAATCAACAGACAGGCATGACCTGTCCAGTCTTTCGCTCGAAAGCGGGAGCGTAGGTCCTTCCCACCAGATGAAGCAAATCGATTTTTGTGCTCGATTGATCTCTTTTTTTCATGAGGTATCCGGGACAATGCCGCGTATAGGCTCCGCCCAAACAATGTGAGGGAGGAGGTCTTCATGTGGCGCTCATTCTCGCGAGGACTTACCGCGGCGCTGCTGCTTGCGGCCGTTTCGGGCGACGCTCTGGCCCAGGATCCAGCCAGCTTTTACAAAGGGAAGACGGTAACGCTGGTGGTCGGCTATGGGCCCGGCGGCGGCTACGACATCTACGCACGCGTGCTCGCCCGTGTGCTGGGCAAGCATATTCCAGGCAACCCAACCGTTATCATCCAGAATATGCCCGGTGCTGGTTCGCTGCGCGCGGCCAACTATCTCTATAATGTCGCGCCGAAGGACGGGAGCGTATTCGGCACCTTCGCGCGCAACATACCGCTGCTGGGTCTGATCAAGAGCAAACAGAACGTACAGTTCGATCCGCGCAAGTTCACCTGGCTAGGTTCCTCGTCCAGCTTCGCGAACGACGCATACCTTCTGATCGCACGACGTGGCTCGACCGCGAAATCGATCGAGGACCTGCGCAGGCCGGGTGGCCCTCCGTTGATAATTGGGAGCACCGCAGACAGTGCGTCGAGTGACTCCAACACAATGGCCGTTGTGCTGCGCGACATACTCGGCTTCAACCTCAAGCTGATCACAGGCTACATCGACAGCGGCCAGCTTTTCATGGCTATGGAGCGCGGCGAGATTGAGGGTCGCACCGTCAGCTTGTCAGCAGTGCAATCGAACAAGGCGGAGTGGATCAGGCCCGGTGGACCGGTGCAGGTTCTGTTGGTTTTCGGCCGACAGTCGCGTCATCCGAATTTTCCCGATGCGCCGTTGGCAGCCGAGGTCGCGAAGTCCGCGGCAGACAAGCGTCTGATCGAGATACTCGAAGCGCCTTACATGCTATCCCGGCCCTACGCAGCGCCGCCGGACATGCCCGTTGATCGCGCGAAGGCGCTGCAGGCAGCCTTCGTTTCTGCGCACAAAGATCCCGAATACCTGGCCGACGCCGAGAAGCTCCAAATCGACGTCAGCCCGATCGGTGGCGATCAGGCCTTGTCTCTCATCAACCGGATAGCGGCTACGCCCAGTGATCAATTGCAATGGCTCGCGCAGGTGATGCGGGGCGGCGGTTGACCACTGCTTCGGAGCCGCGCTCACGCGACGGGGCTCTTCGACGCGCCGTGCTTAGCAGCCGAGCGCTTATAACCAAAAACTATTAGAGTCGGACAAATAAATACTACTGCATCATTGGGGGCAGGACCTAAAACAGCAATGTATCGCCAGCGACAATGGCGGACGACTGGAGGAAAGATATGGTCTGCGTCCGCACAGTGCGCGTACGCACCAACAACGCGACTGCGGCCGTGGAACGGTGCGTTGCTGCATATTCCGCTCCGGCCTTCAACCCGAGGTCCGGATGACACTTAAAATCGAGGGCGATTGCCAGGCTGGGAGCCTGGCCTCGGCAGCGCCTGCCGCCTTCTTTGATGCCCCACAGCCTGAGGGCGAATAAGACCGACACGGGAGAACGCTATGACGGTTTTAGCTTCGGGCCGTGTTTTATTGTTTGTTACGGCGTCGCTGGGCATGGTGCTCGCGGCGGCATCGGCGAATGCGCAGTCGGTCGAAGACTTCTACAGCGGAAAACGAATTCGTTTCATCGTCGGTTCCAACCCAGGAGGTGCTTATGACGCCTTCGCTCGTGTGATGGTTCCGTATCTCAGAAAATACATCCCCGGACATCCCACCTTTGTTATCGAGAACAGGCGTGGTGGCGGTGGGTTGTACGCTTCTAATCATCTTTACAATGCCGTGCCAAAAGATGGCTCGGTCATTGGTTTGGTCGAGCGCGGCTCGGTTGTGGATCCGGTCTTCAACGCAAATGGGAACTCGTTTTTCGATTCTCGAAAGTTCAATTGGTTGGGATCTCCGAGCCAGGAAGTTGGGCTTGGACTGGTGCGTCAGCCATCGCCCATCAAAACGATGGCAGATTTCAGGAAATACGGGCTGATCGTCAGTAGCTCGACTCGCTCGTCACTGTCGTCAATTTATCCGCGTCTCTTCAACGGGATGTTCGGCACAAGATTCAAGGTCGTCGAGGGCTACAAAAGCGCGACTGAGGCGCTTATCGCGCTTGATCGAGGTGAGGTCGAAGGACATATCGCGCCGGCTTCGTCAGGCGTTTTGAGGGCACAGATTTCGCCTTGGATTGAAAGTGGACGAGCGAAAGTCGTTATGCAGATCGGCTTCAAAAAGGACCCGGCCTATCCCGATGCTGAAATGATAACCGACTTCGCCGAGACAGCTGAAGATAAGGCGCTGTTCCGTCTGATGTTCGCTCAGCTCGCCATGGCCTATCCCCTGGTGGCGCCTCCTGAGGTTCCAGGTGACCGTGTGGAAGCGTTGCGCAAGGCCTTCGACAGCACCGTGATCGATCCTGATTTTCTTGCCGCCGCAGGCAAATGGAAACTGCAAGTCAATCCGGTATCCGGCGTCCAAATTCATGAGCTGCTCGATCGAATCTATGAGACACCATCCGACGTGATCGATCGGTATCGTCAGCTGACCGCTGACTCAGCGAAGTAGATACGGCATGCAGATCACGCGTGTCGAAGCAGGCCCGCCGATCTTGAGGGTTTCATGCCTATTTTGAATCTCGGCGACACCGATCTTTACTACGAAGTCGCGGGGAGCGGCCCTGCTTTCGTATTCAATTCCGCGACGGCGTGGCATGGCGAGCCATGGAAACTTTATCAGGTGCCGGAATTCTCCAAGGATCACACGGTCATTACCTACGACCAGCGCGGTACTGGAAAGTCCACAACGAGGAGTGGCGACTTCTCTACCACGCGACTCGCCGCGGATGTTGTCGCGCTGCTCGACCACTTGAAGATCAAGAAGACCATCGTGCTCGGCCATTCGAATGGTGGGCGTATAGCAGTGGCGTTGGCAACCGACTTTCCCGACCTGGTCAGCAAGCTCATTCTCGCGTCGTCTGGTACGACCTACAACGGCGCGCCTGGCGTGCCGATCAAGATGTGCGCGGAGCTGGTCAGGAATGGCTATGAGAAATATACGCTCGACCATGTTCATGCGGTCGGCTTTACCAAGACTTATTATGAAGCCAACAAGGAGGTTTGCGACAAGTTCATTGCGGTACGCATGTCGAATCTGCCGTCGCTGGAATCCTTTCTGGGCTACGTCGTCAATCGCCAGGAATCCGATACGTCTTCAAAGCTCAAGAACATCGACGTTCCGACTTTGATCATGATCGGAGAGGACGAGGATCACCACGCTACGGGACTCACTCACCTGCAGTCCGCCAAGTTGCTGGCGAAGGAAATTGCGGGTGCGAAGTACGTCATGCTGCCTGGCCAGGGGCATCATTATCCGTTTGTTGCGCCGGAGATGACCAACAAAGTCATTCGCGAGTTTCTTTCCGGATGAGCGGTTGCGTCGGGCAGCGAGATTAATCCCACGGATCGTGCCGCCAATACTTCGGCCTGCCGCAACCGAAAGCGCCGACGCGACCGTAGGTCGCAGACACCGAGTGGCCGGCGATGCCGTTTCGCATCGCGCAGAGATAGCTGCCGTTTCCTCCACTGAATCACATCGAGCACGCCTATAGCGTCGGGAACGCAGCCACATAGGCTATTTGTTCGCTGGGCGCACATCGGGTGGCTCGACTTGACACTCAGTGACGCCCAAAGATAGTCACGAGGCCGGTGAAGCAGAATAAATAAATGTGCGCTCTTCGCACGCTCGGCATTCGTCACACGCACGGTCGATGGGCGGCATGATGCCCGTCAGTTCGGCCATGAACAAAAAAAGCGTCGACATTCAAAAAAGTCGAACATAGGGAGAGCGATGATGGCACGATGGCGGTCTGTTGCGGATAAGTCTTGGCCGTTCCGCAAAGTCTTTGGACGCTCTTGCCTATCGTCGGTTGCTCTCACGCTGTTTGCCGTGGGCGGGCTGGGCACCGTTTCTATTGGGGTGCAGCCTGCGCTTGCACAGACCGATTTTTATTCCGGCAAAACCCTCAGACTTATCGTTGGCGCGTCCGCTGGCGGGGGGTACGATCTGTATGCACGCGCGCTCGCGCCATTTATCAGCGCGCATATTCCTGGAAGGCCCAACGTCGTCGTCCAGAACATGCCTGGTGGAGGCGGGTTGACGTCGGTCCTCTTTCTGGATGCAAGCGCGCCGAAGGATGGCACCGTTGTGACAACCTTCAATTCCGGCGTTCTTACCGATGCATTCACGTCTCAGGATAAAGCGCGGGTCGACTTGAGGGCGCTCGGATGGCTCGGCAGCGCAAATCGCTCGTTCCGCTTTTGCTATTTCTGGCACACGTCTGGGATCAAGACATGGGCAGATCTTGATCGCGACAGGCAGATCGCGATGGGCGCGATCGGCATCAACAGCGGCGCCTACAACGATATCGCGCTTCTGAAGAACCTGCTGAAGAAAAACGTTCGTCCGATCCCGGGCTATCCGGGCCGCTCGGAGGTGCATCTCTCGATTGAGCGTGGCGAACTCGACGGCGAGTGCGGATCGAAAGAAGGGATTCCCGAAAGCTGGGTTCGCGAAAAGAAGATGAACGTTGTTGTTCGCATGCTGCAGGACAAATCGGATGAAATTCCCGAAGGTGTCCCGTGGGTTGGCGATTTCTTGAAGGACCCTCAGGACCTGGCTGTGCTGCGGCTCCTGACCGCGGCCATGGACCTTGGACGGCCATTCGTCATGTCGCGTCAGGTACCTGCGGAGCGTCTCGCGCTCCTGCAGAAAGCATTCGCCGCTGCGGTGCAGGACAAAGCCTTTCTTGAGCTGGCGGCGAAAAGGAATATGGACGTCAGCCTCGTCAACGGCAATGCGGCGCAGGAATTGGTCACGAAAGTTCTCGATGCGCCGAGGGACGTGGCGGAGCGAGCCAAGGACATCATCAAATAGCGTCGCGCTCATTGCTCGATGCGCTTGCCGGATGAAGTCAGGTGTACCGGGCGCGCGGGCTGACATAGATTGGAAATGTCGCCTATCGCCGAATTGCAGGAAAGCACTGGCATGAATGTGCATGAGCCATCGCATCGAACTGGAACGCTTCAATCGGGAGATGTTGCGCTATTTTACCGTGCCTTTGGGCCGGAGCGCAGTTCGACGGGGAAAACGCCCATCATCATTCTGCATGGCAGTAACTACTTCGACTCTTACGACTGGATCGGGGTTGCGTCCGGACTGGCCCAGGATCGTCCGGTCGTCGTGTTCGACCACCGCGGCTTTGGGCGTTCGGGATGGAGCGAGCACAAGGACTATTCGCTCGATGCGCTGTTCTCCGACATCGTAAACGTATCCGCCTATTTTGGCTTCGGGCGGCCCGCGATCATGGGGCATTCGATGTCGGGGCGCCTCGCGATCTTCTTCGCGGCCTATTTTCCGAAGCATCTGTCCCAGGTCGTCGTTGTCGACACGGCGATGGGCAAAGGTAATCCCGGCAATCACAACGTCTCGGTTGGAAACGCTCCAAAAGTTTTCGAGACAATCGAGCAGGCGATGGCTCATCTCGCCAAGAAGGAAAATCCGCCGCGCTTTTCTCTCGACAAGAAGCGCGCCGAACTTGCCATGAAGAAGGTAGACGGTGGATTCGTGCTGACGCGCGATCCCGATCAGAAGAACACCCAGTCGCAGGCTCCGGGCGCCACGCTTCCCAAGTATACCAACGTCGATTCATGGGACGCTCTCGGCGAGATCACGTGTCCGGTCACCTTCATCAGGGGAAGCAGGTCCGATCGCAACAAGCCCGAGCACTACGCCCGGATCGCGCGTGACTTCCCGAAGGTCGGTGTGGAAACAATCGATTCCCGCCATGACGTCGCATACGAGGCGCCGGACGCGTTGATCGAAACCGTCAAACGCATCATGATCGACCGGCCCGCATAGCAGCTCTCACGAGCGAGATACGCCGGGACTGCGTGTGCGAGCGGCAGCAATACACAGGAAGCCCAAAGGGTAGGGACGATGATCATTACAGATTCAGGATTGCATGTTTGGCAGGCGCCGACACCGGAAAAGCCTTGGAACCTGGCCAGGGCCCATCTGAAGGAGCCGATGAGCTATGAGGACCTTCGGGTAAGAATGAAGGAGGCCGGTGTCGATCGTGCCATCCTCGTCCCGCCTTCGTTTGCCGGCGGCTATCCCGAATATTCGCTTGAGGCCGCCGCCAAGTATCCCGAGCAGTTTGCTGTGATGTCGGCCATCCCGTTGAACAAGCCGGAAGGCCGCCAAGTTCTTGAGCGCCTCGTCGGCCAGCCGGGCATGTTGGGCATACGGCTGACCTTCCACCACGAATACGACGAGAGCTGGATCAGGGATGGAACGGCGGATTGGTTTTGGCCTGTCGCCGAGAAGCTGAACCTACCGGTGATGATGAATGCGCCTTCCATTCACAAGGATGTCGCGGGGGTCGCGGAACGTTATCCCGGCCTGCGCCTGATCATCGACCATATGGGCCGGTTGAAGGGAATGAAGGACGAGAAGCTGGGTCTCGGCCTCGCGCCGACGATCGGGCTCGCCAAATATCCGAACGTTTATGTGAAGCTGACGGCGACGCAGGGCTGCAGCTCCGAAGACTATCCGTACCGGAACATCCATCCCTATCTGAAGCAGCTGGTCGATGCGTTCGGTCCGCGCCGGTGTTTCTGGGGAACCGATCTGTCAGCGATGATCAGCCGGACGAAGTGCACCTACCCGCAGGCCGTCACGATGTTCACCGAGGAGATGGACTTCCTCTCCAAGGAGGATCTGGAGCTTGTGATGGGGCGCGCATTGGCGGAATGCCTGCCATGGCCGGTCGCTCCTGAACTGGCGCGCCGAAAGGCGGGCTGACGCGTCGCTGCGAAGCCTCGTCTCGCTGTTGCGATTCCGCGAGACGAGATGTTTTGCGCTTCGAGCTTCGGCAGCTCCAACGTTCACAACTCGCGCGTCCTGCTCAATCCATTTGTGCGCAGGACGCACAAGTCGCGCTCGGATTGACCGCCCAATGCGACACTCCTATCATTTGCGAAAGTCGCCGATGCTTCGGAGCCGACGGCCGATACAAGGGAGGTAGCTGATGCGAATTCTCAATTGTCACGTCCATTGGTTTCCGCGGTCTGTTTTCGAAGATCTGTGCGAGCGCAAAGGCAGCTATCCACGCGCGGAGCGGAATGGCGTCGGCGGCTATGACGTGCTCGCAACGTACGGACGCGTCGGCGTGGTCGGGTATCGGCGCAAGATCTGGTTCGATCTCGACGATCACTTCCGGCATTTTGATTCGACCGGACATGAATTCGATTTCATCTGCTCGCTCGGGCCGTTCTCGACTTTCTTCTCCGAAATTCCGCTGGCTGACGGCATCCGATACGCGCGCATGTACAACGACGAGATGGCCGAGGCGCAGCGTCGGCATTCCGGTCGCGTGTGGGCGACCGGCGTGGTGCCGTTGCAGGACACCAAAGCCGCTGTCGATGAACTCGACCGTATGGTGCAGCAACTCGGTCTGATCGGCGTCAACATTCCGAGCTGCATCGGCCGGGACAATCACATCGATCATGACCGGCTTGAGCCGTTCTACGACCGCATCGAGCAGCTCGGCGTTCCGCTGCTGATCCATCCAACCGACAACGCCTTCATCGACATCATGGATGGTTACAACGGTGCGCTGCACCTGGCGCTGGGGCGTACCTTCGACGTCAGCCTCACGGCTGCACGGCTGATTTTCTCCGGGATCATGGAGCGGCATCCGAAGCTGAAGGTTTACATGTCGCACACCGGCGGCGCGCTGCCTTATCAGGCGGGTCGCATGGATAAGAGCGCCTATCCGGCGAAGCTTCCAAAAGACCCGAGCGTGTACCTGAAGACCTTCTATACCGATACGGTGTCGCCGCATGCGGCCGGCATCAAATTCGCGCTCGACTTCTTCGGTGTCGACAACATCATGTTCGGTGACGACCATCCATGCTGGAAGACCGAAGTCGCAATCGAAATTGTCGAGGAGCTGGGCCTGTCCAAGGCAGACCAGGAGAAGATATTCGGTCTCAATGCGCGTCGCTTCTTCGGATTGCCCGAGAAGGTGTCTCCGAAAGCGAAGCAGGCGGCGTTCGCCTAGCGGCTACTTCGGGCGCGCTTTCGCGCTTCGGCTTGTTGATCTGCGGCCGGCGCGGCAAGCGCCGGCCGCATTTGTTTGGACATGGTGGTGTATGTGGCGGTGCATCGACATCGCGCGGTTTCGGACACTCGGTGCGACAACGACGCATGTCCATACAAATGCGCGTGCGCTCAGCGCACATTATCGACGCTGCTTGACTCATTATGGTCGGTGCGCACACTCCCGTTGAATAAGGGGAGGAAAGCAATGTGCGCAAAGCGCACAACGCGCCGGTGGCGTCGTCCTCACCAGTGGTCTGCGCCGTTGGCGTGCGGGTGAGGATGAGTGCCCATGACTGAATACCGACTCTATGACGAGCTCGCCGATGCGTTTGTGGGAGAGGGCGTCGACACGCATTTCACGTTGCTCGGCGACGGAAATATGCATTGGGCGACGATCATGGCCGAGCGCCATGGCGTGCGGACCATCCATGCGCGCCACGAGCATTGCGCGTGCGAGATGGCAAGCGCGTACGCGCAAGTGACCGGCCGCGTCGGGGTTGCTTCAGTCACCCACGGCCCTGGTCTGACCCAGACGATGACGGCGCTTACAACGGCGGCGCGCGGCGAAATCCCGCTGGTTCTGTTCGCCGCGGAGGCGCCGGCCAACGCAACCTGGACCATTCAGCACATCGACCAGGCGCCTTTGGTGCGGGCTTGCGGCGTCGAATATGTTCAGGTTCAGAGCCTCAACCATGCCTACGACAGGGTACGGGAGGCATTTTGTATCGCTCGGTACGAGCGCCGCCCCGTGGTGCTCGGCGTTTCCGATGACTTGCAACGATCGCCGATGTCGAAGCAGACGGCGTATGTCCCTTCGTCCGCGTTCGTGCCCCGGCCCGCTGCCATCATTCCTGATCCGGAATCAGCGCGAGCGGCCGCGGAAATAATCGCGCGTGCGGCGCGTCCGATCATTCTTGCGGGCAGGGGCGTGATGCAGGCCGGCGCGAAGGGCGCGGTGATCGAACTGGCCGAGCGCAGTGGCGCGTTGCTGTCCACCACGCTGCCGGCGCGCGGGCTGTTCGAAGGCGAGCCGTATCACATCGGGATCGGCGGCGGCTGGTCCAGCGATCTGGCCACTGCTCTGTTTGCCAATGCGGATCTCGTGATTGCGATCGGCGCCAGCCTCACGGGCTTCACAACACATTTCGGCAGGCTTTATCCGAAAGCCAACGTTCTGCAAGTCGACGCCAATCCGAGAGCGGTGCGGGATCACCGCGCCGTTGCCCATCACCATTTGCGCAGTGACGCGAAGCTCGGGGTTGCGGCAATCAACAGTCACCTGGCGGCAGAGGCAATGCCGAAGCCGGGATATCGAACCGGCGACATCAAGGAGCGCATCAAGGCGTCTTTGGATGCGATCGACGATATCAAGATAGAGCCCGGCACCATCGATCCCCGACATGCGGTGCGGGAGATCAATCGCGTCGTGCCAAAGGATTGGTTCCTGGTGGGCGGCAGCGGCCACTGTGCCTACTTCACCGCGACGAATACGGTCGGGCGACCGCCGGAGCTCTACGCAAGCATCAGGCATTTCGGTGCGATCGGTTCGGGTCTGTCGCACGCGATCGGCATCGCGGCAGCGCGGAAAGACCGCAAGCTGTTGCTGATCGACGGCGACGGCAGCCTGATCATGCACATCCAAGAGCTGGAGACGATCGCACGCCACGGTTTGCAGATGCTGATTGTCGTATTGAATGACGGCGCCTACGGCTCCGAAGTTCACAAGATGCGGATGGATGGATTTTCCGATCGCGAGGTCCAATTCGGGAGGCCCGATTTCGCCAAGATGGCGCGCGGCTTTTCGTTGCGGGGCGAATCCATCTCCGATCTCGGCCAGATCGATGCGCTCTTCCAGAAGCACCTGGCCGGCAATCAGACAGAGATATGGGACATCCCGATCGCAGGAAACGTCATGTCAGCGCCGTTCCTGCGCGAGGCGCGTGAGAAGAAAACACCCCACTGAGCGCGACTGAAGCGCTCGTCCAGGCGGATCGTCTCCGCTTGGTCGGCAGCGCGCGGGCGCTCCGGCACAGGAGGAGGAGCAAATGCGGTTTCACTTCGGGACAGTGCGGCTCGCTCCGGCTGCACCGGCAGTGCTCTTACTTTTGGCGCTTTCCGGTTCTGCGACCAGCGTCGCGCAAGAGGGACGTGCCTATCCGAGTGAACCGATCCGGATCATCGTGCCGTTCGGGCCGGCCAGCGGCCCGGACTTCGCCATCCGCGCGTTGCAGGCATCGCTGCAGGACGTCATCAAACAGTCGGTGCGCGTTGAAAATCGGCCGGGCGCCAACAGCATCATTGGCACCCGTGCGGTCGCAACCTCGGCCCCGGACGGCTACACATTGCTGGGCGCAAGCACTGGCTTTTCAACCATTGCAAGCACGGCGGCACAGCTGGGCTTCGATCCGCTGAACGACTTCGCGCCGGTCGGCCTCACCGCGCGGAGCGCAGGATATCTGCTGGTCGTCAGCAGCAAATCAACGATCACCTCGATGCAGGAACTGGTCGCGCAGTCGAAGAAGACACCGGTCTTCTATGGCTCCCCGGGTATCGGAAACACGCTGCATCTCGCCGCCGCGCTTTTTGCCGAGAAGACAGGGGGTGCCTTCAAGCACGTCCCGTATCCTGGCGTGGCCGACGCGGTTTTGGCCGCCGCCCGCGGGGAGGTGACCTTCGTGTTCGCGACGCCGCCGGCAGTGATGAGCCAAATCCAAAGCGGCGACCTGAGAGCCATCGGTTACGCCGGGTCGTCGCCGTTCGCCGAGTTGCCGACGGTGCCGCTGATTTCGAGCCTCGCGCCGGAATTCAGATTGGCTGAGCCATGGTCCGGCATCTTGGCGCCCGCCAAAACGTCGGACGCGACGGTCGCCATTCTGAATGGTGCCTTGCGCGACGTTGCCGTGCTTCCAAAGTATGCTGCCACGCTGCAGGCGGGCGGTTACCGGCCGGAGGCCAGTTCGCCGGCGGAGTTCAGAGCGTTTCTTGCGCAGAACATCGCGGATTGGCGTGCGGCGGCGCAAGCCGCAGGGGCGAGCCCGAAGTAACTGGTTCAGGTCGCTGACGTGGCGCCGCCGACGGGAGCGGGCCGCGTTACATCAACGCCGTTCCGAGCCGCTCGCTTGCCTCCAGCAGTGGGCGCAAGAATTTCTTGGTGAGCTGCTCGACCTCGTAGCGGCTCGAATAGGTGCTGACGCAGAGCGAGGCGATTACGCCGCCGCCGGGCCGGCGCACCGGCACGGCGATCACCCGCAGCCCAACCTCGATCTCCTGGTCGTTGATCGCGTAGCCCGATTTCCTGATCCGCTCAATCTCTGCCCAAATTTCTTCGCGAGAGGTCTTGGTCTTTTCCGTCAGCTTCTCGATGCGGTCGGACTTCAGGCGCGTCTCGATCTCGTCGTCGCTTCTGGCTGCGAGCACCACCCGGCCGGTGGCGGTCGACAGCGCGGGAAGGTGGGTGCCGACGCGCGTGAAAATTCCGACGATGCGGCGTGGCGTCGAAGACGCGATCGTCAATGACTCGGAGCCCTCCAGGATAGAGAAGGCGATGGATTCGTCGGTCTTGTGGCCAAGCTCCTCGACAATCGGCTGCGCAATTTGAGGTAGCTGCATCGAAGAAATGTATGCGTGCCCCAAGCGAAGCACGCGAGACGTCAGCTGGAAGCGCTTGCCGTCGAACTCCGTGTATCCGCAGGCCGTCATCGTCAGCAGATAACGCCGCGCCGCGGCGCGGCTTAGGCCCGTCTGCTTGGCGACATCCGACACCGTCATCTGCCGGTGGTTTGGCGTGAACGCCTCCAGAGAGCGCAGGCCATTTGCCAGGGCCGAGACCAGATCATCGTCGGTGTCGTTCGCCGCAGCGGCCCGATGTGTTCGCATAGCGCACAAATATTCCAGTGTTGACAGACACTGCGCTGAATTCTACTTGAAAAAGCCTGGAACTGGGAGGAAAAAATGTGCGGACAGCGAACACGCTGCCGAGTAGGTTTAAGCGCAGGTGTCCTGCTGGCGATGTTGTTGACGCCGCCCGCGCTGGCCCAGGACGGCGCCGCTGCTGACTATCCCAATCGCACCATCCGCATCGTCGTCGGTTTCACTCCGGGGGGCGCGCCGGACATTACCGCGCGGATTATCGCGCAAGGTTTGCAGGAGCGGTGGAAGCAATCGGTCGTGGTCGAGAACCGCCCGGGCGCCGGCAGCGCGATCGGCGCCCAGTTTGTCGCGAACTCCGCTCCTGATGGTTACACGCTGATGTCGATCACCAACGCTCACGCGGTAGCGCCGGCCATCAACCCGAAGCTGGCGTACGACGCCTTGAATGACTTCGCGCCGGTCACGATGACGTCGTCGGCGCCGAAGTGGGTGCTGGTGTCGCCGTCTCTGGGCGTCAAAACGCTCAAGGATCTGATCGCACTCGCGAAGCAGAAGCCGAATGCTCTCAACTATTCCTCCTCGGGTGGCGGCAGCTTCATGCATTTCGGCGCCGCGATGTTCAACGATGCGGTCGGCATCGAGGCACAGCACATCCCGATGAAGGGGCCGCCGGAAGCATTGACCGAGATTGTCGCCGGCCGCGTGCAGTACGCGATCTCGCCGATTGGCGCGTCCTCCGGATTGGTGCGGGACGGTCAACTGCTCGCCCTCGCGGTTATGGACAACAAGCGTTTGCCCGACTTCCCGAATGTCCCGACCGCGGCCGAGGCGGGTTTCGCCGGCATCGAGCAAACGACCTGGACGGCTATCCTCGCGCCGGCGAAGACGCCGCCGGCGATCGTCGCCAAGCTCAACGAGGCTATCGGACACCTGCTGCAGCAGCCCGACACCAAGAAAAAGTGGGCGTCGTTCGGGATCGACGCGGTGCCTACGACTCCGGAAGAACTTCGAAAGATCCTGACGCAGGAAATCGATGACTTCACGAAGGCCGCGCGGCGCGCCAACATCTCAATTCAGTAATTAAAGGGGACTCGCTTGAAAAACCTCAGCGTCGCCGTCGATATCGGCGGGACCTTCACGGACCTTCTGGCGTTCGATTCCGAAACCGGAGAAATCCATCAGGCGAAGTGTCTCTCGACGCCGCCGGACTTTGCCACCGGCGTGCTCGATGGCGTTGAAAAGGCGGATCTTGACCTCAAAGGCGTCGAAAGCTTCGTGCATGGCTCGACCGTCGCGATCAACACCGCGATCGAGCGCACCGGCGCCCAGACCGCGCTAATCGTCACGCGCGGCACCCGCGACGTCTATCAGATCGCGCGCGGCAACCGGCCGGAGTCCTACAACATCCTGTTCCAGCGGGCCGAACCGCTGGCGCCGCCAAATCTTACGTTTGAGATCAATCAGCGCACCACCGCATGGGGCGAAGCCATCGTGCCGTTCGATGAGGCACAAGCCAAGGACGTGGCGAAGCAGGTGCTCGACAAGAAAGTCGACGCTATCGCCATCTGCTTTCTGCATTCCTATCAGGATCCCGCCGACGAGGCGCGGATGGCCGAAATCCTCCGGGGACTCGACGGTTCGAAGTTCATCACCACGTCGCACGAGATTTCGCGCCGGTCGGGCGAGTATGAGCGCATCTCGACCACGGTGCTGAACGCCTATATCGGGCCGCGCACCAGCAAGTACATCTCCAACCTGGAGGGGCTGCTCAAGGATGATGGCTTCGGCGGCCGGCTTCTGATCATGCAGTCGAACGGCGGCTTGATGTCCGCGGATTCCGCGAAGCGCGTGCCGGTGGCGATGATGGAATCCGGGCCGGTCGGCGGCGTCATCGCCGCGGCTCAGATCAGCACCAATCTCGGCTACGAGAATTCGATCGCGTTCGACATGGGCGGCACCACCGCCAAGACAAGCCTTGTCCACGGCAGTGAACCCGACGTTGCCGAGGGCTATTACATCGGCGGCTATGCCAGCGGGCAGCCGGCGATGATGCCGGTGGTCGACATCGTCGAGGTCGGCACCGGTGGTGGCAGCATCGCGTGGATCGATGAGGTCGGCGCGCTCAAGGTCGGTCCGCAGAGCGCGGGCGCGGCGCCCGGACCGATCTGCTATGGCCGCGGCGGCACCAAACTCACGGTCACCGACGCCAACGTGATCCTGGGCCGGATCGGCACCGACAGCTTCCTCGGCGGTGAGATGCAGCTCGATCGCGATGCCGCGCTCGAGGCCGCGGAGGAATTGGGCAGGCCGTTGGGTCTCAGCGGGATCGCGACCGCGCGTGCCATTGTCGAGATCGCGATCGCGAAGATGTCGTTGACGGTGCGTGGCGTCTCGGTCGAGCGTGGCTTCGACCCGCGCGACTTCGTCATGGTGGGCATGGGCGGCGGCGGGCCGATCCACTCGGTGCCCATTGCACGCCAGCTCCACATTCCGACCGTCATCATTCCGGTGCTGCCGTCGCACTTCTCGGCGTTCGGCATGCTGATGAGCGACATCCGCCACGACTATGTGCGTACGCAACTTGTCGCGTTCCAGAAATTGAAGTTCGACGAACTCGAGAAGATCTTCGCCGATATGCTCGACGAGGCCAATGCGATGCTGGCGGCCGAGCGTGTGAGCAAGGACGACGCGAAGTTCCAGCGTTATCTCGATCTGCGCTACGAAGGCCAGGAGTTCTCGATCAAGGTGCCGGTGTCCGCCGAAGAACTTGCCAAGGGCGATCTCAAGACCATTCGCGAGCGCTTCGATTCGATCCATGACCGGAGCTTCGGGCACGCGGCGCCCGATGAGCCGATCGAGATGGTCAACGTTCGCTTGTCGGCGCGGGGCATCCGCAACAAGATGCAAATGCCGCCGATCAAGACCAATGGCAAGGTCGCGGCGAGGACGACCCGCAAGGTTTGTCTGGAAGGCGGCGATCAGTTCGAGGATTGTCCGGTCTATTCACGCGACACGCTGTTCGCGGGTGCGGTGGTCGAAGGGCCGGCCTTGATCGAAGAATACGGTTCGACCACGGTCATGTTCCATGGCGACCGCGCTACGATATCGAAGACCGGTGAAATCATCATCCAGTTGAGGGCTGCACAGTGAACGTCGTCAGCAAGGACATCCGCACCCGCCTCGATCCGGTGACTCTCGAAGTCATCCGCAATGCGATGCCGGCCATTTCCAACGAAATGTCCCAGGACCTGCAGCGCACGTCCTACAACATGATGATCTACGAGGTGTGCGACTACAGTTGCACGCTGCTCGATACCAAAGGCACGCTGATGTCACAGAACATCGGCGGTGTGTCGCACTTCATCGCCGACATGGGCGTCGTGATCCAGGACGGCATCGACCGATATGGCCTGGATGGGTTCCAGCCCGGCGACGTGATGATCACCAACCATCAGGCCGTGGCCGGTCAGCACCTCAACAACATCGTCATCTACACGCCGTTCTTCCTGGATGGGAAATTGACCGGCTTCCCGGCGGTGCGCGCCCACTGGGTCGACATCGGCGGTTTGTCGACCGGGTTCGGCGCGCTCGGCGCGGGCGATCCCTGGTCCGAAGGTCTTCAGCTCAATCAGCTCAAGATCTATGAGGCGGGCAAGCCGGATGCCAAGCTGCTGCGGGTCATTTCCGACAACATCCGCTTCCCGCAGGCGGCGATGGGCGATCTGCGGTCGCAGATCGCGGCGTGCCGTTTGGCCGAGCGCCGGCTGGAAGAGCTCTACAAGCGCTATGGCGCCGACACCATCGCCGAGGCGATGGAGGTCATCTATTCCGAAGCAGAGCGTAAATGCCGTGCGGTGGTCGAGACCATTCCGGACGGCGTCTATGAGGCCGAGAACTTCATCGAGGCGCCGGGCGCCAAGGAGCCCATCGTCCACATCAAGGTGAAGGTCACGGTGTCCGGCAGCGACATGGTGATCGACTACACCGGAACGCAGGCGCAGACGTCGGGTAACAACAATGCCCGCACGCTGGCCGCCGCCTACATCGCCTACAAGGGACTGACCACGCCACTCGAGCCTGCCAACGAAGGTTCGTTCCGCGCCCTGAAGGCGATCGTGCCGGAAGGCTGCATCATGATGGCGAAATATCCGGCGGCGATGGCCGACTGGGCGAGCCCGCTTCCGGGCGCGGCCGATGCCGTGCTCAAGGCACTCGCGCCGGCTATCCCGGAGCGCATCCCGGCCGGTCACTTCGGATACATGATGATCGGGCGTTCGTTCACTGGCTACGATCCGCGGCGCGGCCGCAACTTCGTGCTGCAATCGATCGACGGCGGTGGTTGGGGTGGACGGCCGACGCAACAAGACGGTCCGTCTGCTTCGGTCGGCATGTGCCAGGGCGACGTTCGCAATGCGCCGATCGAGAGCATCGAGCAGAAATGCCCGGTCATCGTCGAAGAGCGCGGCTTGCAGCCGGACACCGGCGGTCCCGGCAAGTTCCGCGGCGGTCTCGGCATCAGGTTACAGGTGCGGGCGCTGGAAGAAGGACGATGGGGCCTGCCGCCGCATCGCCGCTGCTTCTATCCGCCGTGGGGCCTGTGGGGCGGCAAGCCGGGCCGTGGTGGCGCGAACTGGGTCAAGACTCCCGAGGACAACGAATGGAAGCCCAACCACATCTATCGTTTGCCGGTTACCAAAAACACGGTCATCCGGGCCGAAACGACCGGTGGCGGCGGGTTTGGCGATGCGCTGGATCGTGACCCGAAGCTGGTCCTGACCGATGTGCTGAATCGCTATGTGAGTAAGAAGGGCGCCCGCGAGGATTATGGCGTCGTCATCACTGACGGTGACGAGATCGACATCAAGGAGACCGAGGCCCTGCGCGCGGATATGCGCAAGCAGGCAAAAGCGGCGATCGCATGATCGCGGTCGCCAACCCGGTACGCGCCGCGCTTGCCGCGGGCCAGGTATCTCTCGGCGTCGGCGTGCGGGGGCTGCGCAGCGGTGAGATTGCTCCGATCATGAAGTCTGCTGGTTTCGACTGGCTCTTCATCGATCTGGAGCACGGGCCAAGCTCGGTCGAGACCGCGTTCACACTCTCGGTGGCGGCGCTGAGCGCCGGCATCGTGCCGATGGTGCGCGTGCCGGCGGGCGAGATGGTGCTTGCCGCGCGCTGCCTCGACGGTGGTGCGCTCGGCGTCTTCGTCTCGCATGTCGACACCGTCGCTGACGCGGAAGAGGCGGTGCAGGCGCTCCGGTTTCCGCCGCTTGGACACCGTTCCGCCGGCGGCAACTATCCGCAACTCGGATTCCAGGGCGGCTCGGCGAAGGATGTGATTCCCGCCATCGAGCAGGCGACAATGATCATGGCGACGCTCGAGACCGCAAAGGCCGTCGAGAATGCGGCGGCGATCGCCGCCGTGCCCGGCATCGACGTGCTGACCATGGGAATGAATGATCTCAGCGTCGACATGGGCATCCCGGGGCAACTCGGTCACGAACGGATGGCAACGGCCGTGCAAACCGTGGTGCAGGCGGCGAACGCTGCCGGAAAGTTCGTCGGCTTCGGCGGCGTCTACCAGCCGGACCTGATCAAGAAGTATGTCGGCCTCGGCATGCGCATGATCCTGTCCGGCAACGACGTCGGGCTGCTGTTCGCCGCGGCCAAGGAGCGGGCGGCGTTCGTTCGCGGTTGCATGACATGACTGCGTTCGGCAGCGGAGCGTTCCGCTACGAACTTGCGTCCGCCGGCCGCAATTGGGGCGAGCTTCCCGAAGGCTGGCGGTTCGGCGACGTCGCGGCCGTCGGCGTCGACCGGCATGACCAGGTCTACGTATTTGCCCGCGCCGAGCATCCGATGATGGTGTTCGACCGGGACGGCAAGTTCCTGCGATCGTGGGGCGAGGGCGAGTTCGTGCGCCCGCACGGGGTCCATATGGGACCCGACGATTCCATCTATTGCACCGACGACGGCGACCACACCGTTCGCAAGTACAGTCTCGATGGCAAGCTGTTGCTCAAGCTCGGAACCTCGGGAAAGCCCGCGCCGTTCCTGAGCGGGCTGCCGTTCCACCGCTGTACCCATACCGCGCTGGCCCCGAACGGCGATATCTATGTTTCGGATGGCTACGGCAACGCGCGGGTTCACCGCTATTCCCCGGACGGCAAGCTGCTCTCGTCGTGGGGCGAGCCGGGCACCGGGCCCGGTCAATTCAATCTCGTACACAATATATGTTGCGATGTGGACGGCTGGGTTTACGTCGCCGACCGCGAGAACCATCGCATTCAGGTCTTTGACGGAAACGGCAAGTATGAAACGCAGTGGAACAACCTGTATCGTCCCTGCGGTTTGTGCATGTGTTGCGGCGCAAAACCGCGCTTCTTTGTGGCTGAGCTGGCGCCGGGCCGTGAGTTCAGCAACCGGGACTGGCCCGGCCTCGGCCCGCGCGTCAGTATCCTTGATGGCCAGGGGCAACTCCTGGCGCGTCTGGGAGATTACGGTGGGCCGGATGCGCCAAGCCCGTTCATCGCGCCGCATGGGATCGCGGTCGATTCCCAGGGTGCTATCTATGTTGCGGAACTGTCCCATGCGGTGATGGGAAAGAAAACGCCGGGCGAAACCGGGCGCCCGCTGGTGACGTTGCAAAAGCTTTCGCCGGCGCCAGGGAAATCTTGAAGTAAGGACAGACGATATGCCGTTTGCCACGCTCGACGGGATCAAGACCTACTACGTCAGCAAGGGATCGGGACCGCATCTGTTGATGATGGCCCCGCGTGGCTTCGAGTCCACGCTGCAGAGTTGGGACCATGGCAAATGGCAGGACATGAATGCCATCGAGGCGCTGTCCAAGCATTTTACCGTCGTCGCCTATGATCGGCGCGAGGCCGGGCAGTCCGGCGGCCGCGTTGAGGTGCTCACCTGGAAAGTCTTCGCTCAGCACGCAAAGCTGTTGCTCGAGCATCTGGAGATTGAGCGGACTTACGTTCTCGGCGTCTGCATGGGGGTCGGCGTTGCTGCCGAGTTCGGCAGTCAGTATCCGGAGGCATCGACCGGCCTGATCCTGGCGCAGCCGGTCGGTGGCTATCGCTGGCAATTGCGGACGCACGCCTTCTTCAATCGGCACATTGCTTATGCGCGACAGCACGGCCTCAAGGTCATTCGCGATCGGGCGAAAGGTCAGAATTTCATGCGCGATCCGGAGGCGGGGCCATGGACTTCGGCAATCGCCAACGATGCCGCCTTCGCGGAGCGGTTCGTCAAGCAGGACCTCGACACCTATTTGTCGATTCTCATCCAAAGCCGTGACGCGTTGTTCCCTGACACCTTCGTGTCGGGGCCGCGGCCGGAGATTCTGACGACGATCGACGTCGCAACGTCGATCTGGCCGGGCGACGACGCATCGCACGCCGCATCAAGCGCCCACCAACTGCGTGAGCTCATGCCGCGGATGGAATACTGGGACTTGCATCCGTCAAAGCAGACCGCCGAGAACATGCTAGAGCGTCTCGTCGCGTTTAAGCGAACCGTCGAGACGACGGGCCTGCCGCCAAGCCCGCCGATGCCCGGGCCGGCTATGCCACCGCCAGTCTGAGGTGACGCAGCAGTCAGCAGAAGGCCGGAACGAAGCGGGACACGCAACGTCCCTGGGTGCCGAAAATCTAGACAGCCCTGACTCCGCTGACTAAAGTCACCCGTCGACAAAGGGCTGTGCCATGCTGCTGCGTGCGCTCGCGGACCGAATTTCGGAAGTGACATACGACGCCCTGCCGGCACAAGCGATCGACGTTGCAAAACAGGGTATTCTCGACACCGTCGGCGTCACCCTGGCGGGCGCGCAGGACGAAACCACCTCCGTCGTCGCGTCAGTGCTGCGCAAGACCGCCGCGGCGGGCCCCGCGCTGATCTTTGGCACATCGGATCATGTCGACGTACTGAGCGCCGCGCTGATCAACGGGACGGCTGCACATGCGCTGGACTTCGACGATTGCAGCAATTCGCTTGGTGGCCATCCATCGGCGCCGATCCTGCCGGCGCTTTGGGCGATCGCGCCCGGGTCGAGCGGCAAAGCGTTCATCGCTGCCTATGTCGCCGGCGTCGAGTGTGAGACGCGGCTCGCCCGCGCGGTGCATTTCCATCATTACGAGAAGGGTTGGCACCCGACTGCCACGCTCGGAACATTCGGCAGCGCCGCGGCTTGCGGCCATTTGCTGGCGTTGAGCCCGGATCAGCTCGCCGCGGCGCTCGCGCTCGCCGCTTCCATGGCATCGGGCATCAAGGCCAATTTCGGGACCATGACCAAGCCGTTCCATGTCGGGCATACGACACGTAACGGTCTGCTCGCCGCGCTATTAGCGAAGGAAGGCATGACGGCCAACGCCGGCGCGCTCGAACATCCGCAGGGCTTCTTCGCCGCCTACAACGGCCCTGGCACATTCAACCCGGATCGCATTCTCGAGCATTGGGGCGATCCCTTCGATCTCGTCGATCCCGGCATCGCGTTCAAGCGCCATCCCTGCTGCGGCAGCACCCACTCCGCCGTCGATGCGATGCTGCATCTGCGCGAAGCGCATGCGCTTTCGCCGGAGCGTATCGCAAAGATCGAATCCTGGACGCATCCGCGCAGGATCGCGCATACCAACCGACCCAATCCGCAAAGCGGTATCGACGGTAAGTTCTCGATCCAATACGTCCTCGCGCGCACGCTCATGCACGGCATTGTCAGCATGGAGCATTTCAGCGACGCCGCGGTTCGCGACCCGGCGACGCGTGCTCTGATGACGCGTGTGCACGCCGTACCAGACCCTGCGGCGAAGCGCGAGACTGACGAGCATTTCTATTGCCGCCTGAAGATCACGACCACTGCTGGCGAGACCTTCGAGCACCTGGTCGACCGCCCGGTCGGCCGCGATCGCGACCATCCGCTGCCCCCAGGCGCGCTGGACGCAAAGTTCCGCGATTGTGCGAAGACCGTGCTCGACGGCAAGGCGGTCGAAACGCTCCTGGCCCAGTGCAAGACGCTCGAGACGATGCCGGACATGGCCGACGTCGTCACCGTCATCGCGAGCGGAGTGATTCCGTCGGCGAGCGTGACGCGCAGCCGCGCCTATGCATGACCTGAACGAAACCAAGGACAACATGCCAATCATCGAGCTTTCGCGAGAACGGCCCGACGTACTTGTCGTCGGAGCCGGGAATGCCGCGCTTTCTACCGCAATCTCCGCCAGCGAGAACGGCGCCCGTGTTCTGATGCTGGAAGCAGCCTCGCTGGAGGAACGCGGCGGCAATTCACACTTCACTGGCGGCGCGTTCCGTTTTGCCTATTCCGGCGTCGAGGACTTGCTCAAAGTGCTGCCCTCGATGGCGAACGAGGATCTCTCGAACGTCGACTTCGGCAGCTACACCGAGGCGCAATACTTCGACGACATGTTCGAGCTGACACAATACCGGACCGATCAGGATCTCTGCGAAATCCTCGTCCGCAACAGTCTCGAAACTGCTGCCTGGGTGCATCGTCAGGGCGTCAAGCTGCAGCCTGGGCTCGGCAGGCAGGCCTACAAGGTCGATGGAAAGTTCAAGTTCTGGGGCGGGCTCGCGTTGCACATCTGGGGCGGCGGCCCGGAAATGCTCAAGGCGCTCTACGCAACGGCCGAACGGCGCGGCGTGCGCATCGTCTACGAGACGCCGGCGGTCGCGCTTATCCGCGAGCGCGGGCGTGTGACCGGCGTCGTGGCCGAGCATCTGGGCGAGCGGGTCGAGATCAAGGCGGGCGCGGTCGTGCTCGCCTGCGGCAGCTACGAGTCGAACCCGGAGATGCGCGCGCGCTACCTTGGGCCGGGCTGGGACCTCGCGAAAATCCGCGGCACGCGCTTCAACATGGGTGCCGGGCTGAACATGGCGCTGGCGATCGGCGCGCGGCCTTACGGAAATTTCTCAGGCTGCCATTCGGTCGCCTGGGATATCAATGCCCCGCCCTATGGGGACCTGACTGTCGGCGACCAGTTCCAGAAACACAATTATCCGTTCGGGCTCCTCGTCAACGCCAAGGGCGAACGCTACGTTGACGAGGGCCTGAACTTCCACAGTCACACGTATGCGCGGTATGGCGGCGAGATCATGCGGCAGCCCGGCATGTTCGCCTGGCAGGTATTCGACGCCAAGGCGCATCCGCTGCTGCGTGGCGAATACCGTATCCGCCGCGTCACCAAGGCGGAGGCGAACACGCTGGAGGAACTGGCGCCGAAGCTCGAGGGTGTCGATCCCGAGGCGTTCCTGCGCACGGTGCACGCCTACAATGCCGCCTGCACCAGCGACGTGCCGTTCAATCCGAACCTCCTGGATGGACGCAGCACTAAGGGACTCGCGATCGAGAAGACCAACTGGGCGGTCGCGCTCGATACGCCGCCCTATCACGCGTATCACGTGACCACCGGCGTCACTTTCACCTTCGGTGGCGTGAAGATCTCGAAGCAGGGCGAAGTGGAGGACCTCTACGGCCGCGTGATCCCGGGTCTCTATGCGGCGGGCGAGATGGTAGGCGGGCTATTCTACCACAACTATGCGAGCGGCACCGGTCTGATGTCTGGCGCGACCTTCGGGCGACTCGCCGGGCGCAACGCGGCCGTGTTCGCGCGCGCGCCTGCGCTGGCGTAGACCCGGCGTTGCGCTGATTACCCGGCCTTGATGCTCGCGAACTTGATCACCTTGGCCCACTTTTCGGTTTCCTGGGCGAGAAGCGTCCCGAAATCCGCGGCGGAGCCACGATTGATGCTGGCGCCCAGATCCGCGAAGCGCGATTTCATCTTCGGATCCGCGAGGCCAGTGTTGATCGCGCTATTGAGCCTGTCGATGATTTCCGGCGGCGTGTTCTTGGGCGCGCCGATCCCATACCAGGCGCTGGCCTCGTAGCCCGGGACGGAATCGGCCACGGTCGGCACGTCCGGCAATGCTTCGGCACGCGTCGCCGTGGTGACGGCAAGTGCGAGCAGTTTCCCGCTTCTGACTGGCTCAATAGCCAGAGATATCGGAGCAAACGACACCTGCACCTGTCCGCTCAGCAGATCAGGCAGGAAGCTGCTTCGATAGGGAACGTGGAGCATGTCGACGCCGGCCATCATCTTGAAAAGCTCGCCGGTCACATGTCCCGCGCTTGCGTTGCCTGCGGACGCCATATTGATCTTGCCGGGATTGGCTTTGGCGTAAGCAATGAACTCCGGGAGGGTCTTGGCCGGGAACGATGGATTGAGCGCGACGATAAAGGGCGCGATGCCGACACAGGACACCGGAGCGATGTCGCGGATGACACTGAAGGTGAGTCGTTCAGAGAGGCTGTGACTGATAGCGGCCGACGGGCTGATCAGGAGCAGCGTGTAACCGTCCGCCGGCGATTTCGCGACCGCCTCGGCACCGATATTGCCGCCGGCGCCGGGCCGGTTGTCGATGACGAATGTCTGCCCAAGTTGCTCCGACAGGCTTTGGCCCACGAGACGCGCGACGATGTCGGTCGCATTGCCTGCCGGAAATGGGACGATGATGCGCACTGGCTTCGACGGGTAGGATTGCGCCCACGCGGAACGCAAGACGGCCGGCAATGCAACAGTGCCCGCCGCAAGCTGCAGAAATCGGCGGCGGGGGAACTTCATAGCCATACGCGATACATCCTGAGCGATCAGTGGAATCTAAGATTGCGGATCAGGAGATCAGCATAGCCGCCAGCGCTCAGCGCCCAAAGAATTTCCGCACTGTTTCGTCTGCGACTCTTTGCACGAAGGTCTTGGTGTCCTGGTCCAGGGCGCCGAAGTAGTCGTAGGGATTCCCAACCGCCGATTTGCCGTAGAGGCTTCCGTACACCACGGCACCAGCCAAGTACTGGCCCGCGAGGGTCGGATGGCTCCCGTCGTAACCCATTTGCAGCTTGATGTCTGGCTTCTGCTGATAGGCTATCTTGTACGCCAGCCCGACCGGAATGATGAGCGCACCGATCTCATTGCCGACGGACAGCATCATGTCTTCCGTCCTGCGAAACATGTCGCTGTCGGCGAGCGGGTTGGGCTTCACCACTGCCGGGAGCCACAGCAGCACGGTTCGGCCGCCATGTTTCTTGATCACGGCATCGAACGCGATCACCGTTTGCCGATACTTTTCGCGAGCGGCCTCCGACATGGCCTCCTGAATGCTGCCACCGAGAACGACTAGTTCGAACGGCTCCTTGAAACCGACATTGGCGGGCGTCACCAGGAATTCGATCGGATAGTGGTGCAGAAATGCGCTGGTGATGTGCACCGACTTGTACCCGTCCCGTACCTGGAGAGGCGGGGTCGCGGCGGCCGCGATCCGGTGCGTATGGGTCTGAAGCGCGCCGTTGTAGTAGACGAGACTGTTGCCGATGAACAGAACGCGCTTCGGGGTCTCTACCGGCGACGTTTTCACCACCGGTGCCGGTGCGGATTGACCCAACGCAGCAGGAGAGAAAAAGGCGAGGCATGCCGCCGTCGACAGGGCGGCGACACAGGCTTGTACTTTGACACTCCGGCGCAAGCTCATCTTGTTCTCTCCTTGACGTGCGAGAAGATCGAAACCGATGCTTTAGGATTGCCCGAGGACGTGCGCACGGACGGGCACGGTCATCGACCCGATAAGGGGGCTCTCGAGAGTGATGACGTCGCCTGGTTTTACGGGGCCGACGCCGCTGGGCGTCCCCGAATAAAAGACGTCGCCTGGGTACAGAGTATAGAAGGACGAGGCGAACTCGATCAGCCGGCGAATGCCATAGACGAGGTGGCTGGTATTGGTCTGCTGACGGACGTCGCCGTTCACTTTGAGCAGCAGCGGGACATCGTCCGGATCGGGAATCTCGTCGGCGGTGACCATCCAGGGCCCCAGCACGGCGTAGCCATCAGGTGATTTCCGGAAGCTTCGATCCTCCGGCCCGCGGATGGTCATGTCGAGCCCGAGACAATATCCGGCGACGTAGTCGAGCGCCTTGTCATGGGCGATGTCCGTTCCCTGCCGACCCATAACAATGACGAGCTCGAGCTCATGGTCGGTCCGACGCTCCGGGAAGCGCACCGGAATTCCCTCCGACGGCCCGACGATGGATGAGGACGCCTTGAGAAAAATTCCATCCGTGCCGATTTTGGCGGTATGTTTCGAGCCGCCCGCGACACGCGCCGCCGCCATCTCGGCGATGTGGTCCTGATAGTTCGTTGGTGCGGCCACGGCCTTGGGGGGGCGGGCGATGGGAGAGAGGAGTTTCACATCGGCGACGGGAATTCCGCGGACTTTTGCGGCCTCGGCGGCCAAGCGATCCCGCCATTCCGGGAGTGCCAAAATGATCGCATCGCCCTTTGCGGTGTAAGGTGTCGCCGCTCTGATCTGCTCTTGAACTGCGGTTACATCATGTACGAGATCATTCGAGACAATCCCAAGGCGATCGTTGTCAAAACGGCAAATGCGCATACGGCGTTCCTCTTGTCCGACAGGTCGCCCGCTGAGCGCCGTCGGGATTTTCGATCCAGGCCGCCGCGACCGTGCGGCGGCACCTCTATATCATCGCATGTAGCGATGAAGTCGCAAACAGGACGATGGAGAAGACCCACCATGTTTGTCGCGAAACTGCTCGTCCTGATCGGCCTTGCTCTCGGCCTCTCCCTGTCTCCCTGCCTCGCCCAGGACCCATTTTACAAGGGCAAGCGTATCAACGTGCTGATCAATTTCGATGCCGGGTCCGCGCCCGACATCGAGGGGCGGGTGTTCGCACGCCATTTCGCCAAGCACATCGATGGGCAACCCCAACTGATCGTGCAGAACAACTCGGGCGCGGGCGGGGTCAACGGCACGCAGTATCTGGGCGAAGTCGCTCCCAAGGATGGCACGGCCTTCGGCTATCTCACCGGCAGTGCCTGGAACTTTGCAAGCCAGCCGCAACTGTTTCGGGTCGACTATCGGAATTATGAGTTCATCGGTTTCCAGGGTGGGACTGTTGTCTATTACGTCCGTACCGATGTGCCGCCCGGCATCAAGCAGCCTGCCGATATTCTCAAGGCCCAGGGCCTCATCTCGGGCGGCATTGCCGCCACCACGGGTCGCGACCTCGCCATCCGGCTCACGCTCGACATCTTGGGCGTGCCGTTCCGTCACGTCACGGGCTACCGGAGCGGCGAGCGCGTACAGCTGGCGATCCAGCGGAGCGAGGTGCATTTCTCCGCCGCCACGACGCCGGGTTATCGCGGCACGATCGAGCCGGCAATGGTGAAGCAAGGCAGCGTCATCCCGCTGTTTGCCGATCCGATGTGGGACGGCCAGACGTTCAGCAATTCGCGGCAGCTCGATGGTCTTGCGATCGAGCCGTACCAGGAGTTTTACAAGCGCGTGAAAGGCGGGGCGTCGCCCTCCGGCATCAAATGGGACACCTATCTGGCGCTGACTACGCTGAACGGAACGATGCAGCGGCTGTTCGCGCTGCCCCCCGGCGCGCCGCCGGCAGCCGTTGCGGCGTTGCGCACAGCGCTCGGTCGTCTCGAGCACGACAAGGCGTTCGCCGAGGATATCATCAAGACGGTCGGGTACATGCCGGAGTACGAGGCCGGACCCAACACCAACGACAAGGTCCGCGCCGCCCTCGGCGTGCGGTCGGAGATCCGCGATTTCGTGGCGGACTACATCAAGGCCGGTAATTGAACCACGCAGGCCGGTGCTCATGTCGCCTTGAAGGTGTTCCGCTCCTGGGAGTGGCACTCGCACATCGCCCAGATCCGCCGGAACGGACCCCGGTGTGCAAGAATCTCGCCCTCGATCTCGGCCATTGCCTCGTCGCTCAGATGTTCGAACTTGCCCATGGACGCAGCGACCCACGTGCGTTGCGCATTGTCATCGAGGATGTAGGTGGTGCCCAACATCTCCTCGACGTCGCGGCCGGCGACGACGATCCCATGCGCCTTCATGATGGCTGCGCGACGAGAGCCGAGCGTCCGCGCCAGTGCCGCACCGCGTTCGCTGGTGTTGATGAAGCCGGAGTACGGATGGATCGGAATGCCGTCGCGGAATATCGACGCCAGGAAATAGGTCGGCCGCAGTTCCTGCTCGGACACGCCGAAGCTGGTCGGATAGAGGCAGTGGAAATGAGCGACGCTGCCGACATCGGGGCGCGCCTTGAAGACCTCCAGATGGATCGCCATTTCGCCCGGCAGCGGTGCCTTGGTCCCATGCTGACGGCCTTCGAGATCAACGATCACGAAATCATCCCCGGTGACTTGTGGGCCGAGGCTGTGCGGCGAGATCAGGATGCGATCCGGGACGCTGGTGCGGGCGCTGATGTGGCCAAAGCCTTCGATGAAGCCGCGGTCGTAGAAAAAGCGCCAGGCCTTGGCAAGTTTGTCGGCAAGCGTGGCATTGTCATCCATGATGGCGTCCCTTGATCCTATCGACGTTTCCTCCGCCCTGGCAGTCCAGGACGGAACTCGTTGTTACTTCACCACCTCGCGCGCGCGGGCGATGACTGACGGTTCGGCGGAAAAGAGCTTTTCGACGAGCGCCTGAACTTCTTCGCCAGAACGCGGATCGAATTCAAGTTTCAACTTGTCGACGGTGGCAAGAAACTCCTTGTCCTTGAAAGTGTCATCAAAGGCTTTGCGCAGGGCCGCGACCCGATCCTTCGGAACACCGGGTGGCGCGACGAAAGGACGACCGAATTCGAGTTGGCCGAAGATCAATTCGAGAACCGCGCGGTCATCTGTGTCTTTGACGAAGTCCCAAATCATCGGAACGTTCATCTTGTTGAGTTGGGCATCCCCCTTCATGCCGAGCTGAACGATGACGTTGGCCTTGCGTTCCGAGATCCAATGCGGGGCCTGCACGGCAATATTCGAATATTGCAGGCCGCAGATGCCTTCGATCTCGCCACGTTCAAAGGCGATCATCGTGTCCGGCGAGCCCTTGTAGCCGGCGACGATTTTCAGCTTGGTCTTCAAGAGATTGTTGATCCAGACCGGCATGTCGCCGATGGCAGTGCCGCGGCCGGCGGCACCGACGACGAGCATTTCCGTGAACGCCTGATTGAAATTCTGTACCTTGGCGTCGGGGCGAACGATGCACGTCCCGCCATCTGCGGTACTGGCGCTTGCGAGGTAGCTGAATTGCCTCGAGTCGAATTTCGCCTTTTCCGCGTCGCCAAAAATCGGCTCCATCACCGCGCCGCGGAAAATCGATCCGATGGTTGTGCCGTCTTTTGGCGCCTGGTGATAAAGCGAACGCGTCGCGATCAGACTTCCTGCGCCGGGTACGTTTTTGACGATGATCTTCGGGTTTCCGGGGATGTGGTTGCTTAGATGGCGCGACAGGGCGCGGGCGTAGATGTCGTAGCCACCGCCGGCATTGCCGCCGACGACGAGGTCGATGTTCTTGCCCCGGTAAAAGTCGGCCACTGGGTCGGCCTGCGCCGCCGTCGTCGTGCCGAGTGTAAGTCCGGCAAGGCCAGCAAGTCCGGCAAGGCCGAGTGCCAGGGCGCGCCAGAAGGCGCCGGGTCGGCTCGAAGGCATGTCGCTGCGTCTGGTCGTGTTTTTCATCATTTTCTCCTTGGACATCCGCGACGAATGATCTGTCAGGCTGCGCCGATCCAGCCGAAGTCGGTTTCTGTTTCGAGCTGCATCAGCCGGTCGAAATTCTCGCGCGCGTTCGGAAGCTCGTCGGTCAGGGCGAGAAACTTCCCGCGGAGCTCGCTCTCGGTCATCGGTCGGGTCGGCGTTCCCGGAAAATCGTCAAGACGCATCTCGAGCCGTCGGCCGTCGCGGAGCGTGATCACCATGATGCAGCCCCAGTCCGACATCTCCTTCGGCGCGGAGTCGTCGAGGACGATCGTCCCGCACAGGTCCATGATGGTGCGCGACTGGAACGCCGCGTCGCTGAAGGTCTCGGGAATTTGCGGATCGCTGACCAGTGCGGCCGCGACGCACCACGGAACGCTGTATTGCGCCATGATGAGGTCCTGCGGCTTCAGGATGTTGTGCAGCTGCGCCATTTTCCCGCTGCCGCGGATATGAATGCCGGCGACGTCGTCCAGTGTGAAGCCGGCCTCCGCTCGCAAGGCGAGGGCGGCTTCGATCGGAATGTGCGCGGTGATATGACAGGGATAGCGCTTGAAGCAGATGTTGCGCGTCTCCCATGTCTCGCCGAGCCCGGCGGTGAGACGCTCAGGGGCGCGGTCCGCGCAGAACACCTGCAGGAAGCCGTATTTGCCTTCGAGGATGGTTTCCGGTCCGGTGAAGCCGTCGCGCGCGATGGTGGCGGCGACGATACCGCTTTCGGCGGCCCGGCCGAGGTGCAGCCGCTTCACCATGCCGCCGGTGCCGGACTTGGCGAATTCGAGCAGCCCGCAACTCAGCGAGCCGGCAATGCCGAGCGCGTTGATCATCCGGTCATGGTCGAGGCCGAGGAGGCGCCCCGCCATGACGGCCGAGCCGAACGGGCCGGTCAGGCCAGGCGCATGGAAGCCGAGCTTCTCGCTGCTGTGCCGGCTCGCCGAGCCGATGCGAAATAGCACTTCGCATGCGGCGACCAGCGACGTCAGGACCGCCGCACCGCCGAGCTTGCGCTCTTGCGCGAGCGCCAATGCGGTTGTGGCGAGGATCGCGCCCGGATGCACGCCGGCGCCCGGCCGCCGCAATGTGTCGAGCTCGAACGCATGGGCCGATGTGCCGTTGGCGAGTGCTGCCGCGGCGGCTCCGACCGCGGGGCCGGGACTGCCGATAATGCGGGAGGAAGCATGGGCCGAAGCGCCGCGGGCGTAGGCGGCGATCGTCTTGCTCCAGGGCAGCCGCGCGCCATAGGTGCACGCCGCAACCGTGTCGATGAAACAATACTTGGCGCGGAGCAGGACATCCTCCGGGATGTCTTCTCGCTTCAGCGATACCGCGAAGTCCGCAAGTCTGCGTGTCTCGTCAACCAACGCGACATTCCCCCAAGCTAGTCATGCGCCTGTGTGCACGTTGGCCGCGACAGCAGGGCTGGCCGCTTCGGCGAGTTGCCCATCTTCGGCGAGGCTGCGTGTTGCCCCTGCGATGTGGGCTCGCATCAACTGGTCGGCGCGCTCGGCATCGCGGTCGCGCATCGCCTGGACGATTGCCTGGTGTTCTTCCAGCGCCTTGAACGAGCGTCCGGGCCGGAAGCTCGACCGATAGCGATGGATGCGCACGAGATAATACAGTTCGTCGCACAACATCTGCACGAGACGCTTGTTGCCACTGCCTTGGGCGATCCGGAAATGGAAGTCGAGGTCGCCGGCACGCTGGAAGTAGGCTTCGCCGCGCTGCCGCTGGACTTGCGTCTGGTGCTTTTCGAGGAGCCTGGACAGGTCGTCGAGCTCGCGATCGCTCATCCGCTCGGTAGCGAGGCGGCAGGCCGCGCCTTCGAGCACTTCGCGCATCTGGAAGATTTCGACGACGTCGTTCAGCGACAGGGCGATGATGCGGACGCCAAGATTGGGACTGTGCTCAACGAGCTTGCGTCCCTCGAGACGCCGCAGCGCCTCGCGCAGCGGACCGCGGCTGATTCCGAACTGACGAGCAAGCGGCGCTTCCCGGATCCGCGCGCCCAGCGGCAACTCGCCCTTTTCGATCGCCTCGATAAGACGATCGAAGGCCTTTGCCGCAAGTGAATCCGCAGTCAGCGCACCGCCGAAATCGCCAAGCCGTGCCTTCTCGCCCGGTGACGTCTTGTCGTCGTTGGTTCGCAGCGGAGCGTTTGCAAGACGCATGGAGGTCATGGGGAGCCGCCTGTTCCGGGGGCACACTATTGGATGCCGATCAACTGTCAACACTTGACAGTTCTTCGACGGCCTCCTTAAGGTCGCGCGCCGTCAGCAACCGAAGGCAAGGACAATGGGTGCGCCTGCCCGCTCGTGCGGGCCGCTGAATGCGCTGAAGGGACGTGAGCATGAAGTTTCCGGTAAGGCGGGTCGTGACCGGCCACGACGAAAACGGTCGCGCGATCGTGAAGATCGACAACGTAATGTCCAACACGCGCTCGCTGCGGCCTGGTCATGCTTCGCACGTCGTGTGGTCCGAGCCGCTGGAGGTCGACAACGACCGCGATGCCGATGGTTCGCAGGGCAAGTTCAGCCGCGTGCTCGAGAACGGCACCGTGTTCCGCATCATCAAGCTCGAACCGAACGTTCAAGGTGCGCTCCATCGAACCAATTCATTGGACTACGCGGTCGTCATCCATGGCGAGTGCGACATGGAGTTGGACGACGGTCGCGAGGTGCATCTGCAGGCCGGCGACGTGCTGGTGCAGCGCGGCACCACTCACAGCTTCCTCAACCGCAGCAACGATATCTGCCTCATCGCCATCGTCTTGATCTCGGCGAAACCGGCCACCGTCGGCGGCAAGGTACTCCCGGCGATCGACTGAAACGCCCGTGTGTCTGTCGCCAATATTCTCCAGCGCCATCGATCCTACCCAGGGCGGTTTGAGCGGCGCTCCTGTCATCGCGTTACTGCCGCCCTCGCGCCAATCATGAGAAACCACCATGCAATTTGATCAACCCGAGGGGCAGCCGGACGATAAAATTGCCTGGGTGAGCGACGTTGCCGCGCAGATGCTGCGCCGCTTCAAGTTCCCCTATATCAGCCTCTGCCCGGGCGCGAGCTATCGTGGTCTGCACGACTCGCTCGTCAATCATCTCGGCAATCAGATGCCGTCGATGGTGGTGTGTCTGCACGAGGATCATTCGGTAGCGATCGCGCACGGCTACGCCAAGGCGACCGGTGAGCCGATGGCCTGCGTGCTGCATGCCAATATCGGCCTGCTGCACGGCATGATGGCGCTCTACAATGCCTGGTGCGACCGCGTGCCGATGTTCGTTCTCGGCGCGACCGGCCCGATGGATTCGTCCGAGCGCCGGCCGTGGATCGACTGGATCCATACCTCCGCCGATCAGGGCGGCCTGATCCGTGACTTCATCAAATGGGATAACCAGCCGACGTCGGCCGAAGCCATGATCGAGGCGATGTGCCGCGCCAATATCGTGACGCGGACCGAGCCGACCGCGCCGGTTTACATCTGTCTCGATGCCGGCCTGCAGGAATCGTCGCTCGCGAATGTCCCGGAGTTTCCTGACGTTAGCCGGTTCCAGCCGCCGCCGCCGCCGCGCGCGACGGCAGCATCGCTGGCGAAGGCGGTCGAGTTGCTCCGTTCCGCCAAGCGGCCGCTGATCATGATCGGCCGGGGCGATCTCACCGTCGAGTCATGGAATGCGCGCGTAAAGCTTGCCGAGCGTTTGGGGGCCTGCGTGATGACGGACCTGCGCCATCACGCGACGTTCCCGACCGATCACCCGGCGCATGTCGTGCCGCCGTTCGGCCACCGGAAGATGGACCTCGCCGCACGCCAGATCGTTGCCGAGGCCGACGTGGTGTTGTCGCTCGAATGGTGGGATCTCGGCACGACGACGAATGCCGAGCCGGACTCGCCTGCGACCAAGGCCAGGGTGATCAGCGCGACGCTCGATCCCGCGCTCCATAACGGCGCGCACATGAACTACATGCGTCTCGGTCCGGTCGATGTCCCGATCACCGCTTCGAGCGACACGCTGGTCGTGGATTTGCTCGAGGCCCTCGGCCCCGGACAACGCGAGCCGTGGCGCGCAAAGGCGCCGCCGAAGAAGTATCCGGAGACCACGAAGCCGACCATGGCGTCGATCGCGCGCGAGTTGCGTGACGCGGTTGAGGACCCCGATCTCGTCAGTATCTCGGTATTGTGCCGCGCCTGGCCGAGCGAGATCTGGCCGTTCCACAATCCGCTGGCCTATCTGGGCCGCGATGGCGGCGGTGGGCTCGGGTCGGGCCCCGGCATTGCAGTCGGCGCTGCGCTGGGTCTGCCCGATCGCCTGAATGTTGCGATCGTCGGCGATGGCGACTTCTGCATGGGCGCTTCTGCGGTCTGGAGCGCGGCACACTCGCGCATTCCGGTGTTGATCATCGTCAACAACAACCGATCGTACTTCAACGACGAGATGCATCAGGATGCCATCGCGCGCCGGCGCAACCGGCCCGCATCGAACCGTTGGATCGGGCAGCGCATGGCCGACCCTGAGGTCGACATTTCGAAGCTTGCGGAATCGAAAGGCGCCGTTGGCATCGGGCCCATCAAGTCGAATGAAGAACTCCGCAAAGCCATGGCGAAGGGAATTGAGGTCATCAAGTCCGGAGGCGTGTGTGTCATTGACGTGCACATCGAACCGGGCGAGGAGCGAGCCGCCGCCGCAATGACGCCGCGCAACACCTAAGCGCTGGCGTCGTCCCGGCATTTCGCCGATCGGGTCGATTCACGTGGACACCGGAAACGAGGCGTCCACGTGAAGGTAACGGAGAGGCGCTGCTGTTGAACGCCTGCCGAATCGTGCACGGTACGGAAATTGCTGGGTTTATAGAAACGCATTCCAGATGACGTGAGACACCAATGCCGTATCTCATCGCCAAGGACTTCCCGAGTGAGCCTGCCGGCGTGCGATTTCGTGCGCTCATCGAGCGTGGCGGCATCCTGCAGCTTCCCGGCGCGCACAATGGCATGGCCGCCATCCAGGCGAAGGTAGCCGGGTTCGAAGGGCTCTATTTGTCCGGTGCGGCGATGACCGCCTCCATGGGCTTGCCGGATCTCGGCATCATCACCATCGACGAAGTCTGCTTCTTCATCCGTCAGATCGTCCGCGCCAGCGGACTGCCGCTCCTGGTTGACGGTGATACCGGCTACGGTGAAGCCCTCAACGTCATGAACATGATGCGCGCCTTCGAGGATATGGGCGCGGGCGCCGTGCATATCGAAGACCAGATACTGCCGAAAAAGTGTGGCCACCTGAACGACAAGAAGCTGCTCGCGCCTCGCGAGATGGCGGAAAAAATCGCGGCCGCCGCACGGGCGCGCCGGCATCTCTATTTGATTGCTCGCACCGATGCGGCCGCCAGCGAAGGTCTCGACGGTGCGGTCGCGCGCGCGCAGCTCTACGTCAAGGCCGGCGCCGATGCGATCTTCCCGGAGGCGATGACGAGCCGCGAGATGTTCGCGGAGTTTGCGCGGCGCATGCCCGGCGTGCCGCTGCTCGCCAATATGACCGAGTTCGGCCGCAGCCCTTATCTCACAGCCGCCGAGTTCGAGGCGCTGGGGTACCGGATGGTGATCTGGCCGGTCTCGTCACTCCGCGTCGCGAACAAGGCGCAGGAGACGCTCTACGCCACGATCAAGCGCGACGGCGCCGCCGCCGGGATGCTGGACGCCATGCAGACGCGCGCGGAGCTCTACAAGTTGATCGGGCTCGAAGAATACGAGGCGCTGGATGCGTCGATCGTGCGCAGCGTATTGCCGCCGGATTGAGCGGCGCCTAGCGAGCGAGCCTACGAACGGACGCGCTCGCCTCGATCGTCAGGTCCGATTCGAACGCCATAGTGCTTCAACGCGTTCTCCCGGCTCACATAGCCGCGCCGCACATCGCGCTCGACATCGGCAATCGCCCGCTCGGTCGGAGAGCCGTATCCGCCGCCGCCGCCGGTCAGGATAATGATCTGATCGCCTGGATGCAGGACAAGGTCGTCAGCCTTGTTTGCGAGAACGCCTTCCGTCTCGCCGTTCCGGATCACGGTGACGCTGCCGACCGCGCCCGGCATGCCGCCGCAGACCCCCCACGGCTCGCATTCGGTGCGATCAAGATTGGTGCGCAGGACGCACTCGGCCATGATGCGGTAGCGCTTGCGGAAGCCGAGCCCGCCGCGGAACTTACCAGGGCCAGCTGAGTCTTCCCGCAATGACAGCTCCTCATAGCGGTAGGGATAGATCGTCTCCTGCAGCTCCATCGGGATGATGCGGGTATCGCCATGTGCCATGGTGCGGAACGGGCCGGCGCCGTCATGCGTGGCGCACGCGCCCCAGCCGCCGTGACCTGAATCGTGACAGTGAAACGGCGTGCCATCGGCGCGTTTGCCGTCGAAGCCCACCGACGAATAGGTGCCGAAGTGCGCGCCGGTCACCCGGTTCGGCAGGGCCTTCTCCAGCGCCTTGATGAAGGTATCGACGATGGTCGGGAACGGCATTCCGTACATGCCCATGGGCGCGGTCGGGCGCGCGCTGATGAGCGTGCCTGCGGGCAGGATCAGCTTGAGCGGTCGGAAGGTGCCTTCGTTCGGCGGCTCTCCGAACGCGATCAGATACATGAATGCGATGCGCGCGGTCGTGACGCCACCACCATGATAGCCGGAATTGATGGCGCCGCGGACTTCCGGCGACATCCCGGTGTAGTCGATCGTCAACGTGTCGCCTTCGACGATTGCCCGGACCTTGACCGGCACGGGCTCGTCGTGGACGCCGTCATTGTCCAGGAAGGATTCGGCTTCGTAAGTTCCGTCCGGGATCTGTCGGATGCGCTCCCGCACGGCGGCTTCGCACTGGTCCAGGATGATCTCGATGGCGGCGCGGAAGGTGTCGATGCCGAATTTGTCGGCGAGCTTCGCCGTGAGGTCCCGGCCGAGGAAGCAGCCGCCGAGCTGTGCCTCAATGTCGCCCATCAACTCCTGCGGGAACCGGCTGTTGTCCTCGATGATGCGGTAGACCTCCTCGATTTTCTCGCCCTTCGACCAGATTTTCACCGTGCGGTACTGCACGCCTTCCATGAAAATATCGGTCGAATTCATCGACGCCGATCCGATCGCGGCGCCGCCGATATCGATCCAATGAACGTTGATGGCGAAGAAGCCGATCAGTGATCCGCGGCCGGGACCGGCGAAGATCGGCGTGTACATGACCGTGTTGTTGAGATGCTGCCCCTGCACCGATGGCGCGTTGCAGACGATCACGTCGCCTTCGTGCAGCCGGTCGCGGCCATAGACCTTCAGGCCGTCGCGCACCGCGCTGCCGACCGCGTCGGCCACGAAGATGGGCATGCCGCCGTTGCATTGGGCGATCAGGCGCCCGCGGTCGTCCGTCATCCCGACGGCGTAGTCCTTATATTCGTAGATATAGGGGCTGAAGGCCGTCCGCGTGACATTGGCGTCGATCTGGTCGGTGATCGCGACGATGCCGTGGCGGATCACCTCGAGGGTGATCGGGTCGACCGCTTCCGATGCAAGCTCGACCGCGTGTTGTGCTGTGTTCATGATGACTAGTTCGCTTGTTTGCAGTCGATCCGGATTTCGCCGAGCGTGCCGATCTCGAAACGGTCACCCGGCCACACAATCGTTGTCGAGCCATACTCTTCGATCACGGCGGGACCGATCCCACTGAATCCGTGCGAGAGCGCAAAGCGGTCGAACACCGGCGTCTCGATCGGCCCCTGGCCCTGCTCGAAATAAACCTTCCGTGTTCCCCGTGCCGGTGAGCCGGCAGATTGCGGGCGCGCCATCCGCCCAAGCTCCGGGCGTCGCAACCGCGCGACCGCGGACAGGTGCAGCGCCTGGATCTCGACCGCCGCGCGGTCGTCGCTGTGGCCGTAGCGACGGCGGTAATCGCGTTCGAAGGCGTCGCGGATCGCGGCCGGGTTCGAAAGGTTGGTGATCGCCACCTTGATGTTATGCCGCTGGCCGCGGTAGCGCATCTCGAGCTGCCGTTCGAAGGTGACGGCATCGGCCTTGATCTCGCGCCGTATCGCTTCGGCCGCGGTTGCCTCCATGGCCAGGAACGCCTCGTCGACAGCAGCTGTGATGGCCTCGTCCAGCTTGCCGGTGAAGGTCTGCGAGGTGTCGAGCCGTGCATCGGCGATCAGCATGCCGGACGCGGAGAAATTCCCCGGCTCAGGCGGGACGACGACAGTCGGGATCGAGAGCTCACGCGCCAATGCGACGGCATGCAAGGGGCCATTGCCGCCATACGCGAAGAGGACGAAGTCGCGCGGATCGCGCCCGTGCTCGACGGTTCGTTTGCGAATGGCGGATGCCATGACGACCGTCGCGATCGATACGATGCCCTGGGCCATCGCGACCGCACCGGCTTCGCCGTCATAGCCGAGCGGCTTCGCCACCCGATCCAGCATGGCAGTGACGGCCGCAGGCAGATCCAGCATCATCTCGCCGCCGAGGAAGCGGTCCGCCGCAAGCCGCCCCAGGATGAGGTTGGCATCGGTCACGGTCGGCTCGGTGCCGCCGTTGTGGTAGCAAACGGGCCCTGGTGTCGAGCCCGCCGACTCCGGTCCGACATGCAGCCGCTTCTGTCCATCGAGCCAAGCGATCGAGCCGCCGCCGGATCCGACCTCGATGATGTCGATGACCGGGGACTTCATCGGGAAGCCCTGCGCATAGCCGCCGGCGTAGTAGATCTGCTCGACGGAGAAACGGCCCTCCTGTACCAGCGCCGATTTGGCCGTGGTGCCGCCCATGTCGAAGGCGATCACGTTGGGAAATCCCAGCGCCTTGGCATATTCGCCGGCACCGATGCAGCCACCGATCGGGCCCGACTCGACCAGGGCGATCGGTTGACGGCAGGAGCGCTCGACGGAAAGCACGCCGCCGTTCGATCCCATCAAGAACAGGGTGCCGTCAAAGCCGCCTTTGCGTAGCTCACTCTCCAGGGAACCGACATAGCCCGCGACCTGCGGTCCTACAAAAGCATTGGCCGCAACCGTCGAGCATCGCTCGTATTCGTACCACTCGCGGCTGAGGTCGCTCCCGCGCGTGATGTAGACGCCGGGGAGGAGAGTGCGAAGCAACTGCTCGGCACGCTCCTCGTGAGCCGGATTAAGATAGGAATTCAAGAAGGAGATGGCGATGGCCTCGACCTTCTTGTCAGCCAGCACTTTACTCACGCGCTCGATGCCCGCGTCGTCCAGCGGCGTAATCACCTCGCCGCCCGCGCCGATGCGCTCATCGACTTCAAAGCGCAATTCGCGCGGGATTAGGGGCTCATCGCGCTGGTAGTGGAGGTCGAACGGGATCGGGCGGTTGCCGCGGGCAATCTCGAGCACATCGCGAAAGCCGGTGGTGGTCAGCAGGGCGGCCTTGGCGCCCCGGCGCTGGATTAGCGCGTTGATCACCAGCGTCGTGCCGTGATTAGCGAACTGGATCTCGCTCGGCGAGATGCCGACTTTGCGCATGCAATCCATGATGCCGTCGACGAAGTTCCCGTAGGTCGTGGGACTTTTCGTGAAACGCACCGCGGCCGCATCGAAATCGTACGCGACGAGATCCGTGAACGTGCCGCCGATGTCCACTGCAACGAAATAGGGCATCAGGGTTGCCCCCTCAAAATCGACGATCCTGGACGATGCGGCATTGAGCTGTTCCGAAAATCTGGACGCCGGTGCCCGTACGAAGGTGTCGGCCGACGTGCCTGTGCGCGCGCCTTCATGGCGCGCGGCGCGAAAAACCGTAGGCGATGCGGGCGGCGCTGCAAACGCCATTGCGCAGAACTGACTGTTGACGATAAATTGACAATAGGGAAACGCACCATGGATCAGCTGAAACTCATCCAGACCTTCGTCAGGGTCGCCCATTCGGCGAGCTTTGCCGCCGTGGCGGAGGAGATGCGCGTTTCGCGGGCGATGGTCAGCAAGCATATCCAGGATCTCGAGCAGCAGCTCGGGGCGCAGCTGCTCAGCCGCACCACCCGGCGGGTCAGCATCACCGCGGCCGGCCGTGAATTCCTGATCTCGGCGGAGCGCATTCTGTCCGAGCTGGACGAGGTCCAGGACCGGATCACGCTCACCCAGCGCAGCCCGAGCGGCGTGCTTCGGGTGCGCGCCCCGCACTCGCTGGGGGTACAATATATCGAGCCCATCATCGCGGATTTTCACCAGCACTATCCCGACATCCGGATCGTGCTGCAGGTCGCCGACTTCCCGAGCAATTCGCTGGACCTGATCAAGTCGGGCATCGACCTGGCTATCCACCTCGCTCCAGTGCCGGATTCGACCTACATGGCTCGCAATCTTGCTCAGGTGCCGTGGTATCTGTGCGCCGCGCCCTCGTACTTCGAGCGGCACGAAACTCCTCGCCAGCCGGAGGATCTCTCCAAGCACAACTGCCTCATCCATTTGGCGCAGACCGTCGACGAGCATTGGCGTCTCTCTAAGAACGAAGTTCAGACGTCGGTGCGCGTCAGCGGTACGATCACGGCCGACAGCGTTCTGGTCCTACGGGCCGCCACGCTGAGGGGAGCTGGGATTGCAAGCTTGCCGGCCTTCTGTGTGATGGAAGACCTGGATACGGGCCGGCTGATACGGGTGCTCGAGGACTATTCGATTCCGCAGCGGCCGCTTTGCGCCATTTATCCGCCGAACCGCCTGCTGCCGCGCCGGACCAGGCTCTTCATCGATTTCTTGGCCGAGGCCTTCGATCCTCCGCCCTGGTCGGCGGAACGACGGCGGCACTTTCCGACGCTATTGCGGACGGATCAGCCGCCGGAGTCCGTCGTGGCTATGCCGGCGTCCCATGGCAAAGCGCGCAGACGCGCGAGCGTCTCGCTTGCGCCGACGCTCCCCGTCGCGCGACGCGCCGGCAAATAAGATCGGCGTTTTTCATTCGCGAAAGCTGGCCCCGGCCGCGCTTCATCACTTTTTGTGGTGCAGTGCACGCAAACGCGATCACGACAGGCGAAGGCGGTTCCGATCGCTTCGTCGTGAACAGACAATTCCATCCGAATTGACAATCTTCAAAGCGCGGCCCCTCGGCAGAGCATGGTGGTTCCGGTAAAACCGGGACCAACGTGTTCGGACGTGTGCCCCGCGTTCAGAGATCGACGTATCAGCCGAGGTACCATGATTAGAACGCCGGCCTTGCTGACAATCCTGCTTGCCTCTCTCCAGCTCGGTATCGTGCCGGCGGAAGCCCAGACGGATGACGGCTTTTTTCGCGGTAAGAGCCTGTCGATGGTGATCCCCATCGGTCCAGGTGGTGCCTATGATGCCTATGCGCGTCTGGTCTCACGACACCTTTCACGTCATATACCCGGCAATCCGACCATCGTTCCGCGCAACATGCCGGGTGCGGGCGGCGTGCTCGCGTCAAATTACTTCTACAACGTCGCACCGCAGGACGGCACCACGCTGTCCATTATCACGTCTGCATTTGCGAACGAGGAGTTGTTCGGCAATCCGCAGATCAAATACGAGTCGCGGCGCTTCCTTGCGATCGGCCGGCTGGCCGATACGACGTCGGTGCTGTTCTTCTGGCACGCTTCGTCGATCAAGACGGTCAAAGACATGCTGACGAAGCCGGCCACGGTCGCGATCTCGTCGGTGCACGAGATACCGGCCTATCGAGTCCGCGCGATGAACAGTGTACTCGGCGCCTCCCTCAAGCTCATACCCGGCTATCCTTCGGCTCGGGATTATGTGCTGGCGGTCGAACGCGGCGAGACCGACGGTGGCACGTCCACCTTCATCGGCCTGTCCCAACTGTTTTCGCAGCACCTGCGGGAGAAGAAGCTCAATGTCCTGGTGCAGTTCTCGACCAGGCGCGATCGAGCGATGCCGGACATTCCGACCATCATGGACATCACGAGCGACCCGGAGGGCCAGCAGATCTTCCGTCAGCTCGTCAGCAATGACGAGATCGGGCGCTCCATCTATACGACGCCGAACGTGCCGCCGGAGCGGCTCGCAACGCTGCGCTCCGCTTTCCAGGCCATGTTGGTTGATGCGGAATTTCTCTCCGACGCCGAGCGGCTCAACCTGCCGCTTGCGCCGCGATCGGGGGAAGAGATGCAGGCTCTCGTCAATGAGATGTTCAACGTCTCACCCGAGACGCTCGCCAAGCTCAGGGCGTTGATCAAGTGATGCGCGCGTAAGCCGCGCAATCAGATTTATAACGAACAAGGGCTGCGTCCCGATTGGGTCGCAGCACCTATCTGCGGCGTTCTCTCGAAATCAGCAGCTACTCGGCGGCAACGAGCTTGCTGCTCGCCTGGACGCCCGGCCAGAAGCATTCCTCGACGCTCAGGACGCGCGGCGTATAGCCCTGAGCGGCGCCGTATTCCATGAACTTCTTCAGCGTGTGCGCATTCGCGGACAGGCCGTTCTGCCACGGATTCTCGCCGAACTTCTGCTTCTCCTCGTCCACGAGCAACACGGCGTCGGGGAAGGACAGTCGCTTGGGATAGGCATATTCCTTGCGGCACATGGCGTCGGCGTCGTCGAACGCTTTGACGAGGCTGTCGACGATCCAGGGCTCGCGCTGCAACAGCTCTTCCCGAACGACGACGGTGTGGGTGATCGGAAAGATCTTGGTTTTCGCGAAGTATTCCTCGACCGCCGGCCGGCAGGGGTTGAACAGTTGTTGGATCCGCGGGTCGCCGGCCTGATATGCCTTCGGAATATTGGGCGAGATCAGCGCGTCGACTTCGCCGCGAAGCAACAGCTCCTGCGGGTCTTCATTCGCGATGGTGACCTTGACGCCGGCGGGCGGCTCGAATCCCGCACCTTCCGGCTCGAGAGTGAACCAATCGATCTGCGGCGGCAGGACACCATAGTATTCCTGCAATATGCCGCGCGCCCACAGACCGACCGTCAGGCGATAACGGTCCATGCCGATCCGCCGGCCGATGAGGTCGCGCGGCTCCTTAATGCCGGAGTCGGCGCGGACATGGAGATAAGGCTGGATGAACATGCGCAGCGGGAAGATCGGCAGGGCGTAGACCGGCTCGCCGCGGGCGCGGGCCATGGCATACCAGGACAACGACATCTCAGCGATGTCGTATTCCTCATAGACCGGAACCAGGCAGACCTCGCCGGGGAGGGCGGTGTGAAATTCAGGATTGATGCCTTCGATCTTCACCTTGCCGTTCAGGAGCGGACGGGTCCGATGATAATCTGCAACGCAGACTTTCAGATTGAGGTCAGCCTTCATTGGCGCGGTCCTTGGACGGTGGGCGAGCACGGGGCCTAGCGGCACTCAACTCATGTTAGCTAATTACATCCGGTTGAAGGCCGGACACAAGTGCTGACTGCCGCCGGTACGCGAGCGTCAAAGGCGTGAAATTCGTGCGTCAGTCATGGTGTCTTCCGATCGCTTGTTCGGCGGCGAGCAATAATCGCGCCGACGCAATAGGGGCGATCGCCGATCGCGCGTTGCCGTCCATAAGCAATCAGATCGTAGTGCGACGTTCTGCGTTGATTTGTTGAATGCTCCGGTCTGATTGCTGCGTGGTGATTAGGTGTCACCGTTCTCGGTAGCAGGGCATATGCGACGGAAGGCGTGATGGTTTGAGGCTGCGAGCTGAATGGGCATCGCGCGCTCGGCTTTCGCCGCGGTGATCGGCCCGGTTGTTGTAATTGCAAATGCCGCGATCCCCCGGGGATCCCGCAGATGAGCGCGACGGCCGCGCGCCTATCGTCAAATACCGTTAACGTGCGGGGGGCTGGCGCCCCTCGCGTTTGGGTTCATGCTGCAACGCACACTCTCAATCCAGACAAGAAACGAACTCAAATTTGGATCGGATTTGATCGCCCGACCTAATGACCGCGTATTTTGAACGGAAATAATCTACCCCTAATGGTTCCAAATTGGACATGATTACTGACGTTCGGGCATCAAAATGCCGTCAGTTTGCTATCAACAACACAATATTGTCACGATTGGGATGGACCATTAGTATCGGTTATGTTGAATTAAATTTGTTTGGCTTTGTGAAAGTGCGGCCGGACATGAAGCACTGCGTACCATCGATTATCGTTGAACGGCGTACCTTGCTTCGCGAAGGCCTTGCCGCGCTCCTTCACGACACCCGCTACAAAGTGATCGCCACCGCTGCGACGGTCTCGGACTTGTCGGGCATCAATTCGCTTGCGGCGCGCCCGGCGCTGATCCTGCTCGGACTATGGGATGGGATCGCGGAGGCGCAAAAGGCAATTCAGGAAGTTGGTTCGCTGCCGAACAGAAAAGTGGTTGTGGTAGCGGAATCTGCGGGCACCCCCGAAATTCAAGAGCTCCTGCGAAGCGGCGCAAACGGTGTGATCGTCAATGTCACGTCGCGCGACGTCTTTATCAAGGCGCTCGATCTAGCATTCCTCGACCAGGAGTTCGTCGTGATCGGGCATCAGTTCATGCCCGTGGTCGACCCTAAGGCCGAGCAAGCGCCCGCACCCGAGACGACGACCTATTCCACGGATGACAACGGCCGTGAGCATGCGGCCCGGGGCGATGCCGTCCTTCAATTGTCCGAGCGGGAGCGGCAAGTTCTCGCGTGTCTGACGCGCGGCGAATCCAACAAGTTGATTGCGCGCAACTGCTCCATCGCCGAAGCAACCGTCAAGGTTCACCTGAAGACCATCTTACGGAAGATCGCCGTCAGCAATCGAACACAGGCAGCACTGTGGGCGCTGGCGCATGGCTTGCTGGTCAATCAGGATGACGTGCGCCTCGACAAGACATACCGGCCAATTCTCAAGCCGCAGGCGCAGAACGGTGGCCACGAACTGATCTCGCGACGCGCCGGTGGCGAACTCGGCAATTGCTGATTACCCGCCAATCCACAAAGAGAATTGTCTCGGAGGCTTGCTTGCGGCGTAGACACGGGCTGAGCGCGACGAGCGAGATGCCGCAGGCGGGGCCGGCCTAGGGGTAAATCACAGGCAACCGCCGTATGAATTTGAGATCAGCGCGGCGGGTTTGGGTCACGATGCGATGCATCGTCGACGCAAGGCGTGCTTTCGCGATGATAGTCGTCCTCGAAGCGCACGATATCATCCTCGCCGAGATAGCTGCCGGATTGGACCTCAATCACCTTCAACAGAATTTTTCCCGGATTGGCCAGGCGGTGTATCGCACCCACAGGAACGTACACCCACTCGTTCTCGTATAACTTCATCACCTTGTCGTCGACGGTGACCTCGGCGGTGCCGCAGACCACCACCCAATGCTCGGCGCGATGGAAGTGCTTCTGCAGTGATAGCCTCGCGCCCGGATTGACGACGATACATTTCACCTGGAACCGCTCACCGGTCTCGAGCGAACTAAAATGGCCCCATGGGCGGTGGACGCATTGGCGGTCTGCCGATTGCTCTCGTGGCGCGCTTTCTGAGTGAATGACGATGCGCCGAACATTGTCCGGCTGTCGCCATTGGACGGCGGGCATGGCAGCGGGCGTCGCAGCCGCAGTCGAATTGCTGGCGCCGAGTACAGCAGCGAGGTGGGAATTTGAAAATCGGCTCAGCCCTTGCTGCGGCGAAGATTCGTTGCCGACGCTCATGAGTTGCTTCGGCATCGGATCGCACGAGAGGGGAGGTCGCCGGGGCCCGGTGCTGGCGGCAAGAATACGAGGCTGGTTTCGTGCGGGTTTCATGTCGCCCTCCACATGCCGTATCTGATTACTCAACCGTCGCCGCGATCTCGTCACGGTTAGCGCGCCTGCATCGCAAGCGAGTTGCTATCGAGCTCCCTTGCCACCCAGGACGGCAGGAGCCGTCTGTAGCAAGATGTAGATGTCAAGCCAGAGCGACCAGTTTCTGATGTAGAACAGATCCTGTTCCTTTTGGATCTGCAGGTCGCCATTGCTTCGCGACGATACCTGCCACATTCCGGTGATGCCGGGCTGCACGCTCATCCGGATCGCACGAAATTCGTCGTCGAAGCTGTTCATGTGATAGGTGGGGAATGGCCGCGGACCAACGAGACTCATATCGCCGCGAATGACATTCCAAAGCTGTGGCAACTCGTCCAGACTCATGCGTCGCATGAAATTGCCGATGATCGGCAGAACGCGTGGATCGTCGGTCAGCTTGAAGTAGCGCTGCCATTCGGCGAGCGCTTGAGGGCTGCGGGCGAGATGCGCCTCCAGGCGAGTGCCGGCATCGACGTACATCGTGCGGAGCTTGAGCACGGGCAACGCCTTGCCGTGGCGCCCAACGCGTTCTTGAACATAGAACGCTGGACCCGGGTCCACGAGCTTGACGGCGAGCGCCAGGATGGCGATGACCGGCGACAACAGCAATGCGATCGGGACCGAGAACATGATATCGATCACTCGCTTGAACAGCTGATTGTGCCGCAGGTAGAGATCGCGCCTGATCTCGAACCCGATTGCCTCGCCCAGCGTCCTCGTGTGCAACCACAGGCTCTGAACGTCATGGACGTCGTCGACCAACATCAATCGGCACGAAGGCATGCAAGTCGATGAGTCGGCGAATGCGACAAGCTCGTCAGCCGAGTTGAACATCGCGACCTCGACGTGAGGGTGAACGCGAATAAAGCCCTCCGCGCTTTGGAGCATCGGCAGTCTACGGTTGGCCGAATCGGCCGATGTCGCGATGAATCCGACCGGCGTCAAACCAAGCGCTGGTTGATGCGTCAGCAGATGCGCTAGCTTCCGGCCGGCGTCGCCGCAACCGACCAGAACTGTCGGTGCGCCCCATAGCTGGAAGTGCACAAGCAGGGCTCTGATCGTTCCTTCGACATAGTGGCCTATGATCAGAAGCAGGATTGCTTCACTCGCTGCGGCGACGAGGAGGTTGCCAGTCGGGTTCGCGGAAAACGAGACGGAAAGATACAGTGCAATGAACGCGAAGACGCCGATCGTGCGAAGTCGAAACCGTTCATAAGGGCTCGGTCCTCGCCCGGTGTAGAGGCCCAGGCAAGCAAACATCAGAATAAGGAAAGCAGGGTGTAGACGATCGTCGTCCGGCGTCGGCACGCCGGCCCAGTCTCTCGTTAGCGTGAGGCCGAGCGTGCTGGCGGCCGTCGCGGCAAGGAGGTCGCCTGTGATCAGCAGTGTGACGACGATCGGTTTCCGATACCGGACGAGAAGCTCACGCTGTCCGGTACCAAAAATCGGGCGATTCGTGTCGACGTGTTGCGAAAGGGGCGCATCGAGGTCGGACATTGCAGCGCTCTGGGTGGTGGGACCGCATCTTCGAGCTCTCATGGCTCGCGTCTGACTCCGTTAATCAGACTTGTTATTCGGCCGCGACCTCGGCTACTCGACTCAGCTCCTTTGTCATCTCTTCACGGATCCAGTGGTAGGTCGGAACAAGTCCCTGACGCAAAGACGTTCGCGGCTCCCATCCGAGCACGCTTCGCAATCGTGAATTGTCGCTATTGCGACCACGTACGCCTTGCGGTTTCGAAGGATCGTGGTGTTTCGCCAGTCTCTTGCCGGCAATGGCAGAGATGATCTCGACAAGCTCGTCGACGCTAACCAATTCATCGGTTCCGAGATTGAGCGGCGCGCTGTAGTCGGACCGCATGATCCGGTAGATGCCTTCCACGCAATCGTCGACATACATGAACGATCGTGTCTGCTTGCCGTCGCCCCAAATATCGATTGTGTTGCCATTCCGAGAGGCGGCCACCTTTCGACAGATTGCGGCCGGCGCCTTCTCCCGACCTCCGGCATAGGTGCCGAGCGGCCCATATACATTGTGGAAGCGGACGACTCGCGTCGCAAAGCCCCAGTCCTCGGTGAAGTACTGGCAGAGCTTTTCCATGTAGAGCTTTTCGAGGCCGTAACCCTCCTCAGGGTCCGCCGGGAATGCATCGTCCTCCCGTAGCGGCGTCACATCTGCCGCTTTTTGAAGGTGTTGAGGATAGATGCAGGCGGAAGACGAGAACAAAAATCGTTTCACGCCGTTCTCCCGGGCAGCGTTGATCATATGAGCATTGATCAGGGTATTGTTGATGGCGATCCCCGCATGCGACGACGTGATGTAGCCAATCCCGCCCATGTCGGCCGCCAGATGGTAGATCTCGTCGATATCGTTGGTGGCGTTCAGGCAACTCTCGCGATGCCGGAGATCCGCAACAATGAATTCCTGAGCAGCCGTTTGCTCATACTCGGGCGGCTTGATGTCGACGCCGCGTACCGAATGGCCGCGTTTGACCAGGTATTTGACCAGGTGATGACCGATGAATCCACCGGCGCCGGTAACAAGAACTGATCGTGTTTGTGGCATGACGGGAGCTCCCCTTGGATTTTCTTGTCGCTTGGAGGAGCCGACTATAGGCGCGCGTTTGTCCCGGGAAGTACTGCAACAACGGGGTAATCCGAATACTTGCGATCGCCTGGTGATGTCAGCGTGGGTATCCAATGGACTAATCCGATTGCGACCCTCCTGTCGCCATGCCGCGTGCACCGATCAGTAGAGCAGCAGGCGCCCGTTTCGCTCCAATCCGTTTTCGCGGAGCCCGCGCCAGTCAAGGGTGGTGTGTCCCCATTCGAATTGGACGAGCGCATGCCCCCGAGGGACCCGATACAGGTTGCGGTCGAATGTGTTGTTGCCGTCGGTGATGATGGTGAAGCTTTCATGGTCCGGTTCGACATCGGATGCGCCGCCGGCGCAGGCGGCGCCCTCAAACGTGAGGTCGTTACCATGTATTTTGTTGTTCTGCGTCTTGTACAGCGGACCGCGCCGGCCACGCGGGCGGTCGTCGCGCCCCTGGTCGATCAGCATGATTGCGCATTTACCCGGGCCGGAGGTCACTGTGTTGCCGTAGATCTCGACGTCTTGCGACCCGGCGATGAGGATGTCGCTGCCCCAGAGCCATTCGTTCTCTGCGGTCCCGTTGTGACGGACAATATTGTTGCGAATTGCCGCTGCGTAGGAGATCTCGTGGAAGATGCCGGCGCCATGATTGCGCTCGACGATATTGCTGTCGTAGTCGGTGTCCCGGCAATCTCCGTCGCACCATAAGCCGGGGCCCATGTTGTCGTGGACATGATTGCCGCGGAAGACGGTGCCATCGCCGAACGAGAGTTTGACGCCGCCGGCTTCCCAGCCGGGATCGAAGCCACGGGTGTTGTTCGCCCAGATCTGGCTATCCTCGACCCGAATATCCCGGCCTGAACCCGTCACGCCGATCTGGCCGTTGTCATGAATTTTGCAGCGCTGTATCCGCGTGCCGATACCGGCCGTAATTCCGGCGGCGCTGTTCAGGCGGATCGTGCAGTTCTCGATGATCCATGTCGTTGCCTGCTCCGCTTGGATGGCGCCTTTCTGGGGGCTGGTCGCATACTTTTCGATTGTCACATTGTCGATCCGGACGCCGGATGCCGCGCTCTCGAATGCATAGGCCATCACTGCGATCTCGATTTTGCGGCTGGCGGGATTGTCGGCGAGGTACAGCTTGTCCTGCGTGCGATCGACGTAGTAGCGGCCGGCTTCGACGTCCTCCTTTTTCAGCACCGGGACGAGAGGCCGGTCGTCGAGGAAGAGGCTCTCGGGAAAGTCGCAGGCTGGGTTGGTTTTCGCGCATTGACCGCGTTGGCGGACGCGTAACGCTCGCCAGCTCGCAACCCAGTAGCGCCCTTCGCGGCTGAAGCCTGTGAGCAGAACGCTGCCGTTGAGGATCGTCTGTCCTTCGCCATGGAAGCTTTGCCGTGGTTTTGGCCGGACTGCCTGCATTCGATGAATGCCGTTCTTGAGACAGAACGTGCCGCCATCCCCGGCACGATCGACGGCGGCTTGGATCGAAGCGCCGGGTTCCACGGTGACCGCGTCAGGCGGGCACGGTGTTTCGGCGAGGCTGTTGCTGATCGTGGGGAGCGGTGCTGCTGTCGCCAGCAGCAGCCGGACGAGAGCGAGTTGCGGTGCGCGGCCGCCAAAGCTGGCCGCTGCTCGCGTCGCACAACGCGGCTTAGGACGCATGGCGGCCATAGGAGTAATGCGGTTCGGGGGCACGTGACTGGGTGCCGCTGTTATGCACCCGCTCTTCGATGGTCTTGTAGAGGTCGCCAACAACCGCCGACCACGATGACTCGCGATAGCGTTTGATGGCGCCATAGCTGAGCGCGAGACGTAAATCCTCGTTGGTTGCTAGCGCTTCGATCGCCGCGCGGAGACCGAAGACGCATTCGTCCTCAGTGTGCTTCGCCGCCGGCACGACGCGGCCGCACCCATCGTCCACGAGTTTTCCAGGACCTCCCAGCGCCAGGCAGATGACCGGCAGGCCGTGCCCCCAGGCTTCCAGGATGACGGTGCCAAAGGCATCCCGCAGGCTTGGAAACAGGAACGCGTGGTAGTCGGGATACATTTCGAGCAGCTGCCGGCGCGACACGGCATCGTACCAGGTGACGTGCGCTGACACGCCGAGCACATTGGCGAGCGCTTCCAAACCGCTTCTGGCAGGGCCGCTGCCGACGATGGTCAGCGTCGCGTCGGCGCCCCGTGCGCGCGCGGCCGCGAGCGCACGGATGCCCAGGTGCACGCCCTTCAAGTGGAAGAGATTTCCGGCATAGAGCAGTCGCAGCGGCCGTCCGTCCGCCCGCCGCCGCACGACGGGATTGGTTTGTTCGGCAATGCCAAGGCCGCCTTTGATATGGACCTTGCTTCGATACCGGGGCGGTACGGCCACCAGCGATGCGTCCGTTCGCAGCACGATCAAGCTGGCGCGGCGAAACGCTAAATACGTTATGGGGTCGATCCTCAATGACACGTTGTAGGCATCGCGGACGAGCTCGGTCCACCATTCCCGCCATGGAAAGCTCTTGCGCAACGCCATGGGCACACGATCGCCGCCGCCGAGTGGTCCGATGACCGTAGGGATGCCCAATTGTGTCAGCAGCGTTGGATGCCGAATTCCTGCAAAGGTCACGTGGTGGACGAGATCGAAAGCAGCGCGGTCGTAGTGGCGTCGGGCGTGGAACAGCGCGCAAAATTGCCAGATCAGGCTGACCGTCTGCCACGTGAGTGACGGCAAGCCGCACCTCAGGCCGATGTCCCGGAACTTTTCGAGCCAACCGGGCGTGAATATGTCGAAGCGGAGGTTTGCAGGGAGCGTGCCGGCAGCGAGTTCGCGCTCAATATCCTGCTTGAATTCGGTCTGGGTGAAGACAGTCACCTCATGTCCGATGCGCGCTGCCTCAAGCGCCATGTTCCATCCTACTCCCGGCTCAGAACCCTGCCGAGGGCCGCATGAGAACGCGCTCATCAGGATCTTCATCACGCGGCCTGTTGCTGGCGGAACGAATAGGAGACCTGGTGGCGATAGATCATGACGGAGCCGATGCCGAGCCCGATCAGGCACCAAAACCAAATTCCCTGCATCGGACCCTCGAGTGCGACGTCGAACGTGGCGTTGATGACGGCGGCCAGGGCGTAGCAACCGATAAATAGAAAAAGGCCTGCCCACCCGGGCTCGCGGCGGCGCTGTGCTCTCCTCATTGCGCCGAAGATCATGGCCATCCACGCGGCCAGGAAGGTCATCCACAGCGCCAGCCCCGGAACGCCGGCACGCGCCAGGATTGTCATGTGAGCGTTGTGAGGACTCCGCAACGGCACCGCATCTCGAATGCTTCCGAAGCCGTCAACAACGGCAAGATTTATCCCAAACCCGCGACCGGTCCAGAAATTGGGCCCAAAGATCGTGTCGTCCATAATGCGGGTCCACCATTCAATCCGCCATCTTCGCGAGCCTTCGAGCCTGGGATCGGAGTGCCCGGCGATGCTTTGGACATTCGCGACGATCTGTCTGGTGCTGATTTGGCGAGCGGAGTGTTGTTCCGCTGCCTGGTCCTCGGTGAACGTTGTCTCGGTCGTGTAAGCAGCCGCAAAGATCACAAGCCCGGCAGCGAAAATCATCAATAGTTTTCGCGTTTTGCCGAGCAAGACCATCGCGAGGATAACTGGGACGAAGAAGGCAAGCATGCCGCCGCGTGTGGCGACGCTGGTCGCCACAACGGCGATCAAGAGAAATGCGATCCAAAGCCACGTCGTCTTGTAAAATCCGACCATGGCGAATACGGCTGCCCCGGCGAGGTGAACCGGCACCTCACCCGGGCCGATCATCAGCAATGGCACCTCTGTTCCAGGGACACGGGGGATGTAGTCACCCAAGGATCGGCTGACCGCGTAAAGGAAGGGAATGGCCGGCACATACAGGCTCAAGAATGTTCGGTAATATCGGACAATCGTTTCAAGCCGCCGTTCGTCGTCGAGCAAGAGCCCGACGACGATGAAAGAGAAGCCGCCATAAATAATGATGACGCTGTCACGTAATGCTTCGGCGCCGTAGTCACCAACGAAGGGCAGGGTGCGCACGAGAACCCAAAGCAGGGCGGCCGCAAGAAGAATACTTGGCATCGATGCAAGCGTGGCGACGGTGCAACCGGACCACAGAAGGGTGAGAAAACCAGCAACGAAAATCACCTCACCAATGAAAATCGGATGCGCGCCCCAATAGGCAAAGCCCTTTCCGAGCAGCGCGTAGCCCAGCAAAGCACCCGAAAGCGCCAAGAGGTAGTAGTCCCTCCATTTGGTCGACCGTGACGTGTTTATGGCAAGGGACATTTGCGATCCGTCACGGGTTGTAGCGTCGCGCTTGCGGACGAATTGCCGCGCTAGCGAGACATTGATCCAATAGGTGATTGCGGCGTGGCCGCTCCGGTCCGGGTTTCGACCGCCGATGCGCCTTGATGGAGAAATTGCCGAGGCAGTACTTGTTTTACCTCGATGATGTCGCCGGGCTCGAGCGGCGTGGAGTCGGTTGCCGCGATCACCTGGGTGCTACCACCGCGAATGCGCGTCACGTTCATGATGCGTGCCTGATCGGCGTCCGGTAGGCTGGCTGCTTGTCGCAGCTTCAATTCACGAATCTCGCGCGCTGACGGCAGAGTAACGTTCACGTCCCGCAGCCGTTCGCTGACCTCCCGCAATTCGGCGATGGACAGCCGTTTGAATGCCGCGTCGGCTTCGTGAATCTTCAGATCAAGCTCGCCAATATCCATCTGCAAACGCGAAGTTTGAGCGACCAGCCGCCAGATTTCACTCTCATAGGCCGCCTTGGAGAGTTTGAATTGCAATTCGGTACTGGTAAGGCTCAGACCCTGCTTGGCGAGTTGGCCGTATTGATCAAGCCGCTGCTTGACGAGATCGATTTGGTCTTTTGCCGTCGATATCTGCGAGTTGAGCGCTGCAATCTCCTTCTCCAATCTGGGCCGTTGCGATTGCAGCAGTGCAAGTTGCTGCCGCAGCAGCTCGGCCTGCGAAGTGAAGGTCTGTTGCTCGACAGCAATGATGTCGTCGATGTCGGCCCCGTCGGGCGTCGATCGCGGGGAGGGCGAGAACGCACTCTGTCCGTCTTGCTGCGCCTCAATGCGTTCGCGGCGGACAAGCAGCGCGCGCCTTTGGGCAACGAGCTGGCGCAAGCGCTCGTCGGCTTGGAGGAATTCGGTGAGGGCCGTACTTTGAACCAACTGGCCAAGACCGCCGGCGAGCGCAACGGCGCTCTTGACCGTGCTGCCGTAGCGGAACTGATAGGCGCCGGGGGTGCGTACGTCGCCGAGTACGTATAGCGGCCGTAGTTCTGTAATGCGCACGCCGACCGTCGGCTGTTTGAGTATCCCGTCCGAAAATCGCTGATGAACCAGCTTTTCGAATTCCGGCAATGTCAGGCCTTTTGCCTCGACTACGCCAACGAGCGGCAGCAATACATTGCCGACGTCGTCGACAAAGAGGTCGCCGGATAGTTCTGCATGACCGAAAATGGTCACGGTAATGCGATCGCCAGGTTCGAGCCTGTAGGCCCGAATGTCTCCCTGTCCCTGCGCGAACACGTAGGGCGGCTGGGAGAGAGAAACGAGCAGAATTGCCAGCTGGATGAGGCGTTGAAGCCAGGGCTTGCTGCGGTGTCCGATAGTTGCAAACCGGACAAGCTGTTGTTGAGTGCTCACCGACAATCTCCTGATCTCTCGTGCGCCGCACGCCATCGAAGGCGGGATTCACACCCTCCGCGTCAGCCTACGCGGGACGCACAGCGCGGCTGAAGCCACGCAGCGGATTTAGATTCGGCTCTTCGTGAGTACCTCGTAGGGCGTGTACGGGTGCTACCTCCTATTTTCCATCCAACATTGGCTGCTGCCACCAGTGAGCCATTCTCCTTGACGGTTGTCTGGGTCAGTATTTTCGGCCTGAGGGGCGCTGCCGAGTTCTCGCATCCGCCCGCAACCTGGGGAGCGTTTCATGAAAAAGCGAGTTCTCGTGACTGGCGGCGCAGGCTTTCTTGGGTCGCACCTTTGCGCACGTCTCTTGGACCAGGAATGCGAAGTCCTCTGTGTCGACAACTATTTCACCGGCTCGCGTCGCAACATCGAGTTGTTGCTCGAGCGGCGCGAGTTCGAGGCGATGCGCCACGACGTCACCTTTCCGCTCTACGTCGAGGTGGATGAAATCTACAATCTGGCCTGCCCGGCTTCGCCGATCCACTATCAGCACGATCCGGTCCAAACGACCAAGACCAGCGTGATCGGCGCGATCAATATGTTGGGGTTGGCCAAGCGCTGTGGTGCTCGCATCCTGCAGGCGTCAACCAGCGAGGTCTATGGCGACCCCAACGTTCATCCGCAGACCGAGGATTACCGTGGCCATGTGAATCTGGCTGGCCCGCGCGGCTGCTATGACGAAGGCAAGCGCTGCGCCGAGACGCTGTTCTACGACTATAAGCGTCAACATCAGATCGCGATCCGGGTCGCGAGGATCTTCAATACCTACGGGCCCAACATGCACCCGCAGGATGGACGCGTTGTCTCGACTTTCATTATCCAAGCGTTGAAGAACTATCCGATCACCGTCTACGGCTCCGGATCGCAGACCAGATCGTTCTGCTATGTCGACGATCTGGTCGATGGCTTGGTGCGGCTGATGAACGTCGAGGGCGATGTCGATGGAGCCATCAATATCGGAAACCCCGTTGAAGTGACAGTTTCGGAGTTGGCGGAGCTGATCATTTCCCTGGTCGGATCGCGCTCGGAGATCGAATACCGGCCACTACCGCAGGACGACCCGCAGCAACGCTGCCCCGACATCACCAGAGCCGAGCACATTCTTCATTGGCGCCCTCACGTGCAACTCCGCGAAGGCCTGAGCCGGACGATCGCGTATTTCGACAATCTTCTGTCAAGCGCCAGCGAAGCAAAGAAGCTCGTATGGAAGGTTGCGGTGTGAACGCCGCGGGCGCCGACCAGGATGACCGCACCGACGTTCTGGGGATCGGAGTGAGCTGCCTGAATCTCGACGATGCGGTGGCAAGGATCGAGCGTTGGATCGCCGAGGGCAGCTGCCGCTATGTCTGCGTTACCGGCGTCCATGGCGTAATGGAGAGCCGGCGCGATCAGCAGCTTCGGCGCATTCACAATGAAGCCGGCATGGTAACGCCGGACGGCATGCCGCTGGTTTGGTTTTCCCGTTTCATGGGACGGACACGGACGCGGCGGGTATACGGCCCCGACTTAATGCGAAAGATGACGGCCGTGTCGAATCTGCGCGGCTATCGGCAATTCTACTACGGCGGGGCGATCGGCGTCACTGACAGGCTGACGCAGGTCCTTCTGAATGAATTTCCGCAGCTAAAGGTCGTCGGCGCTTTCTGCCCGCCGTTTCGCGAGCTAACGCCGGAGGAAGACACGATGGCGGTCGCAACCATCAATGCGGCGCGACCGGATATTGTTTGGGTAGGGCTGAGTACGCCCAAACAGGAACTCTGGATGGCGCGACATCTCGGGCAGATCGATGCTGCGGTGATGATCGGCGTTGGAGCCGCATTTGACTTCCTGGCAGGAACCAAGCGTCAAGCACCGCGCTGGATGCAACGTGCCGGTCTCGAGTGGTTGTTCCGCCTCGGCACAGAACCCGGCCGCTTGTGGCGGCGCTACGCGTATATCGTGCCCGGATTCCTCATCCTCGCGACCGGCGAGCTCGCGCGCCGAACCTTCGGCCCCGCAAATCGGGAACCACGGAGTGTGCCGGATCGGAAGTAAGTGGCCCGCAATGCCGAGCGAAAGTGACCACCGCTACGCAATC